>Ga0187854_10001710_pt1 | contig 20606 bp, 20 predicted proteins | sample June2016WEW_6_15_FD_132445 | JGI IMG/M metagenome (GOLD analysis project Ga0187854, IMG submission 132445) | Peatland microbial communities from SPRUCE experiment site at the Marcell Experimental Forest, Minnesota, USA - June2016WEW_6_150 | ecosystem: Environmental > Terrestrial > Soil >...
ACATGGGCGTGGTGATGGACATCTCGGAGCGTATTATCGTCCTGGATTATGGCGTCAAAATTGCCGAGGGCACGCCGGCAGAAATACAGCAAAACCAGCGCGTGAGGGAGGCGTATTTTGGCAGATGATCAGTGCCTGCTCGAATTGAGAGACGTTCACTCCGGCTACGGCGAAATCGAGGTATTCAAAGGGATTTCCATCCGGGTTCCCCAGGGGAATATCGTCTCGATCATTGGGGCAAACGGGGCCGGGAAGTCAACCCTACTCAAGACGATCTTTGGGATTATCCGGCCAACCCACGGGCAGGTGGTTTTCGCCGGCGAGGAGATCAGCCACCTGTCATGCGCTGAGCGGCTAAAACATGGGCTGGCCTACGTCCCCGAGGGAAGGTCCAACTTCCCGGGCATGACCGTCCAGGAAAACCTGGAGATGGGGGCATACACCCGAAGCGATGCGAAGCAGATTCAGGCGGACATCAACGAGCTGTGCAAACGCTTTCCCATCCTGAGAGAGAAACGTTACACAGAAATCGGGAATCTGAGCGGTGGCCAGCAGCAAATGGTCGAGATTGCCATGGCAATGATGCTGAAGCCCAGGTTGTTGTTGATCGACGAGCCAACCCTGGGGCTGGCCCCGATCCTGGTAACGGAAGTCTTCAACGTGATCGGAGAGATCAATACCAGCGGCACGACGATCCTCCTGGTCGAACAGAACGCCAAGCGTGCGCTGGAGAACTCCGACTACGCCTTCGTCTTGGAGCTGGGCAGGATCCGTATGGAAGGATCGGCGGAAGTGCTGGCCCAAAATGAAGAGGTCATCGAGGCTTATCTCGGTGAGCGGTAATCCTGAGAATTGAATTACCGGGAGATTGGGAATTTAGACGTTTGACCCGGACAGAAGGAGGTTTTGATGCACTTTGGTGTCGGCTTACCCACTTGCATGGAAGGGATGATGTACCCGGTGCCCTTCGCTTCCCCAGAGCAGCTAATCGACATCGCCCAATACGCTGAGAAGCTGGGTTACGACTCGGTGTGGGGCAACGACCACATGACCACCCAACGCTACGTGCGCGAGGAGTTCGCCACCCCGCCGAACTTTTGGGAGATTCTGATCACGCTCTCGACGATCGCGGCCAATACACGATCGATCAAGGTGGCGACAGGCGTCTTGGTTCCGGCCATGCGGCGCGACATTGTCGTGATGGCCAAGCAGCTGGCCACCCTCGACCAGTTCAGCGGTGGCCGTCTGCTGGTGGGAATGGGCGTCGGGGCGTATCGCGAAGAGTTTGAAGCCTTGAATCCGGGGCGAGAGGTACAGCGCGGCGAGGTCCTGGAAGAGAGCATCCAGGCGCTGCGGGTTCTGTTTACCGAGCGGGTGGCAGATTGGAACGGCCAGTATTACGCCTTCAGCAATGTCGAAATGTACCCGAAGCCCGTCCAATCGCCGATGCCGATCTACGTGGGCGGTAACAACCCGAACGCTGTCCGCCGGGCCGCTTTGTACGGCCAGGGCTGGATGGGCGCTGGGCTGCCCGCCACCCAGCTCCAGGCGCATGTGTCCAGCTTGCGCGAGATCGCCGCCGAGCATGGGCGGGACCCGGGGGGCATCGACGTGGCCCCTCAGTACTCGGCCTGCATCGATAGCAGCCACGAAATGGCCTTGCGCCGTTTCCGAGGTAGCCAGATGTACAACCACCTTGCCTCGTTGAAAGCTTCTACTCTCAAGGATCAGGTCAAAACCGGGGAGGCTTTCGAAGATACCCATCTGATCGGCGATTGCCAAACTATTTTGGAAAAGATCGAAAAGCTGCGCGAGGCAGGGATGACTTACCTCTCTGGCATCCTCTTTACCGCTAATTCTCCCCAAGAAATGAAAGATCAAATGCAGCGCTTCGCTGAAGAGGTCATGCCCCGCTTTCCAGCGTGAATACCAGCCTATAAACTGGGTTATCTCAGCCGTAATCAATTAATTCTTTAATGAGAGAAAATAAAACTATGGACCTCAAACTAGGCATGGCTCTCCAATGGCCCACCGAACTCAGTTACCAAGGGCTCATCGACCTTATTCACCAGATTGAAAGCTTGGGTTATGACGAGATCTGGGTGAGCAACGAAAAATTCTACTGGGATATGAATGTAGTAACGGCGGTGGTCGCCCAGAATACCCAGAAGGTCAAGATCGGGACTTTTATTTCAGACCCATTTTCCGTCCACCCGACGCTGACCGCCATGTTTATTGGCACGCTCGACAAAATCTCGGGGGGACGTGCGATCCTTGGGATCGGCGCGGGGGGGACCGGTTTTCCGGTGATGGGGATCAAACGGACCAAACCCGCCCAGGCGGTTAAAGAAGCGGTCACGGTTATCCGTGGCCTGCTGCATGGCGAGACGGTTGACTTGGATGGGCAGGTGATCGAGTGTCATCATGGATACTTGCATGTAAAGCCCAGGCCGGACATCCCAATCATCGTCGCCACTCGAGGAAACCAGATTCTGCGTGTGGCGGGCGAGGTGGGGGACGGGGCCATGATTTCCACTTATGCAGAACCTGTGGGCATTCAATATGCCCTTTCGGAAGTCGCGAAAGGCGCTGAAGTTGCGCGCCGGAACTTGAGCGACCTCGACATCATCTCACGTGTGGATGTATGTATTTCTGAAAACCGCCGCAAGGCCATCGATGCGGTGAAAGCCATGCTGGGCATCTCGCTATGGACCAGCTACCCCGACCGGACCTTTGTCCATGCCGTTGGCTTAGAAGTGCCTTATCAGCTAGAGCAAATTATCGCCAAGCGCGACTATAACCTGATGGCCCCTAATGCCCACCTGATACCTGATGAATTCGTCGAGAAATTCTGTTGGGCAGGAACAGCGGAAGAGGTGGCACAAAAAGTAGTTGAGGTTGTCAGGATGGGAGTCACCCATATCGTTTACTTGCCTCACGCCCCGACAGGTGGGACGATTCATGAGACCATTCGCGCTTTTGCTCAGGACGTCCGGCCGATGATCGCTGAAATAGTCACTTCATAGTAGAGCATGACGGTTATCCGCCTCCTGCTAGGTAGGTTCTACTTATATTCACTTTGTTATTGGAGAGTCCATGGACCGCAACATCAAAATCGCTGACAGCATGCTTGACCTGGTCGGGAATATTCCACTGGTACGGCTTAATCGACTGACTGCTGGTTATGGTGCCGAGGTTTTAGTTAAACCTGAGTTCCTCAACCCTAGCGGCAGCATCAAGGACCGCATCGCGAAATTGATGGTGGAGGATGCTGAAAGAAAGGGAAAGCTCGGTCAAGGAAGCACGATCATCGAAGCCACAACCGGCAACACTGGCACTGCCCTGGCTTTTACCGCTGCTGTAAAAGGATATCGGATGCGGGCTTATTCCCCAGCGATGGTGGCTAACCGCAGTCGCATGTCGATAATGCAGGCTTATGGGTGTGAGGTTGAACCTGTTAATATCGACGAATATGAAGCCAGTCGCCAAGGTAAACAAACCTCAGCAGGAGCAGATACGAGCGTCCATGGTGGACACGTCGAGCTTTTACCTCGGCAGATATGTCTCGAATTAGAACGGGAACATACTGACTACTGGTGGGCCCGTCAGTTTTCCAATCCTTATAATATAGCTGCGCATCGCGAATGGACGGCCAGGGAAATATTGGAGCAAACAGATGGCCAGTTGGACGCCTTTGTCGCGTCAGTAGGGACAGGGGGAACCATCTTAGGAGCGGCCCAGACACTCAAAGCACATAATCCTGATATTTTGATTATCGGGGTCGAACCTGCTGGAAAAGCCATGATGGGATCACCGGAAGACTACCCAATAATTCCCGGAATTTCTGATGGGATCATCCTGCAGATATTTGCCTGCAACTTGGTCGACCGGGTTTTTTCGATCACTGACCACGAAGCAATCGAAATGGCCCACCGTCTGGCTCAACAGGAAGGAATGTTCTGTGGCATGTCCTCAGGTGCAAATGTTTCCGTAAGCCTGAAAATAGCTCGCGAGCTCGGCCCGGGGAAGCGCGTTGTGACGGTGCTACCGGATAGCCGTGACCGATATTTGGAAGTCGAAAAATACACGACATGACGAGGATGTCGGGTAGACAAGCCGTCCGTTTTTACGGCGAAAAGATCTCTATTCTTGTGGAGGAGTATTTATGCTCATAAATGTTGAACGTCTGCAAAGGAAAATGGATGAGGCAGGCTTGGATGGGATTGTTGCGACAACGCTGGGGAACGTCTTTTACTTAACCGGCGTACTCAGCGATGGGTTGCAGCTATTCCCTTACGAGCACCAATCCTATGCGGTCATCACTCGCGATTGCCCGACCGAAGCGTATTTAATCGCCTCGTTGGGTTTTGCCAACCAGGCCTGGATGGGATACGATTCGCTGAAGGGGGTCGTGACCTTCGGAAAATTCTCCCGTCCAGGCCCGTTTACCGACACCCTATTAACGGAAAAAGAGGAATGGCTGCGGGTGATCGCACAAGATGTCGAGCCGGAGGCGACTCCGGTCGATGCGCTGGTCGTCGCATTAAAGAAAATGGGGCTGGAGGATAAGAGGATCGGTTTAGACGAGCTGAATCTCAAGCCCGGGGTCCAGGAAACCTTAACGGGAAAGCTGCCCCAAGCCCAATTGACGCACGTATCCAAGCTGATGCGTTGGGTGCGCAAGGTCAAAACGCCGCCGGAGATTGAGCGGCTGAAGCACGTCACCAAAATGGCCGAGAATGCCATCGTCGCGACGCTGGGCATCGCCCGAGCGGACGTGACGGAATACGAAATGGCGCGCGAGTTCGACCGGTCAATCGTTAGCCAGGGCGGCAAGCCCGAGTTCACGCTGATCCGCATCGGGCGGAACGGGATCGCGGGCGAGGTCGACCCGGGGCGCACGCCGCTCAAGCGCGGGGACACCATCTGGTTCGATGTCGGATGTTCGTACGAAGGCTACTATGCGGACATTGCGCGCATCGGGGCGCTTGGTGAGCCCAGCCCGCGCGCGCGGAGCATCTACCGGGCAGTGCTGGCTGGCGAGCAGGCGGCCATCGACCGAGCCAGGGCCGGCATGACCGGCGGCGAGCTGTTCGATCTGACGATGGCAGCCACGCGGGCGGCCGGCTTGCCGCATTACGAGCGCCACCATGTGGGGCACGGGATCGGTACGGAGCTTTACGAAGATGTCTTGATTTCTCCGGGCGTTCAGGATGTTCTCGAAGAGGGCACGGTGGTCAACACCGAAACGCCCTACTACGAATTTGGCCTGGGCGCCCTGCATGTCGAGGATCCGTTCATCCTGAAGGCCGCGGGGAATGAGCTTCTGACCAGTTTGGGCCGCGAGCTACTGATCGTAGAGTGACCCAGAAGAAAGGACCGGTGAGCATGCTAGTAAGCGTCGGACTACCGACCTGCATGGAGGGCATGATGTATCCTGTGCCGTTTGCCACGCCAGAGCAGGTGATTGAGATTGCCCTGTGGGCAGAGCAGCTGGGCTACCACTCGGTCTGGGGCAATGACCACATGACGACGCAAAAGTACGTGCGCGAAGCGTTCGCCCAGCCGCCGAACTTTTGGGAGCCGCTCATCACTTATGCGTTCATCGCCGCCCGGACCAAGACCCTACGCTTAGGGACGGGCCTGCTGGTGCTGCCGATGCGGCGGGATATCGTCGTTACTGCCAAGCAGCTGGCGACCCTCGACCAGTGCAGCCGGGGGCGCTTGATCGTCTCCGTCGGCGTGGGGGCCTACCGTGAGGAGTTTGAGGCTCTCCATCCGCACTGGCACGCCCAGCGTGGCGAGGTCCTTGAAGAGGCGATCCAGGCGCTGCAGGTTCTCTTTACAGAACGGGATGCCTCTTGGGAGGGGAAACATTTCGCCTTCAAAGATGTAGAGATGTACCCGAAGCCCCTGCAGAACCCGCTGCCGATCTATGCCGGCGGTAACAACCCGAACGCCGTGCGCCGCGCTGCGCTTTACGGCCAGGGCTGGATGCCGGCCGGGATGCCGGTTGAGCAGATCCGCGAGTACGTGTGTGTGCTGAAAGAAACCTGCGAGGCGGCCGGCCGGGACACTGGCCAGCTAGCCGTTGCGCCGCAGCTGATCTGCTACGTCGGCAAGACCCACGAAGCGGCGGTGGAGCGCTTCCGTCGCAGCCAGCTGTACGAGCACCTGATGTCGCTCAAAGAGTCGACCCTGAAAGACCAGGCGGGGATGGACCTGGTGGATATCAACCTGGTGGGGACCCCGGCGGAGGTAGTAGAAAAGATCCAGCGCTATGCCGATGCCGGCGCGAACCACATGTGCGGGACCTACTACTGCGCTGATACGGTAGCTGAGCTCAAGGAACAGATGCAGGTCTTTGCCGAAGAGGTTGTTCCGTACCTTAAAAAATGAGACCGCCTCCGGAGCGCGGATCCACCGGCTTGCCGGCGACAAAAAAATGCAGGTCAACGGGAAAAAGTGATGAACAGCCAGAATGGAATTGAAACCAAACCAGCCAATACGGATGCATTTGACGGGCTCCCTAATCAGAACCTGATCAAGGCGCTTCAAATCCTGGATACCTTCAGCGGGAAACGGCCGGAGTGGGGGATCCGGGAGCTTGGGCGCGAGCTGGGGATCAACCCCTCCACAGTTTACCGGCTGGTGACCACCCTGTATCAGGCCGGTTACTTGGAGCGCAATCCGGATACCCTGGTCTATTCGCTGGGACCGAAAGTGATGAAGCTGGCCGGCTTGTACACGCACATCAACCCGCTCCCGGCCCTGGCGCACAAAGTATTCGAGAGCTATACCCATCGCTTTAAATACAACTACTACCTGGGTAGCCTGGTGCATTTCGAGGTCGTCTACCTGGCCGTGTTGGATGGGCAAGGACCGATCAAGGTCGTCGTCGAGCCGGGTGGGACGACGGGAATCCACACCACCGCCCTCGGGAAGGTGCTCCTGGCGTTCAGGCCGGACGATTTCATCCACCGGTTTATCGAGGAGTCAAAGCTGCCTCGTTCTACCCCGCAGAGCATCACCGACCCGGCCAGGTTGTGGGAGCAAATCTATGCGATTCGTGCTCAGCACTACGCGATCAACGACGGCGAGCAATTCGACGAGGTGGGATCGGTCGGCGCACCGGTGCACGACACGAAGGGACGGGTCAGCATGGCAGTCAGCCTGGCCTACCCGAGGTACCTGATCTACGGGAAGAGCTTGCACCTGGACGAGCTGATATCGCTGGCAAACAAGGTAGCCGGGGAAATTGAGATGCGCATTGGAAGCACCCACTTCCAGGGAGACGAAGGATGAAAATCTATATTGCGGTCGATGGAGAAGGAGCTAGCGGCGTTGTGGACGCCAACGAGATGTATCCCGGCCGGCCGGGTTATGAGTTTGGGCGTCGGATGATGACTCTGGACGTGAACGCTGCCGTGGCAGGCTGCTTTGACGGCGGGGCCGATGAAGTGGTGGTCAATGACTCTCACTGGCAAATGAACAATATTGAAATGGAACTGCTTGACCAACGGGCCGATCTGATTCGGGGCGTAGGTAAACACCTGGGGATGGTCGAGGGGATCACTGAGGGTTTCGATGCGGCTTTCTTCATTGGGCTTCACGCGCGAGCGGGAGGCTCAGATGGGGTCGGCAACGAAACGATCTACGGCCGAGAGGTCATCGGAGTTCGCATGAATGGCAGACCGGTGGGCGAAGGAGAGATCAATGCGGCTGTAGCCGGCTATTTTGGTGTCCCGTTGGCGATGGTCTCTGGAGATAACCTGTTTTGTGAAGAAATCCGGCAGACGCTGCCCGACGTGGAGACGGCAGTGGTCAAGTATGCGATCAATCGCTTTTCGGCTCGCTGCCTGTCCCTTGAGAAAGCGCATTCTCTGATCCGGGAAAAAACTGCCAAGGCCGTGCGGGAGGTCGCACTGCATAAGCCGTTTATCGTCGAAGGGCCAGTCGAATTTGAGGTGGAATTCATGTCCACAGCGGAGGCCAGCCTGGCCAGCCTCATGCCCGGAACCGAACGTAAAAGCCCACGCTGCGTGGCTTACACGGGAAAAGACGTGGTTGAAGCGCGGAAGGGACTGTTCTCCATTCTTATCATTGGCGCAAGTGCTTCCAAAGATATTTACGGGTAGACGACCGCCGCGATGCTCACCTTTCATTTAGGTTTCCCGTCACCCAGTATTGCCAGCTTGCACATGAAGGATAATGCCTATCTGGCTCGGCTCGCCGAGGAGCTGGGTTTTGACGTTTTGTGGCATTCTAACGAGCGCTTTTACCGGGAGATGTTTATTCGGATGGCCTCTTCAGCGATGGCGACCGAATCCATCGATGTTGGTGGAGCAGTCGTCGAGCCATTTGCCGTCCACCCTGCCCTAACCGCCCAGTCGTTGGCTACTCTGGATGAGCTATCCGGTGGCCGCGCAACGCTGGCGATTGGCGCCGGCGGTTCGGGATTCCAGATGATGGGTATCAGCCGGCGGCATTCGGCTCAGGCAGTCAAGGAAGCATACATCGTGATGAAGCGGCTGCTCGCCGGTGAGGAGGTAACCTTCGAAGGTGAGCTCATCCAGGCTCACGCAGCCCGCCTCCAGTTCAACCCAAACCACCAGGTTCCGCTGTGGGTTGCCACCCGGGGAGACCTGACGCTGGAAAGCAGCGGAGAATATGCCGATGCCGTGATGATCGCGACCAACGCTTCCCCGCTAGGGTTTGCAGAGGCGATCAGGCTCGTCGAAAAGGGCGCGCGACGAGCAGGCCGGTCCACGCAAGAGATGCGCCTGATGGCGCGCGTCGACACCTGCATCCACCCGGGTCGGGATACTGCTTATCAGGGCACGCGACTAATGATTGCGCGATTCCTGGCAAGCAGCTACCCAAACCTGAATTTCGTCCACCGGGCCGGGCTGGAGGTGCCACCGGAGATAGAAGCGCTGCTGGTTCGCAAGGATGCGAGCCTGCTCGGGCAGGTAGCCCAGGCTATTCCGGAGGAGTTTATCCCAGCCTTCTGCTGGGCCGGCACCCCGGAGATGATCGCCGGGCAGGTCATCGAATTGGCGCGTTCAAGCGGTATACGCGAGTTCGGCTTCTGGCTTCTTTTAGCTCCCGGACAGACCCGTGAAGAGGCAGTCCGGTTGCTCGCCGGAAAGGTTCTCTCGCTCATTCGCGCTGCAGTTCAGTAGTAGATACCTTCAATCTACAAATTAGAGTATATTTGAACGGATGAGGGCTTACCGATATGAAATCTCTTTTTTACTCCCCTGAGCGTGTTGCTCAAGCAATGGATGACGCCGGAATTCAGGCTCTGATAGCCATCACGGCGCCTAATATCCAATACCTGACCGGGTATCGCCGGGGCGGAGACAGCATTGCCGTTTTATGCAGGGAGGATCTCTCTCACCCCGATTTGATCGTTAGCAGTACAAATATGGACTACTGCCTGGAGGATCCTTGTGAGTCATTGGGGATCCATACCTTCGGTTTCTATGCCCGCAACTTTGCCGAAGGCGTTGTGCTCGACCAGAGCGAGCAGTTAATCCAACGCTTGCACTATGACTCTGAAACAACGAAATCACGCTGGGAGCTGGCCGCCGACTTGCTACAAACCAGTCAGCTGTCTTCCGGCTGGGTCGGCGTGGATGGGACGGCTGATGCGGTGGCTCCGCTGATCAAGCTGCTACCCAATGTACATGTAAACAGCACGCCAGACTTTTTTCGCCATCTGCGAATGATCAAGACCGGGGAAGAAGTCCAGCGCCTGGGTGAGGCCGCGCGGATTACCGAGCATGCCATCCTCGCCAGCGCTCAGAGCGCCGTCCTGGGAACCACACAGCGTCAGTTGGCGCGTATCTACAGCCTGACCATCATTGCGGCCAATGCGTCTGTCCGCTCCGACAACGCCTCCATTGGCCGGGGATCGGCACTGGGCAATCTGAACTCTCCACGGGATGTGGTCGAGGTGGGTAGCATCCTACGTTACGACGTAGGCGCCCATTACGAGGGTTACGCATCCGACCTGGCGCGCTGTTTTGTTTTCAAGCAAATTGGCGAGAAGGAACGCCGTATCTATGAGGCGCTTTTAGCCGGGCTCGAGAAGGAGCTGGAGCTGATCTGCCCGGGGATCAGTGCTTGCGAAGTCTTCGAGGCCACCGTCGCCGAGGTTCGCAGGGCAGGAATGGCTGGTTTTGAGCGTCACCATGTTGGTCACGGGATCGGTATTGCCGGTGCCGGGTATGAGCCTCCCCTACTGGGACCTGCCGATCGAACTCCCCTCGAGCCAGGTATGGTCTTGTGCGTCGAGGTACCCTATGTGGAGGTTGGTTACGGAGGCTTGCAGGTAGAAGATATGTTGGAGATCACCCCGAACGGCTACCGGTTACTGTCTCACGCCGACCGCAGCTTGCGGGTCTTGCCATAACGTTTGCGTTCGTCATAAAGGAAGGTGTGCGATGAAGTTCGGATTCCAACTGCCCACCGGAATGGAAGGGCTGATAGTTCCAACCCCATTTTTCCGCCCGGTGGATTTTATGAGCACTGCCCAAACCGGCGAGCAATTGGAATATGACTCAGTTTGGGGAAACGATCACTACGCTGCTCAGAACTACGTTCGCGAGAAATACGGAACCAGCCCGAACTTTTTCGAGGTGCTGACCATCTTGGCCGCCGTCGCCTCGATCACACAGCGCATACAGCTTGGTACTTCTGTGCTGGTCCTCCCGATGCGCGATGTAGTCTTGGTTGCGCGGCAGGTGGCCACCCTCGACCAACTAAGTGGTGGCCGGTTACTCATCGGGGTAGGCATAGGCGCATACAAAGAAGAATACGAATCGGCGCGCCCTGAGTTGTCTCACAAGAACCGTGGGGATATCCTGGAAGAGGGATTAGAGCTGCTGAACCGCCTCTTTACTGAGGACGGGGTCACTTTCCATGGAAACACCTACAATGTTGAAGACTTGAGCCTGCATCCAAAACCTGTTCAATCCCCGTTCCCTCTCCTGGTCGGCGGGCACCAGAAGTTTGGGATTGACCGCGCCGTGAAATTCGGCCAGGGTTGGATCCCGGGCTGGCGACCTTTTGCCGAGCTGCGCGAATGGATTGAGATATTACGCGAGAAGGCAGCAGTTGCCGGCCGTGACCCACAAGAGATGATCGTCGCTCCCCAGTTCTCGTGCCTAGTCGGTCGTACCCAAGAAGAGGCCATCCTGCGCTATCAGCAGAGCGGTATGGTAGGCCACCGCGTCTCGCTGGGGTATACCGGCCGCGACCCGGCCTTGGCGCTGGAAAATAATCTGATCGGCTCCCCTGAGTCGATCCTGGAGCAGTTGGAACGCCTGCACACATATGGGGTGGACCATCTTTCGGCACTGAGTTTTTGTGTCAACTCGGTGAGCGAGTTTAATGAACAACTGTACTTTTTTGCTGAAGAAGTGATGCGGCCATACCGCCGTGCTCACGGAATTCAAACCCCCGCCAAATAGGAGGATCAACCATTAATGAGAAGTCCTTGATGCATCCTCACTATCCATCCTATATCGTGTGGCCGGCCAGGCGCTTAACAAGGTTCATGATCCCATACCCTGGCACGAAAAGAGGTTGACTCGCCGCCCCGTATCTTGCGAGATGATATGCTCGTTCATTATCAAAAGGAGATAATCTGATGAAGTACATCAACAACATGCTGGAGCTGATCGGTAACACGCCGGTCATGAAGCTGAATAAGGTGGTAAAAGACGTTCCGGCGAACGTCTTTGTGAAACTCGAAAATATGAATCCGAGTGGAAGCTATAAAGATAGGATGGCTCTGGCGATGGTTGAAGCGGCCGAAAAGGGACTGACATGGAACCACCGGAAGCTGGAACCAGGCGGCATCGTATGCGATGCGTCTGCAGGGAATACAGCCCCTGCCCTCGCATTTGTTTGCGCGGTAAAGGGTTACCAAGTGATGCTTTGCGTCTATAAACCTCTGCTGCGGGGCGCAAGCACCCGGCTGAAAATCATCGGCGCCTACGGGCCGGACGTATGCGAATGCCAGCCACCGTCTGACTTCATGAATGAGGAGTTACTCAAACAAATCCCCGAAGATCTGAGCGACCTGGCCTGGGTGATCGCGGGCAAAGCGCACATGAGCAAGTTGGAAGAAGAAAACCCCGATGTCGTCTGGCTGGATCAGATTTACAACAAGTACAATTATATTGGCCAAATGGGCATGGGCTATGAGATCTATGATCAACTAGATGGGAAGATCGATGCTTGGGGATGCTCGGTGGGATCGGGTGCAACCTTACTGGGAGTGGCGTTGGCGCTGAAAGAAAAGGGCGTGACCCCGTTTACGTTCGGCGTAGTCCCCTATGGCAGCGAGACGTATCTCCAGTTGGACAAGCCCGACTCAAAGAAGGGGGAGTTCAAAGTCTCCAAAATGAACAGGCAGCTGGTGGATTGGATGGGGCTGAAGAAGTGGCAAACAGAGAAATCGATCAACGAAGTCATGCTCGAAATGGGTTACCCAGATGAATTTTTCAAGATCAGCGTCGATGATGCCAGAAATATGGCCAACCGGCTTTGCAGCGAAGAAGGGATCTACTGCGGCATGTCCTCTGGCGCCAACGTGTTCGTGGCTCTAAAAATCGCAGAAAGGTTGAAGAAAGGCCAGAATGTGGTCACGGCGATCGTTGACCGGCGAGACCGCTATTTAGGCGAGTATCCCAACGACGTCTACGTCGTGTAAACGGCATATCAATTATCCTCTATGAAAGTATTATAGTTCTCGACAAGGGGAGGAGTACTCTTCCCTCTGTGCCTATAGTGAGACACATCTCCCCTGGAAATGAGTAAGGCGGAGGAAGCTTATCGGTAATGAACTCGAATGGAACAATGCACGCTGGGATCCCTGATCCCGAAGTAGAACCCAAAGCCCAGTATCGGCATTACACCGCAGACTATAAGCAAAAGATCCTGGATGAGATTGATGCTGCCATCCACCCGGGGGAGATTGGGGCAATTTTACGCCGGGAAGGTTTGTACTCTCAACTGATCAGCAAATGGCGTCAACAACGCCAGCGGGATGGCTTGACCGCTTCCAATCAGACCCTGCGGGGCCCCCAAACCCCCAAGCCGCGGAAGTGACGAAGCTCCAGCGTGAGAAGGCCCGCGTAGAGGCGCGTCTGGCACAAGCCGAACGGATCATCGAGATCCAAAAAAGTCTCCGAGCTGCTGGGGATCGCGCCGACGGATCCCGGCCCTGGCGAGCGGAGCTATAAGTAATCGTCCAATAAGCCATGCTTCACCTGATAAATCGTCTGTTTGGTTTCCTGGGCAACCTGATGCAGACGGATCCAAACCAGGATGGCGCACCCGATCTGATTGCGAATAATGTGAGACAGGCGACATTGACAGCCTTCCAATCCAGTCAGTTGTTTGGTCTGGCAGTGAAACTGCTCAATCTTCCACCGCAAGGCGCACACGGCTTGTACGGCCTGGGTCGAATCCTGAGACAAATCGTTGGTCACGACATAATCCGTGCGCTGGGTCGACAGCACCAACCGGAACAGTTTCACCTTATGTTCTTTGGGAAAACCCTTGATCTTGATCACTTTGCCGTGTTGCTTCTCCGCTTTGGTCCAATGCAGGCGATCCACCCGCTGATAGGGTTGCGCCCCACCCGAATCATCCTCTTGACGATTGTCTTTGAGCGGGCAGTAGTAAACCCTTTTCAAAGCCTCGATAGAACAACAGGCTGTCTTTGGTGGCATACCAGGTGTCCATCAAGACCCCCCAAAACATCAATGGCTTGTGATAGACCCCGTGTTCCAGCATATCGTGGACATGATCCAGTTTGGTCTTGCCATCTCCGCTCGGATCATAAATGCGATAGTCGGTGATCCAGAACTGGTCGAGGTTGGCCGGGCATTCCTATCCGCGAACGACAATGAGATACGATAGGCGAGGAGATAAGCCACGCAAAAATGCACTTGAGAAATTAAACGTGCCTTATACCAGAAGACCACCGGCTAGATCCGATGAAGATAATAATCGCGAAAATGGGGAATCTATCTGAAGATAGCAAAATCTTGAAAGTCTATGGATGTCATCTGGAGATAATTATTACCCCGGCCTGACTTGGGGTAATTGGTTATTTTGCAAACAAAGAAGACCATTATCAAAGCAACGGAAATTAATATTGAGGGAGAGACATTATGCAAATTCCATCCGATTTTGATCTTATCGACCAAATTGAATTAGGCATGCGTTTTGAGAGAACCACGTTAGACTCGGATGAACCCGAATCGCACTTCCACTATCTATTTGGGGACATTCTTTTGACAAATTTCGACGATAAAACTACCGATGGGGAAGAAGAAAAAGTGACGATAATTGGTGGGTTCCAGTTATTGCTCATCGACGGAGATTCCGCAAGGTTAAACGGTATTCCTCTTGACGTTGTCTACGACTGCAATGATGAAGCATGGCAGTTTTTTGATGGTTGTTTTAACAGAGAAGAATTAATTTATAACGAAAACATAAAGAGGGTAGTATTGGGAGAAGAAATTGAGTGGTCCGGAGACAAGGTGCTTATCATCAACTGCATCGGTATTCTTCCTGAATATCGTGGCCGCAAATTGGGTTTGTTAGTCTTGCATAATATAATTGAGCGATATTCGCTTGGCGCAAGTGTTATTGAAATTAATCCTGCTCCCTTTGAATTTAGGTGTCACCGCACTTAAGCGTGGTCATAATGCCCATTTTTGAGCGAGTTGGAGGGCAGCCCGGGAAGGTCTGCCTCGCTGGACGGGGGGCTGCCAACGTGGCGGTGGCACCTTGTAGGTGAACAACTCGATCGGTGTCCATAGATGGTTGGTGAGACCGGCTGCGAGGGCAGGAGTGCGCTGTACCCAGTGATGCCCGAAAGAGCCGACCGAGAGTTTCAAACGCAAGCTGTGATGAAAACTACAAAAGTTGTAAAAACAGCCCACGATGTACATGCCTGCCACCAGAGTTTCGGGACGGCGTGCCAGGGTGCGAGTGCGCCGGACCAGGTTGTTCAAGCGCATGCGGAACGTGGCATTGAGCCGTTCGATGAAGGCTATATTGATCGTGCCTTTCCCGTTTTGGGTGGCCTGGATCAGGTGTGCCACCATTTCTTGGCTGCCTTGCACAATCCGCCGGTCCACATTCAGCACTCCTTCCATACGCTGCTTGACGACCTGCACAATGGCGATATATTCCCAGGAAACCAGGTGGGGACGACCCAGTTCGCCGCGGCGGTTTGGCAAGGGGCTGCGGAAAGCCAGCCGAAAAGCCGTCACATAACTGGCCAGACCATCCACGGCCAGCAGCAGGGGCCGACACAGGGCCATCTCCCGCAGCTTGTCCGCCAACGCCTGGATCAGCTCCATGTCCCGTTTGGGACTGGACCACTCCGCCCAACCACAGGCGATCCTTCACCGTCATCGCCAATGCCATCCAGTAGGTTCTTTTCAGCGCCTTGACCTTGATCTCGTCCGCTTACACTTGTTGCAGATCTTGCGGACGGCTCTCCACCAGATGCTCGTGTACCCTTTGACATTGTTGGCCTGCGCGTGCATGCCAATCGCTCACCGTGCGCTCATCCAGCCCAAAGGCTTTCACGATCGCCTGCACCGGACAACCCTACGCCAGCAAGACGATGACCCACATGACCATCTGCGAATCGGTGCGCAACCGGTAAAAGATCGTCCCTTGGCTGGCCGTAAAGGTCTGTCCACAGACTACGCAATAATATCGTTCATCTTTCTGGCTGTGAACATGAATGTTCCCTTTGCCAGTTTGACCCCTTGCGGGGCAGTCCATATTCGGGCAAAATATCTCGCGTGGGTTCATTGGTGGCTCTCATGGATCTCGAAGTCCTTTGAGTTTGCCAGTGAACCCTGTTTTTTGCAAGTTCTTCCCCTACCTCACCACGCTTAAAAGGAATTAGGGCTATTGCTATAGCGCCTGTTTTCACGTTGAGAGATAAACGTATTCGTGCAGCTGCTATATTTTGGTTTTTATCTGGCGTTAGAGTGGGCGCATTTGTAACATTACCTTTGGTCGCTGTTGATCTGGATAATCTCAAAATCAAGCAGTGGCCGAGGTTAGGAGTAAGAACAAAGTCTCCCAGGATGTTATCATTCGAAAACGGCAATTTTCGGCGCAACGATCATGAGCTAAGGAACGCTCTACAATTGACGTTCCAAAGCCGTCTGGGTTGGATGGTGCTTTTTCTCGTTTACACAGTTCAGCTAACGTCCACAAATGATTAAATTCCGAGCCTTTGACTTGTATAAATTCAACTTCTTCCCCATCGATGGCCTGCCATATAAGCGTAATATCATCTTGAGTTTCGCACCTTATCTCTAATAAGTCGGGGGTTGAAATTAGATCTAACCAGAAGCCTACCGCAACATGATCTTGAAAACAAAAACCACTGCAGGCAATAGAACCACCATTATTCATTGGTGGAAGACTTCGAATTGGAACAAACGAAGAAGTAATTTCCATAATCAATCAGTCATCCTCCGTTTATTAAGTATCGAGTTCCTACGCAAAATCATTCTAAACTAATGTTTACGACAATTCGTCACTTATATCCATACCCTTAAGATTAATACTTCTTTCTCAATATACAACAAACCATACGACATGTGGCTTCACAAGCAGTATCCGGCCTTTTTAAGTAATAGACATCGGTGATTGCTGCGATGTCTCAAAGCACCTCTCGGCAGAAGATGCATTACTGGTCAACGAAATAGATCTATCGATTTAAAGATCTAGTTCTTTCATAAAAGTCAATATAGTCTGAAGTTTTGGAAAAAAATAACTTGTTTTTCAACAATCTTATGTCAAATATCCTCTTGATTCGTGTTTATTATCGAGCTATAATAATTGGGTAACTGGTTGGTACGTCCCTAGCACTTTATAGAACATCGCTATGAATATCATTGATCAAAACTCGATCGCACCACTTTATCACCAACTCGCCGAGATTTTAAGAAATAAAATCCGGTCTGGGGAATTTTTACCTGGAGGAAAAATCCCATCAGAACGTAACCTGATGGAGTCCTATCGATTAAGTCGAAATACAGTCCGACAAGCTATCAATGTTTTAGTAAATGAAGGAATTGTATATCAAGACCACGGACGAGGTAATTTTACGATTGGCTCAGAACTAAATATCCAGTATCAAATTGATATCTTGGTTGAGCATAACGAATTTCTTCGTAGAGTAGGCAGTATCCCGTCTGTACAACATATTAGTACTGAGAAAATAATCGCTCCTGACCTGGTTTGTAAAGCACTACATTTATTTTGTAATGAAGAAGTCGTTTGCTTTACTAAGTTATTCTCAGCAAATAGCAATCCTGCGATACTGACTTTTGACTACCTACCTAGTAAACTATTGGGAGAACATTTCGATACTAGCGGTGGAGGAGAAGCATTTTTCAAATTACTAGAAGAAATTAATGGTAAACGTGTAAATTTTACTGTTTCAGACATTATTCCTATAAACGCGTCAAAAGATATTGCTAAGTATTTGGGTTTAGCACCTGGATCTTCCATATTATTATTGCAAGAAACCTTCTTTAACCCAGGGATAAATATTCCGTTAGCATTTTCTTTTAATTATTACCATCCGAATATACATTTTCGTATTGTGAGACGTCGCTCTAAATTCCTCGTTGGCATCGATCCAAAGAAAACTAGTCATTCAACAGAAGAGGAAGAGCATGATTATTGAATATCACCGAGCTACCTCGTTGGATGATGCCTTGGCTCTAATTGTAAGGCAAAAGCCAATCACTTTACCACTTGGTGGTGGAACCTTCCTATCGCAACACACATGTGCAGATTGTGCTGTTGTCGATCTCCAAGATCTTAAACTTGATAAAGTTGAAAAAAAGGAGGGGTCCCTATCGATAGGGTCTGCTCTAAGCCTTTACCGATTTTCTCAACTACCAGACATTCCGGAGGGATTGCGGAAAGCAGTTCTTTGTGAAAGAGGGTTTAACCTCCGCCAAGTAAGCACAATTGCGGGAGTACTTGTAACTTCAGATGGACGGTCATCTTTAGCGTCGGCTTTACTTGCAATCGATGCCTCTTTCGTATGGTTGCCAGGGGAGAATGCTATTTCACTTGAGGGTTGGCTTTCCTCGCGGGTTGCTTGGATGCCTGGCAAATTAATAACCCAGATCGTTATTCCCAGCCAGGTAAGCTTGTGGTATGAGTCAGTTGCCCGATCACCGATGGATAGGCCACTATTATCAATCGCCATTAGTCGTTGGTTTTCAGGGAGAACGCGAATTGTGGTTGGCGGCTTTGGAGAATATCCCGTTGTCGTACTAGATCAATTCAATCCCATTGAAGCTGAAAATTCTGCAGATGATATCTGTCATAATTCACAGGATGCGTTAGCTTCAGCCGAATATCGACAAACGGTTGCGAGAGTCCTTATTCATCGTATTATAAGCCGATGGTCAAAATGAAAACAATGGAGATATCAATCACCATAAATAATGTCCAATCATGCTACCAAATAGCTCCTGGTGATACATTATTAAGTCTTCTAAGGCGTGAGGGATTCTGGGGAGTTAAATCTGGTGGTTGTGCTCATGGAGAATGTGGGGCGTGTACAGTACTGCTAGATGGGTATCCAATAAGTTCTTGCGTCATGTTGGCTGCACAGGTGGAGGGGCACACTATCCAGACTATCGAATCTCTTGGTCAATACCCCGATCAAGGCTGGAAGAAAACAAAGGACCTTCATCCGATTCAAAAGGCTTTTTTGCAAGAGGGGGCTGTTCAATGCGGCTATTGCACTCCAGCGCAAATTCTTGCAGCTAAATCCTTATTGGATAGAGAGAGTCGCCCAACAGAAGTTCAGGTACGAGATTCAATTTCTGGCATTCTATGTCGCTGCACGGGATATCAAAAACCCGTTCAGGCAATCCTCAGAGCTGCCGAACAACTACGTGGTGAAAAGTGTAGCTCAACAGGAGGTATTTCCCCGATAATCACTAGAGATCACTTGGTGGGAAGCGCAGAAGTTAAAGTTGATGCTTGCATGTTAGCGCAGGGGAAGCCAGCTTTCACCGAGGATATTGAACTACCGAGAAAGTTGGTAGCCAAAGTCTTAAGGAGCCCAGTAGCTCATGCTTGGATTCGCAAAATTGATACGTCCAAAGCTTTAGCGTTATCTGGAGTTGCAGCTGTACTTACCTGGGAAGATTTACCTAGAGTAATCTACTCGACCGCGGGTCAATCTGATCCAATCCCTGGTCCGCTGGATACTTTTTCGCTGGATCGAAAAGTGCGTTTTGTAGGTGATCGGGTGGCGTTTATTGCTGCCGAAACAGAGGAAATCGCTGAACAAGCATTAAAGCTCATTGATGTGGATTACGAAATATTACCAGCGGTGCTCGATTCAGAATCGGCTGTGAATGGGGATGCTCCGATCATTCATGATGAGAAAGAGTATGTTAATTTCTCTTTGTCTGACCCAAAACGCAATTTAGCTGCTCAAATCCGAATAAATATTGGCGATGTGGAGAAAGGTTTTCACGAAGCAGACCTTATTTATGAGGCAGATTACGAGGTTTCGAAAGTTCAGCAGGCACACATTGAGCCTCACGTGGCCATAACCTATTGGGATGAGAACGATCGCTTGGTTATCCGTACCAGTACACAAGTTCCATTTCATGTACGCCGTCAATTAGCCCCCGTTTTGGGTCTTCCAATCCGTCGGATCCGGGTTATTAAACCACGCGTCGGTGGTGGGTTTGGCGGAAAGCAAGAAATATTAATGGAAGATGTCCCTGCCCATCTAACTATTGCTACGCACCGTCCCGTTCTTTATCGGTATACCCGGGAGGAAGAATTCATAGCTTCGCGTTCTCGCCACCCGATGCATTTTCATCTAAAAACAGCCGTCAAAAGAGATGGAACGATTACAGCTAATGAAATGACCTGCCTGAGCGATACGGGAGCTTATGGGTGCCATGCATTAACTGTGGCTGGGAATGCCGGTCATAAGCCCATGGCATTGTATGTGGGAGATGGCAGCTACCGTAAATCCCCGAATATCCGTTTTCATGCAGACGTTGTGTATACTAATCATCCACCCGCTGGTGCTTTCCGAGGGTATGGTGTTCCTCAAGGTTTCTGGGCGGTTGAGCGGCAAATGGAGCACATTGCTCGAGATTTGAGATTGGATCCAATCGAGTTCCGCTTAAAGAATGCTCTCCATCAAGGAGAATTGCAACCATTTAGTACGGTATGGTCCGAAGGCCGCTCTCCTCAGGCAGAAATAATCAATACCATTGGATTGGAGGAATGTGTCAAACGCGGGAAGGCAGTAATCGATTGGGATCATAAATTCGGGAATCCCGATTGGCATAAAGTACATAATAACCCTCAGTGTCATCGAGGCATCGGGGTAGCTCTGGCAATGCATGGCACAGCCGTATCCTATACCGACATGGGCGCGGCCAGTATAAAGATGAATGAAGACGGATCCTTCAACCTCCTGATCGGTGCAACCGATATTGGAACTGGATCCGATACAGTTCTAGCGCAAATGGCTGGCGAAGTAT
>Ga0187854_10001711_pt1 | contig 20598 bp, 19 predicted proteins | sample June2016WEW_6_15_FD_132445 | JGI IMG/M metagenome (GOLD analysis project Ga0187854, IMG submission 132445) | Peatland microbial communities from SPRUCE experiment site at the Marcell Experimental Forest, Minnesota, USA - June2016WEW_6_150 | ecosystem: Environmental > Terrestrial > Soil >...
CCACTTGCTCTTGACCATCTCCAGCACAGAAAGACCTTTTCGCTTGGCAAACGCAACATCCTTCACGCCTCGCTCTTTCGCTTCATCCAAATTCTTCTGCGAAGCGAATCCTCCATCGGCACTCACCTGCCGTGGAGGCCGATCATAAAGCCGCTCCTGCCTTTCGATCAGGACGGGAAACAAGCTCGTATCACCGGGGTTCCCCCGTTCCACAATACAATCCAGAACGAGTCCCGTACGCCCACCCGTCAGAAATACCTTATGACCGTACTGCGTCTCCCGCCGACTCTTCACAATAATGTCGGTGTGATACTCGAAAAACGAGACCACCTTTTCTTCCGCAGGCACGCTCTCTCCCCGCAATACCCGACGCTCCGTCTGATCAATCACGCGGGTCAGGAGGCCTACAGCCTCCTCCAGCTTCTTCGCCAAAGCCTGCGCCCTCCAACATTCAGCTTCATCGATATGCATATACTCCCGAAGAATCGGAATCGCCGCCAAGGCATACCCCCTAACCCGACCAGCCAAGTTCAAAAGATCTTTATACGCCTTCTCTCTGGCCACGTCTCGCTTGGCGTGCAAAACCTCCAGACACCGCTTCTTCGCTCGCCGGTTGTGATCCATAAACGTATAAGGAGGCCGCGGACAGAACTCCTGGCCGTCCGCCAACAACCGCGTGATCACGCGAATTCCATCTTGAAGCAAAGTCGAATCTGTCGGCAGATGAATGTCCGTCTCTACAACCGTAGAATCGATTCGAACCTTACGGCCTTTCTCCCAACCCTGGCCTTCGGCATACCGGATCGTGGCCTCATGGACCCCCATCCAAGTCGCGACCGAAAGGGCCTTGATATTTTCTTGCAGGGTCGAAGCCGAGGGATTCTGTCCCATCCGCAACTTGGAAAACGCCCGGAAGCTCTGGGAATCCTGCAAGTGAAACTCCAGCTCTTCGTAAGTCAGAGTCCGGTATTGTTTCAAAACGGCGCACCGCAGCATTTGTTCCGCGGTCATTCCGTCCCGGCCGGTGTCTACCCGGTGGGCCTGCGAAAGATCCTTGTATACGCCTTCTAAGATCTCGGGATGAGCATCAAGAATTTCCGAGATGCCCCTCAGCTCTCGGGAAACACGGTTCTTAGGCAGGTAGTGCCAGATGCTTAATTGCTCATCCCATTTTTTACGCATCATCACCTCGCGAACCCAGTATTTACGGGCTTTTTCACGCGAGGATATCAAAAATGGATAAAAATTCCAAAATAAAAGTGGACCATTTTCAAAATAATTTCAGAAAATTAGAGTTTCCGGATGGAAACTAGCTAGTAATGGTCAGTATGAGAATTCAACGGATGTTGGAATGGCTACTCAAACCTCAAGTAATACAACCTCCTATACTCTGAGAGGCCTGACTAGCGGTCAAACAGATTACATCGCTGTCACTGCGTATGATAAATCCCGTATAGAGAGCAATTTTTCAAATGAAGTTAGTGGGGCCGCAGCACCAGTTATGCAATAATCTTTCGGAGTCATTATGCCTTCTTTGCCTGACCTCCTAACCTGCATAAACCACCCCCCCCGAAAGAGGGGCTTTTTGTTTCAGGGGCGGCTTGAAGTCCAGATTGGTAATCCGCTGTTTGATTCTTCCTCTTTCATAAAAAAAGTTATCCGTATCACGGAATAGCTGCAGGACCCAGTAACTAGGCAGCGGGCCCGTTCCGTCCAGGCAGGGGGCTTCCGGGGAAAACCGGGGGCTGCAAAGTACTGGCAAAAAAGGAAGCGAGTTTCGAAAATGTACTTGACAACATATGGCTTAAAGACCATAATATTACCGTGAAGTGGATAGCTCTGTTTCATGAAGATTTTGAACCGGAGTTCGACGCCCTGCTGGAAGAAGTGCAGGATGAAATGCTGACTCATGCCAAATTGCTCGAACAGTTTGGCCCTCAGCTGGGCCGGCCGCGCGTCGATACCCTAAACGATTCCCGCCATGCGAACATGAAGGAACTGCGTTTCGACGCTGCTGATGGGGTTTGGCGGGTTGCCTTCGCCTTCGATCCGAGAAGGCAAGCTATTCTGCTTGTCGCCGGGGATAAATCAGGGGTCAGCGAAAAAAGGTTCTACAGAAACCTCATTGCCAAAGCCGACGAACGTTTTGATGGCCACTTGGACCGTTTGAGAAAGGAAAGGGAGCATAAGCCATGAAGACCATAAACCAGAAGATGAAAAGCCTCAGCGCCGGGCGTCGGAAGAAGATTGAGGCCCGCGCCCTTGCTCTCATTGCGGAGGAGATGACCCTTCAGGAACTTCGACGAGCGCGTAAGATCACTCAGGTACGCCTGGCCAAAACGCTTGGCATCAGCCAAGACGGCGTCTCCCGTCTCGAAAAGAGAAGTGATCTTTTGCTTTCGACCCTGAGAAAGAGCGTCGAGGCCATGGGAGGTAATCTGTCCCTCGTCGCTGAATTTCCCGACCGTGAGCCCGTCATCTTATCGGGGATCGCTACCGAAGAAGCCAGACCCCGCGTAAAATCGCCCAAGGGGCACCTGCAGTATTTCCTTCACTCAAAAACGGAGGGGTAAATGGAGAAGGGATGGCTTCGCAAGCTGGTTGAGAAAAAAGAAGCAAAGGAAAAGGAAATCAAGAAACGAGAAACGGAGAAGAGGGCACGGTTTAATACACAACTCGTTGATAATACATGCAGATGGGATGTAGCTGCCAAAGAGGTAGCCTAGCTCATGAAAAGAAAATAGTCCGAAGATTTTCTTTTGGAAAGACGGGGACCTAGCCTTACTTTCCTCTTTGGAATGAGAGATCATAATCTACAATCTTCCGAAATAAGAAAGGCAGGGCCATTTCCGAACCCTGCCTTTTCATATTGTTTAAGTTACCGAAATCAATATGTGCTAGGAACGCATCGTAAAAGAGGATATCAACGCGAACCCCAGCGATTTCTAGATAGAGGACCAAAGCTAGCTTTGATCGTATGGTTAGCCATCACATTCCCGAATAAGTAATTGTTTACCGCTCCAATAGACACTCCATCTACCGTTACGTTGATTATTTTGTAGCCATTACTCGGGGTGATAGTAAAGCTCTGACTCGATTCGTAAGCGACTGCGACTGTTCCGGAGGGAGAGATGGAACCACCGGCCCCTGCCCTGGCAATAATGATGGGATCGCTCTGGAGGGCGAAGGTGGCGGTAACCGAGGTGTTGGAATTCATCGTCACCGTGCAGGTTGGTGATGTCCCGGAACACCCACCGGACCATCCGGTAAAGGTCGAGCTAGTGGCAGGGCTAGCGGTCAGGGTTACCACCGTCCCGGCATTAAAACTTGTTCCCGCCGGGTTATTGCTGACCGTGCCCGTCCCTGTTCCGGATTTGGCTACGCTAAGAGTATAAGTGGCGGGGAGACTAAAGCTGGCCTGGATGGTGTGGTTCGCGGTTACGTTGTTGAATGGATAGGAGGTAACCGCCCCTACGGATACTCCATCCACCAGTAGGCCCGATACTTGATACCCTGTGTTTGGTGTAATAGTGAAACTCGTACTTCCCCCGTAACTGACCGTGACGGTTCCGGAGGGAGAGATGGAACCACCTGTCCCCGCGCTGGCATTAATCGTGTAATTTTGGAGGGCGAAGGCGGCAGTAACCGAGGTGTTGGAATTCATCGTCACCGTGCAAGTTGGCGATGTCCCGGAACACCCACCGGACCATCCGGTAAAGGTCGAGCCAGCGGCGGGGCTAGCGGTCAGGGTTACCGCGGTCCCGGCACCAAAACTTGTTCCCGTCGGGCTGTTGCTCACCGTCCCGGTCCCTGTGCCGGACGTACTGATGCTCAAGGCATACTGGACTGAACCGGCCTGATTTACCGTAAATGTCTGCCCGCCAATAGTCATCGTCCCCGTGCGCGAAGTCGTGGCTGAGTTGGCGGCCACCGAATAACTCACGGTTCCGCTTCCAATCCCACTGGTGGTAGAAGGAATGGTTAGCCAGGATACATTGCTCGCTGCCGTCCAGGAACAGCCTGATTGAGTTGAAATGCCCGTGGATGCCGATCCGCCTGAAGCAGCGATTGACTGGGAAGTTGGCGAAAGGGTGTACTGGCAGGTTGTCGCCGCATAGGAGACTTCATTAGAATATCCGCTTTCAACGCCAGTTGAGTTGTAAGCGGTGACGGCAAAGTAATAGGTTGTCCCAGTCTGGAGGTTGGAGACAGTAGAGGTCGTGTTATTTCCTACGTCATTATTGGTTTGGTAGCTACCGCTGGCAGTGCCGTAATAAACCCTGTAACCGACAACGCTTGGATCCGTCTCGGCATTCCAAGCTAGGCTTACCTGGGCGGCATACAAACCTGGCGAGGGCAGGAGAAAAAGCCCGATCAGGAGAAAAAAAGAAGTTAAAATTGAAGTTCGAGCCATTCGACCGAGAAAGATACACCCATTAGTAAACATATGGACACTCCTTCAAGCCCAGCATGGGACAGGCTTTAAATAGCTACTCTTTCGCCGACAGCCCAACTGCCATATCACATAGCCCAGGGAGTTAGGCCTGAGTCTTTGCCTTCACGGCTTCCGCTGCTGACCTCGCACAGCCAGGCTCTATTTCACTCTCAGACCCAGCATAAACAATGCCATCTTCATCGGCTGGGCTATCGAGATGATATTTAAGGATTTTTTACGAACCGGTGTTTGGGGGGGGTTATCTGCTAATGATATTTTTGTACGGGGACAAGGAAAAGGGACTTACTCAATAAGACTAATTATTCGGAATTCCTTCCCTTTTTTCTTTGAAGGTGTTTACCTACAGGCTATGTTCAAATTTTGTTGGAATTTGAACATAAAGGTATCCGAATCATTGGGCGAGAGGCTAAGGGTAGGCAGCTCGACAAGATGATCATAGAAGGCAAAGAGTTACCCACTTGTATTCACATCTTAATTATTTTCCTCGACTTGTCAGAGATTTGTGACGGACGATTTTGCTTTGAGGCGGGCCGGATTGCTTCCAAAGTTGAGTCACGATAATTGTGGGATTATGGGAATCTGGCAAATCCATCTTTACCCGTATCCTTGATGGGATAAACTCCGGAGGTCATCGATGAAATCAGACACGCTGGAAACCATACTGCGGAGGAAAGGGGAATTCCAGAAGTACGGGTAAGATATTGTTGGGGCGCCGACTTCAAACCGAGCTGAATATTACCGTAAACCCAGAGCGTTGAAAATATTGAAAGGAGGGCTGGGGGTGCTCGGAAGAAAGGAAAGGAATCGGAATTGGAGGGCAAAGCCAAAGGTGCACTGGAAAAGCAAGTATTGGCATGGTGGTTGAGGAAAAAGACGGTTGTGAGCCGGAAATGGGTTAGTCAGAAATTGGGAATGGGTGATTTATCGAGAGTCACCAGTGCGGTGAGGGAGGTGAATTCGGGGAAGGAAAGTGAGATCAGGAGATGGAAGATGGAACTGGAGAAAAATTCCTAAATTCCTAGACTGACCCCTTTACACAAGGTCCCCGAGACCAAGTGCTGCAGGTTGTTGCAAAAAAAAAGCGGAACCGATATAATATATTGTATAAAGAAGCGGGGACTTAGGAGAGATAAAAATGCAGGCACTAAACCGAATAACTTTTGATCCAGGAGTCATGGGGGGCAAGCCCTGCATTCGGGGCATGCGCGTTACGGTGGGGATGATTGTGGGTCTTCTGGCTTCCGGTCATGAAAAAGAAGAAATCCTTAAGCTTTATCCTTATTTGGAACCCAACGACATTGATGAGGCCCTCGCCTATGCCGCCTGGCGCGCTGAGGAAATTGAAGTTCCCCTCCTTCCGCCGTCTGCATGAAGATTCTCGTTGACATGAATCTTTCTCCTGAGTGGGTACCTGTCTTGAAAGGACAGGGGTGGGAGGCAATTCATTGGTCCCGCATAGGAAATCCTGGCGCACCCGATCAAGAGATTTTAACCTGGGCGAAATCAAATGGGCATATTGTTTTAACTCATGACCTGGATTTTGGGGCTATCCTAGCTGCTACCGGGTGGAAAAGTCCAAGCGTGATTCAGCTTCGTGTGCAGGATATCAATCCCCAACATATACAGAATCTTGTAACCCAGGTGATGCATCAATTTCGACAATATCTTCAAGAAGGCGCCCTAATCAGCATCGACGAGAAAAGACCTAGGGTACGTATCCTCCCACTCAATGACTAAAATCATATATCCGTCTTCAGGTCTTCGAGCTGTGACCTGTAACCTGCGACCTGCGCCTTCTGCCAAGGATAAAGGTTTGCCCCCCGTTTGCTGTAAGCTGAATTGCTGTATTGTCACATTGCCAATTGCCCTTCCTATCCGTGACCTGTGCCTTGGGACTTGTGACGTCTTTGCTTTTTCCTATGAGCTTGTCACTGCTTCCTATTCCGCTTGACTGTTGTATTACCCTATGGAATCCTGCTAACAAAAGCATTATTCATTCAATTCGATCAGTAATTCCTTTTCTTCGCACCTCCCAATAATTGAACAGATGGATTTTCCATAAATATTTATAAAATTATTCTGTCCCGGGATCATCAAGCCCTCTCCTGTGGGCGTGAAGCTAAATCCCAGCACGGTCCAGGAGGCAACATTTAAAATCCAAATCTTTAATTTGGGCTTGAAAAGCGTGACCCTTTCGGAAGGCAATTTTCCCCTTGACTATCCATTCGCATTAGATTATTTTTTACTTGTCTTTTTCCTTCGTGGCCCAGTAAACTCAAAAGCTTAACCCCTAACCTTCTGGAGGAAATTATGAAAGGGATGATCCGGAAGGTGCCAATATTATAGGCTCCGGGGAGATCCTTCTATCTCTTCGGGGCCCTTTTTCCCTCGGCAAAGAAAACCTGGTTATAAATTTGTCCAAAATGACGCAGTTTTATGGAAGAAACTTCTGGAAAGGGGGAGGATTGAATATGGCAACGTTCTTCATGTTTGGAAGATACTCGTCAGAAGCATTGAAGGGAATGAGCGCCAAACGAACCAAAGAAGCTGAAGGGCTCATAAAAAAATTCGGGGGTAAGGTGGAATCGACATATGCCCTCCTGGGAGAAAAGGATTTAGTGTTTATTTTACAGTTTCCGGGAATCGAGCAGGCGATAAAAGCTTCCGTTGCTTTAAGCAAAATGACAGGAATTGCATTCACCACATTCCCTGCAGTAACGGTAGAAGAATTTGATAAGCTGATAAGTGAGGTTTGAAGGAGGACCCCGGACAGCCGTATGAATCCCAAACTTTCTGGGGTCATGGGAAGGGATTTCCAGAAAGGGCAAATATGACCCCTCCAGGAAATTTTTCTACATCTCCTTGGGGAGGTTATGTCCATAATCGGAACACAACCCACCGAAAGGGCATGATTCCTACCAGCGAGCTTTCCTGCTGGCCTAAGACTGGCAAACGAAACAATAACTCCTTTCCATCAGATCATGCCTCCTCGATTTTTTTTGAAAAGGGTTTTCCAGAAGGATCCAATAGGAAGGCTCCAAGGGGCTTTTGAATATTCCTTCGGAGCTTTTTGTGTTTCCTCCCCCCAGCTTGGAGCCTTTGAAGTAGGAATCGATTTGCCTCACCCAGAAAACAAATTCATCTAAAAGGGGGGCCGTTAGGAAAGTTATTTGGGCAGAGGTGTTCAAGATGGCGCTTCCAGGGGAATGCATGGCAAACAGGCAACAAAGGGGAAATTGAGCCGACGTAAGTTCCTCAAAGCGGGGGCTGCCGGTCTGGGCGTATTTGCTTTAGCGGGTCTTCGCCGCCAGGGATTCGGCCAGGCGCCCTCGGTCATCAAGGGAACCAAGCTCGCCATTCTTCAGGGAACCTATTTTATTCCTGCAGCTCAGGAACTATACAAGAAGCAGGCCCCGTCATTTTCGGATCGCAGATTGCGCCGATTTTGCCTTGACTACCTATTTTCACAAGAGTCAGCCCCTAAATGAAATAGAACCTTTTGCAGGTCTCCGTTCCGCCATTGCCGCAAAATTTTCCATGCCCCGCTTCGGGCGTGGCACCCGCGACCAAAGGTTGCCGGCAGATTCCAAAAACCATCCGGCGGGAATCCCCTGTGAGGCTGCGTAGGAATAGACCTGAAGAGAAGAAGTCCACTGCGGCTCTGTGGTTCAACCGTCTTTCCTCTTGACCTTTTTCTCTCATGGTTCTAAAATGGATTCAAAATGGATCTGCTGCGGAGGTTCCGAATGCCGGTGAATCTATCCATCAAGAAGGTTTCCGATCATCTTGCCGAGGAGGTTCGAAAGCGGGCGGCCAGGCATCACCGTTCCCTTCAAGGGGAATTGATCTCGATTCTGGAAGAAACGGTCGCCCAGGAAAAAAGGATGACCCCCGCTGGGTTTCTGAAGGGACTTCGGGCTTTAGGTCTGAAGACGCCTTCCGAGTCTTTGAAGATCATCCGGAGAGATCGGGATGCCCGTTCGAGTCGTTGACGCTTCCGCCCTTGGCGCCCTGGTTTTCGGCGAACCAAAAGCCGAGGAGATCGCCAAAAGGCTGGGGGATTCTCCCCTGGCGGCTCCGGCGCTCATCTGGTTTGAATTGGCCAGTATCTGTTTGCGCAAGATCAAAGCCCATCCCGCGCAGAGAGATCAGATTCTGACCGCCTTCCTGATGGCCGGAAAGCTGGCCATCAAAATTGTCGAGGTGGATCATTGGGCGGTTGTGAACCTGGCCGATGAAACCGGCCTCACGACCTATGATGCGAGCTATCTATGGCTTGCCCGCCACCTGACAGGGGAACTGATTACCTTGGATGGCAAAATGCAAAGAGCAGCCCAATCCTGGTAATCCCCTGTTATCTAGTGATTTCGTTAAATCTAGCAACCTGATGCCTGGTCGCTCATAGAAATATAGCAATTTAGCAGCCTAGCAATTTCGGTAGTAGAAAGACCCATGGGCTTGTGACGTCTTTGCTTTTTCCTATAAGCTAAGTTGTTATGAGCTGTCTTGAGCTGTCTTTTCCATTGACTTTTTCATTTTAAATCCTTAACATTACACGAAACTAAATGGAGGCTGGCATGCCATGGACGCCGACATCCAGAAGGAAATAGACACCATTAAGGAACAAATCATTAAAAAATATAAGCCGGATAAGATTATTCTCTTTGGAAGTGCTGCCCGAGGTGATTTTAATCTGGATAGTGACGTAGATCTATTAATTATAAAGCAAGATACCCCTTTCTATGGGGCCGATAGAATCAGGGAACTCAACCGACTTATCGAAAGGACCCTCCCGCTTGACCTGCTGGTTTATCGGCCGGAAGAATTCAATAAAAGGCTGGAGATGGAGGATCCCTTCTTGAAAGCTGTTCTCAAGGAAGGCAAAGTCCTTTATGGTTGATAAAAAAAATTGTTCGGGAATGGCTTTCAAAGGCTTCAGAGGATCTCCAATTTGCTGGTTTGAACCTCGAAGAAGGCAGGAATTTCTTCCCCCAAATCTGTTTTCATTTGCAGCAATCGGCCGGGAAATTTCTGAAAGCTTTCATCATAGCCCACGATCTCCAGACGCTCTTAAAGATATGCGAATCCAAAGAGCCGGCATTGAGACAATTGCAGCCGGATTGCGACTTTTTAAGCCCTTTTTATGTTGACGCACGGTATCCGCTGCATTGGCCAACCCATTTCTCCCCAGAAGAGACGCAAAAAGCCTTCCAGGCAGCCCAAAGAATACGGTCGTTAATTGAGGAAAAATTATCGTCCTATTTCATTTAAAAAATAGCTATCTGCTAGGACCTACGTTGCTATGACCTGTCTTTTCTGGGGTCCGTGACTGTTGTCTATGGTCTGCTTTTCCCTGAGCTAAATTGCCAAATTGCCCTGAGCTCCATTGCTATTTTCCGTGGATAAAGAATGGTATCTTTTAAGGGTCCCCAAAATAACCTTAATTGATCTTAGCAAGTTTTTCTTTGGTTTTGCTTATCGTTCCTTTAATCTTGTGGAGGGGTTACTACCAATCTTCTAAATGATCCCAAAAACTGCGGGGCCTGCGGTAACGTTTGTTCCCTGACCAATGCCACAGCTTTCTGTTCCAGCGGGCTGTGTTGGGTAGAAAGTTGCAATTTTGGGTGGGGAGATGGTGATGGTGTTTTCTCGAATGGGTGCGAAACCAATGTCCTAACAAATCCTAAAAACTGTGGAGGTTGCTTTATTACCTGCCAAGGGGAAACCACATGCAATTCCGGGCAATGTAGATAGTTTCCTGATTTGAGGTACCCAGCATTGAGTCCCTTGTCTGGCGGGCTGCTATGAATTGAATCACAACCTCTCTGAAGAAGGAAAAGTATGACTTTTCGGTGCTCCCCTGGTAGTAATCAGGATAAGGTAATTTGGCGTGGCAAGGTAACCTCCATTCAACCCCGCATCCGTCTATTGCGCTCATTTGATCAGCGGAGCCATAGTTACTTGGGGTACGTCCTTCAGGTTCATGGCCTGGTCGAAGGAGGAGAGAGCACTTTTACCATTGGCATTGGTAAGGAAGCCCAGTCAAAGCATCAGTTCCGTGCTGGCGATGTCATAAGCGGGAAGTCAGAAGCCGTCCCAAATCCTCGGATCGAGGTCGCAGATTACTACAAAGCGAGCGAAATGAGATTGATGGAGAGAGGAGTTGAATCAGACGACTCACCTCCGCCTTGGCATGGTATCCCTCCTAAATTGGAAATATATCGGCAGCGAGGGCATCGGAGGCAGGATGCACGTACCTACGAAGGGAAATGCGGGACTTGCATCTGGGGTTGTCGGATGCCCGTGGAGATGATTATCGACCATTGGAATCCAAGCAAGAAGCGATACCGATTCGAGACCTTTTGTTACGGTCCTAAATCATGTAGCATTTATAAGGCAGGCCCGATCAGAAAGGTTCCAGGCAGGAAAGGAATGGTATGGGAAGAGGAGGATTGGGTTGACGAGGAGGCGGTTTCTCATCGGGAGATGGATGACTAAAGTGCAAAAGTCCGCATTTGCCGCTGCCGATACTGTCAAGTCAGGTCAACGCTTCCTTGCTCGTCGGGCGACAGATTTTGACAGGGGGTGTAAATTTCTATCGGTAATCGAAGTTTACTTATGTTTTTCATTTCTGAAATTTTCGCCGAGTGCGGACAGTGGCAAAATTCCTGCTATTTTCCTGTTGACCCCATAAGGAAATTTTGACACTTTGCCCTCGTTGGTTTCCTACCCGTAGACGAGTAAACCCATCAACCTAACCTCTGGCCTTCTGGAGGAAGTTATGAAAAGGAATTTCCGGAAGGATAAGGGAATATCTACCCATACTACTGTCCAACACTCCTATTTGATCTTTTCCAGTTTTTGAAGAAGATTTCGGCTGTTTTCAATGTCCTTTTTCGCCCTGGGGTGATTGGGTTCCAGGGCCAGAGTGCTTTCCCATTCTTGAATCGCTTTCTCGATTTCTTCTTCAATAAAAAATTCTACCCCCTTTATATAATGGGCTTCCGCTAACTGCTTCCGGTTGTGAGCGAGCTGAAAGCTGACATCTTTATATCCCGGGTCTACTCGTCGGAATGCTTTCAGGGCTTCATCGTATTTCTTCTCCTGGCTCAGTTGTTTCCCCCATTGATAATAAGAAGCATTCATTAATTCATGGCTTTCCTTGTTTGCGGGATCGAATTCCAAGATTTTTTCCGTGAGGACCGCGCTTTCCTGATAATTCCCCTCCTGGTAAGTCGTCCGGGCTTTCCCCAGGATTTCTTTGGTAACCATGGCAATCTCGGAGATTGGATCCGCTCCCATTTTGGAGGGGACGGAATTTTTCTTTGCCAGGGCAGGGTCCAGAAAGGGCATCCTCAGGATCATAGGGGGCTCAATGGGACCATCAATCTTCAGTCCGTTGAAATAAGCAATGAGGAAATCCTTTTGCGGATCTTCGTAGATTTTCCTGGCTACCTCTTTGATCGTATCCCCTTTCTTGACTTCATAGGTGATGGGATCTTTCCCGGCCATTTTTTGCTTTAAATATTGGATGGCCTCCGCATGATCCGGCTTCAGATAGAGGGTGAGGAGGAACTCCTTGCGGGCCGATGCGTACGAATGACTCTGAAATAGAGCCAGCCCCTTTTGAAAATGCCGATCCGCAACGGCGGGAATTTGCCTATTCAGCTGAGCGATTTTTTTCCTGGCTTCGGCATCAGTTGGAAGGAAACTTTTAACAATTTCCCAATCTCTTAAGCCTTTCGGAAGGTCCCCCTTTTTTTCGTCCTCCCGGGCTTTCAGACGGTATCGCTCTGGGAAACCGGAGAAAGAATCTTTCCCATTCGTCGGCCCTGGAATTGCAGACAGAGAAAGGGGTGGTTTGGATTTTTCTGGCATGGTTGCACAGCCCGTAATGATGGCCGGAACCAAGGATAGAAAGATGGGGAATAAATTTTGGATAAACCGATTTTTCACCGGAGCGGCTCTTCCTGGAAAGTGACCAAATTCCTTTCGAACTGCCCCAAACTAAAGTCTCCATAAACCATGGAGCGGTTCACTTGATAATTATGAATGAAAAACGGATTGCTTCCTCGTTTAACGGTGAAGGCCCCCCGATACCCCAGTTTCTTGGCCAGTTCGATGACCAAGGGATTGGTATCCCCGTATGGATAGGCGAGATATTTCACCTCCCGGTTCAGTTTCTTTTTAATCGATTCCTTACAGGCGGACAATTCTTTCTCCAGATTTGCAAAATAATCTTTGAAGGCTTCCTTTTTCCCCGGGAGAGTCAAATTGCGATGGCTCCTTGTATGACACTGGACATCGATCCCCTGGTCGGCCATTTCCTGGAGCAAACCCCAAGAGAGAGTTTTGGGGGTATCGATAAGGTCTGTGTAAATAAAGAGGGTTGCAGGATATCCGTATTTTTTCAAAATGGGAAAGGCAATTTCATATGCTGAACGCCATCCGTCATCGATCGTTATAACCACTGATTTAGGAGGAAGCGTAGATTTGAACTCGAGAAAATCAAAAAATTGATCTATCGAGATGACCCGGTATCCTTTATCCTTCAAGAAGCGCATTTGTTCCTCAAACATCGCTTGGCTGACGGTCATCTTGTCCGATTCATTCGGAGATAACTTATGATAGCTGAGTACAGGAACGGTTTGGTATCCTCGAAGAGTCAAACCTCCCTTTTTATCGAGTTTAAAGGGGATGATGACGGGTTGTCCTGGTGCGAGGGATTCGGCTTCGTTGTACTCCGCAAGAAGCGGCCCCCAGGAAGGGTCTTTCAGGTATTTTGCGGATAGAGAAGAGAATGTATCACCCTCCCGGGCCACAACAGCCACGAAATCCGGAAATGTCCGGGCAGCTTTTTGGGGGCCAAACGGGAGAGATGCGCACCCGCCCAGGACCAAGGTCAAGAAGATTACAAAGCAAATTTGAGTAAACCTGACCGGCTGATAAAAATTCTCATAAACCGCATCGACGTTCATGGTTGACCTGATGATTCTTCCAATCCCCCCCAGGGTCCTATGATTTCATAATACAGATTTATGTTCGGCAGAAAAGGCAGGAATATTCAAAGGAATTTAAGCTTCTTCAAGCAGATCTGCACCGCTCGTATTTATTCCCCCCGAGAGGGGCGAAATGAATTGCTTTTCCATTTAAGATTTCTATAAGAAAGCCGAACTATCTGATAGGAAAAGTTTTCAATACAATCCAGGGCCTCTTGCAAGGCAGCCGAATTAACGGAATAAATTTCATCCAATATGGATCCAAGGCCTCCCCTACCACCTGGAACGTATAGGGTGTGTGTTGCCCTATGGGAAATAAAGTGATCAAAGGCATTTCCGAATGCTGGCCGTTGTCCCTGAGAAGACTCAGGAATATCCGCATTCCGATCCGGGTTAAGCTCTCCCTGGCCATTACTTTCGTCCTTGGGCTCACGATCTTAACTCTGAGCTTTACAATTCTCGCTCGTCAAAAAGATCAGCTTTACTCACAGACAGTTAAAATGGGTAAGGTAAGCCTCAACTATTTTGCCACGAACGCTAACATCCCCCTCCTCAATGATGACATCGTTAGATTAAATCGCATGATCAAGGATGCGGCCTCTGTAGAAGGAATTCTCTACGCCGCGATTGTGGATAGGCATAACACGGTAAAAGCCCACATTGATCCGAATAATATTGGGATGACTTTTCAAACCTTCCAGAATAAAGAGGTACGACAAGATGGAAATGTTACTTATTTTAATTACACCTTACCTTCGGGAACCCATGTTCTGAACCTATCTTGCCCTATAACCTTTAGAGATAAAGAATTGGGCACTGTTCACGTCGGACTCTCCCTCGATTTCATAAACCATCTCATTTACCGGGGGAGGGTTTCCATTCTCATCCTGAGCCTGTTCATTGTCTTTTCGGGAATTGCCATTGCCATCCTCCTCGGGATCAGTTTCTCCCGGCCCATTTCGAAACTCGTGGATGCGACGCAGGAAATCGGGAAGGGAAATCTTCACTACCATATCACTATGAATCGAAAGGATGAATTCGGCGATTTGGCCTCGGCGTTCAACTATATGGCTGATGAACTGGACAAAAAGGATATCGCCAACGCCCAACTTTTCTCTGAGAGAAATCGGGCGGAAAAAGAAGCGAGGAAGCTTGAAGAACAGCTTTGGCAGTCGCAGAAGATGGAGGCGGTAGGCCAGTTGGCAGGGGGCATTGCCCATGACTTCAATAACTCCATCACCCTCATCAGGGTTTGCAGCCAACTTGCCCTGCAGGAACTCCAAGAAGGGGATCAGGTAAGGGAAAAAATCCAGCAAATCAATGAGGCAACGCAGCGATCGGGAGATCTCGCCCGCCAAATATTGACTTTTAGCCGCCGTCAAGTAGTGGAGGTGAAGGTCCTGGACTTGAATAATCTTTTATTTAATTTAGATAAAATGCTCCGGCGAGTCATTGGTGAAGATATAGAATTGGTTAACGAACTGGCCGAAGACTTAGGGAGGGTGAAAGCGGATCCAGGGCAAATCGAGCAAGTTATTGTCAACTTGACGGTCAATGCCAGGGATGCGATGCCCGGTGGGGGAAGACTGGTGTTAGAAACGGCCAATGCGCCATTGGATGAAGAGTATTGCAGGACCCACGTTTATGTGACCCCGGGTCGATATGTGATGCTTTCAGTGAGTGATACAGGGCAGGGGATGGCACCGGAGGTTAAGGAGCATATATTCGAGCCTTTCTTCACGACCAAAGAAGATGGGAAAGGCACGGGGTTAGGCCTTTTTATGGTCTATGGCATTGTGCATAAGTATGGTGGACACATTGTCGTTGATAGTGAACCGGGGTTAGGGTCCATATTTAAGATTTACTTGCCTCAGGTGGATGAAGAAATGGAGGCGTCACGCCAAGAGATTTTGGAAAGGAGAATGCCCCGAGGGGGAGAAATGGTTTTGGTTGTAGAAGATGATAAAGATTTAAGGAGCCTGATAGCGCAGGGTTTAAAGCAACAAGGCTATAAGGCGTTGGAGGCGGCAAATGGGGGAGAAGGCTTGTTATTTTTTGACAAATATAGACAGGAAATTAGTTTGGTCGTTAGCGATATCGTAATGCCAGTTATGAACGGGTTTGAATTGGCTGACCTGCTTATGCCCCTGTGCCCCCGAATAAAGGTGCTTTATATATCAGGGTACCCTGATAATCCCGCCTTACAGAAGAGAAATTTAAACCCGGAAACCAATTTTATTCAAAAACCATTTTCTTTCGAGGATTTGGCATTAAAAGTTCGAAAAGTTTTGGATAGTTAATTAACCATTCCTTTTCTAAGATTAAGGGCCTTTGCGTATTCCACGCCCATCCGGCCGGTCATTCCACGGTGGCCTTTGAGTTTTCAAAAGTTAAGCCGCTCTCCAATTTGTTGGGCAAATCTCAATATCCAATTTAACCGCCCAAGAAAATAAATCTTAGCAGGAAGAATTAGCCTTCGCATTTACCAATCTAAATGCTGTTCCCCAAAAAATTTACCCGATGGGATGGAATATCGAATGATTGTTGAAAAATATCCCTATACCAGTATTTGCCACAATTGCCACTCGGGTTCCCTATGTGAGGTTGATTACCAGGTGTACTCGATAGGCTAGGCAGAAAATATTTTAACAATGTTTGTAGAGCCGCTTCCCAGAGAAATCGGTAAGAGATGGAAAAGTAAGGATTTTTTAATCATCTCGTAAGTTTAAGCACAAAGATCATTCTACCGGTGTATCCTGGTTTTTACCCCAAAATACCGCATTTTTGTAACGAAATTGCTGCAATAATGCTGCAAGACAGCACCCCCATCCTTCTCTTTCCCAATTCCGATCTCCCGCCAACGTGCTAGATATTGAGGATCTTCTGACGACTCGGGGGGATTCTGGCCTGGTGAAAGATTTGGAGAGTGCGCTTTCTTCTGCGATCAGGGAAACAGATATTCAAGGGTGGTACCAACAAGACAAGGTCATCGGAATCATCTTTACCGAGCTTGGGGCCGTAGATGAGATCATCAAAGAAAAAATCTTCTTGAAGATCCAGGACAAATTATGCCGGGTACTGGGCTTCGGAGCTGTTCAGAAGATCAAAGTCTCCTATCACATATTCCCCGAAGCAGGTAATGAGAACGGAAAGAATTGGGAATGGCTGAACTCTCTCCTCTATCCGGAACTTTGCCAGGCAAAACGTTCTAAGCGGATCCCTGTCCTTCTGAAGAGGAGCATGGACTTCGTAGGTAGTCTCGTGGGATTGGTTATCTTGTTGCCCGTTTTTCTTAGCGTCGCCCTGGCTATTAAGCTCACCTCTAAGGGGCCCGTATTTTTCAAACAGGAAAGAGTAGGGCGGGGAGGCAAGAAATTTACTTTTCTTAAATTTCGGTCCATGTACGTCAACTGCGATGAGCGTGCTCACAAAGAATATGTAACCAAATTCATTTCCCAATCTCAGGAAGGTGCCGCCAATTCGGGGAGTAATGGTGAAGCCGCCGTTTACAAGCTAACGGGGGATCGCCGGATCACCTCCATCGGAAATTTCCTCAGAAAAACCAGCCTGGATGAGCTGCCCCAGTTCATAAATGTGCTGAGAGGCGAAATGTCCTTAGCGGGACCCCGCCCCCCCCATCCCTTATGAGTGTGAAATTTACGATATCTGGCATTGGCGAAGGCTGATGGAGGTCAAGCCGGGCATTACCGGCTTGTGGCAGGTAGAAGGGAGAAGCAAGAATGCTTTCAATGATATGGTCCGCCTGGACCTCAAATACATCAACGACTGGTCCCTCTGGCTCGACCTCAAAATCCTTCTCAAAACGCCGTGGGTAATGATTACCGGAAACGGGGGATATTAAAAGGCAGGAACGAGGATCGAGGCACGAGGACAAAGGCTTTTATCTCTCACTGAGCACACAGAGACCGCAGAGGTGAAAAGGAATTGTGAGTACTAAATTAGGGCTGAGGAGATAAATCCCGGCTTAGGTCAACCCCTATCACCTTGCTCTGGAGTTTGAGTCCCCTAAGCGCGGCCGCGGTGGCACCGAGATCGCTGATGCGGATAGGCTTGCGATTCACCCCGCACCTTCCACCCGGCACGGCAATCGCGGCAACGATAGGGAGTGTATCTACGGAACCATGTCCTCCGTTATAGACGCGAAACGGCGGAGTCCAAGAAGGTGCCTTGATCCCCACGTTGGGCACATGGCCGTTGTACGCCGGTATCTGCCATCCATTTTTGGCAAGCACAAACAGATCAGGCCATATCATGCTTTTTTCCCTATCCGTCTCAACGAAATAGGTGTGGAATAGCTCGCCCGGGGGGCACACGTTCTTTACACCGTTTTTCATATCGGCCCGGTCGAGCACCCACCAGGGGCACTCTTCTATGCTCGTTTGAGGGTTCCATGCTCTATGCTTGAGAAGCAAAAATTTGGCGGCAGGGATTTCATCCTTCCGATCGCGCCAGTAGAGCACTCCATAACTGCTCACACTGAACGCATAGACATTTTTATCTTTCACCAAGCCTGCTTTCTTAAGGATCCTCAACACGTCGGTGGAAGAAAAATCGGGGGAATAGAGGTGATTGACGGCCGAGTGATCACTGAGGAGTATGAGCGTAGAATCCTGCAGAACCCGAAGCTCCTCCAGTCCTTTGATCATCCTGCCGAACTGGATGTCGACGTCACGTACCGCATCCAGGATAGCTTCCCGGAAGAGCAAGCGGTTCCTCGCGCTTACCAGGGAGTATTCGGGCTTCCTCTCACAACCCGGAGGAAGACGAACGGGATCATTCGTGGATATAAACTCGGACGGGTCCCATCCGGACCCGATGCAGTGACCAGCATCGTCGGTCTGGGCCATCAGGATATACGCCAAATCCGGGTCCTCGCGCCGGAATATCTCCAACGTCGAATCCACGATCCAGCGATCGTGCGGAAAATGCTCGGGGTAGGCCACCATTTGACGGGTGAGAAGCCCCCCCTGCCCGGAGTAGAGCCTCGAGATAAAGGTGCTTGGCCTGAAGTGGTGAAGGATATTCCCCGACTGGAAATCTTTCCATCCCAAAAATCCTGCACTCCCTGATTCCGGATCGCAGGCCGCGTCCGTGTCGGTCAGTGGATCCGCGAAGCTTTCTTTCTGGGGTGGCCCCAGGTATTCGGGAAATTTGGTCCCGGTCACCAGAATATCGACCCCCGTTTGGCCCGCAGGCTGGCGGAACATCTCCCCCACCCATTCCTTTCCCGTGATCAGGAGCGTTTTTGATCCGGGCCATCGCCGTTTCCAAGCGTGGAAGATTGTGTCGACCTGACGGCCATGGTCATCCCGTGCAAAGGAAAGGTGCGAATGACGGATTATCGGGAGCCCCCTGGCATCCCAGCCGACGGGCTGAGCCCAGACGCCAACGATTCCGTTCTGCGCCGTACTGGTGCCGGCCAGAGCGTTGAGATGGTTCATGTCGGTGGCGGCGGGAAGGTGGGCTTTTGCTTCGGGAAACCAAATTGCCCTTTTGAGAAAGCCTTGAATCGAGGGCATCAGCCAGTCACCGGCTTTTCCCCCGGGGAGTCCGCGGGAGTTCAGCTCGAGATATTTCGGGTGGAGGCCATCGATGGCAATAAAGATCAGCTTCTTTGGAGATTTTCCACCTTTTTCGGGCCTTTGCACCTCCTGCGCACCACCGAAACTGGGGCGAGGCAGACCAAGCAGATTGCCGGAAAATGAACCGGCAAGGAGGGCGCCGCAAATCTTTAGGAATGACCTTCTCTTCATAAAACACCCGCTATTTTATTCTTTTGAAATCTTACCTTAATTCTCTTACATTATCTACCCATTTTATTGCGGCATAGGGCCGGTATCCTCAATGTTGATTAGATTGATCCGCATAAGACACCGCACACTCGTTACCGGGGCGATTTCATCTTTTTTCTTCGCGCTCCTTTTTCAAATTGAAACGAAAAAGCTTTTCATATATTATGTTCGGTCGCATTCTGTTAAAATGCATAGAGGTCAATCGGGATGAAATCGTAATTGGGTTCCACCGCATTTTGATGGTTGACAAGTTTGAGGTAGATCGGAATCCACGGGGAAATTTTGGAGAGGAAGAAGGTTCGCGGTGCGACACTGAAACAAAACCCTTTTGGGGGAGGAAAAGAAATATTTGGACCGCAGAGATTTTTTAAAAATAGCAGTAGGAGTATCCGCAATGATTGTTTGCTCAAGGGAAGATAATGTGAATGCAGCCCCGGCCGCCCAGGGCGGAAAACCTCCCGTCATAGGTCAGCAAACCAAGGTCTTTCTGGCCGGGCTGGGCCGAGGCGTTTCCGAAAAAGGCATGAAGTCGGCGGTTCGCGCCGTCGCCGAGGCTACCACTGATTTCTCTTGGCTGTCCAAAGGAGATGCTGTTTTTATCAAGCCGGCCCTTAATTCGGGCAACCCCTACCCCGCCACAACGAATCCGACCGCCATCGCCGCAATGGTCGAAATCCTCAAAGAAAAGGGAGCGGGTCGTGTGATCGTCGGAGACATGTCGGGAATCGAACATGTAAAACTTTCCGAAACGGGGCTCAGCGGCAGTTCCCGCCGTTTGATGGAAAGCTCCGGCATGGCCGGGGCCGTCCAAGCAGCTGGCGCTGAGGTTCATTTTTTTGAGGAGGCCGGATGGAAGGCCTTCTTCGAAGACGCTCCCGTTGCAGGCACCCACTGGAAGGGTGGGATCATGATGCCGAACATCCTTAAGGATATTGATCACATCATCCTTATGCCCCGCTGCGGTCGTCATGTGCTCGCCGGAAGCACCCTCGGACTCAAAGCGGCGGTAGGCTATTGGCGCACAGACACGCGTTTGGAATACCACCGGGATGCTTCGACTTTTCAGGAGAAAACGGCCGAGGGCAATACCGTGGAAACTTTGCGCAAGAAGCAACGGCTGGTTCTTTCCTCGGCGGATAAGGTACTTACCACCTTTGGCCCCGATAACGGTCATGTCTTCCAGCCGGAAACAGGCCTGGTCCTCGCCTCTGAGTCTGTGGTTGCCCATGACATGGTATCGTTGGCTTGGCTCTTAGAAACCCGGCACAGCGTCGCCTCGTCGGCAAAGGGGGGGATCAAAGACCCCTATAATTACCAATTGGCAGTCAGC
>Ga0187854_10001717_pt1 | contig 20544 bp, 17 predicted proteins | sample June2016WEW_6_15_FD_132445 | JGI IMG/M metagenome (GOLD analysis project Ga0187854, IMG submission 132445) | Peatland microbial communities from SPRUCE experiment site at the Marcell Experimental Forest, Minnesota, USA - June2016WEW_6_150 | ecosystem: Environmental > Terrestrial > Soil >...
GAATTTATAAAAAAGTAATGAAAAAAATTATACTATTGTGCCCTGATCGTCTTTTTCCTGTCATCGGATTATTTATTCTGACCATTGTCAGACCAATAGTAATTATACGAAATGCCGTTGGAAAGCAGGCACATTGGTTTTAGTGAATGGGCAGTAAAGACAAATATATTACCTGGCAGATGAGGGAATTCTGATCAGTATCATTCTTATTTTCCTTCCGAATCTTTCACAAAGATCGGAGAAACCGGGGGAATAATTGTTCATCTATCCGTGCGGATATCTGGTACTCGTCAATCTCGTGAATTACCTGATTGTATCTGAATAAACTGTTTATTCAGATCTCAGATTTTGTAGCCAAATGTGGTAGTCCTATTTTATAAAACAAAAAGAGGATGAAAATTTATCGAAAGGCAACTTCGAACACTATTAACAAATAAAAAATAAGTATATTACGTTAATGCTATAATGAGATGTGCCGATGAAAGATTTTAGAATAACTTCCTGTACGATTCTGTTAATGGTATTTTTACTCACACCAGTTCTTGCCGATTCAAACAACGGATTTCTGAAACAGGTAGGATATACCACTTCGATAACCTACACTAATGCCGTTTACCGGAACAGCACTCTCTTTAATACTGAGGGGAATACTTACCATATTTACAATATCACCCAGCCGGGTGTGAATTTGTCAGCCCTCGACGTTTCGAATGCTGCAAATGTAATGATATTTCCCAGTGTTCCCCCATCCCCGGTTTTTGATCAGGTTCGGGGATTGATGTTTGTTCCTGTATCTCACGGGTTTAATATGTATGATATGACCGATCCGCTTCACCCGGCAAAACTGGGTTCCGGGTCACAGACGTATTATAATGCATCATTATCTTCTGTTAACGGGTTCTTCCCGAATGGGAATTACTTATATACCGATAATGGAAAATTATTAGTGTTCGATATATCCGATCCGGCAAACCCGGTTCTAACCAGTCAGGTCACCCATGCTGCCGATACCTGGTCAGGACAGTTTTTCACGAAAGGAGGAAATTACCTCTATCAGGGGTTCGGTGACGGGACATATGGGACGGATATTATTTACACCTATGATGTATCAACCCCCTCTCTCCCTGTCGTAATTAATAGTTGGTACTATAATGGGACTTCAATCAGCCCGACCCGTATCCCTCAGTCTGACAAATCCACTGCCATGATTGAATATTGGAATAATACGTTATATCTTGCCCGTTACCAGGGGTGGGATTACTGGTCAACAAATCCCTGGATAGGAGCACAATTTATAGCAGTTAATGTTGCAGATCCCCACAATCCGGTATATACCGGCATGGAAGCACATTTACAAAACGAACCGTTTTTAGGGGGATATCGTGGTGGAATTTTAATTGATGGATATATCTATACCAGCAAACGGTATGGAAACATAGGGATCTGGGATGTAAGAAATGGCGGCCTCCCGACCAGATTATTAACTGTAGATCAGATGACCTATGATAATACCGGATATGAAATAGGTTATGCTGAGCAGATAAGTTGTACCCATGACGGTCATTATTGTTTTATTGCCGCAGATTCCGAAGGCACTGCAATAATTAATGTCACTCATAAAACGAACCCTCTCCATGCCGGACACATAAATGTCCCGACAAATCCAAATGGTTTGAATGTTCAGATGATCGGATCAGTTCCGGTATTAGGAGCAGTTGGCCGGGATGCGGGAAGCACTTATTGGAACATCAGCGATCCGGAACATCTAACTCCTTATACTCCACCAACTGGATTATTTTTTCCCGCACCGGCACAACCAAGAATTGATACGCTGGCATTTGGAGGTAATTATTCTTATTCTGGTGCCGGGTTGAATTATCCTGCCATTTGGGTACAGAATTTGACCAATGTCGCCTCCGTTCCTGCCGGAACCTCGGTGAGTGTCCCCTATAAAGTAATTCTGGCTGCCAGAACCCAGGGAACATTTTCAAATGATGCCTTACACCAATTATACGTAAATTCCTTCACGGCTCTATCCGGGCATACTGGTCCACCAGATAACGGGAACTGGACTTTTTTGCTTTATAGTACGACAGATCCCTGGAACCCGGTTTTAACCGGGCATTTCTCGGAAGATGATCCTATTACCAATGCCACATTAAACCCGATACTGAATACTTACCCTGATATCGGGACAGCGGGGGGTCATACCCGGGCATATAATGCAATGGGGCGATATTCTGATAATAGTGCCCAGGGGAACATAGAGGGAATCACCATTCCCTATCACACAAATTATCTTATGTATTTCCCCGGCGGGACTGCAATGAATATCAAAGACGCATCAAGCCGGGTCAAGGGTATAAACGGGAACCTGGGGTTATGGTTCATTAATATTGCCGATCCCGCTCATCCATTCGTCGAAAAAACCTATGGTTTCGGCATGTTATGGTTTGGAAGTGCCGGGATTCAATCGTATGATCCTATAAGAGACCGACTCTATGCCTATGAAAGCGAGAATGCGTCGTATAGCCAGTTAGTAGTTCTTGATATGTCGGACATGAATAATATCCAAAAACTTGGAACTTTTACCGGGAAACCGGGTGGGTCAGGAGCTTATTTAGGTCAGATAGCGAGGAATGGAACGGATTTGTATGTACCTCTCCGCGCTGCCGCCTATCAACCGGATTATCTCCTGATAGATGCCAGCAATCCTTTAAATCCAGTATTATATGACCAGGGTAATTATCCAATGTCTTCCGATTCTCCCCTTTATTATTATAATGGATATGTGTGGGCAGGGAATTACTATCAGTTAATTGCATACAAGGCATACGCATCCAGCTCTGCCGCACCAATCGCTCATTCAAATCATCCACAGCAGACAATAATATCGCAGAACCAACAACCGGAACAACAATCCGAATCTTCTGTTATTGATCAGATTGTTAATCAGCTAGCAGAATTATGGAAAAAAACGGTTAATTATTTCATTATTCACCTCTCTATCCGGTTATAAGAAAAATGAATTTATTTTTATTGTAAAGATATGAAATTCCTCTGCCGATGATAAGAACAATGCAGAAATAATACGTAAATCCTCAAATTGCATGGTATATCATTGAATTATTATCGACAAGATATTTTAGTATAACTTCATTAGTTAATAAGAAATGAGGAAAGTACTGATATTTCCCGATTTTGATAAATTTGGGGGAACAAGAACATTTTTAAAAAATTTAATAGACTTTTACCGGTTAGATGGTTATCAGATCGTTACAGTAATCGAAAAAGAAAGTTGTGATCACGATATCCTCGAATTTTTAATAAAAAACAATAGTAAAGTTCTATTTCTATCGGAAAAATATCGGGATGGCATATTTTCACGATTTCGCATTTTGGAAATAATTATTGACCTTTTCCTGGGTATTCCAATAATAGCTAAAGAGAGACCGGAAATAGTTGTGATATCAACGTCAATCCCCGGAAGATTTTTAGGGTTGATGTTATTCCCTATAAAACTCATTTACATCGTACATACGTATCCAACATGTGTCAGTATTACTAACCAGATATTGATGCTACTCTCTTTGTATGGTAATAAGAGAATTTTAACCGTATCAAAATTTTCCAAAAATCAAATTTCAAAATGTTGGTTATTGGGGAAAAGGCAAAAATACATTAATTATATTTATAATTTCAGTAATTTGGAGAACAATTCCCCTGGTCTGCAAACTATCGATAAAAAAATTACGAAAAAGATCCTGACATTAGGACACGTGAGATGGTACAAAAATCCAGATGTCTGGTATTCTGTGGCACGTAAAACAATTGAAAAATATCAAGGTCAGGTAGAATTTCTTTGGGCCGGCGAAGGAGAATTGTTGGATATATATCGGGATAAAGTCAATAAAGATAACATTTCACACATTAAATTTTTGGGCTATCAAAAAAATGTTGCTGAACTTTACAATCAGAGTGCAATCTATTTTCAGCCAAGTTTAAGAGAAAGTCATGGAATCGCAGTCGAAGATGCAATGATAATGGGTTTGCCATGCGTAGTGTCGAACGCCGGGGGACTTCCTGAGTCGGTAATTGATGGAAAAACGGGTTATGTGATAGATCCATATGATATGGATACTATGGTTGAGAAGATTCTCAATTTAATGGAAAATGAAAATTTAAGAAAAAGTATGGGTGAAGCTGGAAAAGAACAGTATAAAACAAAATTCTCTCAAGAACGGTGGATAAAAGAGATGAAAGCACTTCATGAACAATTATAATGATTACTCAATAATTGCGCTCCTATTGTTTCTTTTTTCGAACCATTTTTATTAATTTTAGTTTTGTATCCCTAATAAAAAGGTATAGCGGGTACGGTATTGTTGCCAGAATCCACCATTTCATCTTCCTATTAAAATGCCATCGTGTGTTGCATTGCTTCAGTATTTTCTTTGCAATCCTTGAATTACCGGCCTTGAAATTATATTCAGCCCTCTCTATTTCTGTTTTATAAATACATTCATTAAGAGATTGTATAAATCTGGTTGGAACTTCCTTGTTAGTAAGAGCTGCTCGGGCTGTTTTAACAAAGGGCATTTCATGTTCCAATGGGTATTGTCTGTTGCATATTCGATTTAAGGCATCCCAATGATATATTGCCCCCATTTCCCAACTAAATGCAACAGGGTATTTTAAAGCAATTTTACCAAAGAGATCTGCATCTTCTCCAAACCAGTATCCTTCCGGAAATCCCCCCATTTTATCAAAAATTTCTCTGGGGATGACTACGACCGAGGTCCAGACGGGATATTCCCCGAGTGCCCCGGATTTAAAGTAATCCGGAAGCAATCCTTCCCAAGGAGGAGTTGGTATGTATTGATAGTCTGCCCAACGTAGTTTCCCCTCATCAGTTTGTATTTTATACGCTGTAGTAAACATACCTGCTTCAGGAAACTCCTTGATTAATCTGAAGATTGTTTCAAGATGTTTCGGCATCCATTCGTCATCAGCATCTAAAAAGGCGATATAATCATTTTTTGAAAAATTTACTGCCTCGTTACGTGCATTGGATACTCCTTTTCCGCTTTGCACTAAAAAATGAATTCGAGGATCATTGAAATCTTTCACAATCTTTGGGCCATCATCGTATGACCCGCCATCGATAACAATAATTTCAAAATTTTGGATTAACTGATTTAATACTGACTCGATAGCCCGAACAATATATGGACCCTTATTGTAAAGTGGTATAATTATTGAAAATTTTTCAGTCATGATAATCTTATAAATTCTTCAGATGTTATTTGTATTTCTGAGCTTTTCATATGAAGGTTTTAATCCGAACTATTTTAATTAATTTCCGTCTGATCTTCCTCAGGAAAAAAAAGATGGGAGGGGGGATTTTCGTGATTAATATCCATTTTATCTTTTCGTAATAAAACCATCTTGTTTTACATTGTTTCAGAATGATTTGTGCGGCTTTTAAGTTTCCTACATGCACATTACATTGAGCAAGGTAAAGTTCTTTTTTTGCAATATATTCACGGAGGGATTCAATCAAATCTGATGGCACATTACCGTTTAATATAGCAGCATAAGCAGTTTGCGTAAAAGGTTCTTCCAGAGGGGGTGTTCTGTTGCTTATTTGGTTCAAATCATCTGTGTGATAGATTCCACCCAGTTCCCAGCTGAAAGCAACAGGATATTGTAAAGCGATTTTCCCAAATAGATCTACATCTTCTCCCCACGAGTATTCTTCAGGAAATCCATCCTTTTCAAGAAATATTTTCTTGGGAATGACTACGATCGAGGTGCAGACAGGAGGATATCCATACGCTCCGGATTTGAAATAATCCGGTATTAACCCTTCCCAAGGAGGATCTGGGATAAACCTATAATCATCCCATTGTGTCTTCCCATTATGGGTGTCCCATTTATAGGCTGTAGCGTACATACCTGCCGTCGGATATTTCTCAATCAACCTGAGAATAGTTTCCAGATGTTTCGGCATCCACTCATCATCCGCATCGAGGAAAGCGATAAAATTACCTGTTGCCAGATCAACACCATGATTCCGTGTGAATGAAACTCCCCGATGTTCTTGCTCTATCAGGATGATACGGGGATCATGATAACTCTTAATAATTGCGGGACCCTCATCATTGGACTTGTCATCTACTACGATAATTTCAAAATTTTGTATGGTCTGGTGCAATGTCGATTCGATGGCCCGACCTATATACGGACCTTTATTGTATAAGGGGATAATTACCGAAATTTTCTCGATCATGTATAATCTGTTTATTTTTTTACAAATTTTTTGAGTTCGATATGCCATCTAATTATTGTTTATCGATGATTATAAAATGGGCAGACATCTAACAACTCATTTAAATCTATATCAATTTTAGAGTTGAAGAAAGAACCATAAATATCATCCACTGTTGTATTTTTGGATATAATCAACGGATCAGTGTCTGTTCGTCCAACAGATCCAAAATAATCACGGAATTTAAATCCATTACCCACGACCCTATCAGAGAGTTTTATATAGAGCGAAGGGATCCCATAAGTATCAGCGGCAATAATACCATGCAAAGAACTTGATGCAATCGATTTACAGCTATATATTTGATCTATAACTGTATTAATCGGACCCTCTATATCGATTATTAGTATCTCAGAATTATTTTTAAATTCCTTTAGAAGATAGTTCCCTTTTTCAATATAATGCGGGATAATACCTAGTTTGTATTGTTTATTTATAGCTGGTTTATAAATGCGTGAGTATAAGAGTGCGGGATCTCCATATATCTCAGGACATTTTATACCTGATTTTAGGATATTATCCCTTGTAAGAGGTCCTCGTACAGCACAAATTTGTTTGGGGGTGCCGTGAAGTTTTCCGGATTCAGCGATAAATCCGGTACCCCAGATAATTGTGTTTTTCAATATTTTTTTATTTTTCAGTAATGGGAATTCCAAAATACTCCCAATAACTGTATAAATTGGTTCGTTTTTTGGATTAACTGAATATTCTTTTATTTGAAAAGGTCTCAATCCAGATAAATACTCAATTAATATCGGACTTAAAGCATCTCCCAAGTTTTCGCTCTCGTACCATATTGCATTTATTTTCTTTATACTGAGTAGCATCTTTAAATTATGGAATATTTTTTGTTTCAGTGCCATTATTTCAACCGATTTTAGTTATCTCGATATATTCTATTAGTAATTTTATATTGATTCAACTTATACATTCCAGTCTAGTTATACATAATAAAATAATCGAATGGGATTGGGATATATTTTTTTCATAATATCCCCTTCATTACAATTCTTGGTTGTTGCTAAATTATAAATTTTAGAAGAAATGTGAGATATTATAGAATAATTGTTTATTTTGAAAAGTTTAACTTATTATGTTCGATTTCTCGAAATATTTCAATTTTTTGTATATTATTTAGCAACCAAAAGGTTGTATTACCACTAGGATCAGCAGTGTTAACGTAACGTGTAACAATAAAATATGCCTGCTTATTTTGTAACCCAAGTAATATTGATTTTTTTTCACTCTCATTTTGTACGCCAAATTCATAAGTCCCATCACTAGTATTATTATAATAAAAATCGAGAGGCAATCGACTATTATTATGGATTACAATAATATAGTCACCTTTATTACTATTTTCCTCAATACTATGTGCGATTCCACGCCAGTCCTCTTTGGAATAAGTGGTAAAATAGGAATTATAATATGAGGCTAACAATGGCGCTTGGAAAAGGAAGAAAATTACAATTACAGAAAAGATCCAATCGTTATCAGCAGTAGCAATAGAACTATATGCCAATTTTCTTTAATTTTAAAGATCATACGCATTGCTTCATTTTTGAATCTTTTATGAAAATAATCTTGTCTCAAGATTTTAAACTTATATAATGATTTTATAGAATAAAAAAACACAAATTGATCATCAATTATTCTTTAAAAATGGATGTTTTCTTTCAAGTTATTTCATCGGGAGCTCGGACGTCTACAAAACGCCAGCGATGATCGGCCAGACAAATGCCATAGTTCAAGGAGCTGGAATGACCAGTGCCATAGAAGTCCCCTGCTAAAACGTCCATCAAAGCAGCGGACTCCACACGGTCTACCCGCTCACCGCTGCCCTGCTCCAATGCAACGTTTATCTTATAACGACCCGGTGGCAGGGGTAACCGCGGGATTTCGCAGATAACCCCGCCCTCTCCATGGAGGGGTCTTGGCTCAAATCCCTGTGTCGCGGTATTGCAATGGATTATCTGGATGCCAGAATTGTTATAAATTCCGAGGTAGAAAATTGGTGACGAAATGGGTTTTTGGATTTTATACGTCATCTGGAACCGGATAGTATCGCCAGAACACACCGCGGCTATGTGATCGTCAGGACAACCATTAATAAATAGTGCTGTCAATCGCCCAATTCCGGTACCTGACCGGTCAACCCTCTCAGCCAGTGGAACTCCTTCCCCCGCTGCTACCATATCCAGGTAGGTAGCAATAACATCCCTGACAGGGCCATCCCGGTAAACTTTACCCGACACCAGCAACAGACACCGGGAGCATAAGCTCTGTATTGCAGCCATATTGTGGCTGACAAACAAAACTGTCCTTCCTACTCTTGCCACATCCTCCATCTTTCCCATGCACTTTTTCTGGAACTGTGCATCCCCAACCGCAAGCACCTCATCCACGATAAGGATCTCGGTATCCATGTGTGCCGCAACGGCAAACGCGAGCCGAACGTACATCCCGCTTGAGTACCGCTTGACCGGTGTATCAAGGAATTTCTCAATCTCGGAAAATTTTACAATCTCATCAAATCTCTCCTCAATCTCGCGTCTTCGCATCCCGAGGATGGAGCCGGACAGAAAAATATTTTCGCGTCCGGTTAGTTCCGGGTGAAAACCTGTTCCCACCTCGAGAAGCGAACCCACCCGCCCGTAAATATCCACTTCGCCTTCTGTGGGTGTGGTGATACGGGAAAGGATCTTAAGGAGCGTGCTCTTTCCCGCACCATTCCGCCCGATGATGCCGATGACCGACCCTTTATGTACGTCAAATGACACACCCTGAGTGCCCAGAATTCATTCGAGGACCGATCAGTATCCTTTTGGATCAACCTCTGGAACGGTCTTTTTACAGACTTAACAATGGCATCCCGAAATGTCAGGTATCTTTCCTGAGGTCCACCGATAGTGTATTTTTTCCCAAGATCCCGGATGCGGATGGCAATATCACCGGACATTAAAATCACCAGGCACGAAGAACCCCGTTTTCATCTCACACCACATCCGCAAAGTACTGCTCCATCCTCTTAAAGTAGAATAAGCCTCCGATAAGAAGGAGGATGACAACACCAACCGAGACCAGGATCATTGCCTCCGGGGGATTCGTACCGAGAAGCGCCCATCGGAATCCCTCAATAACTCCTGCCATCGGGTTGAGTCCATAGAGGAGACGGAATTGCTCCGGAAGGAGCGAACTTGGGTATACGACGGGAGATGCAAAGAGCCAGACTTGGATGAGGAATGGAATCGTATACTGGAAATCCCGGTATTTAACGTTAAGCGCTGATAACCAGAGCCCGACGGCAAGTGAGGTCATGATTGCAAGAAGGATGAAGAGCGGAAGTAAAACGATTGCGATGGTCGGTATAAATCCGTAGTATGCCATCATGAGCAGAAGGATGACAAAGGCAATGGTAAAATCGACGACTGGCGAGAGAATGCCGGAAATGGGCATAATGAGCCGGGGAAAATACACTTTCGTCATGATATTCGCGTTCTGCACCATGCTTGTTGTAGAACGGGTAAGCCCTTCGGCAAAAAGCGTCCATGGGATAAGGGCTGCAAAACTGAAGAGTGGATAAGGAATGCCTTCAGAGGGGATTTTTGCCAGACTTCCGAAGAACAGGGTGAAGACCACCATCAAAAAGAGAGGCTGGATGATCGCCCAGAGAAAACCGAGTGCAGTCTGTTTGTACCGGATCTTCACGTCCCGTGAGACAAAACTATAGAGCAGTTCCCGGTATTCCCAGAGCTCATGAAGATCTACGGGAACCCACTTCTTCGGCGGGCGGATTTTGATCGCAGGTTCCGGTTCACCAGCAGGTGAGAGAGATAGAACGTTCGGGGTGGAAATCATTCTCTGATCATCCTATTGGGGTAATAACGGACATATTTTTCGATTCGTTGATCATCATACGTAGCTGTTGTGCAGGTTGCTTTTGGGTTTTTTAAAAAGATCCGCCGGAAATGTTCCCTTCAAGATCCCGACATATCCATTGCCAACTGTCTTTTTTGTGGGTCTCTGGTTTGTCAGCCATATAGGTCGGCCATAGAGAAATGAGGTTTCCCGGAAGCTGGAAGGCAAATCTCCGGTTCGTTTCTGATGCAGTTTCCATTTTGTGCCGGCCAATGAATAATATTCTTTTTTGAGAGAGATAAATTTGATATTTTTGTGAGAACATGCCGGTTTTCGCATTATAATAAATACTCTGTAAATTCCGGCTGATTCAGTATTCGCTATTCTTCATACATCGATAAATACCTAGTACCGGATACCATGTGTTCATTTCTACCAATAAGGGTCAATACAGTGAATCTCATGCATGAATCCCCATTCGGAAGGCTCACATCTTGGTCCCGACTGGTTCAAATATACAAGAACAAATCCCAGCTGGTAGTAACAAGTCCGGTATATAGGGAATTTACAGCCTATTATCCAGAAGGATTTCATTAAATAATTTTAAGATATAATTATGCAGTATAAGTTTTGAATCAGATGTCACCAGAGCCTGATAAAAAAATAAAGCCATTTTCAGAAATTAAAACTGCAATAGTCTTAGCCATCATTATTGGAGTTTGTATAGCATGCGGGATCATAATTTTTGAAATCCGGACAGAACGGTTTTCCGCGGTATATATCAATCCTGATACATATACCAATTATCCGGAAAACGGAACGGTATCATTTGTCTATGGTATTAATTCCTATGAATTGGAAAAAACCAGCTACACGATTTATATCCGGGCAGGAGATACACTGGTGGAAACCAAGCAGATCGAGCTGAATCCAAAAGAAAAGTATGAAGAAAGGAAATTGATACAACTCCCGGAAGATACCGTTTATCCGGTAAAAATATCAGTACAATACCTATCACCTCACGAAAACAATGAAGTGTTTTTCAGGGTGAGAAATGGGACTGCTAGTGAATAATCAGTCATCCGCAAAGTGAGGCTGTTATCCGTTGAATTCCTGTTATAACTGTCAAAAAAATAATACAATTATATAATTCAAAAACCTGATTATAATAGATGGATGTTTCAATTGCGTCCGATTCCGATCAGCAATTATGGGACGATATAATATTTTCATCAATTGAAGGAACTCTTTTCCATACATGGAAATGGCTAAAAATTATGGAAAAGCACAACCGGAAGAAAATTTTTTCCCGACAATATCAGGGTATTCTCTATCCCCTTATTGTTCGGGAAAAGGATGAGATCATTGGTTTGATGCCGGTATTTTTTTATAACACCCCTTTTTTAAAAATGGCTTGTTCCCCATCCTTTTCTGTTGAGAATTTGTATCTCGGGCCAGTAGTGAAAAAAAACGATAAAAATAAAACACACTCAAAACAGTATTTGTTTCTTCAATTCCAGAAGGCTATTGACGATTTTCTTAAAAATACATTAAAATCAAATTTCATATCAATACATAGTTCTCCCGGCATGTCCGATCCCCGTCCTTTTATTTGGTCAGGCTACAAAGTCGAACCAGAATTTACCTATATTATTGACTTGTCACCCGGTGAAAAGATCTTATGGGGAAACATTAATAAAAGTACAAGAAATGCGATAAATAAACTCGAAAGAAAAGGGGTTTCTGTAGATAATGGTTCAAAAGAAGATATAGAAATAATTTATAATTTGCTTTTTAGACGTGAAAGGATATATGCAACAAAAGAATTTTTATTAGAAATTTTTCAAAATTTTTTTCCTGAAAACCTCAATTTTTTAATTGCGAGAAAAGACGGTTATCCTCTTACAGGGATTATTACAATCTTTTATAAAAATAAAGTAAGTATCTGGATAGGATCTCCGAAAATAACATCAACAGAAGTAAGCCCAAATTATATTGTCTACTGGGAAGGCATACGGTGGGCGTGTAATAACAATTTTAAGTATTTTGAGATTATCGGAGCATCAGATTATTCCCTTTTTACTTTTAAAAATAAATTTAATGGTGTGATTATACCGTATTATACGATGAAATGGTACTCCCCGTTTAACCGGTTTATTATATCATTATACCATGGATTATATCCCCGGTTACCCGTTTAAATGATATAAAAAACGGATGAAAAAATCAAGACAAATCTTAATTAATGAATGCTAAAAGAAATACAATCTTGTGGCAGTAAAATGGTAAATGAAGTTGCAGTTTCAGTAATTATTCCGCTTTACAATAGAGAAGAATATGTGAAAAGAGCCATAGATTCCGTTATCAGCCAGACTTATCAAAATTTTGAAATTATTGTCATTGATGGCCATTCGACCGATGATGGCCCTGCAATCGTTAAAAACTTTCACGAGCCAAGAATAGTTTTTGTTGAGCAGGAAGGTCAGGGTGTTTCGGCAGCACGGAATCAGGGTGCTGACCTGGCAAAAAGTGATTTTATTGCTTTTCTGGATGCAGACGACGAATGGGGCCCCCGTCATCTCGAAATATTAGTCAAGTTACAGGAAAAATTCCCTGAAGCCGGTATGTATGTCACTGCTTTAAAAATAACAGAACCGGGAAATATTATCAGATCCCCCACCATTAAAGCAATCCCGTCCGCTCCCTGGGAAGGATTGATCCCGAGTTTTTTTCAATTTATAGTTCCTGATATGCCGTTTAACACAAGTTGCGTGGGTATTCCGAAAAAACATTTTGTCGAAACTGGTGGTTTTATAGTAGGTGTTCAATGCGGGGAAGACTATGATCTATGGCTCCGTATCGCCCTGAAATTCCGGATTGCATTTTCATGGGAGGGAGAGTCAATATGGCATCATGAAGCAGGTAACCGTATCAGTAATACTCTGAATTTGATACCTTATGAACGGGAACCGGCCGTGACACAGGCGTTAGCCGCATTGAAATCGAATTCGGTTTCGCCAGCGGATGCTCCTTTCTTAAAAGAATTTGTTGCAAATTGTGAATTAAACCGGGCCTTATGGAATATCAAAGCAGGTAATAAGCCGGGAAAAGCCCGTGAAATTTTAAGAGATTGCGAAACCACCCTGTTTTATAGAAGGAAAAATAACCTGCTCGTAGTCTCCTATATCCCAAGACCGGTTTTTATATTTTTATGGAAAACTGTCAGGGTATTCAAACAACATCTGTTCAATCGCGACTATAGTAAAGATCCCTGGTTGAAATGAAAAAACGAATAACTACTCATCACAAATTCTGTCGGTCAGAGGTTGATTTTTCGGGATTCTCTGGACCTTAAATTGAGCTTTATTAACAAAGAGTTCCATTTGTAAAAATCAGATGTTATTTTCCTATGATATTCCAGACGAATTTTAGTAACCCGTCTCTCAATGACCTATCACGATAAATAACGATAAAATAATAGACAATCGCCATGATTATGGCCATAATAATCAACCATTTGGATGAAATTGCATAAAATTTAGCAATCAGTACAGGCATGCACAAGAACAAACCGAAAATTAAATAGTGGATGATTTCACGTATCGCATCACGTCTTCGTACACCAGCAATTTTTAAGGTGTACAGGTTCATCCAACTCCAGCAGACTACTCCGAAACATGATAATAATATCACGGCAATGATGGGATCTCCATATAATCCACCAATGATCAGCGCAGTAATCGTTGACACGAGGCGTAAAATATTGAATCCCAAGCTGGCATCCTGCATTTCCAGAACATTAAAAATTGAGAATAAAGGATAGGAAATGAACACTGCAAAAAACATGGGTGCAAGAATTTGGGCATATGTTCCAGCGATATACCATTTAGCTCCGAGAACGAAGGCAAATAACTCCGGTCCGATTGTCATCACAATTAAACAACCAAACATCCCCATGGATATGAGGCGTGTATGTATCATTTTAACAATTGTTGTTATGCTGCCGGTAAGATTTTTTTCAACACAGGCTTTTTGATAAAAAACTGTTTCCATTGAATTTCCAACCAACTTTAATGGTAAATTTATTATTATGTTTGACATTGCGTAATACCCGACAATTACCGGTGAGAAAAAGAAAGCGAACAGGAAAGGGATAAATTGAACTGCTATTGCATTTGTTATACTCGAACTTAAGACATACTGAGGAAATTTTATGTATCGGTAAGCTTGCTGTTTCATTCGTTCGTAAGAAATTTTCTTAATAAAATGGAAATCTGCAATGGTTTCTTTCAAAAAGAATACTACTAATGTTGCATCATTGATAATTGTTCCGAAGATCAATCCAAACGGGGACGGCGATATGAATCCGGAAATAACTGAAACCGATTTTCCGGAAATTGAACTCGACACATTTGCTTTTGCCATTGCGCCGAATGCTTCTTTTCTTGAAATCCAGGCACTAAGTACGACAGCGAAAGAGCTGCAGATTATAGCTAGAGGAAGCAGGAGAAAATAATGCGAAAGACCTGGAGCATTTAGTATATCTTCAATATAAGACGATAATGCGAACAAAAGAATAACGCTGAAAATTGTTATAATAACAATGAGAATCATGCATAACATAACAATATTGGCAGCATCTTCATGTTTTTTGGGGAGATTTATTGCATCCGAATAGGAGAAGCATGACAAAACTGAAATAATAAACACAATCGAAATAAACAATTGAAAGATACCAAAATCTGCGGGTGTATACAAACGGGAGAGGAGTGGTGTAACGACAATTCCTAATACCTGCCCAAGTATCGTTGCCGACAATAGCGTGAATATATTTGAAACGAACTTAGACATTTTACATTCCCATATTCGATTATTAAGTATTAATTACAGAGCCTCCACCCTGAAAATTATAAGCTATAACCTATGGTTCTGAACTCAAATTCATTGTTTTCAATAGTTCAGCATCAAATAGGAAAAGATTCAATGAAAATCAACCCTTATACCAGGTTCGCAACTTTTTCTATCCACCGGTAAAAAGATGAAGAATGATTCACTGCCGTATACCAGATGGCAAGTTCTGGATTGTACTTGGCCTTAAAACCCCTGAGGCGACGATCTCCCCCGTCCATCTCTTCATAAAATTCAAACCCGTTCTTTGAAGCCCATTTTATCGCTTCCCATTGGACCAAATCATTAGGAGAGATTCCGGTAATTTTTGATTTAGGTATTCCAATCCAGAGATACATGATCCGTTTGAAGCAGAGGGAAATCATTCCTCCGACTCGTTCCCCGTTGTAATATGCAACAAAAATTTTGAAATTTTCCGGGTGAAATTCGTTATACAGATCGATCAGATAATCCCGGTAGTCATTTGTTTTGATTCCCTGATCCCGGAATCTTTGGGATAATAATTCTGAAATTGCCAGTAAATCCTCATAGTCTCCCTGTTTAACCTCGACCTTTTCTCTGATAGCTTTATTGATATCGACTCGTAATTTTCGGTCAAAATTAGCCCATACTGCTTCAATCCCGCCGGAAAGGTTTATCCGGTAGGTATAGTGAGGAGTCACTGAGAAACCAGTCCAGGTAAAAAAACGGGAATCGTAAATACCTGGTGAAGAGCGGATCCGTATATATTTACAGCCTACATCAGAAAATAAAAACCTATTAACCGATTCCTGAAGATCAAATAACAAGGATTCTTTCTTATCCTGTTTCATTGCATCAAAATCCCTGATCACGGGTCCCAGATAGAGGAGATACGATCGCGATGGGGGGGAAAATGCCAGTTTGAACATGCCTCTTTTCTGAATGAAAATGGGGTAAATGGCAATGAGCTGGTTTCCTTTATACGCCATGAGGGGAAGAAACTCGCTGTCTGTATGTTTTTGGATAATGTTCAACCATTCCCATGTATGAAATAATGTGCCATGTGACGATGATTGTACAACATCATCCCATTCTTTCTGGTGCTGCTCATCAGCAGTTCGAATCGTTATTGACATATTTTATCCCGTACATTACTGCTGCTACCAGCCCGGATATTCTGCACATCGATACTAAAATATCCAGAAGCGGCTTGCATACATGGAATTTTTTATCTTCTGCTTGAAATACGGTTATAATTACATAGGGATAGGTAAAGATTTTATAGAGTATCCTTACCCCGTTTGTTAAAATTAATTTTTTCACGGAAAATAATTCCGGGTATTTATCGCAGCAGAGTTTCATTCCCGAGAAGCAAAAATAATACGCTCTTGTCAATACTTCTTTTAATGTCGTTCTTTGTTTATGATAAACTACGGCAGAAGGCATATATTTAAAAAAATATCCTTTTTCCCTTATTCTGAGGGCGATATCAAGGTCTTCCATCGTTAAAAATTGTGTATCAAAACCTTCAACGGCGAGAAGTACTTCCTTTTTATATGAAGCATTGCAGGTTATCGGTCCGTCCATATCAGGGAGTAAATCCCCGGGTTTAACATTCGTCTTCAGAAATAAATAATCCCCGTATTTCTGAACAATTGTCGATGAATAATACCCGGCTATTCTCCCTTCCACCCCTCCAATCTCTTTTCGATCGTATGCCGGATATATTGTTTTCAGGCAATCCTTATCTGCAATGCAGTCGTCATCAAAAAAATATACGATATCTCCTGAAGCCTTTGCGATACCAAGATTTCGGGCTGCAGACATACCCTCTTTTTTCTGGTAAAAATATCTGATTTCCGGGTTTGGTAACTGGTACGACAGTTCAATAAATTTTTTTATCGAATCCGTGGAAGAGCTGTCAATAATAATTATTTCATACCTGTCCTTGGGAAACTCTTGTGAGACAAGAGAATCGATACATTCTTTGACCGCATCCTCCCTGTTATATGTCGGAACAACAACAGATATCTGGATATTATTCTTTATTTTACGTTCCGATTCGGGCAATTCCTTCATTTCTCCCCCATGTTATACCAGTCTTCCAATAATTCTTTTTATAAAATGAGAATATCCTTTTTCAGCACACAGATAGAAGAGCGAAGAATATTTTTTAACGGAATAGCGGTGAACGAGTTTTGGATTGTATTTTGCCTTAAATTCAGACAGGCGTTCTGTGCCCGCTCCAATCTCTTCATAGATTTTATATCCGTGAGAATTTGCGAATTTAATTGCTTCCCACTGGGCGAGATCGTTGGGAGAGAAATTCGCAGAGGCAGGTTTTGCACCTCCTATCCAGTAAAGGACGTGATCTTTATAGGATAGCGTTATAATCCCACCTACGGTATTTCCATTTTGTTTTGCAACAAATACCTGAAGATTTGCCGGGGAAAATGTATCGAATAATTCTGACAAATACTCTATAGATACGGTGATTGGTCTTTTTTGTTCCCGGTATCTTCTTGCAAGAGAATGGTAAATATCAATAAGATCCTTTTTCGAACCGTTTTCTATATATATTCCGTTTTTTTCTGTTCTTTTTATATGCCCTTTCAGATTTGCATCCATATTCTGCCAGATTGATGTAATATTTTGATTAATATCAATATGATAATCAAATATTGGGTCTAATTGATAGTTTGCCCATTTGTATGGCCGTGGATCATGGTTAAGTGTTAATGAAAAAGATGTGAAGCCGCAATTCAATTGCGAGAAAATATAGTGATCGATACTTCTGAGAAAATTTTTCTCTATTGATTCCTTCTTACTTTGTTTGTATTTTTCATAGTTTTCTATTACCGGACCTAAATAGGGAATTGCCACGGAAGGCGGGGGGGAAAATGCAGAGGCTATACCGTATTTTTTCATATAAAAAATGGGTAAAATCCCAATAACTGTTTCCCCCTTCACTCCCAGAACCGGGTATAATGTGGTATCGGTATGGCTCTCCGCAATTTTCAGCCACTTCCACGTATGAAACAGTGTGCCTTGGGAAGAAGAATCAACAATTCGGTCCCATAATTGAGCATCATTTTCTTGTGCGATTTTTAGCTCAATTTCCATACTATACCACCGTGACAGCGATCATAACAGGTTCAATAGTGATTTTTGGAAAATGGATTGAGACGATGACATCAGTTATCTCTATGTTATCAATTTATTAATATTCATCCAGCTGAAAATATTGACCTGATGATATAATTGGAGGAGTGTTGCCTTCCATTATATTTCAGAGAGGGTAATTTCAATAAATTCCTCGTTCTGTATAACATTCGTTTTTATTTCACATGAATTTTGATCGCACATTATTATGGTAGCATTGTTCACATTAGTAATTTTCAGGGAATCCGGTAGATATATTTTTATGAAATGGTGCCTTCCCCGGGGATACGGTACAATTTTTAATATTTCATGAGAATATTCCCAGTCAATCGTAGTTTTTTCCCGCTGTGTCCACCATTCATGGATTTGCCTGCCACTGCCAATCCAGGCATTTTGTTCGTTACAATAATCCAGAATTTTTATATAATCTGACTCCCAGCCGGGAAATTCATTCTCATTAAAAACAGAATGATGCCATAATAACGTCAGTACTCCATGAGTATTCCCGACATGGTTAAAAATTTTTAAGAACTGGTCAAATGGCTTTTGAGAACGGAAATAGGGTAAATCCTCAATTGCGAGGGGGATTTCTAAAATATTCAGATTCCGGTTTTCTTTTAACAAAAACGGGCGGAAGGGAAAAGAAATCCCCCACCGGAAACCAAGATAATCATTGTAACCCAGTGTGGTGTCATACAAAAGACCTGCTTTCTCCTGGTTTAACCATGTTTCCGGGATTTTTAAGTTAAGATTATGCTGTCGGCCTCCGGTAACAGAAGCGCCGAGTGAATGTTCCAGTGCTTCTTTTTCACTACGAAGTTTCTCTGGATCCAAGTATGAATAAAATGAACCATGGAGTCCCACTTCCCATCCCTGGGAATTCAAATCGTGGAATAATTGCCGCATGGAGATATTATTAAAATCATACCGTCGCCCATAATGTCGCCAGGTTCCGCTATCCAGGGGATTGACTTCTCCCGTTTCTTTGAGAAAATAGAAAGACGACATCACTTCACGTGAACCCTCAACCCGGAGAATTTCATCAAATGTCCAGTAGGGCTCATTTCCCCTGATTTTTTGGATTAATGAACGAAATTGTAGTTTGAGGTTTCCCAGCTTCCCACGCTTGATCAGCTTTAAGGGATTGGTTATCCACTGGTAGGTTTTTTTTACTTCATCTACGTCATGCGTGAGACACACCGCACAGTTTTTCCCTTCGGGCCAGAACGATTTATGGACGAGTGGGGCCTTGGCATTTTTTTGAGCGATACGTACACAGGAAAACAGGAAGTCACAATAATAATCAGCAAACGGAATGGCAATAATTTCTTTTTTCCCGTCTTTGAGATCATTCCAGATTTTTTCCATGTATCCTGATTCAAACAAGCCGACATGAGAGAAAATATCAAGACTGATCAAAATGTCGTCATTACGGACTGCTGCACAGGGATAGGAGACCGTTCCATCGGTATACGTGAGCAATTTCTCTCCCTTGTCAGTAAGATCAGCGGGACTCTGTAAAACAGGGATTTTTTCATCTTTCCAGGTAATCCAGCCGTGAATGTGATTGTCAACAATCATCGGAGTATCGGGAGTAACTTTTTGAATAGGAATCTGATTCCCCCTATGGCCAGGCAGGAATCCATACAGGGACATAAAATAGTTCAATCCCTCATCGGCAATAGAGTCCTTCGCTGTTTGCAGGATAATGTTCATAAGTGGATACACTCCGGTACACTCAGACGTACCAGTTTACCGATCTACACAAGACGTCTGTTCTCCAAAATTCGATAAGGGAATGATTATTCCTGAATTTAAAATTCTTTGTTTCGTCCATAGCTTCCATCAGATTTTCAAGGGGACTGTTGATACAACAAATCTCCTCTTCCCGGACCCGCTCAACACAGGAATTTTTTCGACAATTTCGATATGTATTTTTATCCCGTTTCCTAAAACCTGCTGGACTGATGAGATTATACGGTTATTGTCTCTATCGGTGAATTGGTCGTTTTTCACAATCCTGATAGAAATTTTATCAGTTTCATTTTGGATTACCTGGAACTGATTAACTGATTTAATATCCTTGAAGATGGCGGAGAAAAGATAACTGTGAACGAATTTACCCTCTGGTGTCACAATCATATCATTAATGCGCCCCTCTATTGATTTTAACAACGGTAAACCTCGCCCGCAGGAGCATCTTTCATCAGAAAAGATTCCTATATCACCCATATCATACCTGATGAAAGGCATTGAAGAACTGTTCAGGTTTGTTATGAGAATTTTTCCTGATTCTCCGGGTGAAACCATTTCACCATCCCTGA
>Ga0187854_10001718_pt1 | contig 20541 bp, 18 predicted proteins | sample June2016WEW_6_15_FD_132445 | JGI IMG/M metagenome (GOLD analysis project Ga0187854, IMG submission 132445) | Peatland microbial communities from SPRUCE experiment site at the Marcell Experimental Forest, Minnesota, USA - June2016WEW_6_150 | ecosystem: Environmental > Terrestrial > Soil >...
GAGGCATCACTGCTCGTTCGAGGAGGACCTTACCTCCTGGGACGAGCAGCTTCGTTTCGCACGCTTGTTGAAGTCGGTCCTGATGCGTCTGGAAGCCGTCGCCCCCACCCACCATTTGGTGCTTCACAGTTCACCTAATCTTGGCGCAAAGTTCGAGAGGGGCGGCATTTGGAGCACGCTGGTGGATGATTACCACTGGCATTTGGAAATTCTTCCGGTTATACCCTCCAAAGCGAAGTCCTACGCCCTGAAAGAGGTCTATTACAATTCTCTGCTGCCGGAAATCGCCGCCCAAACCTTGCGGAACGCGCCGGCATCGAAATAGAGTGGGATAGCGCCGCCTTCGGCCACACCAGCTTCAATTCGGCCCCCGATCTGATGATCGCGGAAATCGGGCCGTGCAGGTCACCCCCGCGAAAGCGGGGGTCTAGCTTGAATGGGGATACGATCCTTTTACCCTGAAAATGGATTCCTCTCCCGCAAGGCGGGACGGGAATGACGCCGGGAAGATGGCTCCAATGGGGCCGTAATCTTTCGATCGTGGAAACGCGCCCCGACCCAAACCATGAGGGTCAGCGCAGGGTCACGATGGTGGCCCCCCAGCCGCCGGCATCGAGGGGGGCGTCCTGATAAGAGAGCACGAAGAGTGTGCGGGTCAGCACGGCGCGCACGATTTCGCGTTGCACTCCGATGCCGCGCCCGTGGATGATGCGCAGGGCTTTGAGACCCAAGCGGTTCGCTTCTTCGAGATACGCTTCAACGGCTTCCTCGACATCCTTGGGCCGCACGGCATGCAGGTCGAAGACATCGCTGATCGGGATGCGGAATGGTTCGTCGTCGTGGTCCATGCCTGCCCGCCGGAGCAGTGCGATTACCCAACGAGTCTCATCTCGACACCGCACACCCGAAAATGAGGATCAGTCCCAACAATGATGGCTCCGAATCAATCCTCAGAAAACCTGGTGAGAAATGCGGGTGAGGTGGTCGGGGCGCCCAGATGTGAACTGGGGACCTCTTGGTCCCGAAATTAGATCAGAAAGTGCATCTTGTTGATTCGTCTAGTTTCTTCCTGCGTCTAGAGTCACGATTTCGCACGGGATTCGGCGGGTTTTGTTCCCAAGTTGTTCCCACACGCGTGGTCGATGTGAACAACTTGCGGGACAGCCGATTGCTTGAGCACCGGCCTTAACGCCTGGATGGCCTCCACCTCACGGAAGATGCGCGCTCCGCTCGCCAGTCGTCCTGGACGCGCAGCTTTTCTGGCGACTACTTCACCACCCAGCGCTTTTCTTCGCCACCCGGCGTCCTCCACTCCAGCGGCCGCGCTGTGTTGGAGACGCCGCCACCCAGCCCGCGAATGGAAATCGGCGCATCACCCGGGCAGAGACCATGATCCGCAAGATAGTCCTGAACCTTGCTGGCGGTGAGCAGCAATTCTTGTTCACCCACTTAAGGACCCCCACGAAACTTCCTCACGACCTGTCGCCTGGCATTCGCGTTTCTCGTACGGTTGGTTGGTCTGCGGGTGGCCTGCGGTGGCATCGTCATGCGCGTTCCAGGTACACCGTTCATCAGTTGCAGCCTAGCTGCGACCGGCACTTTTGCTTCGGGTTAATCTACCTTGTCACTCAGCGCGGTGCTCAAGCTGACCGTTCAGAGAGGAACACGTGAGTCCCTCGGGAGGCCGGTGCGATAGAAAAAGACACGGCCTTAGGCCCGCCAGCGGCTAGGGCCGGGGCACGCCAGATCGGGACTGCAACGCCCTCTCCCACCGATCCAGCAACAAGGGCGGGGCAGGACCTGCCCTCCAGCTTCTCTGGATTTGGGTATCAGACCAATCCCAGCATCGCTGCGGTTCCAGATCAACGTTGGCGGGCCAACCGTCCCAATCCCCTGCCGGGTAATAAAAGGCGCCGACCACTTGCACCCACAAGGCGATGGCCACGGTCGCAGCGAACGCTACCCGCAGCACGGGGCGAGCCCGAATGGTGGCCCACACCGGCACCAGGAACCAGGCGAAAAAGGGCAAAAGGTCCGTGAAGTAGCGGGGACCGAAGCACCACCCGCCCCACCATACTTCCCCATCCACCTGAACCACCCAGATGGCAGCCAGTGCCACAATGAGCGTACGGCTCCAGCCAGGACTCTTCTCCTTCCAGAGTCTACCTGCACCCCAAAACGCGAAGGCCACCCACGGCGTGTAGACGAGCAAGCCACGGCTTGGACTTACCATTGAACCGGCGAGGCCGGTACCGAGACGAGCCCAGAAAGGGAAATGGGTAACGCCTCCCGAAGAAAAATGCGGCATTCCATAGCCGCCCACGAGTTTTGCGAAGAAATGCAGGTTGAAGGCGAGCAGCAGCGAACCTAAAACAACTGGCGGCGCGAGGAACAGAAGCGAGTTCTTCCACTCCCTGCGAGCGACGAAATAAAGTGGGAAGGCCATAATGAGTACGGCTTCCAGGGGCTTGTTGGCGGTGGCCACGGTCAAGGCAAGGCCCGCCCAAAAAGGAGCACTGGGTGAGTCGGGAGCGCGGAATAACGCCCACAGCAAGAAGGCGAAACTGAGCTCCGTCAGCCCATGTCGCCAAAGAGCCTGGCTCGATATCGCCCACGTGTTGCTGGCTAGGCCGTAGATCAGTGCCACCGCAAGACTGACGTTGCGCGAGGCGATCTTGCGAAAAGCGAGAAAGAGAAGTGCTCCCGACGTCGCGGCGATCAGGGACGCGCTGAGTTTCTCCATCGTGTCGGCGATCAAGACGAAGAAGCGTGAATACGGATACAGTGGGGGCGACTGGCGGGAGAGCCACCAGGCTGGCAGGACGTAGAGCGGCGTCACGACGACGGGGGTGACGATCGGATACGTCGACATCCAGTGACCGTGGGACTTGCGGACAAAGTACGGCTCATCTGGTCGCGCATGCCCCCGAACGAGGGGTTGGATCCATTGATCCAGGTAGAGACTGCGGTCCAGGAGCAGGCTAAAGGGCAGAAAGCGAGCCGGGAGAGTGTCGTCCCAACAAATGGTCCGAAAGTTCGAATTGTAAATGACGAGCAAAAGAAGCAGCAGGAGGCCGGCGAAGATCAAATCGCGCCGAGGTCGGGCGCTGGGGAGGCTCGGCGTTTTGCCGCTGAGGCGGTCCGAACTCGCCGCGCTTGGTCCCCTCCTCGCGCGTTTGCTTTGCTGTTTCCCTCGACCCGCTTTTCCGGCCATAGTGGAGGGTCATTGTGCCACCGCGACACTGAACCGTCAACATGTGAAGTCGTGTGAAGTCGTGTTGTGTGAAATCGGGTTATAGCGGTTTGCGCATCTGTGGTGGGAGAAGACGAAAGAGCAGGAGAAGGACCCTGGGTTTGCAGACTTGGGGGAAACGTTATTTGAAGGAGGGTGGCGCCGGCAAGAGGACAGTACCAGTAAACTGATTTCACCTCAAGGCTGCCCTGCCTTGGAGCGGGAAGAAACACGACGTTGGGGTGGTCACCTTCAGGCGAGGACGGTGCTCGTACATCCAACGCTCCTGTTTGGGCGTGCTCAGGCCTACCCAAACCACTTCCGGCGGCGCCGCCTGGATTCGGCGGTCCACTTCCACCTTCTCTTCCTCGGTCAGCAGCCGAAAAGGCGGAGAGTAGGTTCCGACGGTGCGCACTCCGTACCGTTGCTTCAATGTCCCCGCCAGGCGATCCGCCACACTCGGCGGCCCTGCCCTCTTTCAGTCAACTGCAGCTTCGGGTGATACTTCCTCAAGACTCCCCTTCCGGGAAGATGTGCCCGGAGGCCCGCAAGGTCAAGGTACTTCCTCGCCACGTATAACGCACCGCAGTATACCTCGTCCTCAGCCCTCCAGTCGTCATACTCGCAGGCGTGAGGATGGTTGACCTTGCCCGAAACGCAGTAGAGAGGTGTCAGAACAACTTAATACGCTATCGCCGGCCCTTCTGGACCGACCCGTCCCCGCGTGATCGGCTCCCACGTGAACCCGATATTTGTGTACGGGTTTGGCCGGCGTCCTACTGCGTCCGGTTCTGGCGCGGATAGAAACGATTGTTCTCCGTTTCAGGAGCTCGCAAGAATAACTTGAGGAGTTTGTTCAGCGCGCCATTCCACACTCGACGTACGCTCCGGGCCACAACCAGGTGAAAGGATTGTGGAAAGAACCATGCAATTTCTGAATCCAACCCTCGTTCCTACTCTTGCGTGGTAACTAGGGGACCGATCATCTGGACGGTCGCGGGTGGGGCACTTGCGGTGGAAGTACATGCACTGGCATTCGCAGTCAGCATTCCGTGGACATCCTGTCCTGCTGATTGCCAAGAAGAAAATACACTATGCGGACCAACGCCGATGGTGCCAAGCTTCCAATTCGCCTTCGACCAGGGCAATTCTGGTACGCAGTAAGTGTTATGGTCGAACATGCCGGCAACCTGCCAGCTTGTGGTCGAGCCATTGTTCGCAGAATAAGCAGCAATATCCAAGGAGTTGTCTGTCGCAGTGATCGCAATCTTATTATCAGATATGTTCATTCCTACCGGTATGGTGCAAGCACCGTCCCGTGAACACGTTCTCTCATTGTTGTAATCCACGACAATCCCATGATCCCGCGAAGTCGTGATGATAACATTCCCGGTAATCGTCCCGTGCGAAGAATTGACATAGGCGATTTCGGATTGTTCGGCGCCAGTCACAGTCGCATTGTTGTCATATAAAATGTTGTTCGTGATCGTTCCAGTATCGCCGATCTCGTGGCGAATTCCTTCGCCGCCGTTGTGGTAGACGGTGTTGTGGTCAAAGGTAGTGTTCGTCGCGTATGCGTCCGACCATAGTCCCGGACTGTCAACGTTGTCATGCACGATATTGTAGGAAATCACGTTGCCGTTCCCGCCCCATTTGTCTCCTGCTTCGAAACCCTGATTCACGCGATCGATGTTGTTATGGTAAATGGCATTGTAGCTCCACGTTCCTCCGTTTGCCGGCCCTCCAGCGCCGGCCATTCCGTTGTCGTGAATGCTATTATGAAAGACCCTGATGCTGTCTCCCCCACGCGCCGCGTGTACTCCGTACCCATGATTCAGGCGCACTTCGTTATTTTGGATCAGCCATCCAGGGGTATTTACCTCGATCGCTCCGGCCTGAAGCGGAGCGCCGTACTTCTCGATAATCAATCCCTTGATAGTAATCCCTGAAGCGCTCCCGCCACGAGCGAAAAACGCGTGCTGGTATTGACTCAATTCTATTTTATGCGAGCCTGGATCTTCGGTTGCCGATAGATAGACATTGTTTGCCACTCCGCCATCTGCGCCGGAGAAATCGTAATACCATTTTCCTTGCGCGACATTCGCGAGCGACGTTACGTGGATGTAATCCACATTATCCACGTATAGATTTTGAGAATAATAACATCCTGGATACAGAGGCTCACATTGAGCGCTCGACTGCGAACTCCACAGCGGCGTACCGCCAGGAGTCGTCCAGTATATGCTGCTGTTAATTGAAACTTCAGTCCAATTGGTTAATAGTTTTGCCCCATCTTCGATGACACCGTCGGTTGTCGTGGCATTTGGGCTCGTAAACACGTCCCCGCTCTTGATTGAGGTTACGGAGTCATGATGGACGCCGGGCTGGAGAACAAAAATTGTGCCCGCGGCATTGTTCTTAACGAGAGTCTGGAGATCATCGGTTGGGGCGACATACACTGTTGCGGCAAAGACGGTGTTATAGCCGACCAAGAAGATCGTAAAAAATGTGAGCGTAAGAGCCGAAAGCGCAAGGTCATTTTTATTGCCAGCGTGGAGGACAAAGTGCCACATGGTTTAATGGTATCCATCCTCGAAGGGACAGTAAAGACGGCGACATCCACGGCACGAATAGTTCCGTGTCTCTGGATAGTACTTGCACCCGCCGCAAAAACGCGCATCTTGTGCTGATGCGATCAGGCAGTAAGATGGAAGAAAAACAATTTAATTCACGGGCGCCGCAGTGCACGCGGCTGCGGTACCAAAAATCCTTCTTGTGTATGACAGCATGCTAAAGGACCGCGTTTCTTGCAAGCAGGCACGAAAGTCAGTCGAATTTCCTGAGGCTCAAAAGCTCCAAAGAGACATTCCACACGAATTTTGATCCAATGACGAGGTAGCGTCGCCAGAGCCGACGCGGCTCTTGAGTGAGGCGGAAGAACCACTCCAGCCCGTTCTCCTGCACCCAGGCCGGGGCTTGCTTCTTAGTCCCGGCGACGAAATCGAAAGCCGCACCTACTCCGGCCATCAGCGGCACGGTCAGCCGAGGGCGGTGCTCGTACATCCAGCGTTCCTGTTTGGGCGTGCTCAAGCCTACCCAGACGACATCCGGCGCCGCCGCCTGGATTCGGCGGTCCACTTCCACCTTCTCTGCCTCGGTCAGCGGCCGAAAGGGTGGAGAGTAGGTTCCGACGGTGCGCACGCCATACCGTTGCTTCAATATCTCCGCCAAGCGATCCGCCACACCCGGCCCGCCGCCGTAGAAATAGTGTTGATAGAGGGGCCCGGTCTTACGGCAGAAGGTCTCCATTAGCTCCGGTCCATAGACACGCCGGCGCATTGCGTGCCCGTGCCAGCGGCCCAGCCACACCAAGGGCATGCCATCCGCGACCACCAGATCCGCCGAGTTGAGTATCTGCTTGAACGACGGATCGTACTGCGTCTCGGTAATGCCGTGCACACCAGTGAAAGCGACGAAGTGGCATGCCGAGCGCGCCGCAATCCAGCGCCCCATCAGTCCAATGACGTCAGGGACCTGGACCGCGTCCACGCGCACACCCAAGACGGTGAACGACCGTGGGTTCGGGGTTCGGGATTCGGGCTTGAGGAATGGCAATTTTGGATTTTCGATTTTGGATTGAGTTACAACTGGCTGTCGGCCTTCGGTGATCAGCACTGCCGCCCCCCTAGTTCCCAGCCCTTGGCCCCCAGCGCCTTCCTGTAGATCTCCATCAGCATCGGGTAGTTCCGCTCTGCGGTGTACTTGCCTTCGTACTCGGCGCGGGCCGCGCGGCCCATGGCCTCCATCTCGGCTGGATGCGTCCACGCCCATTCGACCTTGGCTGCCAGATCCTGGGGATCGCCTGGGGTAAAATGCAATCCTGTACGCCCGTCCTCCACGATTTCCTCAGCCACCCCGACCCGTGAGGCAACCACGGGTATCCCACAGGAAAACGCTTCTGCGGCCACATATCCGAACGTCTCGTAATACCCCTCAGAAGGCCAAACGAGGAAGCGGGCTCCCTGCATTAGCCCGACCAGCTCGCTCCTAGCCAATCTTGAGAGCAGCTGGACTGCTCCCCCGGATTCCTCCGCCAGCCGTTGGACATTGCCTTCCAGCGGTCCCTCACCTCTCACTCCCAGCGGGATGCGGCTCAGCTTTCTCCATGCCTTGAGAAGAGTATCAACGCCTTTCTCAGGTGCCAGTCGCCCAACGAAAAGTGCATACGTCCGCGCTGTCGGCCGGACTCCATAGTCCTCAACAAAGTGCGGCTTCACCGCAATCTTCTCCGCTGGTAGCCCCGCTTCCACAAACTTTCGCCGGTAGAAGTCGGTACATACAATAAAGCGGTCGACCAGCCTGTTCCACGTCCTCAGCTGCCAATGGATGGTCAGCATGGCCGCAACAACGAAGGTCTCAGCGCGCGAACCTCGGTAACAGGCGTGAAGCATAGCGGGCCACGCGAACTTCCGCCCTAGGCAATCTTGGCAAACTCGGTGATTGCGTTGGAAGGTTGCAGCAGGACAGACCAGCCGAGGGTTGTGCAGCGACTGCACCACGGGGACACCGGCGTACCGGCAAGCGTAGTAGGCAGCAGGAGAAATTAGCGGAAACGTATTGTGGAAGTGGGCGATGTGGGGCCTTTCGCGCTCCAGGAGCGCCCTAATTTCCCTGTGGCTATCCCACGCCCAGACAATTCGCGCCGCGAGCGTGGCCTTGCGCCAAGGCCCGTAGCCCGCGATCTCATCATTGTGCCGAACATACTCGACAACCTGGTGTCCCCGCGCGTTAAGCAACTCCTTCTCAGTTCTTGCGACGACATCTTCACCGCCGGGTCGCTGGTAATGGTTGTGAACGACCAGGATTTTCATTTGGAACAATTTCCCTGAGTCAGGCCTTCCGAAGGCCCGAGGCTCGCTGTGAACAACAACTCGCCCTCAAGCCGGGAGCGTAACAGTACGCGATGAAAGGCGGACCTAACTGCACCATGGCCTGGATACTGAATGGCGAAATGCAACTGAACAATTTCTTGGAAGCCGGCGGTTCCAAGGGCTAGCCGCAAGGAGGCCGGTGCAAAGTAATAGAAATGTGTCGGATTCATGTAGTTGTACCAGCGGCTCCGGAGCAAGCGAGCATTCAATCCGCTCGCGTTCGGAGTTGAGATTACGATCCGTCCTCCCGGCCTGAGCAGCTTCCGCAGTTCGGCAAGTTCGCGCCAAGGTTCCCGAAGATGTTCGATAACCTCCCAAAGGAATATAAAGTCGAAAGATAACTCTCCACGGCCGTCTTGGAGGGCTTCCAGGCTTTCATATACAGGGAAAAGACCCACTCGTCTTATTGCCTTGCGAGCATTGGGATCTGCCTCGACGCCCATAGGCCGGGCTCCGCACTTGATCGCAACGTGAGAGAGCGAACCGGCGCCGCAACCATAGTCAAGGACCTCTTTTCCGATAAGGGGGCCGAACTTAGCATCGATTTGCCACAGGACCTGCCTCAATACAGAGTCAGGCGTGTTCTCGTAGTGGGCCGCATGGCAACCTTCCGCGTCCGGGTAATACAGGTCCGCATAGGCAGCGCGGAGCTGCGCTTCTTCGAGCTGCGGCATTGCAAATTGCAAACCACAGTAGGGTGCTGCACATTCCCACACCGACGAATGGGCCAGCGTCAAATGCCGTTTGGCCCGGCTATTACAGAGCGGACAACGGGTCATGGAACGGATACCTTGGCCTTCCTTGCTGCAGAACCTTCCGCAATCCCGAGCGGCGGATACAGGTTGTGGATGTAAAGGATTCTCATTCGCGGGCCCTGGGGCCCCTCCGCCCCTACGACTCAGCCGTCCCCGCGCCAGGCGGAATGGGCAAGGCCCCTTCTACCGCCGGGGCGATCCCGACGCAGAGCAGCCCGGGCGCGAGGGCCACTCCTACGAGCAGGTAGAACGGAATTGCCCCGAAAGGAGCCTCGAAGAAGTCTTGGAACATGGAACCAGCCAGCAGCGCCGTCCAGCACATCAGTCCGAAGGGCTGGCCGGTAATCTTGTAGCTGCGCCAAAGCAACCGCAGGAGTTCGATCTGTAGAAGACCAAAGAGCATCACACCGATCCACCCGGAAAACCCAAGCGCATAGAAGAAATCGTTGTGCGGCGTCTGAATAAACGCCCCCGGCTCGATGAAGGGGTTCAGCTCCCCGATGGGATAGCCGTAACCAAAGCCGAACAGCGCGCGAGAGGCATCCGCATGAACCGCTTCCCAAATCGAAGCCCACCACGCCAGCCGCCACTCAGCCGTCCCAGCAAATCCGATAACATCTTCAGGCGGCGCCAAATCGGAAGCCAAGTTCGGGCTGAACGGTGCTACCGCCCTGGCGACGAGAGAGGCGGCCGAGATTCGACCGCCGCGCCCCGTGGGCGACGGCAAGTCAATGTTGGCCAGGTACATGACTCCGATCAGCACAACCAGGAGAGCGCCCGCGAGCGCCAGGCGCTTGAGCCGTTTCGTGCACCAAGCGAAAACTAACACACCCACGAGGAATCCGACCCACTCCGCTCGGATTTGCACGCAAAGCATGACGAGCGTGTTGAGCGCGATCAGGTGCCAGATCCGCCCCAGCCGCGGTTCAAAGGCGATCAGGCCGAGCAGCGCCACCGCTGACCCGTACGGCTGGCCGAACAGGGGCACAGCGGACGGAGCGCCGGATGTTCCAGGCATGGTCCACGACAGACGGTTTAGAAAAAGAACATAGGCCAGGCCATAGCATCCGTTCCACCAGGCGAGAGCGCGGAGCGCTCGCCCTAGGAAGCCACTATCTCGTAGGCCAACCCAGATCCCAAAAAAGAGGAAGAGAGGATAGTAATTGAAGGCGGTATCGCGAGCGGCCGTGAAGGCCGGATAGCCCGACAAAATTCCGCGCAGCGCTTCGAAAGCTCCATAGCAAAGCAGCAGCAGGAGCAACCGCTCGAAACGCCGCAGCCCCGGGGCGTGCCAAGCGCCCCGCAGCCAGGTGCCTTGCTTCGTTTTCGGGCCAAAGAGCAGGAACGCGGCCAGGGTCATCTCGCCGACGTAGAGGCTGATCCACGGTAGCCCGAGGTAGGCGAAGGACCTGGTCGCGCACAGATACCCGACGATCAGAAAGACGGCGACCTTCCCCCAGTTGTCAGACTTGGAGCGTCCGTTTTCGGCACCGTTAACTGGCATCAGTGCTCCAACGAAAATCAGTCTCCGGCCCGTCAAACGCCGGGTGGGCACGGCCGAGAAGAAGAATTTTCACCCCATCCCTCCGTGGTGTCTTCCCGGCCAAAGATAACGTCCACCTGTAGCTGGCGCCCGGTAGTTTCATCGGCAGAGACGCTGGAAAAGGAGTGCACGCAGAGGCCGAGCGACTCCATGAAGTCGACCATCGGGCGAAAGGGGGTCTCTTCCTCGTAGAGCGTGACCAGAGAAAGCTCAAGCTGCACCCCGACCACCATACCGACTAGACTCCTCGCACCTTCCAGCACCTTTTTCTCGTAGCCTTGGACGTCGACTTTCAGGAAGGTAGTATCGCCTGGAAGCATGTAGGCCTGTGCCACGCTATCCAGAGTGACCATCCGCACGTGTTCCACGGCGACACACCTGGATGCGGGGTCAACGCGGGTCAGGATTTGTTTGGCCCGCAATACTGAGCTGAATACAGAGTTCTCAGCGACGTTGATTGCGACCGCCCGATCGGTCTCCCCGACCGCCACGCGAGGCGCCACGGTCCACTTTGGATCTTTGGCAGCCAGTTGCCTGAGCTTGTGGTGCGGGGCAGAAAGGGGCTCGAAGGAGACGATCCGCCCCCGGTAACCGGTGTCCCGAAGCTGCCTTGCGTACTGACCGGTGTTTGCGCCGACATCAAGAACCAAACTGACTCCCTTGGAGGAAAGAAAACGTGCAAGCCTTGCCCGTCCTGACCCTGTGGGATTAAACCGACCAATCTCAAGGCCAAAGAGATTGATTATCCTTCGGACAAATCTCTCCGCATTATTCATGACTTGTGTTGACACCTCGGGCACGCTGAAGGATCGACAGGGTTCGGCCCAGGAGCATCTTCAGCTTCGTCTGGCCGTAAACCAAGTCAAAGGAGCTCCGGAAGAGCCGGTCAGGGAGAAGAATCGTGCACCTCCAGTACCAACGGTATAGCCCGGGCATGCTTTCGAAGAAAGGGGAAGCAATAAACATTCGGTAGAGATGCCTTGCCCTGGTGCCGGAACGGAACCGCGCGTGGGCATATGCATTTGCGGACACAGGGACCTCGGCGGGCAGCCGGAGGTTGGCGGACAATCCCGGAAGATTCGACTCCAGGCATGCCCCCCACGCCTTCCAAATCGCGTCCTCGAAGGTCACCCAGCGGCGCAAGTGGAGCTCGGTAAACCTGGCGACCCCACCAACGTTTCCCCCATGCACACGATATTCGGCCAGGGGCGCCTCGATTGCCACGGTCGGGGTGATCAGGGGTGCGAGGATTTGTATCAGAGTGTCGGCGAACGCTCTGAGCTCCTTAGGCAAAGGGAATAGCCTTTCCGCCACTGCGCGGCGCAGCGAGAGACCCGAGCACGGCGGCAGTCCGGGGAGCATCGTTGGCACGGTAAGCGGAAGGCTCGCGCCGCGCCACCCCGAAGGCATTCTATAAACCAAAGGGATGTCGCCCAAAAAGCCCCGCCCCCTGTCGACCCGTCTCATCCTGTGAATTGCGAAACCGGATCCGGGGTGGCTCATGAAGGCTTCGACGACGCGCCGCAATTTCTCCGGCAGAAATACGTCGTCCGCATCCAAGAGCGAGATGACCTCGCCGGAACTCGCCTGAAAGGCCGCGTTCAGTGCGGCCGCTTGTCCCGCGTTCTCCTGGAAGATGGGACGAATGCGCCCGTCAAGTCTGGCGTAGCGTTCAAGAACCTCTCGGGAGCCATCGGTCGACCCATCGTCGCATACGATCAGCTCCAGGTTTCCATACGTTTGCCCAATGACGCCTTCGATTGCTTCCTCCAGGTAAGCCGCATAGTTGAAGTTAGAGACAAGTACCGAAACCAGCGGCCGCCGCCCGAGCGGAGGCAGCGCCATCGGCTCTATCGCGGTCCTTTTAGCCTCCCCGCGTCCCACCCTGACGCTCATAGTCCAAGCCCCAGCGGAAAGATTCAGACTAGCTCAGCCCACCTTGCTGCGTTGGATTGCCCTTTCGTAAATCTGGATCAGCGTCTGGTAATTGCGCTCGGCAGTGTATTTCGCTTCATACTCGCGCCGGGCGGCGCGGCCCATCGCGGCCATCTCCTCGGGGTGAGCCCAAGCCCACTCGACCTTGGCTGCCAGGTCCTCGGGATCGCCTGGGGTGAAATGCAGTCCGGTGCGCCCATCCGCGACGATTTCCTCCGTTACTCCAATCCGAGAGGCGAGAACAGGAACGCCACACGAGAACGCTTCCGCGGCGACGCGTCCAAAGGTCTCGTAATAACCCTGCGAAGGCCACACAAGGAAGCGCGCTCCCTGCATCAACCCAGCCAGCTCATCCCGGTCCAGTCTTGGAAGAAGTTGGACAGTGCCCCCAGACTCCCTGGCAAGCTGCTGCACTTCGTGCGACAGCGCCCCCTCACCTCGTATCATTAAAGGGATGTGGCGTAGTTCTCTCCATGCCTCGAGTAAGGTATCAACCCCCTTCTCAAGCGCCAGTCGGCCAACAAAAAGTGCATAGCTGCCGACAGTCTGCCTGACTCCGTAGTCCTCAACAAAGTGCGGCTTTACTACGATCTTCTCCGCTGGAAGCCCTGCCTCGACAAATTTCCGCCGGTAGAACTCGGTGAATACGATATAGCAATCGACCAGTCTTTCCCACGTCTTCAGCTGCCAATGGATGGCCAGCATGGCCGCAACGACGCTGGTCTGAGTGCGTGATCCCCGGTAACAGCCGTGAAGCACACCCGGCCATGCGAACTTCCTCCCTAGGCAGTCTTGGCAAACTCGATGGTCGCGTTGGAAGGTTGCAGCGGGACAGACCAACCGAGGATTGTGCAGCGACTGTATTACTGGCACGCCCGCCTCGCGGCAAGCATAGTAGGCAGCCGGAGAAATCAGCGGAAAGGTGTTGTGGAAGTGCGCGAGGTCGGGCCGTTCGCGTTCCAGGAGCGCCTTGATTTCCCTGTGACTATCCCACGCCCAAACAGTCCGCGCCGCAAGCGTCGCCTTCCGCCAAAGCCCGTAGCGCGCGATCTCATCGTTGTGCCGGGCGTACTCGATCACTGAATGGCCGGCGCTCGTGAGCAAGGCGCATTCTCTGCGCACGGATTCGGCCTCGCCACCCGGCTGCTGATATAGATTGTGTACCTTCAACACGGAGTGGTTCATCGTCTGAGGGCATCCACTTCGGGGGAAAGCCAAGCCTTGCGCTCACGCTTTTGCGCCCCGAGCATCGCGACGTTCGAAGCTCCTATGGACATCGCCGTGCCTGTATCTTCCAAAATTCTGAAAAGCGGCAGAAATCGTTAAGAATCCTGATGGGAGAGGTCCTCCCAGTGCCGTACCTCAAGTGTTCCAGGATGGCAAATCCTTTTTGGCTTAGGATATCCCGGATCTGGCGATCGTCGACGCCCGTCCCCGAATGATAATCCGCAATGTCCCCCAGGCTTGCCACGCTTCTCCGGTGCAAAGGAGAGGGTTTCAGTACCAGCTTTTTCAGCCGCCGCAGAATCCCGGGAAAGACATCGGCTGGGTCGTACAGTAACTTGGCTGCGAAGGTATCTATTGAGGTGACTGCGTCCGCCAAGAATGGCCGTTTGGGGATGACCGGGTCAAAGTTCGAGTACAAGAATCCTCCAGGGCGGACTCGGTCTGCCGCCATGCTCACCACCCCGAGGTATGAATGCAGGTGATGCAGCACGGACCCGAAGCAAATGAGGTCGTACGAATCTGATGTTTCAGCGAGATACGTCTCGATGGCTTGGTTTACAATCGAGGGACTCAATTGCCGTGCCTGGCACTTTTGACTCAGGATAGCCAGCATGTCCGGAGATACATCCACCACCGACACCGACCATCCTCTCGCCAGCAACTTGAGTGCGATGTTCCCCGTTCCTCCACCGCAGTCTAGCGCGCTGGGCCGTGTCACAACGTGCTCGAAACTGGCGGTGATCCGGTCGAGGTCGTCAATCAGCATTTGCTGGAAAAACGAATCGAACACTGGGCTCTCGTACAGGTCATACTTGTGAGCGAACCCTCTGAAGAAATCCACGTTTGCTTGGACGACTTCCGCGGCCGCGGACCTGTTGTTCGGAATTTGGGTGGGCGTCTCGGTCATTGAGGGTTAATCAGGACGATCGGGAATCGTGCACCCGCCATGAGCACCGCTATTTCGTCTGAAGTGCGGCGGGACCTTAGACCACAAATCTCCCTTCTTTCTTGAACTGCCAGCGGCTGTTGCTTGCGCGGTGCGCGGGAGCAACCCTCCAGAGCTTCGACTCTGGCCGCTCACGCCGGGACCACCTGCGTATCCCCGCAACCCGAAAGGCATAGAGCTATGACAGCGATTGCCGGCAGGTCGTCCAACGCGAGCGCAAACGCAGCTCCAGCGACCCCGTAATGCAATGTGATGGGAACACCAGCAACAAGCGCCATCACCGTCGAAGCAAGGTAGCCCCAGAAAATCAGATGGGGACGTTCGATCGCGCGCAAGGCCGCGCCTAGTATGCCGGCAACGCCACCCGTGATCGGCAAGAGACCGACGAATGCGATTGTCCAAGCCGAGACGTTGCTGTAGCGACCTGCGTACACCAAACGAAGAATAGGGCCATGGAAAGCAACAAGGAAGCAGAGGTAGAGAATTCCTACCGGGACGAGCAGTACGACGAGTTGGAGGACTGTTCGCTTCATGGTTTGAAGCCCAACCGTCTCGCGTTGCCGCACTAAAATCGGAATTAGCAGCAGGACGATGGCTGTCACCGTGTGCAAGAGCGGATACATCAAATTCATCAGAGCTCTCAGTAGGGCAACACTTTCCAGGCCGAATCTTCCGGGAAGGAGTGCGTAGAAGATATTGGCGGGGATCCAGACCGCAATAGCCGTGAGAACGGCCCATCGCCCATATCTCCAGTGGTCCGACAGCACGCGGGCAGTCTTCAATTCCGGTCTTAGCTGCCCCTTCTGGGTCCTCCTGAACCGATACAGGCAACCCACGCTTACGAGCAGACTCCCTATGCCCATGCCGACCAATGCCGACGCCGGCGAAAGATTTCCAGTACTCCGCAGGAGCCACACGGAAAATAAGAGCAATATGAAATAGAAGGCTCCGGCGACGGCGCCCGCGTGAGGATTCAATTGCGCATAAAGAGCGCCCCGGGAGAACCAAATCAGCAGGAGCAGCGGCGACATCACAATCACCGAAAGCAATGCCAGCTTGAATTCGCGGGTGTAGAACTGCGCGAGGAGCAGCCCCAAAGGGGCAATCAGCAGACTGGCTGGTATAAGCATCAGGAAATGCGCCCGAAGCAAGATTCGAATATAGCTGGAGAAATCTCCCGCATGGCGCCCCGGGCCATATACCAACATCGGTTCAGAAAACAGCGCCCCGTAGAATGCGAGCGGCAAGAGAAAGAGGGAATATGCGAGAGCAAACGCTCCGTACGAGACCGGTGATAACCATCTAGCCAAAAGAACGTTCGTGGCAAAGTGGGCCCCGGCAAAAAGCCCCTGCTGAAGAATCGAGGACGCTCCGCGCAGTCCCCAAGCCCGTATGCGATCGATAGGGATATCCCAAAGAATCGAGAGCTTGCGCAAAGCAGGCTCGGAGGGAGCAAGCGCCACTCCCGGAAGGATGTGCACAGCCGGCGCCACAGAGACCGCCTTGTCACCGGCGGCAGAACTTCCCGTGTTTGCATCTGGCATCTGGATTGCTTTCGTTCCGAGGCTAATTTCCGGTTCCACGGAATACTTCCGCTACGGTCTTGAGCAAAATCCTTATGTCTAGCCAGAGGTTCCAGTTCTCGATGTAATCGAGATCAAGCGCCATGTTCGTCTCAAAGGAAGACTCGCGCCGGGCGGTAACTTGCCACAGACCCGTGAGACCGGGTTTGACGTCCAGTCGACGAAGATCTTCAAGCGTGTAGCGGTCATAATCGTCCACCGGGTGTGGCCTCGGGCCCACCAAACACATGTCTCCGAGCCACACGTTGATCAATTGGGGTAATTCATCAATGCTGTATTTACGCAGCCATTGTCCACAGCGTGTGATTCGCGGATCCTTTTCCATCTTGAAAAAGGGGCCCTTGCGTTCGTTTGCGCCGCGCAGGGTTTTTTTGTGCGCGTCGGCGTTCGCCACCATGGTGCGCAGCTTGTAGCAGCGAAATTTGCGTCCCTTCTTCCCCACACGTGTCGCAGCATATATGGCAGGCCCGGGCGAATCGAGGCGAATCCACAGCGCCGCAATTGCGAGTATCGGAGCCGTGAGAACTAAACCGAGCGACGCCACCGAAACGTCCATGGCCCGCTTGAGCGCAAGACCTAAAGTTGGAATCGGCTGCCAGTGCAGGTCCATCACCGGAAAACCGCCGATCGTATGCAGCGGGGCTCGCCAGGCAAGACCATCGTACAGATCGGGCACGATTTTCAGCCCAAGCCGCAATTGACGCGCGTCGAGGGCCATCTCTTTGACAAGTTCCCTGTCAAAAGGCAGTGCTATGAAGAGTTCATCCACAAAATATGCCAGGGCTACGGCGCGCAGATCGCGAAATGATCCAAGCGCGCGGGCGTCCCCCTTGGGGTCGGCAACGAGATAGCCGCACGCCTCATATCCAAGATGCCGATTCTCTTCCAACCAGCGGGCCAGCGCGCTTCTTTGCCGCTCCGCACCAACCATCAACACCCGCGAAATCCCATGACCCGCTGCCTTCCGCCTCAGCACGGACTGCCGTTTGGCGGCGCGCCATCCCGAAACCGTCAAAACACTGATTGCACCCGACCCGGTGAAAACGACTCGCGACAAAAGTTTGCTTCCAGAAGCAAAAATGCAGAACATAAGAAGTGCTGTTGCCACGCCCACGGCTTTGACCACCATTTTGGTCTCAGCCATGAACCCCCGCTCACGCGGCGTACTGTAAAGTCCTAGGCTCGCGCAGCAGAGAACTACCAGCGCCGAATGGAGTAGAATGAAGCTGAGATTTGTGCGGCCGAACAAACTGGCAAATAATCCGTATTGCGCGCCGAACGGATACCTTAGCCCAAACCGCAGCCAGAAAATTGTTACACCAGTAATTAATACGAAAAATGCATCTGTGGTGGCGTAAGCGATTCGCACCGGAAGCCCTTGCTCCAAGCTTCGGCCCTTGGCTTGGACTCGAAAAACCGGCTGTGGCGGGGGCATCCCTTCGGTGAGGAGATCGTGTGGGGGCGCCTCCCCCTTCGTCGGTGCGGCGGCAGAAGGGCGTTGGGCTGTGCCATTCATGGCAGTTTCTTCTCTCCTAGATTCCAACTCTTGTTGGGCTTGCGAGGACAAAAACCACTTCGTTCAAGGGGGCGTACCAGAACTTCAGTGACAAGTGAGAAGCGACGAGTTAGCGCCTTGATGGTCGTCAGGCCCCCGTCCTCTATCCTCCGCCATCAGTGCTCAGTCTCCAGTAATTAAGTTCTTTTACTGGCCACTGGCCACTGCCGCTTACAGCTCCGCCCCATCACTTACAGGGGAATTTGTAAACTAACCGTTTATTATACCGATAGATACAGAAGAATCCTGTGCTACTTGCCTTCTTCATTCTCAATGTCCGGTGGGTCAACATGAACCCCGGTCTTCCTGCTCAACTTACGAGGCCAAAACCCTTTTCGTGAAGTCCAAGGCATCGCCGCCTGCACGGTAGCTAAGACCTCTTGCGCCAACATTTTTCCAGGGTTGGACGGGTCCATCTGCTCCCACGACCTGCGGCCAAACACCCACGCCACCCCGCACGCAAGCGCCAGCACTGTCCCCAGCAGCATGAACAGGAGGCGTGGAGGAAATGACTTCTTCTCCGGAAGGTTCGGAGGGTCGAGCACCTTCACGGTCGGGATTCCTTTCGCCTCTTGCGCCCTGGCTAGCTCATACTCTTGAGTCAGCACATCGAACAGCGTTTCCTGAATCTTGGTCCTGCGGTACAGGTCGGCGTAAGCGACGCCGAGCAGGGGCAAGTTCCTGATCCAGGGATAGAGCGCGTCGCCCTGCGTCGCCTTCTCCCGAGAGGCACTCTCATCTTTGCCGCCGACTTTCGCGAGTTGATTTTCCAGCGCGGCGACTCGTGCTTGCAGGGAGCGCGCACGGACGTCGCTGTCCGGGTAATGCTGCCGGAGCCCTTCGAGTTCTAATCGCGCCGCCGTATATTGTCCCTGGAGAATCGCTGCTGCTCCGACCATGGCCCTACCGTGCTCCTTGATATCGATCGCGGTATTCTTGGTCATAAACTGGCTAAACTCTTTCTCGGCTGCCTCCAAATCCTGCTGGACGGCTTGCAAACGTCCTTCCAGGAAAATCCGTTCGCGGCGTGCTGAAGACGTGCTCACCTCGGCCACCGTTCGGTTCAGTTCTTCAACGTAGGCTTGGGCCATCGCCGCCGCCCTCTGGGGGCTCTTATCGGTTACACTAATCGTGATGATCTGGTTCTTGCGATCTACCAAAATGCCGGTGTGCCCCTCCAACTCCTTGCGCGTATCCTCAATCCGGCGGGCTCTATAGACCTTTCTTAAGTCAAACTTCTGGATGAGCGCGTCTGCCACGGTGCGGCTGCTTAGGACGCCGGCCAGGAGGTCGCTGGTGTTCTTCTGAGCCAAAAGCTGGCTCGCGATCCCCCCTAGCCCAGCCGCACCTCCTGCAAGAGCCACCGCGGCCTGGGCGAGGCCAGACGGGTTGTCGGGCGGCATCAAACGCGCCACGGACTCATAGCGGTTGGGGATGAGAAACGCTATGAGCGTTGAAAGCAGCAGGCCGGCACCCGCAACGCGCCCCAGGGACCGGCGGCTCTCCCAGAGCAGGCGGAGGCTCGCACCAATCTGAGCTTGAGTCGCGCCCTCGCGGAATTCCTGCTGCGCCTTCTGCTCACCCGCCGCGACCTCGCTGTTTTCCGTGCCCACCGTGATCGCAGCTTCGAGGTCCGAAAGTCCAGCCGAACTTCTTGGATCTGGTTCCTTCATGGATATCGTCTCCCGTTACATTTTCTCCAGCCCCAGCACCGGGGCCAGAAAGTCAGTTGTAACGATGTCGTCACGTTGTTCTTGGCGCCTGGAGCGAGTACGGGGGCCAACCATTTTTCGTATTGAACAAAGGCCGACAAGCTAAGCTGGACGCCCATCCGCCAATCACTTTCGCTGAACCGTCATTGAGCGTCTCCCCGTGAGGAATGAAGTCACTCGCGACGTAGGTGTGCCGGTGCCCAACTTGGAGCGAAGTCCGAGGGCTGAACCAGTACGTGGTCCAACCCTGAAAGCCTTTGGCCATTCTTCCAATCCAACCACGTATGATGTAACCCTTGTTCGTGTACAAATCGTGATAGAAATTACTGTAATAGATGTATTGCCCGGCATAGCTGCGGGGAGTCGGTGGGTCAGTATAGACAGCCTCGGGCCTGAAATCCAGCTCCGTGGTCCGCGTGAAGCCGAACTCAAGATTAGGTATGGGCTTGAAGCTGATCTTCTCTCCGCGCAGCAGAGGCCATGGAAACGATGTTCCGCCCATCAGGAACCTTCCTTGGGCGTCATTTGCGCCCGCCCGTTCGCGACCGAGGACCCTTTGGAGGACCGAGGTCACCACAAGAGCGTTTGCAGCCGCTTCTACGCTCAAGAAGCCCGTCTCTTGTTGCGATCGTCTCGCGTCATTTGCCCCGATAGATGGACACTCATGGCAGGATTGCAGCCGTGATCGCACCTGCCGCGGCTATCTGCGCAAGCGCCATGAAATTTTTCCAGCGGGTGTCCCCGATAACCGGCCGCCCCGGGACCACAACAGCGTCGCCAGGGTGAGCCGCTGTCGAGAGTACGCTGCCGCACCGCCACCCACCCTGGTGGTAGCTTGTCACTTTTCCATCCGCGCGCACAATGAAAATGACGCCCTTCTCCGCCACTCGCGTGGCGCTACCGCCTTCGGGGAGGTACCATCCGGAGTTCTCACCCGGCACGTAAGTGCGATTGCGATTGTACTCCTATTCAACTACCAGGACAATTACCGGCTGCTTGGGGGGCGCGCGACATAAGTGTGGGGGGTGATGTGTTTGGCTTTTCCGAGGGCGTAAACCGTGCGTATGTGATACGCTAGGCATAAGGAGGCACCTTATGCCGGATTCTCTTTCTACCTTGGAA
>Ga0187854_10001722_pt1 | contig 20510 bp, 34 predicted proteins | sample June2016WEW_6_15_FD_132445 | JGI IMG/M metagenome (GOLD analysis project Ga0187854, IMG submission 132445) | Peatland microbial communities from SPRUCE experiment site at the Marcell Experimental Forest, Minnesota, USA - June2016WEW_6_150 | ecosystem: Environmental > Terrestrial > Soil >...
TACAAGTCACCGTACAAGTCAAGAAACGTACACGAAGAACTAAAGCACAAATGTTGGCAGCACGAACTGAACCAAATAATTTCTTTGAGGGATAACATGTGCATGTGTGGTTGTGAACATAAGTTACCAGAAAGTATTCATAGATCAACTCAACTTGCTTGGTATGAACGAATTGGATTCTTTGGATTTTTATTTTTTGTACCTGTCGGAAGTTTTATAGTTTATAAATTTTTAATGTTCATGGGGTTTTATGAAAAACTATTCCGTTAAAGATTTACTTGACATAACCAATCCTTGTGTTCTTTTTCCTAATGATCTGGATGAAGCAAAAGAATTATATAAACGACTTGCATTCGTGACACATCCCGACAAAATCACGACAAATTGTCGGGACAAGCTTTTGCTCATATCAAAAATCTCTATGACGAAGCTATCCTATTAATTGAAAAAGGAACATGGAAAATTCCTGGTGTTCTAGAATTTATAGATGATTATAAAAGAAAATACAAAATCAACTATAAAAAACACATCCATTTGAATTAGGACAGATGTATATTAATAATAGTCTTATTGCTTATCATGTTGATGCTAAGTATAAACAATTATTCATAAATGCTATTAATAGAATTACATTATTCGAGTATAAATCAGATCGAATGAAAGAAGAAATGTCCAGATACCTTCCTGTTATAAAATTCAATACTAAACTTTCAGATGGAAGTTATTTGCTCATCCTCCAAAAAACTCCTGATGTTCTTTTGTTAAAAGATGTTTTAGATTACTACAATAGAACTTCATATCCCGAATTTTGGGATCGTCATGTTGCCTGGATGCAAAGCAAGCTATATAATATAATGTGCTATATGCATTTGTACGGCATAGTTCATAACAGCATATCCGAAGAAACGGTTTTCGTGTCTCCTGAATTTCATTCCATATGTTTGTTCGGAGGTTGGTGGTATGCAGTAAAAGAAAATACCAAAATGATTTCGGTTCCTGCTAAACTATATAATCTGATTCCTCCTGCTGTGAAAGCTTCTAAGATGGCAAGCTACACAACAGATATGGAATTGAGTAAAGCACTTAGCAGGGAATGTTTGAAGAAAGTAACAGCACCTGTTGCTTTTACTAATTGGTTGAAGTTCAGTTCAGGCGAAATTCCTGCAAAAGAATTCAAAATCTGGCAAGAAAAAGTTCTGATCGATAGCTATGGAAAAAGAAAGTTCATCGAACTTAAATTGACAGGAGATATGATTTATGAATAAAGCTAATATTGATTACCTAAAACTTAAACTGAAATATCTTGAATGGGAACGTGGAGGTATGTTTCATAGTGATACTATTGAATGCTCTGAATATTTTAAAGAATACGAATATGATATTGTTCATAAATTTAGAGATCAAGTAATCAATTCTTTGAACAGAGAAATAAGAAAAGCAAAAAAACAATTGACATTGGCAAAAAGTTGTGATACCATTGTTAATACGATTAGAAATAAAGAGGAGAACCAATATGAAAATGTTTGAAAATGCACAGGCAGGAGATAGAGTTTATAGCAGACTTCATGGTGAAGGTGAAATAAACATAATACATACTAACCTTGATTATCCTGTTGCATGTAAATTTAACATAGGAATTAAGCAATACGATTATTCTGGACGATATCTTCGATCTGATATCGAACCTACTCTCTTCTATCGAACTGATACTAATAACTTCCACACAGATCGTCCTCAACTTCGTGTACCGTGGAAAGATGTTCCGACAGATACTAAAATTTTAGTAAACGAGTTTCCTAGATATTTTGCTAGATTTGCAAACAACAAAATAATTGTTTATCCTAATGGAACAACTAGCTTTAGCAATAACGATGCTCCATATTTAACAGTCAATGATTCAAACATGGTAATTGAATTGGCAGAAGACATTACCATCAAAGGTGTGTTTTATCCCAAGGGTAGTAAATGACATTAACCTCTAACGGAATGTAGATTGGAAATTAACCTCTAAACTAAACGAAAGGAATAAAAAAATGAAAACTACGATTCTCGCTTTTATCTGTGCAATTTTCATGGCTGTACCTGCTATTGCTTGCCCGACTGTTACCCTCACTAAGATTGACCTCTCTGCAACTTCTTCTGTTGCTGCTTCTGGTGGGACTTCGAACAAAGTTGGTTTTGTAACTGCTAGTGCTCTTGATGCATCTTCGGCAACTGCTTCTCAAGTTGGGAACACTGTCAAAACTTCTACTGTTACTGGTGGATCAGCATTCTCCAGTTCTCCGAAGATTGCTGCTGGTACATTTGTTGGTGGAGCAACTGCAACCATTGATACAAAGAAACTTAGTGTTAGTGTTGGTCGCTAACATCTACAATTAAAGGGAGGTTTCGGCCTCCCTTACTTTAAAAAAATGAAAGGAAAATGAATGAAAAAATTAAACCTTAATATATTTCTTATTATACTCTGTATCTTGGTTTGGGCGGTTCCATCATTCGCTGATTCTACAACTACTTCTGATTCTCAAGCAGGAGCAGTAGCTCAAATCAAACTTGGCAATACTACTAACTCTGGTAATGTTGCTGCTTCCAATACCGTGATTCCTCAGAATCTTGTAGGTATTATCAACGGTTCTATCGGAGAGTATACGGCTCAACTTTATCACTTTAGCAATCCTGCATTGACTCCGTTGTATCGTACTGATCAGATTGTCAAAGTTCTGAATGTTTATTCTGGTCATTGGTACAACCATATCAATCTGGAAGACCTTGAAGTATTTCTTTTGGATAAAGGCGAACAGTTTAAAGATATGCAAAATGTCCGGTTCACTGTATACTTCAAAAGTCGTATTACTGGTGGTGGTGTAAATGCTGGTGGTGGTGGTGCAATGTCTTCCATGACAGGCTCAACTTCTGGTGGTGGACAGGCAGGAATGGGATACTTCTCTTCAACCTTCGATCCTATTTTCATCGTCACATTCTATGAAGTAATTCCTGGTCCTATCCTTATACTTCCTCCTCCAATTTCCCATGATGAAATTAAAAAAGAAGTTGAAAAGGATATCCATGAAATTCTGATCAACTTGACTATTAAAGTTGTCAAAGAAGAACTTGCTGCTCCTGTCGAAACTTGTTGTATACTTCCAATAGTTAAGCCTGTAGTCAAACCTGTAGTTAAGCATCACAAGAAAATCGTAAATCATAAATGCACTAAAGTAATAGAAGTACCTTGTCCGTAAATGAAAGGGGAGATTCGATTCTCCCCTTCATCAAAATTATCTAAAGGAAAAACAAATGAAAAAGATGTTAGGACTTATCGCAATTTTGATTTCTCTTACAGCATGTGGACATATAACACCGACAGTAGAAACGAAAATTGATCCTGATGTAAAGGAATATATTCAAGATCGAAATGATTGTCTTAAAGAAGTATCATTTGTTCAACCGTTCACAGATGTTACCAATTGCGAACTGTTCGTTGTTTGTATGGGAACAAAAGGATATTCGATATTGTCTGACGGTTTATTTGATCCTACCAAAGAATCTCTGACTTTGATTATAACAAAAGATAAGTTTTGGGGAATTGTAAAATACAATAAGGCAGATGATTCATATGTCAACGACTAATTTAGATAGATATCTATCACTGCTGGAAGATGTTCTACTCGATAACATTTATGGATCGCATCATTTCGAAGACCCTGAACGAGAGGCAACAGAGAGCTAAGTTGAAACTGGAAATTACTGGCCTTTGAGAGCACATACTATGTTAGGAAAAAAACGTCTGCATAACATCAGAGAATGCTTTGAAGTTGTAATAGGCGATAACATACCTGGAGACTTGATTGAAACTGGAGTATGGCGTGGTGGTGCTTGCATCTATATGAAAGCTTTAGTAGATGCATATGAACGATATAGTTCAAAGAAACGAAAAGTATTTGTTGCAGATTCTTTTGAAGGATTGCCAGCACCTGATAGTAAATATTGGGCGGATACTGGAGCACAGAAAATTCCAATGTTGGAAGTTTCGATGGAGGAAGTGCAGAACAATTTCAGACGATATAATTTGCTCGATGAAAATGTTATATTTGTAAAAGGATGGTTTGAACATAGCCTGAAAACTGTAGACATTAACGAGTTAGCTATCCTTCGGTTGGATGGAGATATGTACTCTTCAACTATCCAGGTTCTTGATCAGCTTTATAGTAAGGTTTCTCCTGGAGGATTTATCATAGTAGATGATTTCAGTCTGCCTAATTGTAGACAGGCTATAGAAGATTTTAGGGCAGCTAACGGTATATTATCAACAATGCATATTGTAGATTGGACAGGATTGTATTGGAGAAAGGAAATCAAATGACAACCAAAACACAAAAAGCAACAGCATCAATCGGTATAGTTCTTATCTTATCGCTAGGCATATTTATCGCCGCACAATATGAGAAACCTTATGTTCCTGTAGTTCATGTATTTGTACCAGTACAATCTCAAACAACTTCAACAAGTACTTTTACTCTACAGAAGAAACATGTATACAATCCGTCTCCTAGCGTTCCTTGCAACATAGGAAAAGACAAACGTTGTAGTGCAGTATTCACAGTAAATGGAAAACGAACTGACTATTCTGAATAGTCTAAACTAATGAAAGGAGCTAATTATGGGCGGTCCTCCTCCAGGTTGGGATACATATGTATCTCCTAAAGTTGTTAAAGAACCCGAAACAGATAACGAAACACCTACAGAAGAATAGTCTTCTGAATAAAAATGAAAGGAAAATAACATGACAACCGGCAAAGGAAGTTACACAGCAAGAGATTGGACAACATATGCTAGTACTCACGTAACAGGCAAAACAGATGCAGAACTTTTTACAAATACTGATATTGATCCTCTTCTCAATCCCAAAGATGTAAAGATCAGGGAATCGAGAGACAGTGATGCATATCCCGAATCTACTGCATTGATCGTAGGCATTGATCAAACAGGTTCTATGGGTATGATTTCAAAGCAAATGATTCGTGAAGGATTGAACGTACTGGCAACAGAAATCTATGATCGTAAGCCTATCACCGATCCGCAGATTATGTTCATGGCAATTGGTGATGCTGCCATGCATGAACGTGCTCCGTTGCAGGTAACACAATTCGAAGTTGATATCAAGATTGCAGAGCAGCTTCAGAAGTTTTATCTGGAAGGTAGGGGTGGTGGAAATGATAACGAGAGCTATACTTTCCCTTGGTACTTTGCTGCCATGCATACCAGCATCGACTGCTTCGAGAAGCGTGGCAAGAAAGGATATCTGTTCACTGTAGGAGACGAGTGTGTTCCTCCTGTTCTTCATGCAAGTGAGATTGAAAGATATCTTGGATACAATCCTGAAAAGGATTTCACTGCCGAAGAATTGCTCACAATGGTTTCTCGTTCGTATAATGTGTTTCATATCATGGTAGAGCAGGGAAGCTACATGAGATCGTATCGTCAAGATGCAATCGATTCGTGGACAAGTATTCTCGGTCAGAATGCTATTCCTCTCTCTGATTACACAAAGATGTCGGAAGTAATCATTTCTGTTATTCAGGCAATGGAAGGTGATGCTAAAGACAAGATTACCGCTAGTTGGGATGGTAAGACTTCTATCGTAGTCAGCAAAGCAATCGATGGTATCATTGCCAATCGTACAGGCAACGGTGGAATTATCACCTTCGACTAAAATAAAAATACAAATAGCTTGACAAAATCCTAGAGGCATGTTATAGTGCTTCTAGGATTTTTATTATACATAAAGAAGAATCTATGGACAATCTAGAAATATATTACAATATCACAACACTCCAGGAAATCAGAGATAGGATAGCTGCATGAAGACTGCTAATGCTGTCATAGGTGCTGCATGGGGTGACGAAGGTAAAGGTTTAATGACCGACTACCTTGCACACAAATACATTGAAGATTGTGTTGTAATCAGATTCAATGGTGGAGCACAAGCAGGGCATACCGTTATTGCTCCAACAGGCAAGAAACATATCTTTCATCATATATGTTCAGGTTCTTTTGCTGGTGCAGCTACATATCTTTCGAGACATTTCATTGTCAATCCGATTATGTTTCGACAGGAATACGAAGAATTGGAATCGAAAGGTATCAAACCATATGTTATGGTTGATAAACAATGTATAGTAACTGATCCTTTTGATATGATGCGAAACCAGATCAAAGAAGCTTCCAGAGTAAACAGACATGGTTCATGTGGACTAGGCATTAACGAAACTGTAACCAGACACAAAGATCATAAAACTCCTTTTAACGTAAGAGATTTTCTTAGAAAAGGATGTTGGGATGGTAGTTCTAGCAAAGCACCACTGATAAAAGATACTCTGTTCTGGTCAAGAGATGTCTATGCTAGAAATATATTAAGAGATGAAGGGTTCAATATTCCTCCTGAATATGAAGTATTCTTCTCTGACGATAACATCATTGATCATTACATAGAAGATATTGATTTCTTTTTGGAACATACAACTATAGTTCCTTCAAAGTTTGTTGCTGATGGATTTGATCATTATATCTTTGAAGGAGCACAAGGTTTGCTTCTGGACGAAGAGAGTGGGTTTTATCCTCATGTGACACGTTCAAGAACCGGATTGACTAATGTTGTTGAGCTATGCTATGAGATGGACATAAATTGTCTTAACGTGTCTTATATGACTCGCACGTACACAACAAAGCATGGGGCAGGACCAATGCCTCATGAACTAAAAGAAAAGCCTTACGTGTCAATTTTGGACGATACAAACATACTTAATGCATGGCAGCAACATCCGAGATATAGTTATCTCAATCTTGATCTATTGAAGCAAGCAATTCAAAAAGATTTATATTCTGTAAGAAACAATTCTGGACTATGGATAAATCCAGGTATAGGATTGACTTGTATAGATCAAATATCTTCATTGTCCTCTGTCGGATATATTTTGAACAACAAAGTTAAGTTCCGAGATATATGTCAGTTAAAAAAAGTTATTGAAAACAAAACCGATCTTGAAATAAAATATCTTAGCAATGGACCTACAAGAAAGGATATTATAGAGATTGATAATGAGTAAATTTATTAAACTAAATTCTGTAAAATATCCCGGTTTAGAATGTATTGTAGATGACGAAGATTATGATGAACTTATAAAGTATAATTGGCATCCTAAAATATATTTAAAAGATAATGTTTGTTATGCTGCAATGTGGAATCATGGTCATCCAATAACTATGCATATATTCATAATGAAATATCATGAACATAATATCAATAATCAAGATATAGATCATAAAGATCATAACGGTTTGAATAACCAAAAAGAAAATTTGCGAATATGCAAAGAAAACATACCTAAGAAAAAATGGAAGTGGATGGACGTATGAGTTTTGACTTTAAATTTGATCTGACAACAGTAGAGAATCCAGAAAAAGATCACTGCATTGGTCTTGTATTTCGTGGATATCGAAATTTTTATATGCAAAATGGCAAGATCGAACTGAAACAAGGTATTCGGTTATTGAAACGTAAATCTTGTCCAGGGTGCGGTGATTGTGGATATTTGATGGATGATGCTAATGAATCTATTTCTTGTGATAGTTTAATCTTTCCAGAGATAGAAGATGGAGCAGAATATTCTATCAGAATTACAAACATAGAAACAGATTGGGAAAGTGGAATGGTTGATAGTTGGGATACTGAAGTGTATAAAATATGATACGATTATTGATATGCGGTTCCCGCAGCATTACAGATTACAGTTGGGCGATACAACAGCTTAACAAATTAGTACTACCTTACAAGTCAAATATTGAATGCATCATTTCAGGAATGGCTGATGGTCCTGATGCGTTCGGTGCTGCATTTGCCATATCCAATGATATCAAATTACTTCCATTCCCCGCTAAATGGAAAGTAGATGGAATTTTTGATCCTAAAGCTGGTTTCAAACGGAATCAACAAATGATTGACGAAGGGCATCCTACTCACGTTCTAGCCATGATCGATAAGAAAAGTAAAACTCATGGCACAGATCATATGTGTTCCATTTCAAACAATGCAGGAATAGTTGTAAAGAAAATATTTTATATTTGACTTTCAAATATCTTTCTGATACCATAAACATAATAGGAGAAAGAATGAAACTAGCAGTTAAGATAACATATGATTTTGATGAAGACGAGTTTGTATGCTTTGTTGAACGTCTTCGAATTGAAGGTAGAGGCAAAACAGAACAAGAAGCTATTGATAATTTTCAGATTCAGTTGGACAAAAACTTCGGAGGAGAATGATGTCGTTATATCCATACAAGATTCGTTATTATTTCGGTAACTTAAAAGATAGTTTAGTTAATCTTTTTTGTGGTGAGATTATAGAATCTAATTATCATTTTCATAATTTTCTTGAACTGTTTTATCATCATCCTAGATTAGTTCTCTATGGAAGTCAGAATCTGATAAAGTATTTCAAAGTTGTCTGGAACGATAGAGATTGGGATTTCAATTATTGTTTACGCTTACTTAAGAAAAAACTTGAATGTATGGAAGCTTATATCAGACGATATGGATATCATGAAGATTCAATTCAAGATGCTGATAATATTAAACAATGTATTGAACTTATTGACAAACTTCTTGAAGATGATTACTATATCAATAAGCCTTATCAGTACAGTTATGACATTGAACGAAGAACCAAAGATAAAGAACTGTTGTTTCAGATACTTAACGACCACATCGAATCCTGGTGGGAATAACCACAGAAAGAGAGCTTCAAATGATTACAGATAACACTGAAGTAGAATTAGAAAAAGATTTGGGTAAAGAGATATACATGGATAGACAGACCCAATTTGAAAATCAGATCATCGAAACTGCGAAAAAATTTGGATGGAGTAAAAGAAAAGCAAGACGAGCTTTAGAATCAAACGGCAGAAAAGTATATCGGAAGTTCAAGAAGTTGGCAGCAAAGAACAAACCAAAGATAGATTTATCGCTACCTACCTCAACAGAAGTTGTTGAGGAACCGATCTAATGTGTGCTTATCAACGGGGCAGAACCAAAGGATCAAAGATAAAAGATTTTAGATGGCAAGAAGAGTTTTACATTGTGTTCGATTACCTGGAAAAGTATATCCTATGTAAAGAGGGTGAACGATACTTGTTCAAGCAATTAGAAACAGTAAAGGCTAGTAAAGAATATAAAGTATACAAAGAATCATGTAAGATGATTCCTTCATTAGAACATATACATATTTGTAGATTTACTTCTTTGAAAAAAGCAGAAGCAGCATTGAAAGCTATTCCACCTTTTACGATGGGTGGAGCAGAAATGGATTTAGAAATTGTGTCCAATAAAACAGAAATTTGGGAACTAACATAAGGAGAAGTGTCGTGACATTAAGCTGTGGTTGTGTATTGATAGAAGTTAATGGAATATATTTTACCGAAGAATATTGTGACGAACACGAACTTCAAGACGATGAAGAACTAAAGGTTCCTATTCGAAAATTCAAAATTAAGAATCTATACTAAAGGGAGTAACAAACGAATGACTAAATTTAGCTTTCAAGAAAACGAATTAGTAGTTCTCAAGAACTTTGCACAAATCAATCCTAACATAGTAGTTCTACCTGATTGTCTTAGAGTTAGATCAGAATCTACTGTTATCTATGGAATGTACGAATTCGAACATCCATATGATTTTGAATATATAGGAATTTATGATTCTCTTAATTTCCTGTCGGTTCTTAGTCTTTACAAGAAACCAGAAATAGAAGTAGTCGAAAACAAATACATCATCATATCAGAAGGTGATACTAAATTCAAGTATCAAATCCATGCCAAAGAACTGATCCTTAAAGATCATGAACAAAAGATGTACAGCAAAGAACAACTCCAGAAAGCAGATGATATGGAATGCAATCTCGGCTTTACTATCTCTCAAGAAAAGTTTACCTTCCTAATGAAGTCTGCCAATACCATTGATGCTAAATATCTTTTCTTCGAATCAGAAACTGGTGGAATTCGTGTAACCGCTGGAGACTCGATAGTATCCAGCAATGATACGTTTGATATTCTTATCAAAGATGATATCGAATACAATGCTCTCGAAGGAATGGTCATGGTTGCAGTAAGCGAACTAAAACTCATTCCATCTGAATACAAAGTCAAGATCAGAAAAGTCGCTAAGAAGAACGGAGACGGATTTCATTTAGGTTCGTACTGGAAATCTTCTTTGGGCGTGAAGTACATGATCGGCATGAAGAACGTAGAAAAGGACTAACTCATGAGTGAACTTAAAGCTATAGGAACATCTTCAATATGGGAAAAGAAATATGAGCCTAGAACAGTCTCTGATCTAATTCTGCCGGAAGGAATCAAAAAGTTCTTTCAGGGCATAGTTGACAATGAAGATGTTCCTAACCTTCTCTTCTATGGAAGTCCAGGCAGAGGGAAGACTATCTCCGCTAATGCTATATGTAGAGATATCAAAGCAGACAAACTTTATATCAACGGCAGCATGGAAACAAGTATTGATACTCTTAGATATAAGGTCCAGAATTTTGCTGAATGCTCTTCTATGTTTGGTACTCCAAAAGTTATAGTCATAGATGAATTTGATATGCTTAGTCCTAATGCTCTCAAAGCTATGAAAGCATTAGTGACTGAGGTTATCGATAACTGTAGATTCATTCTCATAACCAACTTCATTTCTAAGTTTGCACCTGACGATCCTCTTATCTCTAGATTCAACAGACAAATAGATTTTGATTTTTCTGATGATTTCAAAAAAGAACTGATCATCGAATACTATAAAAGAATGAGTTGGATTCTTACATCTGAAAATGTAACTTTCGATAAACAAATTCTTGGTGAGTTTATCCGAGACGAGTATCCAGATTTCAGAAAGATTCTCGGCAAACTTCAATTTTGTTTTCAGTTGAATGGTTGCATAGACAATAAGATTTTTACATGCAGGAATGATCAAGAAACTATCAAACTTCTTGTGGAAGATATAAAACTAAAGAAATGGGAAAAGGCTAGAAAGACTTGTGAACTGTTGGACTCGACAATATTTTATGATCTGATCTATAAAGAACTAATAGATCAACTTGACAACAAATGCAAAGCAGACGTTTGTATATTGCTGGCAGAGTATCAAGCTATGAGAGGAAACGATTCTTCGTTGCCTATGGTTGCTTGTATGTCCAAGCTTATGAAGATAGCAGTCTTTATTTAACTACTGGCACAAGAGCATGTGGAGCTATCACAGATGCTGGTTTTGTATCCATAAAATGAAAGAAATTAGGAGCTTGTATAATCAGAGAATAAACAATCAGTGCCATGATTATAACAACTCCATACTCGATACACTTATCAAGTGCTCGTCTATACGGAGAATTCTTTCTTTTTTCTATATCTGATTTACGTCTTTCAACACAAGCTTTGTGTTCTGTGTCAACAAGATCAAGTTTTTTCTCTAGATTTTTTTGACAAGTATCAATATTTTTAACATCAATTTTAATATCATCGATACGATTATGTATCGTTTTATGTTCTTCGATGTTATATATTTGTTTTTCGGAAATAGAAGTTAACATCAATAAGGATTTAGAAATATCATCGACATTAGAAGAAAGAGAATGTTTTATATCACTCATATCCTCTTTGATTGAGGATACGTTTACCTTTAGCTCTCCTATGTCCATTTTTAGTTGAGTTATTTCAATCTCTTCCATGCACTTCTCCGATATAGAATTTAAGTTGTATTACTTTTATTTATAAGAAAAATAAAAATAGCTTTTTGAACAAAGCTATGATACTATGAAATAGAGGAGTACAGAAAAATGCAGATACAATACATGAGTCTTTCGGAGTTTGTTCATCGATGGGAATGTGGTTTTTTTAAGAATGCAACCAAAGATGATCTTATAGAAATCATCAATGAACTAATTGCTGAACGTATAGAAATCGAATAATGTCAATGTCACCATTTGACATAATGAAGCTGTGCTTCAACAAAGAAAGATATCTTACCGACCAGGAACTAGAAGGATATAGTCAGTGGATGATGAATAAGATTCTTAGTTGTCATGAGATATTCTGTAATGCTGCTCTCTTACTGAATCTTCCAATGACAGATCGAATGCATTATGATTGTTTATATTATGGACTACCTAAAGTTGATAAGATGTTTATTCCTTATCTTGCTAAAAAGCAAGCAGTAGAAAAAGATATTCTCAATATATGTGAATTCTATTCTGTTAGTTATAATGTAGCTCAACTATATCTAGATTTGATGTCTGCTGATGAAAAAACTACTATCAAAAATTTCTGTGAGAAGAAAGGAAAATTGAAGTGAGTGATCATAAAAAAGTATTTGTCCTTTGGTCAGGTGGTGTGGATTCAACAGCATTGATTATTCACTTGTTGAATGCTGGATATCAAGTAACTGCTGGACGAATTACTATACAAAATAACGAACAACAGACCAGAAAAGAAGTAGCAGCAATCAATAAAATGATTCCGATAATCACTTCATTCTATCCTAGATTTACTTACACAGGATCGGTTTCGGATATTTGTATAAATGGTAGTGGCAATAATGTATGGTTACAGCAAGTTCCTATGTTCTTAACTGTAATATATCAACTAAGAGAGTATGATGAATTTGCTATGGGATATGTCATGAACGATGATGCAGTATCTTTTGTTCCAGACATAATCAATATCTATAATAGTTATAAACCATTGGTACAACATTTACCAACAATCACATTTCCTTTACTCAAAGAAAAGAAAACAGATATATACTATACATTACCAGAAAGTTTAAAACCTCTCGTAGTCTGGTGTGAATCTAATTGTATCGATGATGCTCCTTGTGGTCATTGTCATTCATGTGAACGTATGATCAATATTGGATTGATGAAGAAACCAAGTGAAGATAAACTAAAAGTAGAAGACGATGAATGTTGTATGAAAATTCAAGAAGATAAACCAACTTACATAAATTTCTACGATAGGAGATACTAACATGAACGAGTTTATATTCTGTACATTCAAAACCAAAGAAGAAATTTTCAGATTTACTTATAACGAATTCACTGATAAGCCTTTCGGAATCACTATAAATAACAATATCAAAATTCATTGTGACGAAGAAACCTTTGGGCAATTAGTAACTATCGTTGTGGAAAATATGGAAGACTCTGAATGATAGTTCCAGATTTTATAAACGGAAGTTTAGAATTTATTGGTGGTTTGTTTTGGTGGTCAAATGTTAAACGACTATTGAAAGACAAAACAATACAAGGAGTAAATTGGTCCACACAAGCATTCTTTACAGGATGGGGAGTATGGAACCTATATTATTATCCTACTCTTCATCAATGGGCATCTTTTACGGGTGGAATATTTTTAGTTTTAGGAAATGGAACATGGGTAGCTATGGCAGTTTATTATGAAAGGAAAAATAAATAATACATGAATTATCAGAAAATATATCAAAATCTAATAGAAAATCGTAAACAAAATATATTAGAGAGTTATGTTGAGACTCATCACATCATTCCTAAATGTTTAGGAGGAACTGATAGAAAAGAAAATTTAGTTAAACTTACTGCTAGAGAACATTTTGTTGCACATCAACTTTTAATTAAAATATATCCAACAAGCAAAAAACTTATTTATGCAGTACAAATGATGTCAAATAATAAACAATATGGAAGTAAAAAATATGCATGGTTAAAAGAAATTTATAGTGAATCACAAACAGGAGAAAAAAATCATTTTTACGGGCAACATCATTCTTTAGAAAGTATACAAAAAATGTCAGGTCGTATAATATCAGAAGAAACAAAAGTAATATTGTCGGCTCGATTGAAAGATAAAACATATGAAGATATACACGGAACAAAAAAGTCATTAGAAATTAAAAATAAAATTTCTAATTCATGTGCCGGTAAACAAAATGGGATGTATGGAAAACATCATTCTAAGGAATCTATCAATAACATATCTGAATCTCTTAAAGGCAGACAATTAACAGAAGAACATAAAAGTAAATGTGGACATAAAGGTGAAAAGAATGGGATGTATGGAAAACATCATTCTAAAGAATCAATAATGAAGGGGCTAGAAACCAAACGTAAAAATAAGGAAAAATTCAAATGATCGAAAAAATTACTTCAGAGAATTATGTAAAAAATGCTTTACAAACAGAAGCTCCTATAACACCAGAATTGATCGAAAGACTAACCGATACTAGAACTATTAGACTTCTTCATGTGGGCATGGGCCTTTGTACAGAAGCGGCAGAATTTGTTGATATGTTGAAGAAACATATATTTTACGGAAAAAAATTAGACATAGTAAATCTTCAAGAAGAGATAGGAGATTCAGACTGGTATTCTGCGATTGGTATTGATGCTCTTGAAACTACTTTTGAAGAAATATTAACTACCAACATTGCCAAACTTAGAGCAAGATATCCAGAAAAGTTTACTGAAGAAGCAGCAATCAATCGCAATCTTAAACTAGAACGAGAAGTTCTAGAAAAATAAAAGGGGGAAGACATGAGTACAAGAGGGGAAGAATGGTCACAGTTTGCAGACGAAGTACTGCAACATATTGAAGTATATACGGTTACTCAATATGGCGATAAAGGTGAAGATCAAGTTACTGAATACACCGTAGAGGATTGTTTAACTCAAGTAAAGAAGTACCTAGCACGTTACGGAAAGAATCAAAGACCTGGACAAGAGCATCTAGACTTTTTCAAAGCTGCTCACTATATTCAAATGGCTTACAACATCTTCAAAGATCAACGATAGGTTATCAAAAGATCGGCAATTCGTTGCTGATCTTTTTTTATAAATAAAAGAAACCATTTATAAAAGGTATACCTATGATCAAATATTCAGTAACAAAGAACAAAGTCAATTTTACACCAGACTTTTCCCACTTGATCTGTGAATTTTCATATGCTATTGATCATCCAGACGTAAACGAAAACCAAAATTTTTATGGAATGTTTGTAGGAGATATTGATTGGGATTCTTATTTTGTCGATCCTATCCTCTGTAGATTCAACAATGTATCTGAAGGAGATAACTGGTTATCTTTCGCTGATATATCTGAACTGAATGATCTTTATTACAACAAGCTCGTTGAATATACTACCATCGATAAAGATGCTGGTGGAGAGCTTATGTTGAAAATAGAAGACAAAGTTGTACATGATTTATTCCATAAAGAAAAAGACTATTATGAAAACGAAGAAGAGAAAGAAGAAAAGATATTCAATTCAATGTTCAATGATCTACCTTTCATTGAACAATTCAAAGATGCTCTTGCCGATCCATCCAAATACAATCTAACTTCTGCATTGATATATTTCCAGGATAAGTATAAAGATACAACTGAAGATCAGTTTTCTAGACTTCTTAAAAAACTTCTAAAGGTGAAACCTCATGCTTAAATTTAAAACTTATTTGATTATGAACGAAAAAGTAACATATGATATTATCATCGATGATGAAAACAAACTCGCTTCTCTTCAAGCAGAATTGTCACAAATCAATAAGAAAAACGATCCCAAAGAATACAACGATCTCAAAAAGCAAATCGAAGATATGAAACTAGATATCAAGAAAGCTACCAAGGAATATACTTTGGAATTGAGTGGGCCTCAAGGTTCAAGCATCGATCCTATCACAGGAGAGTATCTTACAGCCAAGGTTCTGCATCCTAGCTTTAGTTTACCGGCAGGGTATACTTGTCCCTATGCTACTGAATGCAGATCACGCACAACGGCATCTGGTGTCAAATATAAAGGAAATGATGTTGGTGTTGTAGTTGATGGTCCTCTCTGCAAATTCAGATGCTTTGCTGCATCCAATGAAGCAATTTATGCAGACGCAAGAGCAATGAGAAATCGTAACATGGAAAAGTTAACAGGCATTCATCCTGATAAAGATATCGGAGATATCAGAAAAAAGAATCCATTGAATATAAATGTTGTCGGTGACGATGAATTGGATAAGGAATTAAGAGGAGATGAATCTAAATTTGGTGATATCATTAATGCCGCTTCTCATACTTTTCATGATGAAAAGCATATAGAAGATTTGTTAGTAAAAACAATAGCATCTAATGAACAATATATCACAAGCATTGGTAAAAAGGTTCATAAGAAAAGTTTAACTACAGGTGGCAAAGTTCATTCTGCTAGAGCTATTATCAGAGTACATGTTTCAGGAGACTTTTATTCTCAAGAGTATTTCAATGCCTGGATGAAAGCTGCTGCATACTTTCCTGACATTACTTTCTATGCTTATACAAAGTCAATTCCGTATTGGGTAAAAGCTGATGAAGCAGGAATCATTCCTCCAAACTTTAAACTGAATGCTTCTTATGGTGGATCGAAAGATGATCTTATCAAAGAACATGAATTTACTTTTGCTAGAGTTTGTTTCTCCAGAGAAGAAGCAGACAATTATCCTTATACTTCAGCAGACCATTCGACTTTGATGGAAGATAAAAATGGTAAGCCTGTCCAACAATACTGGAAAGACAGTGAAGGAATTCGTCATAAGATAGATGGACTGCCTATTTGTGAAGAAGATGATTCACCGGCATATGATCAAGACGGACCATTTGCTTTGTTGCTTCATGGAGTACAACCAAAAGGTTCTGAAGCAGCAGAAGCTATTTCAAATATCGATAGTGAAATAGCAGCAGAAACTTTAGCTAAACAAATGATTCATATCAAACAACAATATTCTAATTTGAATTTGTCTGATGTTGATGCTAGAATAGCAACCATGATTTTCCTGGTTACATATAAAAATGTAGAAAGTAAAGCAGACGAATCTAAAGCACATGCTAGAATCAAGAAAGTAAAAAATGCAATCGGAAAACTTCTTGATAAAAACGATTTAGTCTCTCATGAAAATCCTTTGAATCCTGATAAAGAACCTACTCGTAAGATGTTAGATGCTTTGATATTCAAAGCTGGTTCAGATAAATATGATACCTTGTATAAAAAACTGGATGTTAAAGAATGGGTAGACAACCATCCGTTATTGAAAACAAATCTAAAGGAAGTAAAATGAAACCATTTGGAGAATATTTGAAAGAAGATAAATTCAATCTAAATATCGAGTTTGATAATTTCAATAAACAATATTTCAGTGGAGAGCTTCCAAAAATTCCTGTTGAGTATAAAGACATTATACCATGCGGAACCTTTTTATCTTTCTATAAGAATATTCCAGTAATGAAAAATGGTTATGCATCAATAGATAGAATACAGACTCCAAACAAAATTTATGTATCTTCGAGATATAAATTAGAATATGAAAAATTTAGAAATATATTAGTTCATGAAATGGTTCATGAATGGTTTTGTGTTCATCAAAGTAAAGAAAAACAACATCATGGATTAGAATTCAAAGCATTGATAGCAAAAATGAATAAACGATATCCTGAATTGCATTTAGATATTGCTATAGAAAGTCCTGAAGTATCAAAAGTAAATACGAAACAGTTTACAGTATTCTTAATTGACAGAACAGAATTAGCAGAAACAGATAAAAGAAAATATGTAATTGCTGTGTGTAATCCTATTTTAGCTAATGAACTTTTTGAACAAGTTATGAAAGGATATGTTTATAATAAGTCTACTATGTATGAATTGCTTTCGACAGATAATTTTTTGTTACAATATCCTATTGCAAGAAAAGCAAACAGAGTAGGATTCTATAACATTAAAAAAGAAATTTATGACCGTCTTGTAAAGAATTCAAAGGTAATACAATTTATAGAAGATATGAAGGAACCATCATGAAACCGTTTAAGAAATTTTTAATAGAGACTCCTCCTCCTGAAGATTGGGATCGACAAGTATTTGATACTTCCTATAAGAAACAACTTGCATATGCAATGGAACGTGCAAAGAAAATAGGATCAGGATCATCTAGAGTTGTATTCGAGATTCCGTTTGAAGGAAGACCTACTGTGTTAAAGATAGCTAAGAATGCAAAAGGTCTTGCTCAAAATGGAAAGGAAGCTGATTGGGGAATGTATCGAATGAATCCTGACATTACTTGTCCGTTGATTGATTATGATGAAGAACACGATCAACCAACATGGATTCATTTAGAAAAAGCAGAGAAATTAAAAGCTTCTGTTTTCAAATCTATAGAAGGATTTTCTTTCGAAGATTTTGGATATATGGTCAGAGATTGTGAACAAACAAGAGAAGGTAGAAAAGGTAAACACTTTGAAATAAATTGGGAAGGTAGAGTTAGTGATGAGAAGGAGATAGAAAAGATTAGAGAAAGTGAACTGTTTTATGATGTTGAACGTATAATGGGTGACTTTGATATCATGGCAGGAGATTTACAACGACTTGCTAATTGGGGATTGTATAAAGGACATCCTGTTATCATAGACCTTGGGGTTAATTCAGAAATTGCTAGAACTCATTATGGATTCAAAGTATAACAGAATTTAAAATTTGTTCTATATTATTAAATTCTGTATAAGGAATTCGTATGAGATTTATACCATTCATTTCACAATAATCAGTTTTGATTTTATCTCTAAATTGAAGGGCTTGTAAATTTTTAGTTTTGGTTTCGAGTGTTTGATCTGATCCAAAACTACATGGAATATAGTGTTGTCTTCCATCAAATTCAATACAAATTTTCAAATCTACCAAATAAAAATCAAAATATAAAGGTCTTTTAGTTTTAGAATTTCTACAATTATCAAACCAATATTCTTCTACATGATAAATATTTTTTGTTATTAAATATTTTCTGATATTGTTATGTCCAAAAGACTTTCTACATTTAGGGCATCCTTGTCCTATTAAATGCATATGTGGTGTTTGTTTAAATATTCCATGCTCAAAACAAATAATATCAATTTTGTGTTCTACAGACTTATAATTTGTTTTTGAATAATTATATAAATTGTTGTGTATATGATTGGCCTCTTTTATAAATTGTTCTAATGTTTTTCTAGTTTTGTTTCTAGCATTTTCTAATGCACATACAGTACATCCACATCCTACTAAATGACTTGCTGGAGATTGGGTAAATTCTCCATGTCTAGGGCAAATTATTATAATTTTAGAACGGCAATCATTATAATTTACTTTTGAATAATCATATTTATTATTGTATATAGGATGCTTTGGATATAAAATTATCACTTGATGTTTTTCTTTTAGATAATCCTCTAATTTTATCTGCACATTTAGGACAAGACTGTTTCATATTACGGTGGTTGTAGGGAAATTGCTGAAAATCTCCATGATCGGGACATATTATAGTAACATATTTATTACTATTGATATAAATAGTTTTTGAATAATCATATTTGTTGTTGTGTATAATATTACAATCTTTTATGAATTGTTCTAATGGTCTTCTTTTTAGATTATTGTGTGGGTTATTATCATAAAAACATCGAGAACATCCTGATTTATTATTGATATGACTACTTGCAGTTTGATAAAATTCTCCATGAACAGGACATATTATAATAAGTTTAATTAATGCTTTTGTGTATATAGACTTAGAATAATCATATTTATCACCATGTATCAATTTTGCTTTTTGAATCCATTCTTGTGTTGTATATCGTTTATTATTCAATCCCACCGAGTAGTTCTCCTATAAATAGATATGACAAGGACAGCAGGAGAATTCTCCTTCCTGTTTCTGGTATGCTCCAACATCCAGATTACTTGTTCAATTCTATTTATACTTTCAATTTTTTCTTGACTTTGATCTTGAAGTATGATATCGTGTATTTATGTTAAATAGAATATCAAAAATATTTCCTCTTTATATTGTTGGTGGTTTTCTCCGAGATGAAATTCTAGGAATAGAAGCTAATGATATAGACTATTGTTGCATTGCAAATCAACACAAATTCGAAAAAGCTTTTCCTGAATTACAAAAAGTTGGTAAATCATTTCCTGTATATCTTAATACAGATGGTTCGGAAATAGCGTTATCAAGATCGGAAATCTGTAACGGAAATACTTATCAATCATTTGAATGTGTTACTGGTGTTCCTGTAGAAATAGATTTAGGACGCAGGGATATAACTGCGAACTCAATTGCTAAATGTTTTTCTACAGGCAAATATATTGATCCTTATAATGGTATAGAAGATATTAAGAATAGAATTATACGTTGTGTTAACAAAGAAGCTTTTGTTGACGATCCTTTAAGACTTCTTAGAATTTGTAGATTCAAAGCTAAACATCCTGAATTTATCATTCATCCTGAAACTTTACAGCTTATGCTGGATAACATTCATCGGCTGAAAGATATTACTATGGAAAGGATTGAACTCGAACTTCATAAAACTTACGAACAATCCAAAAATCCTTCTACATTTTTCAATTACCTGAAAGCTCTGGAAGGACTTGATATTCACTTCCAGGAACTGGACAAAGCA
>Ga0187854_10001725_pt1 | contig 20498 bp, 25 predicted proteins | sample June2016WEW_6_15_FD_132445 | JGI IMG/M metagenome (GOLD analysis project Ga0187854, IMG submission 132445) | Peatland microbial communities from SPRUCE experiment site at the Marcell Experimental Forest, Minnesota, USA - June2016WEW_6_150 | ecosystem: Environmental > Terrestrial > Soil >...
CACCCCCCCTCAAGAAAGGGCAACAATTCCTTACGGTTAAACACACGAACGACGCATAGATACCGCCTTCCCATACCATTAATATACTCTGGAGAAAATCTGTAATGAAGTTGTTATTCCTGCAACAACAAAAAGATTCACGAGCGGAACAGGAGATTATGGGATGAAACATTCACTTATTGATATTCTCATCAGACCCGGGGCATTCTTCCAGGATGCAATCGCGGAAAATGAAAATCTTAAAATTCCCGGGCTTATTGTACTGGCGCTGGGGATTATCTCAGCAGTATACGCGTATTTAATCGGAGGATTAACAGGAAAGATGCTGGCCGGATTGCTTCCCGGTATGGAATCAATAATCGCCATTTCCACTATTCTTGGTGCTTTTTTTGGAGTGTTCATATTCTGGGTGATATGGACCGGAGTATTCTATCTTATCTCATTGATCTTCAAAGGTAAAGGGTCCTTTAAAAGATCGCTTGAGTTGGTAGGATATGGTTATCTTCCCCAGATTTTCGGGGTGATACTTACTATTATTGTTGCTCTGCAGTATATTCCAAGAGTAATTGTCCCCCAGATTTCTCCAGCGGCAGCCCAGGATCCACAGATGATAACGGATGCCGTAAAAGCCCTCATGCACGGTCCTGCGATGATGGAGATGACCCAGATTACGTCAATCATTTCCATCGTATTTCTCCTGTGGAGTGCAAATATCTGGATCTCTGGCATGAGAAATGCCAGACAGCTTTCTGAACGGGACTCTGCACTCTGCGTAGGAATTCCGGTCGTCATCTTTATTCTCTATATCATCTTTACCATGACAGGGATTTAAATGAAAAAAAATCGATTTATTATTATACTCGCAATTGTCCTGGTTTTTGGCACAGGAATTAGTGCTGTAACCGCATTCGAAACGCCGGAATCTATTATTGCCGCCGGCAATGTCTATGTTTCAAATGTTACCTATGATCCTGGAACATTTTTTACTGGCGATTCGGGTACAGTTATGGTCTACGTTACCAACAGCAACACCGATACGAGTGTCGTCGTAAATCACGTAACCATCGGTGACGAGAATATCAGGCTCACCAGCAGACCGTATGATACCTCGGCAAATATCGGTCCTCTCCAGAAACAGTCTTTTGCGTTTTCTGTTGTTGCTGATGCCCAAGACGGCACGTATTTCCCGACGTTTTCCCTGAGTTTCCGTGACGCAGACAGCCTTTACTACCGTGCCGTCGCGGAAGTGGATAATACGCCGATCGAGCTGACGATTCTCCAGAAACCTGATGCGTTTACCCAGGGGAAGAAAAAAACAATTTTCGTTCAGGTTGCTAATCCGCGGAAAAATGATGTGAGGAACGTTGTATTTGATGTTTCCGGCGCGGGAATAACAGCGGAACCGGCAAAAACATTTATCGGAAACCTTGCGTCGGGGGAGAAAATCCCCGTTAACTTCACCGTAACACCCGACCAGGAAACTAACCTTATTCTTACGGTGACCTATAACAATGGTAATAATCCTCACAAAGTGACCGTGGATCTCCCGATTTCCTTTGGGATCGATAAAATGCAGGCAAATCCGGTCGTCAGCAATATCCAGGTTACATCCAGTGGCGGAATTTACCACATAACCGGAGATGTGAATAATGCCGGTCTGGAAACGGCAAATACTGTCACCGTCACGTCGTTGTCACCAGCGGTCCCGCAGGATCCCTACAAGACCTATGTTGTCGGTGCCCTCAAACCTGATGATTTCGGGAGCTTTGAAGTCACATTTTCCTCAAATAATGCAACGACTGTCCCGCTACAACTCTCGTACAAGGATTCGGAAGGCAACCAGAATACTGCATTGCAGGATGTAAAAATTTCCGGAGTTGACGTAACTTCGCAGACGACTGGGGGATCAAATCTCCTCTTTCCCATTATCGCCGTAATAATTGTGCTCTGTGCCTGCATCGGCGGATGGTTCTTCTATGTGAGAAGGAACAAGAAGTGACCACCGTTATGGTTGAACAACCCGTCATGGTGTTCAAAAATGTCGTCAAGGTGTACCCCCTTCCCGCAGGTGATGTTACTGCGCTTGATGACATATCCTTTCAGGTTCATCGGGGCGAGTTCATCTCGGTCATGGGCCCTTCGGGTTCTGGGAAGTCCACGCTCCTGAACCTGATGGGGTGCCTTGATACACCCACCTCCGGAGATATCTATATCAGCGGAACCCGTATCCGGGACATGTCGGATGTCGAACTGACCAATCTCCGAAGAGACCGGATCGGTTTTATATTCCAGTATTTCAACCTGTTTCCCTTGCTCAATATTATTGAGAACGTCACATTTCCCATGATGCTGAAATCCCAGAAAGCCGTGGACCCGGAAAAGGGGAAGGAAGTACTTAGATCGGTTCAGTTGGATGATTCACTCTTCACCCATACACCTACCGAGCTCTCCGGGGGTCAGCAGCAGCGGGTTGCAGTAGCCCGGGCTCTCATCAATAATCCTGACATCCTCCTTTGCGATGAACCGACCGGAAACCTTGATTCAAAAACCGGAGCCGGTATTATGGATCTGATGACCGAACTCAACCTGAAGGGAACCACGATTATCATGGTCACTCATGATTCGCACATCGCGGAATACTCGCGGCGGACTATACAGATCGCGGATGGGAGAATCATCCAATGATCTTCTGGGAAATTGCGAAGCGGAATCTTCGGATTCACCTGTTGCGCTCAACGCTGGCAATGCTCGGCATCGTTATCGGCGTTGTCGCCATTACATCAATGGGGATCCTCGGCAACAGCCTTGTGCTCTCAGTTTCAGACAGCCTTCACACGGTCGGCGACAGTGTGATCGTTTCCCCCTATACCGGAGGCGGTACGGGGTTCGGGCAGGGTGGCGCAGGTGGTGGTTCGACAAGCCTGAAGATAACGGATCAGCAGTTTCAGCAAATTAAACGTGCTGTTGCACCTAACATCGCAATTCCTGTCCTTCAAACCTCGGACATCATGAAACTCGGCGTTGGCAGCGATACGATTGTAGCCCCTATTTACGGTCTTAATCCTGATGATGTGTCCAAGCTCCTGAACCTGAAGGCGGGGGATTACAGTCGTTCGGATTCCGGGTGCCTGGTCGGATCGAAATTTGCCGATGATCACAACGTAAAGGTTGGTTCACGGATCTCCATCGGGACAGACGGGGACAAGGGAACCCTGCGTGTAACCGGTATCATCGAGGAGAGGGGGATTAGTTTTGATATCAGCACCGATTCTGCTATTGTTGTGACACAAAACTGGTTTGATACTACCTATAACCGTAATGATTACGACACGGTTGTTGTGAAAGTTAACCAGGGTGTGGATTCCGCGGTCGTAAAAACCACCATCGAGAAGCAGATGAACAAGAGGGACAAGGTCGTCAGCGTCATGGACAGTAAGGCAACCCTCGCGACAATTTTTTCCGCATTCGGGGCGGTCACCACGTTTGTATCTGCAATCGGGGGAATTTCCATGATTGTAGCGGGCGTTTCAATTTTCAATATCATGATGATGTCAGTGACCGAGCGCATCAAGGAGATTGGTATTATGCGGAGTATCGGTACCCAGAAACGCGAAGTGATGAGCATGTTCATGTATGAGGCGGCTATCCTCGGTACTGTCGGGAGTGCCATAGGGGGGGTTTTGAGTATAATCGCAGGATACGCTATAAGTGCCCTGTTACTGAAAACCACGAAGTACCTGTTCGTCTGGTCCAGCGCGACGCCTGTTATCGAAGGTGTCTGTTTTGGTATCGTTATCAGTCTTGCCTGTGGCATTTATCCGGCATGGAAAGCAGCAAACCTCATCCCGATTGATGCGATGAGGCATGAGTAAACCTGCTTTCACTTTTTAATCGGTTCAGGAAAATCAAAAAACATCTTTAACCGAGCATGCGGCATTCATTTGTTATGAGTCCGGCACCTTCGCCCCCCTGGAATGATGTGGACTGGAATGAGATCTGGAAGGCACGACAAAGACTTCACGAGTCGTCAAAACATTTTGACGACCCCTCTCATAACTGGAACAAACGGGAAAATGCCGAACGCTATGATTTCACGTCCCGCAGGGAATATGACGACCGGGTAAAGATCACGATCGCCGGTCTGGACATCACAAAAAATTCCCGGGTGCTGGATATTGGTGCCGGGCCGGGCACACTGGCCATTCCTCTTGCGCCGCTTGTCGATGAAGTAACCGCGGTTGAACCAGGCGCGGGTATGGTTTCAATCCTCAACGAACGTGCCCAAAAAGAAAATCTTGCCAACATCACGTGTATCCAGAAACGCTGGGAAGACGTTGATATCTCCCGTGATCTCTTGGGAAACTATGATGTGGTGATTGCCTCATTGTCCCTCACCATGGAGGACATTCGACGAGCACTCCAAAAGATGAATGCCGTTTCAAGCGACTTTGTGTACCTGTTCTGGTTTGTTGACATGCCGTTCTGGGAAAAGATGTATGCCGATCTCTGGAAACCGCTCCATGGAAGCCAGTATTATTCCGGGCCGAAAACGGACTGCCTTTTCAATGTGCTCTATCAGATGGGCATCTATGCGAATGTCCAGGTGCTGCCACTTCAGAAAGAATACCGGTTTAAACGTCGCGGGGAGATGATTGCATTCTTTGAAAACCGTTTCAATGCCAGGACACCGGCACAAAAGAGAATAGTTACTGATTACCTAGCATCGATGATCCGAAAGGAAGGTAATGAGGTGGTCATCTCCGGGAACTCGACATTTGCGAAGACCTGGTGGAGAAAACAGGATGCAAAGAATTGAATAAAAAATTACCTGCTGCCAAGGGATCGGATCCGCTGCATCGCTTCCTTAAGTTTTTCCATTGATGTTGCATACGATAACCGGATCCATCCCGGTGCATAGAATGCACTGCCCGGCGTCACTGCTACCTGACCCTGCTCCAGCCACCGGGTCGCAATCTCCATATCATCTCCGGAAACTTTCACAAATGCATAGAATGCTCCCTCTGCCGGCGCAGTCTCGTAGCCCATGAGGTTCAATTCGGAGATAACATATTTTCTTCGCCGGTCAAACTCAGTGCGCATCTCTTCAACACAGCGCTGATCCCCTTTAAGCGCTGCCACTGCCCCCCACATCGCAAACGTGGTCGCCTGGCTGACCGAGTGCTGCTGCACCTTGGACATCTGCCGGATAATATCAATTGGTGCAACAGCATAGCCCAGCCGCCAGCCGGTCATCGCGTACGACTTGGAGAACCCATTGACGGTGATGGTGCGTTGCGCCATGTCTCCAATCGCCGCCAGCGAGATGTGCTCTTTGGCGTACACCAGCTTCTCGTAGATCTCATCCGACATTGCGAAGATGTCGTGATCCTGGCAGATATCCGCAACCAGTTTCATCGATTTCTGATTGAAAACTGCCCCCGATGGATTTGATGGAGAGTTTACCACAATCATCTTGGTCTTCGGGTTTATCCGTTCGAGAAGCAAGTCATCAAGCTGGAACGTTTTTGAGTTGACGGCGTGTTTCACCACTTTACCGCCGGCTATCTGCACGCAGGGTTCGTAGGAAACCCATGCCGGAGTAAGAATGATAGTTTCATCGCCCGGGTTCAGAACCGCTTCCATACCTTCGTAAATGGCGTCCTTTGCCCCACAGGTAACGATTACCTGTTCGGGACCGGAGGTGAAATGATTCTCTTTTGTTATTTTTTCACTGATGCCACTGAGCAGTTCAGGAATGCCATTGCTCGGTGCATAATGAGTCTCACCCCGGTTAAGTGCGTCAATGCAGGCATCCTTGATGTGCCGTGGGGTATCGAAGTCCGGTTCCCCGATAGAGAGGCTGATGACATCGATACCCTCGCGCTGCATCTTCTTTGCCTTATCGGAGATCGCCATGGTTGCAGATGGCGCGACCGCAGCGATCTTCTCCGAAAGCTGTCTCATTTCAATCGCTGGACAAGTTTAATGGCTGATTCGACAGCACGTTTTGCATAATCGATCCGTTCGTTCGCCTCAAGGCGCGTCATGCCAGGCCCGGAAATACCAAGGGTTACCGGCTTGCCGAATTCAAGCGACAGATCGATGATCTTCCGGGCAGCATGCTGCACGACAATATCATCATGCTGAGTAGCACCCTCAATAACGCAACCGATAGTAACGACTGCATCGACGTTTCCGGCCTGCAGCATCTTCTTGATTGCCAGCGGCATATCATAAGCACCCGGAACATACAGGCATTCGGTCACTTCAGCTCCGAGAAATGCCGCGTGTTCTCTTCCTTCGATCTCCATCATATAGGTAATGTCACGGTTGAACTCCGCAACGACAAAACCCAGTTTTATCGGCTTTGTATCGCACATAGTTAATCATCTCTTGTGAATGGATCCTGATAAATTTGTACTCTCCGGGGTTTTCACCCTAGCGGCGGGCCGGACCTGCATCAGCGAATCCCTGACGTTGACCAGTCCCGGCATCTTTTTCGAGCTCTTTGGGGTAAAGTACCAGTTTTACTGCATTGACTGCATGTTCGCGGGTGCGCTGTTCTGCAAGCCACGCAAGTTCCTGTCCATCCTTTGCCTCATCTTCATGAACGAAAACTTCAATGATGTGGGTATTAGTCATGAGCTGGCACATGATGAGCCCTTGCGATGCTTCATGGGCGCAGAGCCGATCCTTCTCTTTTCCTCCCGGCATCCCAAGAGCTATGACGACATCACATTTGCTCGATTCGATGAGCTTTTTACAGGCTACCGGAAGATCTTTGATACCGGGTACGGTTACCCGCTCAATCGCCACACTCGCATGTTTCTTCAGCTCATTAATGGCAATTGCTCCCATGTTGACACGTGAAAAGGTAGTATCGGCAATACCTACCCTCATCCCAGCACCTCGCAGGCAGCCTGGACACCATTGCCCTGCACCTTATATTCCAGTTTCCGAAGTGCATGCTGTGTTGCAGCAAGGGTTGCAAGGATCTCCGGCGCACTTACTGCACCCATGTGCCCGATCCTGAAGATTTTGCCTTTGAGGTGATCCTGCCCACCTGCAATAATAATCCCCATCTTCTTGATGATGGCCCGCATCTCGTCATCCTTCACACCTGCAGGATAGGAAAACGCGGTAACCGTGTTGGAATATTCATGCTTTACATCGATCTTCGGGAACAGGGAAAGTCCCCAGGCTTTCGACGCTGCCCGAACGGCCTGCGCCATTTTCAGGTGGCGTGCGATCCGGTTGGCCATTCCCTCTTCTTCAACCATAAGACACGCTTCCCGCAGCGCTAAAAAGAGCGGAACTGCTGGCGTATACGGGGTTTCCATTGGTTTACCTGCGGCACTCTTTTTGTACGCCGCAAGATCGAGGTAGAAGGGGGGATTCTTGCAAAGCCTCTCCCATGCCCTGCTGCTTACCGAGATCCCGGCAAGGCCGGCCGGTGCCGCGAGGCACTTCTGGGATCCGACAATGGCGACATCTGCTCCCCAGGTATCTACCTCGACAACATCGCCACCGATCGATGTAATGCCATCCATTAAAAACAGTGCGTCATGCTTCCTGGCAATTCGTCCAACTTCTTTTGCCGGGTTCTTGATACCGGCAGACGTTTCGTTGTGCACGAGCGTGACTACCTGTGCACCCTGTTCGAGCCGCTCCTCGAGTGCTGAAAGATTGAGAGGAGTACCCCAGTCAGAGCCGATCTCGTATGCTTTTCCATAGCGCTGGCTGATTTTATAGAGACGCTCTCCGAACTTCCCGTTGACAAGGCAGGCAATATCCTTGTCCCTGCCAAAGTTTGCAACCGCTGCTTCCATACCGGCAGTTCCGGATCCGCTTATCACAAAAAGGTCGTTTGTTGTTCCAAAAGCGGTCTTTAATACCCGCACACAGTCAGCATAAACCGCGCCAAATTCGGCGCTGCGGTGATTTATTGCCTGACGCAACATTGCATACCTTACCCGTTCCGGCATCGGCACCGGGCCTGGTATCATCAGGAGTAGTTCTTTTTCCATGTGGATCTGCCCATACTATATTTATAGAGACAGGATATAATTTTGGTTGGCAGATATGGCAGACGTCGCAGTAATTTCCGGATCCGCATCTGATGCAGCCATTACAGAAAAGGTGAGAAAAGTCCTGGAGGAGAATAAGGTATCCTATGATGAACAGATTATCTCCGCTCACCGGGACCCGGATAAGCTGGATGCATATATCAAAAAGAGCAAAGTAAAGGTGTTCATCGCAATCGCCGGACTCTCCGCGGCACTTCCCGGCGTCATCGCATCAAAAACGGATAAACCGGTTATCGGAGTTCCGGTGAGCGGAACACTCAACGGGCTTGACGCACTCCTCGCTATTGCCCAGATGCCAAAAGGGGTGCCGGTTGCCTGTGTTGGTGTCGATAACGGGGAGAACGCGGCGTGGCTGGCTATCCGGATCCTGAAACTAACGAAAACCTGAATTCGCAATCCTTTTTACTATCCGGTTAATCAGAAAAAACCGTATTTGTGTTTATTGACGGATCCCAGATCCGGATTTCTTCCCGTGCGGGCAGATATACAGGCACAGGCCGCAGACAGCAACACCCTTGGACTTCTCTATCTCCCTGAAGTACCGGTCGCAGGCTGCAGCATCGAACCGTGCCTCCCGCGGTTCGTCGTGGTGAAACGGTCTTCCGGTAAAGGCGTTCTGCGGGCAGATATCCACGCACATAGTGCACGCACCGCACTGCTGTTCCCCTGGTGATCCGGTCGGGCGGAGCGGGGCATCGGTCAGGATGCTGACCCAGCGGACGCGGGGGCCGTGATCCGGGGTGATGAGCAGGCAGCTCTTCCCGATCCAGCCAAGACCGGCGAGATGTGCCGCGAGTTTCTGGGAGAAGATTCCGCAGATGTTCTTGTCGTCAGTCCGTTTGGATGCAGGAACGGGGAAGGCACTATGGCCGGCTTGCTGGAGCTCGTTTGCCACCCGGATTCCGATCTGGTCGAGCATCTGGTTGACGACATCGTAGCTGTTATGCCTGTACAGGATCGCTCCTTCAGGATCCTTATCCGGCAGGAGGTCGACAAGACTGTCCTGTAAAACCATGCCGATGGCGACCGCTCTCGGGTACCGGGCAACCCGTTCCCCTCCCTGCGCCAGAATAACGTCATGGGCAGATGAGAGATCAGCGATACCGAAATAGTCGGCGCCGAGGGAGAGGGCAAGTGTCCTGAGGTGTGCATCCAGATCCATTGACATCAAATATATCAGAAGGATGTGCGGACATTTCAGAATAGCGGTCATGTCAGAGGACTGCAAATTTCATGCATGCCAAATGACATGTATCGGCGATATTCCTTGCACTTCGGGCACATCTCTGCTTCATGCCCGCACGATGCAAGGTGGAACAGGAACTCCGGGAGAGGAATTAATCTGGTACCAAAATACTTATAGGGCATATGAGTAAAACGGTCTAACGTGCAAGCCCTGAATGAGCCTGTCGTTACCATTAAAGGAGTGAAAATTCGGGCCATTCACCTTTCATCCCTTGATTTCGATGTCATTCTCAGGATAGAGAATCCCAATCCCTTCGGGGCAACCGTGAGGGAGTTTCCGTTTACTGTTTTTTTTCGGAGCGGTAGCCAAGAAAAAGAGATCGCCAGCGGTGAGACAGTCAAAATGGATATCCCGGCAAGTGACAGTATTGAGATTACTGTCCCGCTTACTTCCCACGATCTCGCGCTTTTCGAGGGGATTGTGAGTTTGATCAAAAAAGGGAATATTCAACTGAAGATAGAAGGAACAGCGGTGATCGATCATATCATCGGCTGGTCCCTTCCGGTCACAGAAGAGATAGAAATTACTGAACATGAGATCGCAGAAGCTGTTTTAAGGAAGATCCGAGGTAAACAGGATTCATAATTCGGTATCCCAATTTACATTTTTCCTTATGACTGTTGCAAATACCTATTTCAGGATATTTCGTTGGGCACTCGGCCGGCAATTTATTAAGAATCGGGGCTCGTGTAGGCTCCGAGAAATAGTACCTTATTCACGATTAAGTACGGGAGGGGGTACCCCTCCCCCCCACTCCATTTTTTTCCCGGAAGGGGGGTAGGGGGGTCCAAAAAGTGAGGGGGGTGGTAGCTACCCCACCAACTGAAGAGGGAGGGGGTATCCCCCCTCCTCCTGTTTTCCCGATCCACGAAAAACCGCTTTCATCGATGGAGAGTCCATGCGAAGCACACCTCATTCCATTGCCAGAATTGAGAGGGGGGTACCTCCCCCCCCTTGGGTCGGAGGGGCAGGAGGGGGGTCGCTCAAAAAACTCCGGAAGGGGGATGGGGGGTGCCCTTTACAAAAGAGGGAGGGGTACCCCCCTGTCTGACAGTTTGGGAGAAATGACGTTTTCAGACGTGAGATCCATGGGAAGTGGGGAAACGTGGGCGAAAGCGAGGGGGGGTACCCCCTCCTGAGGCTGATGAGTGGGGGGGGATGGGGGGGGTCCGGATTTCCCGGAAGAGTGTAATGATCAGAATATCGGCGAGAAAACTGAAGCTCAAAAGCAAGGCCGGTCTCGGCACGGCGCAGGCCTATTTGGTCGGGTCGGAATATTCCTATTCGGCGACGTCGATGACAAACCCGGGGGCGCGGATCGCATATTTGAACAAAGGATCATCCCTGCCTATATGCTTAGCAAAATAACAAATTTCTTCCGACAACAGGGGCGTGCACTACGGTGAAATATCCGAGAAAAATAAAGTGCCCGTATTGTGGCTGTTTTTTCATAATACAAAATTATTAACCGATAAAAAAATGCCCAAGTTTCTTGGCACCTTAATCACTCAGTTCCTGCAGAAATAACATTTAATGAATACTACTATTACTATTAATCCCGACCCGATTTTGCCTCTATTTTTGATTTAAACGATTTTACTACTACTACGCGGAGTTCATATTGCAATTCTGCTAGTTACTACATCCAGACACACGCAGGCACCAGAGATCTGCCAATCAAAAGGCATTGTGAAGGTCAGTTTTTGGTGTTTGAACAGTTAGCACTGACACAATTGTAGAAACTGGGTTTTGAAGATCTCAGCTTAAAAATTCAGATATTTTGTTGCGATTATTGCAACAAAACCGCGAGATCAAACAGACGAATTTATTTTCTCAATTGAATATTACCTCCCATGAAAAAAGTGATAATTCTCGCAATTCTCATTCTTGGTATGGTCGCTGTCAGTGCATGCGTCGAAAGCAGCTCAAGCTCTTCAGGTACGATAGTGGCAACGTCAAGTATTCCTGCAGTTGAAATGGTTAATCGGACTACTTCTTACAAATCCTTCGGCGACGCAGTGTGTTCCGGCGTTCTAGAATCCCATGTGAATAAACCTATGACCGCGTGGGTTACCATGGCAGTCTACGATAAAAACGATGTGAAACTCGGCGATGGATATGATATTGTGAAACTCGATCCGCTTGGAAAATCGACGTTCGAAGCGGTTGTGTTCAATTCTGGGGATTACGCATACAAAATTAATACCTTCCGTTGCTTTATCGATCATGTTTATTAGGTGCCTATGACAGGAAATTTCCATGAGATTTTTTTATCAGGAGAATCAGAGTGCAATAAACTAACGTCTTCAAATTTTAATGAGCAGCTCACCTTTTTCGATAAATCCTTAACGTTTTTCTTGGATCTGATTCAATCGGCCAAAACGGAGAGAAAAGACACTCTGCAGGAAGGTTCTATTCTACTATTAAATCTTAGAATTTTCACGTCGTTATTTTGTGCCAGCAACCTTATTAAATCAGGTTATTACCACGAAGCAGCAATAATTCAGAGAAACGTTCAAGAATCGCTTTATCTCTGTAAATATCTCGATAAAAATCCCGATTCTGCGAAGACATGGATAAAGGGAAAAATTGAACGTTCTGAAATTACCGGCGATCTGAATCTTCCAAAAGGAACGAAAGAACTTTACAACGACTTATCTGGCCACGTACACCCAAATCTCGCCTCAATTTTAGATGTCCTTACGTATGAAAAAAGAGATGATAATTCCCAAAAATATGCGGCAGGTGCACATCTGGGTTCCATTTTTAATTTTGACACTGCTTACACGTCGATAATTATTCAATTATTGTTAGTCCAGATGGCAATCGACAATTTTTCGACATTTTTTAAAAGTCATAATTGGATAGAAGATACTGAAACACTTCAAAGATGCCATGATGCCTTACACGAAAAATATTTTAAAATATTTGGCTCGTGGGTCGAATATACGAACCGGGAATAAGACCCCGTCAGAGAAAACCCAGTAGTCCTAGTCAGGCACCGTGACACCACAGGTGCTGCAGTGTTGCCAAGGTATTTTTTTCCAGACCTGCTTCTTGTTAATCGTAGTTTCACAAAGCAGCGCAGCATGACTCCATGCCCGTTGGGACAGGTGCGGTTTTTTTGTTCTGCCATGAAAAGAGTATACTGTTTCAAGCAATAAATAGATTGTTCCGGGCGCGGTGCGGGCTGCGATTTTCCACTACTACTAATTTTGGAGTCTTTTTACCTAAAAAGAATTGACCGCAAAGTGACCGCATGCGTGATTCATACAAAATTCTCAGTTAACGGAGTCTTTCTTTTAAAAAATTATTTTTCTTTCCAGTCAATTCGGAAAATAAAATCCGACTCAAAAATAGTTTAACGTATCATAAATATTATTCGGATGGTAGTTCGCCGAATAGAACCATAATCGTAATCAGGCTCATACCAAAATAAACAGCAAATACGATGACGGTCATAATAATCCGGGAGACCGGGGATAATGTTGGCAGGACTTTATCGTAATATTGGGGAATTGCAAGTATTGCTATAAAAATGGTAAAGACAGCAAGTACTTTCGTATACACTACCATTCGGTGATTTGCTTTATCAAATCGTTTTAGATATTCACTGAAAAGGTCTCGTAATATCTCATTATCATTTTTAAATTTATACCCACATTCCTTGCAAAAATAGACATCGTTTGGGTTTTTAGTATCACACATGGGACAAATCATGATAAATGCAAATTATTTTCTCAACTCATATATCTTTATTATGAAAATCCAGGAAGGAGATTAAATGGGAAAAAGAGAACGTCCCGGCCGAACTTTTGATAATTTTAACTTAATGAGTATATGCGGTAATTTCCTTCTGTTAATGAAGTCCCCCGGATTTTAGATGAGGAATCAGGAGCCGGGTGGGGCCTTCAGGTCGCCTGTTTCTTCCCCTTCTTCTTCCCTTCACCCTTCTTGGCAGTCCCGAACAGCTCGTTTACCACCTTGATTGCACACAGATCCCCGCACATCGAGCAGGTCTCCATGTCCCCGTCACGGCAGTGGATCTTCCTTGCATGGTCGCCAAAGAGGGCGAGTCTGAACTGGGCATCCCAGTCGAGCTCATGCCGGGCTTCGGCCATCTGCACCTCGCGTTCCATCCGCCAGCCCTCGTGCTTCCTGACCGTGTCCCCGATATGGGCAGCGATCTTTGCCACCCGCGTCCCCTCGATAATGTCCGCAACATCCGGCAGGGCGAGATGCTCGCTCGGCGAGACCATGCAGAGGAAGTCGGCGCCGGCCATGCAGGCGGTTGCTCCCCCGATGGCCGCGACTATATGGTCGTAGCCAGGCGCGATATCGGTAACGAGCGGCCCGAGCAGGTAGAGCGGGGCATGGTCGGTGATCTCCTTGATCATCCGTACATTATAGCCCACCTGGTCGAGCGGCATATGTCCCGGCCCCTCGATCATCCGCTGGACCCCCTTTGCCAGCGCCTGCTTCGCCAAGGTGCCGAGAGTGATATACTCCACCGACTTTGCGAGTTTCTCTGCATCCTGCAGGCAGCCGGGGCGCATCCCGTCCCCGAGGCTGATCGTCACGTCGTACTCCGCAAGGATCTCTAGCAGGTAATCGTATTCGGCATACAGCGGGTTCTCCTCGTCACGCTGCATCATCATCGCGCAGTGGAATGAACCGCCCCGGCTCACCACGCCCATGATCCGCGGATCGCTCCTGAGCGCCGCGAGTGCCTGCCGGTTCACCCCGCAATGCAGGGTAAGGAAGTCCACTCCCTGTGCACAGTGTTCCCGGATCACCCGGAACAGGAGATCGGCATCGACATCCCGTGCATTACCAGCCCGGCGTACCGCTTCATAGACCGGCACAGTTCCTATCGTAGTATCAAACGCAAGGATTTTTTTCCGGATCGCGACAAGATCCCCTCCCGTGGAGAGGTCCATGATTGCGTCGGCACCATTACTCAGTGCAACTTTTGCCTTTTCCTCTTCGAGCGCAGGATCGCAGCGGGTACCGGATGTCCCGATATTCACATTAATTTTGACCTGACACCCTTCACCAATTGCGCACTTCCGGTGTACCCGCTTCAGGTTTGCCGGAACCACAATTCTTCCGGCTTCAATACCTCGGGCAAAGCGCGCCGGATCCATTCCTTCCGCTCGTGCCACTGCTTCGAGTTCCGGCGGAACACCGGAAGCACACCTGCGGATCAGCGAATCCATAAGAAACATCTGTCGGGAGTCCTTATTATTGTGCATGCAGGTGAGATGGATTCCCGAACAGTCGGGCTATGCGAACTCCTATATTTTCGGCACGATTCTCGTTGACGCGGGCGTTATGCCAATGGCCATCAGGCCATACAAAGACGAAATCGACACAATTGTCCTGACTCACTGCCACTTTGATCATACTGCCCGGGTGAAAGAGATCGCCCATATGTGTAAGGCAAAGGTTGCCATTCATAAAAACGATGCGAGAGGGCTTGTTGATGACACCTGGAGCCTGTCAATGCATTTTGGTGCTCGTTCTCCCGGTATTATCCCCGATATCGTGCTTGGTGAGGGTGATATTATCGGGGAATTAAAGGTCCTTCATACACCCGGTCATACACCGGGGAGCATTTGCCTCTTTTCCGAGCGGGATCTTGTGCTTATCAGTGGAGATACGGTTTTTACAGATGGTTGTTTCGGGCGCTACGATTTTCCCGGGGGGAGCCGGAACGAACTTGCACGGTCGCTTGACCGTCTCTCGCTTCTTGATGTTGAAGGGATTTATCCGGGTCATGGAGAACCGGTCGAACACGGCGGCAGCAGACACATCGCTGCCGCACGGGGACTTATGAAAAGCGGCTATGGATAAGGGAATTTACTGCCTCGTTTTTAAAAATCCGGCCTGCACGATCCGTATCGGTGCACTGGGAGATCTCACTTTCCCTGCGGGTTGGCACATCTATATTGGATCAGCTCTCGGGAGTGGCGGGTTACAACGGCTCCGCCGCCATATTTCGCTCGCCCGTCTCCACGACAAACGGCCAAAATGGCACGTGGATTATCTCCTCACTAATCCTGATTTTTCTCTCAGGTACGCAATCTATGCGGTCACCCAGGAGCGGGCGGAATGCAGACTTGCTCAGGCACTTATTGGTTCTGGAGTCCCGGACTTTGGCTGCAGTGACTGCTCCTGCCCATCGCACCTCTTCTATCGGCAGCATAATCCTGGAGAAGAGATCATCATAGCATTCCAGAAATTTTCCCTTATTCCCATCAAAACAATCATGAGCTCCTGAGTGCAGGATAACATATGAAGGTTCTCGGATTATCGGGGAGCATGCGAAAGGATGGCAATACAGCACAGCTCGTAAAGGTTATTCTCAATCGCTGTGCGGGGGAAGGGATTAAAACAGAATTTGTTTCTCTGGCAGGGAAAAAAATCCTTCCTTGCCTCGGTTGTGAGAAGTGCAAGGAGAAGAAGTGGTGTGTAATCGAAAACGATGACTGGAGCGAAGTAGCCGATAAAATTCTCAACTGTGATGTGCTTGTTATCGGTTCACCAACTTATTACTATGATGTATGCGGGCACCTAAAAAATTTCATAGACCGCACATATTCGCTCTATCATGATCGGAAGCTGGCAGGGCGCAAGGGTATCGCGGTGGCAGTACAGGCACAAAAAGGCGCAAACCGCACTATTCAGACACTGGAGGGATTTCTGGGAGCACACGAATTTTCGTCACTGGGATCCGTTACAGGAACGGGATATGAGGAGGGAGAGGTTCTCAACGATCAGGATGCCGTGGCAAAAGCCCAGAAAATCGGAGATAAAATTACCCACCTTATTAAACGCCATCACGATTGATCCCCCAAGCTGCTGAGCCCCTCAATCGTGCTTTTTTCCTGTCATTGAGTCAATATCGATCCTGATGACACAGACATTCATGATATCCTCATCGGAAAACTGGTGTGTTCCGCCCCCTAATGGTGTATGATACAGTTTAAGCCCTTTTTCTTCTCCTCACTGTCTTCAGCAAAACAAGCCCTGCCAAAACCGGTTCCACTCCGGTACCGCATTTTCATGGCGTATTATTATATCGCACTGGTCGACCTCAAAGCAGCACCGTTAATTTTTTCCGGCCATAGCTGAATGAAAGTAAATTTTTCCTTCAACATAGCCGAAGCCGACCGCCAGTTCTGTAAACACATCGGTCAGGATCGATTCGATTTCGGAGTGGTTGGTGATCTCCCGATCGATTCTTCACATAACCATCCTGCTGATGCACCAAATGCTTAGGATCGTTTCCATTCAGACAAGGTCATAGAGCGTCGTACGGCGTTTGAGTGTCCGGCCTACATCCTCTGCCACACGCTGCATCTCTGCCGGGTCAAGGTAATCGGTATTGGTTGCACCAGCCCCTTTTGAGATGCTCTCTTCAAACATGGTCCCCCCAAGATCATTGGCACCTGCGACCAAGCTTAACTGGGCCAGCTTGATTCCTTCTTTAACCCAGGAGACCTGTATGTTCCGGAAATTGTCCAGATAGAGCCGGGCAACCGCCACCATCAGGAGATCTTCTCTCCCGGTCGCCCCTGCCCGCGCGAGTTTCTGCCGGAATATCGGAGTATTCATGTGAATAAATGAAAGCGGAACAAATTCTGTAAATCCGCGCGTCTCGTCCTGAATTTTTCGAAGAATTGCAAGGTGCTGCACCTGGTCTTCAACACTCTCACAGTGACCATACATGATTGTAGCAGTTGTTGGAATACCCAGGCTATGCGCTTCCTTGATTATGCGCACCCATTCCTCCGTTGAAATCTTCTGTGCGCAGATTTTTTTACGGATCGCATTCACAAGGATCTCCGCTGCAGTCCCGCACATCGACCCGAGTCCTGCCTCCTTCATCATAATCAGCACCTCTTCCGTGCTCATATGGCTTTTTCTGGCAGCATATGCGACTTCCATCGGGTTGCCTGCATGAAGGTGGACACCGGGTGCAGCCTCACAGATCCAACGGTAGACATCACAATAGGACTGTGCATTAAAATCCGGGTGGAGCCCGCTGACCGTACAAATCTCGGTAACTTCGCGTGTTTTTGCAAGTGCCGCTTTTTTCCGGATCTCTGACCTGTCATGAAAATAGATTCCGTCATCACCGGGTTTTTTTGAAAAACCGCAGAAACCGCAGGCATTGACGCAGAGGTTGGTAACATTGATATTCTGGTTCCTGACATAGGTGACTGCGTTTCCGGCCCGTTCTTCACGCATCTCATCAGCAGCCGTTGCAATCTCCCATATATGTCGATTCCGGACCCTGAATAGATCCGATGCTTCGTCTTCGCTCAGCCGGTGGCCGTTTTTCACATCATCCAGCAGTATCCTCAGGTGTTTCTCCATAGCTCGCTCCGGATAATTCTTCAGGCAGTGTAGCGTCCGGATAAAGTAAAGGTATCGTATTCTTGTGCCACATGATTATTATTCCTCTGCGCCAACCATCACTACAGGAGAGAGATATGGAGCAGGTTAAGGTATCACTGACCCGGAAAATTGCAGACGGGTATATTATCCCGCTGGGACCGGCGAATCTTGTTGCTGTAATGACCGACGTAGGGATGGTAGGATGCGGAGCGTTTGATGTCGCTGCACTTGATTCGTTCAGCTATCCCGCAGCCAAAGTGAGACCCTCAATCGGACCTTCAATTGTAGATACCGACGATATTCTTAACGGGATAATAAAGGAAGCAAACCGTTCAGCATTAGGGAGGGGGATCCGGGCCGGGATGACCGGACGGCAGGCACTGGAACTTCTTTGATATCTTTTTAAAAATCCCGGGTTTCCGGTTGGACTTTTTTATGTGGCGCGTGCGTTATTTTTGCTTATTATACCGGTCCGTAGAGAGTTGTGCGTTCTGTCAGGGTTCTTCCCAGGTCTGATACCATACGTTCCATGATTATCGGATCAAGATAATCTGCATCTTTTGCCCCTGCATTTGTAGAGACATCATCTGAGAACATGGTGCCGGCAAGATCATTACCTCCGGCCAACAGCATCATCTGTGTCATTTTAAGTCCCAGCTTACCCCATGGAACCTGTATATTGTCGAAATTATCCAGGAATAGCCGGGAGACAGCAATCATCAGCAGGTCCTCACGGCCGGTTGCACCAGCGCGGGTGATACCCTTTTTATAGAGAGGTGTATTGATATGGAGATAAGAAAGGGGAACCAGTTCCGTAAAGCCGTGGGTTTCGTCCTGAATACTGCGGAGGATCCCCAAGTGCTCTGCCTGATCTTTTGCTGTCTCATACGATCCGTACATGATTGTTGCAGTTGATGGAATCCCCAGAGAGTTCGCTTCTTTAATTATTCTCACCCATTCAGCCGTGTCGAGTTTCCGGGGACAGATCACCTTTCTCACAGAGTCGACAAGGATCTCCGCTGCTGTACCCTGAAGCGAGCCAAGACCTGCAGACTTTAATCGCGCAAGTACTTCAGCACTGGGAAGATTGCTTTTGCATGCTGCATGGGAGACTTCGTCAGGGCTGAATGCATGGAGGTGTATATGCGGTCCTATTTCAAGCACCCATGTAAGTATATCACAGTACGAGTCAACGGAAAAATCGGGATGTACTCCACTCAGCAGACAGATTTCAGTGACGCCACGTTTAAGGGCGAGACGCGCTTTTTCCTGAATTGTTGCTTTATCATTGCAGTAAGCCCCTTGATCATCTGCACTCCTGCCAAAGCTACAGAAGCCGCACAGGTTCTTACATATATTGGTCACATGCAGGTTCTGGTTTTTGACATAGGTTACAACATTTCCTGTGCGACGCTCACGAATCTCATCTGCAGCAGATGCAATCCGGAGAACATCCCGGTCTTGTGTGTTCAGGAGCCGTGTTGCTTCATCCACAGTAAGGCGATGCCCACTGATTACATCTGAAAGGAGGTGCGAAATCTCTGTCATAACAACCGAAAGGAGCTAGCGCTGCTTTTTTCCGCTTTTTTTTGGCTGCTTACCCTTTTTATTTTCATGAGAGGACAAGTACAACTCATGAAGGACCATGATGGCGACAACGATGATGGTTACCTCGACAATATGAAGCGGAAGATAACCTACCAATGGAACGGAAAATAGGGCCTTTCCGACTATCCAATCTTCCTTTACTGGTTCGATGATCCCAATACCCGGATAATTGATACCCTGGTCTGGACTGGGGTTATTATCCCCCCATGTGATGTATCCCGCATGTGGCGGGGTATAATTTCTCATAAGTTTCATCCCTTTGATTTCAGTAACCGGTTCGTTGTCCACGTATTGTATTGCTCTATGGATAATCGGATGAACGCTGGTGAGACCATTCGGCTTGTAGATAATAACATCGCCGTAATCTGAATACTTTATTTCGCCGCTCTGTTTGCCAGTTATCCATGTTTCAAAAGGGCCATACCGATCTTTCTGGACAACAACCACGAGATCTCCCACATTCATGTGAGGCACCATACTCTGGGATTCGATAGTGACAACAGCGGGCCAGGTACCACAGATCAGGAATAAGGCAAGAGCGACTCCTCCAACAACTGTCACGATCCAGATAAGATCGCGTGCAAGGGACACCGCCCAGTGATCGCTTTTTCGGAATTGTGCAACCAGCGTTCGGATATCCCGTTTATTATTGTTATCTGCCATTTCTTAACGCCCTTTATCTGATTTTTTATTATTGTATTAACCTTTCATAATTTGCCATGAGGCATATTAAAATGCCGCAAGGGTTCATGGTCAGATCCCTGAACGTGACATATAGTAAATTCCAAAAAGGATGAGGAAAATCCCGCAGAATACAATTAATTTCCGATATGCGGTATCAGGAAGGATGGTCCTTCCTTTTGACACCCCGGTTGATACCAGCGTGTACCACGCGGTATCTGCAGTCCAGTGCCCGATCATGAATGCTCCGGCAAGAACCAACCCTCCCTCAAGCCCCGCAATCACCATCGCACTTCCTATGGATAACCACCATATCCAGAAATAGGGGTTTGCCGCACTCGTAACCAGTCCTGCCAGATAGGGGTTGCCAACCGATTTAATCGTGGAGATATGCATAGTTGCTTTCCTGCTTCCCGCTATCGTGAATGCCCCGAATGCAACCAGAGCAATTCCGCCAATTCCTCCAATCG
>Ga0187854_10001726_pt1 | contig 20484 bp, 15 predicted proteins | sample June2016WEW_6_15_FD_132445 | JGI IMG/M metagenome (GOLD analysis project Ga0187854, IMG submission 132445) | Peatland microbial communities from SPRUCE experiment site at the Marcell Experimental Forest, Minnesota, USA - June2016WEW_6_150 | ecosystem: Environmental > Terrestrial > Soil >...
CCCCCCGCGTGACGGCCCGGGGCGAAGTGAGCCAATAGCTCCCTGTAGTGAAGACCTTTAGAATGCTCGGCTTGATTTTACAGGGATTTACGATTGACATACCCCCGAATCCGCTAAGTCGGGCTAGGAGAAACCTGGTCATTCTTTAATATGAAAACCTATTTGAAGGATGTGCTGCAATTGTGATAGGAATAAATGGAAGGGTTGCAAAAGAGATGCTTCCTTCATAGGAAAATCCTGAGGAGGTTACGGGGACGAAGAAAAAAGTATTGTTCTTCTATCCCAGGTTCGTCGAGGAGTATAAAGCTCTGCTGGAAAAGAATATCCCCGAGGCGGATTTCATGATCTGCACGAACCGGGAGGAGATGGAAAAATATGCGCCGGAGGCCGAGATCGCCCTGGTGGGGATGACCTTCCCGCAGGACGTTTTCAAAAGGATGCCCAAGCTCGAATGGATTCAGGCCCTAGCCGCAGGCGTCGAGAGCTACATCCAAAACGCGGAACAATTCAAACACATTCCCGTATGCCGGATCACCGGCGCATTCGGGAAATACATGGCGGAGTACGTCTTGGCCTACGTTCTCTACTTTTGCCAGAATATCCCGCGCGTACTCAAGGCCCAGCGGGAAAAGAAATGGGATCCTTTTCGGATGGAGTTCATTCATCAAAAGACTCTTGGAGTCATGGGCCTGGGACACATCGGCAAGGTGGTGACCCAGAAGGCCAGGGATGCAGGGATGCGGGTGATCAGTTGGGATATGGTCCCGGCCGATGCTCCGTATGTCGAACGCCAGTTTAGGTCCCAGGAGATGTCGGGTTTTCTGAAGGAGGCGGATTTTGTTGTTCTCACGCTGCCGGTGACACCGGCAACGAAGAACCTGGTCGGCCGCGACTTCTTTCAGGCCATGAAGAAAGCCGCGTATCTGATCAACATCTGCAGGGGGTCCATTGTAGACGAGAACGCCTTGGTGGAAGCCTTGACGTCAGGTCAAATAGCGGGTGCGGTCATCGATGCGATGAAAGAAGAGCCCCTTCCCAAGGAAAGCCCGTTGTGGGACTGCCCCAACCTGATCGTCACATCCCATATCTCCGGGCCCAGTCTCCCGGAGGACATGGTTGAGATTTTTAAGGAGAACTTCCAGAGATTTCTGAGAAAGGAACCGCTGAACGGGCTCATTGATTTTTCAAGAGGGTTCTGACGGTTGACGCCCGACACCCCAAAGGGAAAAATCCGCAAAGAGCCCACATTCTAAGCTGTTTGGGTCAGGCTCGACATTTTGACAATTGAGAATCAAAGTTCGTTTGGTTTGATCGATCGGATCTCCCCGGGACGCGCGAAAAAAAAAGGAGGTCCTTCACCCGTTCTCTTGCCGCTTCCCGGACTGCGCGGTAGTGCCATAGACCCTGCTCCTGGTAGGACTGGAAGCGCTGCTTCAGGGCGTCATCGGAGATGTCGTCAGTCTTATAATCCACGATCACCCATCCGTTGCCTCTTCAAAGAGGAGGTCGATTTCCCTTTCCACCAGGTTCCCTTCCAGAGAAACGGAGAAGGGAACTTCCCGAAGGGAGGTTTCGATTTGGTTGCTTTTTCTGAATATGGGTTTTGAAGCTTCCGAGTCAAGGCCATGGAGAAGGTCCAGAGTTGAAGAAGTTTGGGGAAAGAGGACATCCAAGATAGCTTAAAGCGCATTTCGTTTAATCAACTCGCGGCTGGCTATTTTTCATGACGGTTAAAAATAGTCTTGACTATTTTTCAAGCGTATGAAATATTGCCGTTATGAAATCGCGACCCATCTACCTGAATGTTTGGCGGGAGCTTGCAGCTGAAAAGGCTATGATTTTTTTGGCTGGACCCCGCCAGAGCGGCAAAACGACCTTGGCCCAAATGATAGCCGCAGAGTTTACCAATCGCTTCTACTTCAATTGGGACAATCCGGAGGACCGGACCCGCTTGCTCTCCAATCCGTTCTTTTTTCAGGAAATCGAACGCCGCAATGGTTCGGCGCCGTTCATCGTATTCGACGAAATTCACAAGTACAAGGACTGGAAAAATTACCTGAAGGGAGTTTACGATCGCTTTAGTAAAGAGTTTAAGTTTCTGGTTAGCGGGAGCGGGCGATTGGATATTTATCAGAAAGGGGGAGACTCTCTGGCGGGACGTTACTATCTCTTTCATCTCTGGCCGTTCAGTTTAGCTGAATTAAGCGGCAGCCGTCGTGACTTTGAGCACTTCAGGAACCACCCCCTGGAGGTTATAACCGAAAGAAGCGTTGAACGGCAGGGTGTTTGGTCAACCCTCGAACGATTCAGCGGCTTTCCGGAGCCTTATCTCAACGGTCGAGACGCCTCCTACCGGCGGTGGTCCACCGCCTATTCCCAGCAGTTGATTCGCGAAGATATCCGCGACCTGACCCATATCCAGGCAGTCGGTGACCTTGAGACTCTTTATCATTTGCTACCATTGAAAGTCGGCAGCCCGATTTCGGTTCCATCCCTGTCCAGCGTTCTCAAACTATCCTACAATACGATCCGCAACTGGCTTTCCACCTTCGAGCGTTTTTTTCTGATCTTCAGCTTGACGCCCTGGACGCGAAAAATTTCCCGGGCCATCCAAAAGGAGCGAAAGATCTACCTCTGGGATATTCCCCGCATCAAAGATCCCGCTGCCAGATTCGAAAACATGGTGGCTTTAGAGCTTTTCCGGGCGGTAACCCTTTGGAATGATATGGGCTGGGGAAAATTTTCGCTGCATTTCATCAAGAATAAGGAACAGCAGGAGGTAGATTTTCTGCTAGCCGATGAAAACCAGCCGTTTCTATTGATTGAGACGAAACTTTCGGAAACCCAGCCCTCCCCGGCTCTTTTGAAATTCCAGGCGTTTTTAGAGATACCCGCCATCCAGCTTACCAATAAGCCCGGGGGTTATCGAAAACTGTCAAACGACGGTCAGAAAATCCTGGCCGTCCCTGCTTGGCAATGGCTCCCGGCGATCCCTTGAAACATCGCATTTGATGGGATTCAGGGCATTGGGTGGACACCATCCTGAATTGAATAGCAGGGGCGGTTCGCGAATCGCCCCTACCTTCCTAAATTGAATCCTCAGAGGGTTTGATGGAGCGGACTTCGCCGGAGCACACGAAGAAAAATGTTACTTCCTTAATATTTTTCTTATCGGTGGTTAGACAGGAAAAAATAGGAGGCCAATTGCCGAGTAACCCGAAATCTCTTTTTAATCAGGATTCTCGCGGTAAACCCCATAGCTTTGCAACGCCTTCCACATGGCCATGATGTTTTCCGGTGGAGTCTCGGGCTGGATGGCCTGGGTGGCGGCGAACACGAATCCGCCTCCCGGGGCAAGGTTCTCGATGCGCCGCTTTACCTCGTCTTCCACCTCTTGAGGGGTGGAAAAAGGAAGGGTATGCTGAATATCCACTCCGCCACCCCAAAAGGTGAGGGAGTCGCCGAATTCCTTCTTTAATTTCCGTGTATCCCCCATATCTTTCGCCCCTACCTGGATTGGGTTTAAGATTTCCACCCCCATCTCGATGATATCGGGTATGAGCGGGTATATGGCCCCGTCCGAGTGGAGAAAAATCTTCTTTCCGTACCGCTTTTTGATAAATGAGAAAAGCTGAGCATACCGGGGTTTGATCAGCTTGCGAAACATTTCAACCGAAACCCATAGGCTCTGCTGATGCCCGAAATCATCCATCTCGCACACGATGTCGATCCACTGCCCCATTTGGTCCAGAACATTCTGGTAAAAGCTGAGTTTCAGCTGTAGGAGTTTATCCAGGATCCATTCCGTTCGCCGGGGGTCGAGGACGAGATCGGTAAAGAAACGTTCATGCCCCTCCAGTTGGGCTCCAAATTGAAGCAGCCCCGAAGAAAACGAGCTCCCCAGGACAAAGGCGGGATCGGCCTGTTTGCGCACCGCCAGGACTTCCTTCTCCACTCCCGCAAGACGGTTGATATCCAGCGGATCCGGCCAGAGAAAGCGCGGGAGATTGGAGGTTTCAACTTCAGATAGCGGTTGATAGAAGATGAAGAAGTGATGCCCCTGATCCTTGGCCAGCTTCCGTCCGATACCCCATTCATCGTAGAAAAAGGAATACCCTCCCTCTTCCTGCATCTTCAAGGACCAGGAGCCCTGGGGGCGAACCCGGAAAGACCGGGTGTCCACCCGGAACCTCTGGAGAAAATTCTCGCTTAATTTCGCCCGCTGACTGCTGATGTCCCCGACCTCTCCTTTCTCGTCCGAGTGGAGATACTTCAGCAAATTTCGGTACGCCTGTATGGAGATTCCACTGGGACCCAGGGCTCCCAGATCGTAGGGGACCCGGTCCGGCTCCCGGTGAGATAGGGCTATCAAAATTCGTTCCCTGGAATTCATAGATTCAATCTCCCAAATCCAGTTTTACGGGTCATGGCAAACTGCGGGGGCATTTAGGATCATCCCTGAAGCTTTATTGTCCGGACTTCTCCGGAGCGGACGAAGAAGAAAGTCACCTCTTTCACCTTCCCACCAGTGGCTTGATGGACAGCGCGGGCATACCAGGTTCCCTGTTCCTGGTAGGATTGGAAGCGCTGCTCCAGGGACTCCCCAGAAACATCATCGGTCTTGTAATCCACGATGGCCCAGCTACCGCCCTCTTCGAAGAGGAGGTCGATTTTTCCTTCAACAATATTGTCATTCAGGGAAACGGAAAAAGGAACTTCACGGAAAATCCGTTTCGATTTTCGGGCCCGTTCCATGAGGGGATGGTCCAGACATCTGCGACAAAGAGTTTCAATCTTTTCAGCCAACCCCGGAATGGACTGATCCATTGCTTTGACCCGGGAAAGGTCTCCCAGGTTACTCCCGCTGGCCAAGTCCAGACGCTCCATAACAGCATGAAAAGCCAGGCCGAAGTAGAGTCCCGATTCCTCTGACCCTTTGCCGGAAGCCCTGGGCTCAGTTTTCTCGTCAAAAAAATAGGGAGGAAAATCGAGGAAGGCGGATGAGGAAGGGGCCAAGAGAGGGAGTCCGCGAGAGGCTTTCTCCTTGACCGAATCGAGGGTTTCTTTCCAGTGTATCCGCCGTTGCCAGGGAGTTTCTCTTTCTCTTTCGGATTCACCCAAGTCCAATCGAAGGGGAGGTTTTTCCGCCGGTTGAAGATCGAAGCATCCTCCGCCCGCGATGAGCTGGCCGTCGACCACAGACCAGGGATGCATCTCATCCATTCCGGGCACCTTCCCTTCGAGCAGGCTGAAGAAGCCTTTCCTTTTACCCCAGAAGAGGGGGATGACCAGGTAATCCCTGGCCCGCGTGGCGGCCACATAGAAAAGCCTTCGATCCTCCGCTTCCATCCTGGCTTTCTCCTGCTTCAGGGCGGAGTCGTACCCCGCAGTTTTAAAGCCGCCGATGGCCAGTTGAAAAGTACCCTGGAGCCTCAAGGGGATGAACTCCTGTCTGCGGACCCGCTGGCTCGCAAGATTCGCCAGGAATACGACGGGAAATTCCAGGCCTTTGGCTTTATGCACGGTCAGCAATTTCACGCTCTCTTCGCCCTCTTCCGCCCAGGGAGACTCTCCCTCGCGAACGCCCTCCTCTTCCCTGGTCTCCAACCATTCTACGAAGCGCCGGAATGTGGCCTGGCTCTCTCCCTCGAACATCCGGGCCTGTTCAAGGATCTTCCGCAGGTTGGCAGCCACCTGCTCTCCTCCCTGACGGAGAAGAGAAAACTCCAGGGCCTTCGTCCCGGAGAGCAGTGCGGTGACCGTGCTGGAAAGGGAATTGGCATTCCTTTCCTCATGGAGCTTCCGCAACAGGGAGAAAGTTTCGGCAAAACCGCTGCCCTCCTCATCGGGAGAATGGAGGTAGTTGAGCCGGTTCCCGGAGGATGCGAAGAGAAAAATCTCTTCATCGGAAAAGCCGAAGAAGGGTGAACGCAAGGCCGCGACCAGGGAGATTTCATCCGCCGGGTCGTCCAGAGCCTTGAGACAGCATAAAAGACTGCGTACTTCCTGGCGCAGATAAAACTCCTTTCCTCCTTCCAGGCGGTAAGGAATGGACCTGGCTTTCAGAGCCTCTTCGTAAGCTTCGATTCCGGTGAGCGTGGGAAAGAGCAAGGCCATGTCCCGAAAGCCTACGGGTCTGCTTCCTCCTTCCTTTTTATCAAAGACCATCCACCGGCCTCTGGAATTTTCCCCGACCATCTCCTCGATCAAAGCAGCGATGGATTGGGCCTCTCCTTCTCTGACCTGTGGCGCTGATGCTTCCAGGGGTTCAAAGCCCGGGGTTGGAGCCAGGAGGATCACCCCCGGTTGATCTCTGAGGACCTCCTTCCGCTCGGGGTGAGGCGCTAAGGGGGTATAGGACGGCTGAAAATGTCCTTCCTCCGTGGGTTGAATCAAATCCGTGAAGATTCGGTTGACCCAGGAGATAATGGAAGGGACCGTTCGAAAATTCTGAACGATATTCAAGCTCGCACCTTTGACCGTTAACTTTTCCTTGGCTTTTTCGTAAGTCTCAATATCTGCCCGCCGGAAGCGGTAGATCGATTGCTTTGGATCTCCAACCAGGAAAAGCTTTCCCGGAAGAACCGCAACTTCCTCCCAATTCTCAGCCCGGGCTCCGTCTTCAGCGAGGAGGAAGACCACTTCAACCTGTAGGGGGTCCGTGTCCTGGAATTCGTCCACCAAGATGTAGCGGAACCTTTCCTGGAAATACCGGCGAATTTCTTTGTTGTCCCGCAAAAGATTCCGGGCCAGGATCAGAAGATCCTGAAAATCCAGGAGCCCTCTCCTGTTCTTTTCCTCCTGGATGGTCATAAGGAAGGCCCGCACCCATTCTAATAGCTCAGCCATGACATCGGAGCGGATGGATTCTTGAAGTGCCTTGAGATCTTCACCGAGTCCTTTTAGGATTTGCTTTTGGACGTCACAACTGGTCGGCTTCTTCCATTTCTGTTTATTCCCCTGGCTCTTGATCTCCAGGTCACGGAGAAGAATGATTTCCCTCCGATCCGGGGAGGCCTCCTTGAGTTCCTTTATCTTTTGGCGCAGGGCCTGAATGGACTGGTATCCCAGGTCCTGTTCGTCCCGGCAATCGGATTCCGCTAATTCCCAGGCTTTCTGAACCTCCCTTTCCAGGCTTTCCAGAAAAACAACGGTGGAATAAGCAGGCCGGCGAAAGGGGTCTGCAGGAAGGAGATCGCGGTTGTCATAGACCTGCCGCACGAGGCGGGCGAGAGAATCCAAATTCATGCCCAGGGCCAGGGCCCGTCGCAGCTCCCGGGCCTTCTTCTCCAGCTCTTGTCCCAACCACTGGTCCCAGGTTTCCTGGAAGAGCAGGTCCATGCCGATCTCGTCAAGGGGCTCGAAATTGGGGTCAATCGATGCTTCTACCGGACGCTCTCGGAGCAGGCTGGCACAGAACGAGTGGATCGTTGAAATGGATGCGCGTTCCAGATCTTCCAAGGCTTGGGCAAGGACTTCGCCCTCCTCTGCCGATGCCAGCGGGATGGCCTTCTCGATGGCCTCCCTCAATCGCACTTTGAGTTCACCCGCCGCTTTTTCGGTGAAGGTAATCGCTACGATCTGCTCGAGGGAAGCCCGGTGGTTCCGGATGAGAGAGAGGATCCGCTCAACGAGAAGGGTCGTCTTCCCGGTGCCAGCGCCAGCTTCCACCGAAAAGGAGCGGTCCAGGTCGCCTCGTGCTGTTTCCCGTTGAGCTTGATCAGCCAAATATAATTTCTGATTCATCGCTAAGTTTGGTAGAGATTACTTTCCAATTCTCCCTGTTATTTAAAGGGGGCCAGGGGGATTGAACTTCTTATTTTTCACCGCAGAGATCGCAGAGGACGCCGAGGATAAAAAATCAGAAACCGCCAGATTATTTTCTTGGCCTTTTGAACATTGCACTCTGCGTTCTCTGTGGTTAATTTTTTATTCGCAATCCGAAATCCGCATTCCGTATTTACATCAGGGGATCTCTCTCATCTCCAGAAAAGCCGCGGCCCGGGGGTCGCTCTTTTTTCTCTCGAAGAGAACCCCGACGCCGTGTTCGCAGAGATTCTTGAAGTCACAGTACCCGCATTTACGGTCATCCTCTTCCATGGGGAAAAAGGTTCCCTCAACGATCCCCCGGGAAATAATTTCAATGATCCTTTTTAAGGTTATTTCGTTCTCCTTCCATCTTTCTCCCCGGAAAGGAAGGCGCTCGAACTCCCCCTTGCGGCTCATGCAATAATACTCTGCCCAGCTCTTTTCTATGTCGGCCTGATTCCAGATCTGGCAGGCGGCCATCAGGTAAAGGGGTAACTGCAGCGTGGTTCCTCCACAAAAACCATCTTCCTCTCCCTGTAACTTTCCGGTCTTGTAATCGATGACCCGCAAGGATTTTCCTTCGGGTGAAAAGTCTACCCGGTCGATTCGGCCACGGAAGGAGATCGAGGTTCCATCCTTTAAGGCCAAGGAGATGGGTTCGCTGGATGGCCCTTTTCGGGAACCCGTACTCTGGTACCCGAAACGAATCTCGAAATAAGCCGGCAAAATTTTTCCCGCTTCTTCGATCTCTTTCTGCAAAAAGGTGTGCAGGTCTTCGAGGAGCTCCTGCTGGTCGAGCTCCCAGAGCAAGGGAGACCCGGTCAAACCTTGGGCTGCAGTCTCAGTAAACGCGCGGGCAGCCACTTGGCCCATGATCTGCCGGTAAACTTCCATGTTCTCCTCCCGCAGGGGGCCGGGTTTTTTCTCCAGGACCTTCCTGTAGAATTGATGGAGGATGTCATGAACCACCTTACCCCGATCCACGGGCTGAATGCGCTGAATCTTCTCCGGAGAAGGAAGGACCCCGAGCCCGAGGACCTCGGAAAGGAAATACTTGAAGGGACAGGAGGCATAGGTTTCCAGCTTCGTGGGGGAGAGGATCTGTCCCGAAAGAGCGAAGCGGTCCCGCAGGTGCTTGCGAGCTTTGGCTGATTTCAAACATCCATCATACTCCGTAAAGACTTTGAAACCCCAGCGGAGGAGGGCCAGCCTTTCCGCCCGGGCAAAGGTGGGAAAGAGGCTCTTTAAGTAAGCAACTTCTCCCCGGTCTTTGTTTTTGAGAGCCTTTCCTACCTGGCTCAGGTCGAACTCCTCTTCATCGATGGCCTGATCGGGATCTTCCGGGGCCAGCCTGGAGAGCGGCACGCGTCGGTATTCGGAGAGCGTTTCCAGGCGGCTGTAGTCCAGGATCTCTCCGTGCAGGGCTTCCCCCACTCGCAGGAGGAAAGAGGAAGGAATGCGCTCCCGGCCGGAAGAAGGGTCCAGGCGCGGATAGGAAAAGATCAGTTTTTCCCGCGCGGACCCTAACGCCAGACTGAAGAGGAGCCTTTCCTCCAGGAAGCGAGAGCGTTTGAGAGGGATTCTCCCCGGTTCTCCCATAGCTTCGTTGAGCTTTTGGCGCTCATAATCCAGAAGCAAAGGATCCTGGCGCGCGGGCGCGGGGAAGGCACGTTCCACCAAGCCAGGGATGAAGACCGCGCGAAAAGATAATCCCCGGGCAGGCATCAAGTCAGAGACACAGACGCCCCCTCTCTGAAAGAATCCCTGGCGCAGAGTCTTTTCCTCCAGGGCCTCGGAAAGAATCTCCTGGAACTGAGGGACCTGGACCTCCCGGCCAAGAGCATCAAGGGATTCAAGGCCGCGCAGCGTTTCAACTATCGCTTCTCGGGGTTCACCCTCCAAGAAATAAAATTCCACCAATCGGATGGTGGCATCCACCATTTCCCGCCAGGTTGCTTTTTGAGGAAACCGATCCAGGGTCAAAAAAAAATCTTTCAGGAAAATCCGGAAACGTTCCGCCTCTTGGCCTAAGGATCTTACCCCTTCCCCGTCTTCTTCGGACTCCTGGTCTCTTCTCTGGGCGATCCAGGCGCCGAGTTTCTCTCCCCACTGGGTCCGGCCTTCTACAATCCCTGCTTCTCGGGAGATGAGTTCCCACTGCGAGGGGGAGGGTTCTTCCTGGAAAAATCTTGACCAAGCAAGGGGAGCGAAGGTCAGAAACTCCAATACTTCATTTCTCCGAAGATTGCTACCAACCAGGTCGAGGAGAAGAAGTAAGCTTTTCCCGACCTGGGAACGAGAGAGAGGTACACCCCCTTGAAGATAGATCGGAATATGAAGGCGCTGGAACGTTTCCTGAATGAGAGAGGCGTATAGGTCGAGGTTGCGAAGGAGAATGGCCATTTCATGGAAGGGAATGTCCTCCTCCTGGGCCAGACACAAAATCTCCCGGGCGACCTCGCGCACTTCTTGAGCTTCGCTGGGAGCGGCAATGATGGAGACCGCTCGGTCTTCTTGCGTAGGGGGCCCTTTCTTCTCCCTCGCCTTTCCCCGAAAGATTTCTTTTTGAAGAACCTCGACAGAATTACCCCCCTTTCTTTCGAGTCCCTCGAGAGATTTCGCCTGGAAGCCCAATTGGCTATACCACTTGAGGGTGGGTGAGGCATAAACGAAACCCAGCGTTTCACGCCAGGGCATGAAGGCGGTAAAGCTCAGAGAGTTCGCGCAAGCCTGTAAAAGCTGCTTTTGGCCCTGGGTAAAATCGTAGAACCCGTAAATCACCAGCTCCCCGCAGTTGAAGATTTCTGGAAAACGGTGGCTTTCTTTACCGGCCCTGAAGAGCAGCTCTGAGTCATTGTAAAAGCCTTCCCCGATCAGCGACCGGTAGGATTGGTAAAGGGTGTTAAGCTCGACCCATTTCCTGTCTTCCTTGGGCGGGAGCTCTTCCATTCCGCCATCCCAGAGATCTCGGAAAGTAGCCCCCAGAGCTCTCTGGAAACCTCTTCGGCTGGCGATTGGGCTGAAGTAGCTACCCCGCTCAATCTTTTCCGTTAGAAAAGAGACCACGACGAGATCGCCAAACCGGGGCAGAGGACGAAACCCCTCCCTGTTCATGGGCCCGGCGGCCAAAGCTTTGGCGAAGTCGATGAAAGTGAGGAAGCGGAGATTGATATGGTTCAGTCCCCTCAGGACAAGGAACCTTCGCAAGTAGAGGCCCAGCAGGTTCGATCCGATCAACACCACCAGAGGGGAAAGAGGGTCCGTTTCTTTTTTGCGCTTCAGGAAAGCCAGAAGCCCCTCTTCCAACTCCGGCTGGAAGGGACCGATGAAGAGTTGATGATTTTTCTTTTTTTCCTCCATCTGCTTTTTTTCTTAAAGGTTCTTCCTGACCTCTTTAAAAATCTGGTCAAACATCCGGTGAGTCAGCTTCCCTGTCTGAGTATTCTGCTGGCTGGGATGATACGTGGAGATCAGGGTCTGTCCGCTGGGAAGAGGATAAATCCGATCATGGCCAAATACCCAGGCAGGGATCTCAAGGCCCTTCAGCCGCAAAGACCTGAGGGTTTGCGTAAAAGCGATCTGTCCTAAAGCGACGATGACCTTCACGTACTTTAAAAGGTCAAGTTCCTGTAAGAAATAGGGTCGGCAGTTTTTGATCTCTTCGGGAAGAGGTTTATTCTTGGGTGGGGCGCAACGGATGGTGGCGGTAATATAGCAGTCCCGTGGGGCGAATCCGTCGTCCCGCCGCAGGGAATTGGCTTGATTGGCAAAGTCGAATCTATAGAGGGAGCCAAATAACCATTCGCCACTCCGATCCCCGGTAAACATCCGGCCCGTCCGGGTCCCGCCATTGGCTGCCGGTGCCAGTCCGACAATGAGAACCCGGGCACGCGGGTCTCCGAAACCGGGAAGGGGTTTTGACCAGTAATCCCAATCTCTGAACCTTCTTGGTTTATGATGGGAGATTTCCTGGAGGTAGGCGACAAGCCTGGGGCACTTCCGGCACCGGATGATAGTTCTCTGAAGTTTTTCCAGTTCCATCTCCGCGCTCATTTCCTTCTTTCTTGTCCGGGCTGATTCCCATTGGCGATGGATGATTTCTGGCTATAATGAATGATAGCTGGAATGGGTTATTTTGGGAAGGCCTAACGAAGATTTCGGATTTCGGGCTGAAAAGATAGCAAAATTTCAAGTTAGAATAGGACTCCAAACAAGAAACATTAAGGATGATCAACAAGGCGGGTTTTTTTTATGGCTGGGTTATTGTCTGCGTAACCATCGTTGGCATGGCCCTCATCTACGGCATTCGCCATTCCTTTGCCGTTTTCTTCTCCCCCATCCTGGATGAGTTCGCCTGGAGTCGGGGCAACATCTCTATCATGCTCTCTCTGAATATTTTCGTCTATGGCTTCCTGGCGCCGGTAGCCGGCATCCTGGCCGATCGATGGAGAGCCCGGATCGTAATGCCTCTGGGGATCGGCATCCTGGGAATTGCGACTGCTGGTTGTTCATGGGCCCGGGAACTCTGGCATTTTTATCTCCTCTTCGGTATTCTGATGCCCCTGGGGAGCGCCTTCAGTGGTTGGCCTATTTTGGCCCCGGCCCTGATGAACTGGTTCGAAAAGAGGCGGGGCCTGGTCATGGGACTTGGCCAGATGGGCGGGGGGCTCAGTTTCGTTTACAGCATATTCGTGCAGTTTATCATTCTACACTATGGATGGAGGTTCACCTTTTTGGTGCTGGCCGGCACCCTGGTCCTCATTCTCCTCCCCTTATACATTCTCTTTTTTTATTATCGACCCCAAGACAGAGGACTTATACCTTACGGCTTGGCCATCGGGGTGACGAACCAGGGGCCAGCCCAGAAGGAATCTGTAACCAAGACTCCTCTTCTCCCAGAATGGACACTCAGCCAGGTCCTGCGCAGCTATCGATTGTGGCTACTGGTCCTGTCTTATGCGCTCTTCTGGGGGATCGGTGCTTATCTAGTTTTGGCTCATCAGGTGAGATTTGCTCAAGATGCGGGTTACAGCAGTATGTTCAGCGTTTCCATCTTTGCCCTCTACGGCATGAGCCTGTTTTTGGGTCAGTTGTCGGGTTTCATTTCGGACCGGATGAGTAGGGAGAAAGCCGCCATACTGGCTGTCGCTCTTTCCATGATTGCCCTGGTTGCTCTCATTTCCGTCCGCGATATTTCCCAACCCTGGCTCCTGTACCTTTACTCCATTTGTTTTGGTTTCGGGGGGGGGCTCTTTACCCCCACCATCTTCGCCGGTTCTGCAGATATCTTCTATGGCCGGCATTTCGGTGCCGTTTCCGGTCTTTTGCTGACCGGCATTGGGGTCGGCGGCATCTTCGGCCCCTGGCTGGGCGGCTATATTTTCGATCTCACCGGGAGTTATATCCCGGCTTTCATTTTCTGCCTGATTTGCATCGCCTTATCCTGCATTATCTTTTGGATTGCTGCTCCAAGGAAAGGAACCCAGAACGGGGCGGGGGTAAGGAATTAAGAGTTTATTCAGGATTGTTTCTGCCCCAAGGGGGCGAGCCGGAGAGCTGCGATCACCCCGGTGAAAGCCACTACAGCCGAGAGGATGAAAGCAGGAGTGAAAGAGCCGGTGAGGTCGGCGATTTTTCCGGCCACGGGAGGAGCCAGGGCCTGCCCCATGCCGAAGATGAGGATCGTAAAGCCCAAAGCCGCAGGAGCCAGGCGCGCCCCAACCGTATCTCCAACCGCAGCAGCAATGATAGAGGGAACGGACCAGGCGGTGAGGCCAAAGAGGATGGTGGAGATCAAATAACCGGAGTCAGATCTTGTCAGGCCGAAAAGGAGATACGAGGTTCCCTGAGTTAGTAAAACCAGCGCCAGTCCATATTTACGGCCGATGAAGTCGGAGACCGTTCCCCAAATGGGTCCGCAGAAGATGCTCAGGATGCCCAGCAACATGAGGTAGTTTCCGGCCTTCCCGGGGCTCAATTTAGCTTCATTGACCAGAAAGGCGGAAAAAAATTGGATATAAATAATGTAGGAAAACCCGAAGGTAAAGAAGACCCCCGCCAGATGCCAGAGAGATTGTGAGCTATAAAGCCTACTCCAGGAAAAAGAAATAGTCGATGATGGAAGAGGGGTGGGAGGTTCCCCGATGGGGTTTAGATTTTTTTCCTCGGGGTGATTCCGGATAAAGAGATAATTCACCAGGGCAATAAACAAGGTGAAGATCCCCAGGGTGTACCAGCATACTCTCCATCCGGATCCCGGAAAGCTCAGCAGAATATAAGGAATCAGGGGGCCGAGCAGAAACAGGGCGATACTCGACCCGCTGACCAAAATTCCCGAGGCCAGGCCCCTTCGACTGGCAGCAAACCAAGCCGAGGCTAAGGCCATAATGGGGACATTCGAACCTGCGCTGCCTGCGCCCGTAAGCAAACGCATAGCCAGGGCGAATTCAAAAGAATCGGAGATCCCCGTCAGGATCAGGCTTACTGCAACGAGCACTAAAGAAATGGAGATCACTACTCGCGAGCCGATGCGCGTGGCCAAGTAGCCACCCAACAGGGAAAATACCAAATAACCGACAAAATTCCCCGTGCCAATCCAGCCCATCTGGGCATAGGTGAGAGAGAGCCCCTCTTTCATGGAGGGAAGGATAGGAGTGTAGGCAAAACGCCCAAACCCAAGGGCCCCCGTGACCCCGATAAAGCCCACCAGGAGGATGATCCAGCCGTAATGAAGCCGCCTATGCCCGTCGTTCATAAGTGTTTCATAACACGGCTCCGAGTTTTTCGGAAGGAAATTTTGCCCGACAGTAATCCCGATTGGAACTGCAGTCAGGGATTTTGAAAGAAACTTTCCCGCCTAATTTCGCTCCTTGTTATCCTATGCGAGCCAAACCAAGATGAAAATTAGAATAATGGGAGGCAAGGGCAAGGGAAATTTGAGCATTGACTGGGGTGATTTCCTTCCGTATGATCTTGCTAAAGATCCCTGGGGTAGGTCAGACTCATCTTGAAGCCGCTCCTTCATGCTGAAATGATCAATCCACCTTTCGGAGACCCGGCTCTTTTCGTCGAGATATTCTGGGAACACCGGGCCTTGCTCTTCGATCTAGGAGAGCTGGGAAAATTTCGGCCTGCCAAGCTTTTGAAAATTTCCCATGTTTTTGTTTCCCACACCCACATCGATCATTTTATCGGTTTCGATACCTTGGTACGGCTGATGCTGAACCGCGAGAATGTTCTGAAGATCTTCGGACCTCCGGGGTTCCTTTCGAACGTTCGGGGTAAGCTTTCAGGGTATACCTGGAATCTGACCTCAGGATATCCTTTTTCTGTACTGGCGGCTGAAGTCCATCCGGATAGAATCCATTTTCAATATTTTCTTTGTCAGGAGCGGTTTGCTCCGGGCGAGGAGAGAGAGGAAAGTTTTGACGGAATTTTAGACGAGGATTCCCATATACAAACTAGCGCTGTCCATCTGGATCATTCCATTCCTTGCCTGGCTTTTGCCTTGCAGGAGCGTTTCCATATCAATGTACATAAAGAACGCCTGGCCCAAATGGGCCTTTCGATAGGACCCTGGCTCAAAGAATTGAAAGAGGCCATTTGGAGGGGAGAAGGGAGGGATTTCCGGGTGAAGGTCCCGCAGATGAATCAAGGAAGTGTTCAGGAAAAAGAAATTTCCCTGGCGGCTCTGAAAGAATCGGTAACCATCAGTCCCGGCCAGAAAATTGCTTATGTGGCGGATTGCCGTTTCAGCCAGGAGAATAACCGAAAGATCATCCGGTTGGTGCGAGGGGCGGATCTGTTCTTCTGTGAGGCGGCTTTCCTGGAAAGAGACCGGGACCGGGCCGAGGAGAGGTCCCATCTAACCGCCCGTCAGGCGGGGGAACTGGCCCGGGAGGCGCAGGCAAAAAAATTACATATTTTTCACTTTTCCCCGAAATATGAAAAGGAAGCAGACCTCCTCTATCGAGAAGCAGAAGAGGCCTTTCAGGGATGATCCAACAAAAAATGCGAGATGGGAAATGGCTTTGTTTGTTCCGGGAAATTATTTTGCCCGGGTCCAAATATTGGTCTTCCCAATCAAGGACACGCCGATAAAACCGCGTACTTTTAACCGATCGGGGTTTTCCAGCGTCAACTTACATTTATAGGTTTTTCCGTCCCGCGGATTGTAGATGAAGCCACTTTCCCAGAGGTTTTCGCCGGAAGGGGTAAACCCCCAGACCAGGTTCATGCCCAAGAGGGGGCGTTCTCGTTTCGAGGCGTCCGGGTTTTCTCGATCAATCTTTAGTTTCCCGCCCATGCCCTTAGAATCGTTTTCTGGAAAATTCGGGTCTTTTAGCCATATGATCTTTCCACAGAATTTTCCCTCGCAGGGATAGATTTCAATCTGGGCATCTTTTTCCTCGGTCCACCACTTCCCGACGAGGGCGTCAGGGTTTTGAGCAATTGCGACTGAAACCAGCATTAATGAAATCCCCAGTAGAAGAACCATAAATGGTTTTTTCATTATTTCCCCTCCGGAGCAAAGTAAAATCGATTTTCAACGCCTGCGCAACCCAATTTTAGGGCGAAGAATGGAGAAAAATCAAGAGCGTCCTGAAGTTTTTCAAAAGGAATATTGACCTTTGCGAAGCCCTATGGCTATACTAAAGGAAAATAAGGGGTTTCAGGGGCCTCTCCCCTCAAACACCCCGCAGACGAAAGCCAATTGCACCAAGATTTCAGATGACCAAACCAGAAGAAACCAACGCCCAATTAAGTGAAGAATTGAAAGCCCTACACCAGCGGGTTCAAGAGTTGGAGAAATCCGATCAGCAGCGCGAGCGAGCCGAAGCAGCTTTGCGGGAGAGTGAGAAAGAATTCCAGAAGTTTTATGATGAAGCCCCGGTCGGCTACCATGAGCTGGACACCAAAGGGAGGATCACCCGAGTCAATCGCAAGGAACTGGAGATGCTGGGGTACACCGCCGGGGAGATGCTGGGAAAACCGCTCTGGAACTTTTTTGTTGAAGAGGATACCACGCGCCATGTAACCATGGCCAAGCTTGCCGGAGATGTGTCCTTCCATGATACGTTCGAACGAACCTTTCGACGGAAGGATGGGACAACCTTGCCCGTTCTGGTCGAAGACCGACTCCTTCGGGACAAGAACGGCCAGATCATTGGCATCCGCTCGACGGTAGAAGATATCACTGAAAGAAGGCAGACGCAAGAAGCGCTCCGGAAAAGTGAGGAGCAGTTGCGTCAGTGGCAGCGGGTAGAAGCGATCGGAAGGCTGGCGGGCGGGGTAGCTCATGATTTCAACAATCTGTTGATGACCATCAAAGGTTGTAGTGAACTGCTGTTGAATGCATTCGACCGGCGCGATCCCCGGCGAGAAGAAGTGGAGGAGATTCTGAAGGCTGGGGAACGAGCCACCTCCTTGACGCGCCAGCTTTTGGCTTTCGGCCGCAGGCAGGTGCTCCAACCGCAGGTTCTGGACCTGAATTCGCTGGTGATCAACATGGACAAGATGCTCCGCCGCCTGATTGGCGAAGATATCCAGCTGGTCACCGTCTTGGATCAGGAACTCTGGTCAGTAAAGGTTGATCCGGGAATGATTGAGCAGGTGATCATGAACCTAGCGGTCAATTCGCGGGACGCCATGCCCAACGGGGGGAAATTGACCATCGAAACCGCCAACATCATTCATGACGAGAACTATGCCAGCCGGCATATATCGATGAAACCCGGTTACTATGTCATGGTAGCGGTTAGTGACAATGGGTGCGGAATGGACAAGGAAACCCAATCCCACCTCTTCGAGCCCTTCTTCACTACTAAAGAGAAAGGAAAAGGAACCGGGCTCGGCCTCTCTACCGTATACGGCATCATAAAACAGAGCGGAGGAAATATTTGGGTTTACAGCGAACCTAGCCAGGGGACAACTTTTAAAATATACCTGCCTCGGGTGGAAAAGACGGCCACGGTTTACAAGCCCAAAGCGAGTTCCCCGCCGGCTCCGGGAGGGACCGAGACGATTCTGTTGGTGGAGGACGAAGAGGCAGTCCGAACCATGGTGAGCAAGATCCTGAGGAATAAGGGCTATACGGTACTAGAAGCTGCCCACAGCGAGGAGGCCTTCGAGATTAGTGAACGACATGAAGGCCCCATCCACCTGATGGTGACCGATGTGATCATGCCCCAGATGAGCGGACCGGAATTAGCCGAGCGCCTGGCGCCACGACTTCCCGAGATGAAAGTTCTGTACATGTCCGGGTATCCGGACAATACCATCGTCCAGCATGGAGTCTTGGAGCCAGGAACGGCCTTCCTCCAGAAGCCTTTTACCCTGAATGCCCTGGAGTCAAAAGTTCGAGAAGTCTTGGATGGCACCCGTCCGGGGTCTCGAGAACCCGCAGCCTTTGAGCAATTCAGCCTCTTCCGTCAGTAGGCAAAAAATGCCAAATAATTGACCGTATCTTCCCTTCCTCTTTCCGATCCATTCCTCGATTCCATAAAATTTCAAAATAATTCCGTCATGTTAAATGTCGAAATCGGAAGATTGGCATGACAAGTGCAAAGAGTCAATAACAAGGAGGAGAAAAAATGCCCGAAATAACCAGGACCGGACAAAAAATTGTGAATGCTGTATTGGGACAGCAAACGGAATATGTGAGGATCGTGGACTGGGAAGGGAAATCCCTCACTTTTATACTGGTTGATGAGATCCGTCCAGAAGAGAAACCAACTTATCTCGGACCGGGGGAGGATAAAAAAGAGCCGGCATTATAGAATTCGAAGACCTAACCTTGGGAACCACAGTGAAAAAAAGAGAATTTTGGGTTTTGGCCTGAGTCCAGGGATTGAATTTTTGCTTCCCGGAGGAATCGAGCGGATTACAATTCCTCGGAAACATTTCCCTAGCCTTCCCTTTTCTCTTCTGTGGAAAAGCTGGAAAAAAATTCCCAGAACTTAAATGCATATTGTGAACCAAACTGTCCACCCGTTCCGATCCAATCCGTGAACCAAACTTAAAATCTTTCTCCATCTTTTTTGTTGTTTTTCTTCATTTTTTTAATTCCAAATCTTCCCCACTATTTTTTCCGTTTATCTTGGTTAAAATACGAATGCCCTCTTAACGCGATTCGAAGTTTTAGCCTCGCTTAAAGTTTTTGGCCAAAATGCCGATCTTTGGGTCAAATTCAACGAAAAAGGAATGACCATGGAAAAGATCATGACGGCTAAGGAATTGAGTCAATTTTTAAAACTGAGTGAATCGACGATCTACAAGTTGGCTTCTAACGGGGAGATTCCCGGCTTCAAAATCGGGGATTCCTGGCGATTTGAATTGGAGGAAATCCAGAAACTAATCCGGGATTCGAAAAAGAAAGGGAGAAAACAGAGAAATCCATTAGAAGAAAGGGAGGAAAGGGAAAAAGTGTTGGAAAGAGACCAGTAGAAAAAAGAAGCTTGGCTAAGACGGGGTAGTGATTCTCCAAAGCTCAGATATTCCGATACCAGGAGAACTCAAGGGTTCTGCCAGCCAAGAAACCATGATGACACTCCTTGGGGAAAGTCAGGCAATCTGATCGCCAAAGGTCATTTTTACAAATAATGAAAAAAGCATCGTGGCGATTATTTGGGCCTACCCTACGCCGGTTTTCCGATGACCAATCAGCCTACCGAAATCATTAGCGGTGAAAAAGCAACGGAATTGCTCCGTTATCTTATCGATTCCCGCCGTATGTGTAAAATCCAAATCCCCCACACCCCCTATTGCTGGATTACCTTATTATCCGGTATTAAAAAAGATGAACATTCGAATTCTTTGTTAATCGATGGAGTCCCTGGGTTTGAAGAGGCCCTTTCTCTATCCAAAGATCGAGAGGTCACGCTGGAGTATATGGACCCCGGCGGCATCCTCTGCTACTTTGACGCCCGGGTGGACAAAATTTTTCCAAAAATGATCTGGGTGGAATGCCCTGAGGTTATTTATCGAATCCAGAGGAGAAAATTTTTCCGGCTGAAAGCTCAGGGGGGGACTGAAATCGTCTTTCGGGTCGCTCCCGAAAAAGAAGAGAGGGCCAAGGTACGCGATTATAGCCTGGGAGGCTTGGCCTTCTTAACGGAAAGGCCCTTCCCTTTGAAGATGAATGATCAACTAAAAGATCTTTGCCTGAGAATCCCTGAAGAAGGAAGCTGGTTAACGGTTCCAATTCCCCTAGCCGTGATAAGGCGAATTGATTCCCAACCGGGCAGGTTCTTCTATGGTCTGGAATTCCTACAAATGCCGGATACTACGAGAGAACGATTGACCCGACATATTTTTGAGAAGCAAAGATTGCTACTCCGAAAATTCGGGAAAAATTTGCCTTTTCCAAATCCATTTTGAAATCTTCGGTATGCATAGCCATTGTTTATCAGGGGATCTCGCTCCCCTGCTAAGAAACCCCTAAAACTGAATTAGAGCCTGTTGGATCCGGGATTGAATGGACTTTCCTATGAAGCCACCTTTCCCTTATTCCCTTCCTCTCCTCTTTTCTAAGCTTTAGGGTTCTCCTTCTAACCCGACTTAGCGGATTCGGGGGTATGTCAATCGTAAATCCCTGTAAAATCAAGCCGAGCATTCTAAAGGTCTTCACTACAGGGAGCTATTGGCTCACTTCGCCCCGGGCCGTCACGCGGGGGG
>Ga0187854_10001730_pt1 | contig 20450 bp, 27 predicted proteins | sample June2016WEW_6_15_FD_132445 | JGI IMG/M metagenome (GOLD analysis project Ga0187854, IMG submission 132445) | Peatland microbial communities from SPRUCE experiment site at the Marcell Experimental Forest, Minnesota, USA - June2016WEW_6_150 | ecosystem: Environmental > Terrestrial > Soil >...
GGCGGACCTCGGCGGGGCGAACCTCAGCAGGGCGAACCTCGGCGGGGCGAACCTCGGCGGGACGAACCTCGGCGGGGCGAACCTCAGCGGGGCGTACCTCAGCGGGGCGAACCTCAGCGGGGCGAACCTCAAAGATGCCAAGGAAGCCGAATACTCTCTTGCGCAAACCACCATCGTGCCCGAAACTGGAGGCTTTCAAGGTTGGAAGAAGTGTTTGAACGGCGTAATAGTCCGTCTCCGAATTCCTGCCAAGGCACAGCGCTCTAATGCTTCTGGTCGCAAGTGCCGCGCCAGTGAAGCATTGGTGCTCCAAGTAATCGGTGCGGAAGAAGGCATTTCGCGATACGACCGAAACACGAAGTACCGCAAGGGCGAAACGGTGAAATGTGACAAATGGAATGAAGACCGCTGGCAGGAATGCGGGGGCGGTATTCATTTTTTCCTTACCCGCATAGAAGCGGAAAGATATTAACATGATCAACTTGTTACCTGGTTTACTGCTTCTAGCCTTTGCTGCCATCGGTTATTTTTCTATTTGCCGGACCGATGGTCCACCAAATCTGAATTGCTAAGGAGACCTAATGATCGGCATCTTACTCGCTGGGGGCGCCGCCACGCGGTTGCCCAACAAGCCGCTGCTGCCGATGCGCGACTTGCGGCCCGTCTGCTTCTCCGGGATGGACTACCTGCTCCGGCACGAAGTCGACCACGTCGCGGTGGTCACCCCACCAAGCTCAGTGATCGTGGACGTGATTGACAAGGTCTACGGGGACAAAATTGACCTCGATTTTATTTACCAACCCGAGCCGACCGGAGTAGGCGACGCGTTGAATTTAGTCAATCGCGATGGCCAATCATCCTTGATTGTGATGGCCGACAACGTCTACCCGCAAGGCGAGCTCCTACCTACTGACTCGAGTTACTGTTGGGCCGTGGTTCGGCAAGTACCGGCGTGGCGGATGCCGCACCTCGTGCGGTTGGGCAAGCACAACCACCTAACGCGCACCGGACCGGGTACGCACGCGCTGTCGACACCGTGGTTTCTGACCGAGGATTGCAACGAACCGATTTCGAGTGAGGGTTGGGATCACTTCTCGGGACTGACCCCAGTGATCCGACCCGGTGACGGGTGGTGGGACGTCGGCGTGCCGGAGACCTACGCCGCCTACTGGAGGAACGGGTGCAAGGACAGATAATCGATACTGACGTGGTAATCAAGCCGGGTCGGATACCGGACTTCTACATTCACGCTCCGTGGCAATACATTCCTCGGTTCGTGCGCCAGTACGGTGAGCACTACCTTTATCGCTACGTGACGGGCCGGCAAGCCACAGTGGCGGACGTGCCAGAGATCTTGCGGACGATGGAGTTGGTGTGGGACGTGTACCAACACGGTCGGCTGACGATGGCCGAAAAGCTCCGTTACTGCGAGTATGTGGCCGAGAGAACAGCGGGGTTGAAACCTGAGGCTGTGGAGGTTGTGCGCGACGCGTTGAACGTCATCCAAGCGGTCGAGCTGCCACGGGCGCGGTTGGTGCACGCTGACCTGACCCTGGAGAACGTCGTCATCGAGCCGACCGGTAACGTGGTGTTGATCGACCCAGGCTATCCTCGGGAAATGGTCACCCCGGCCCTGGACCGAGGGAAGTTGCTCCAAAGTGTGGTCATGCGGTGGGAGGAACGTTGGGGTCCGCAAGTTGAATTTTTAAGTATCAAAGTGCCTTATCCATGGGAGCGTCCCAATACGTGGCCCGACTGGGCCGACGCGACGGATTGGGCTTTCCTCGTGACTCACTGGGTACGTCTCTTGCCTCACTGGCCGCAGTTGGACATCGCGTCGGGGTTCGTCGTTCTCGAGGAACTGAAACCATGATGCAGAGTCACCACCACGCGACGATCTTCGTCGACTTAGATGGAACGTTGATCAAACACCAGGCTCCACCGTGGGATGACCCGATGCACGTACTACCCGGTGTGCCAGAGAAAATGGTTCGGTGGTGGAACTCCGGCGCGCTGATCATCATCACCACCGGCCGGCCCGAGTGCATCCGCGCGAAGGTCGTGGCGCAGCTCGAGGCTGCAGGCTTGTACTACCACCAACTCGTCATGGGGCTCACTAGTGGGCGACGTTACTTGATTAATGACACGAAGCCTTACGACCCGAACACGCCGATGGCCCTTTCTTTCAACGTGCAGCGGGACAAAGGTTTTGAGAACACTGAAGGGATCGTCTAGTGCTTCTAGGAACAATATATGCGTATGTCGATCCGAATAGCGGCCGTCCGGTGTATGTCGGGTCCACAAATAACTTAGTACGCAGGCATCATTGCCACTTAAAAGCAAAAACAAGAATTGCTAAGTGGCTACGCTCATTCGAAAACCCTCCTTTTCCACGAGAGATAGAAAATTTTTTCTATGAGGATGTCCAAGAACTGTATGAGCGTGAAAATTTTTTCATTGACTTTTTATGCACTCGAGTTAAGCTAGGAGGTTTAAACCGCGACCCAGCAGGTGGATGTGATCGTGCTGCCGCAGGACGAATCGGCGGGAAGAATGCTTCGCATGAGGATAAGGTACGATCTGGAAAGGCTAGCATCCCGTTTACAACTTATGAAACTAGGGCAAAAGGTGGGCATATAACAGCCACTACTTCAAAATCATTTGACGAGGCGCGTAGAAAAGTTTTAATCAAAGCTCACCAAGATAAAGAGCATCAAAGAAAAGCTTCCTTAGCGGGAAATCACAAACGATTTCATCTTAACAAAGGAATTAAGAATCCTAACTGCAAGCTTTGCCAGGAGATTTCATGAGAATTGCGCTGTGTAGAACGGGCACAGTACTTTATGAAGATAATCACGGTGCGTCTCCAACTGCCGGAAATCAAGACGCTCTAGGCGTGCTGCGCTACCTAAAACAGTCGGGGCACGACGTGTGTCTCTTCGGCCCCGCGCCCTACGGATTGAATGGAAAAACTCTCTGTGGTGCCGGAACTTTCTCGGGCATACCCAGCTTTGGCGTTGATTTCGCCGGCACGCCGTACGAGACGACCGAGGCTGAGGAGTACGTCTTCAGGATCAACATTGCTTTAACGGAGTTAAAGCAATGGTGCCCCGACGTAGTCGTCAACGTCGCGGGCCAGCAGCCCTCGCACTCGAACCCGTGCAATCCCTGGGGCACGAGTCCGTTACGGACGGCGATCACGACCAACCTACCCTGTCTTAAAGCATGCGAAGATTTACATCTTCGCAGGGTAGTAATCATCAACGACCCGCGCAACCTGCCCCGGGAACACGAGAACCACTACTGGCCGTACACGCTGCCAGCGGCGGTCCTCTCGCAACGTAGCAGAGTGAATTACTGGGAGACCCGCGAGCGGAAGATGCGGCGCGAAGAGGTCTACGCCGCCTGCGAGAATTGGTGGACTTTCGGGATGCCCCTAGCACCGCTTGACGAACCTCGGCAGGGAGTGGTGGTGATCGCCCACGGCCACTTTCACGACCTGCGGGTATACGGGCCGGAGCGAGCCAAGACGTGGGACGCGGTTTTAGGCCGATGTAGATCGGCCTACGAGGTTTACGGCCACGGGTGGTGCTACTGCGCGACGTGCCAACCGACGAAAAACTTTGCGTCGCCGGTTGAGGCTGACCAACACCAGGTGGCTACGGGCCACGTGGTGGTCCGTAACAACCCCCACTGGAAGGGCTGCGTGAAACACGATGAGGTCCAAGGCATCTTACAACGGGCTTCGCAGGGGCCCATGATCGCTCTGGAGGCGGGCTTCGCCACCGGCAAGTTGCGGGAGTACGTCGTGGCGGGTGCGCTACCACGGCCCGTTTCATTCGGGAGGTTTCACTATGACAGAGATAATAGATATCTCTGTCATAATCACCCCGCTCGCATCAGCCAGTTCGAAGACTGGGGTGAAATTCCGTGGTCGGAAGCCAAGGGCTACGTCGAGGAGCTGCGCGAGAAGAGCACGCCGAACTTCGATCCGTTGGAGCAAGCCCTAGCGGGTAAGGGTGAGTGGGGAGGTTATCAGTGGACGTTCTAGAAAATCACGGCATTCCGCTTGAGGTTCAGTCAGCCGCCGAGACGCTGCTGCGGGTGGCGAACCGTCACAAGGTGATCGTGGCGGGCTACATGTTCGCCGCCGCTCCGTCCTTCGTCGTCAACTTCGGCAACTGCGTCGACGCCGGAGATGCCCGGTTGTTTCAACTGTTGTGCGAGATGCACGAGAAGTCCGTTGCTGCCGGCGCGATCGTCCACATCCCGGTCACGGAGATCCAATGACTTTAATAGAGTTTGCCGAACGGTATAAGGTTAAGATTCGGAAAGATAGTTGTGACGATCCCATCGTCGCCGGGCGAGTGAAGTGGGCCAAGCACCTCGAGGACAACCACAACGTCTTCGAGGCGGACGGAGAATTTTACGTTTACTTCAACTTCCTCACCGTGGGCAAGTGGAACAACGTACGTAAAAAGTTAATTGAGAAGGGCGCGAAGCCCTACATCACCTGCGAGGTGGACGGTTACCTCAGCTTTGACCCGGAAAACGCAGAATTAGTGAAACTAATTCTCCGTTTGGCTAAAATCCGAACCAAGCGGCAGCTCACGCCCGAGCAGAAGGCCGCCGTCCGCGCGAGGTTCACCAAGACATGAAGACCTGGCAGAAGATCGTACTCATAATTTTATTGGCCGCGGTTTATTCTGCCCTCGTTGAGCGGTTGCTACCGAAGGACCGGGATGATTACCTTCAGACCATCTACGACCAATACAACGGGTGGTGGTTCGGCGACGAGTTACCGAAGGACGTCATTTTGCGCTACGGACCAGCCGTTGACGTGCAAGGTCGTTCAAACATGGCAATCACACGAATGCACGACGGACGGTTTATCACTGAGTTCAACCCGAAGTACAACCAAGCCGACACTCACCTGAAGATGAACATGCTGCACGAGCAGTGTCACATCGCCACGTGGGGCCAGGAGTTTGACGACCACGGTCCGAAGTTCCAGGCTTGCATGCTACGGCTAGCCAACCAGGGGGCGTTCAACAGCCTATGGTAACTAAGCCACCTGTATTGATCATCAATTCATACGGTGGCAGCATCACCTTAGCTGCTACGCAGGAGGGACATCCTATCCTGGCGAGTTGCGAGGACCACAACTTTGGCTTGGATTCGCAACGCTTGAACTTCCCGCACCTCAACTATCGGTCCGAACTGGCGGACTGGGATTTGGACATGGACTTGAAGGGCGCGATCGTCATCGCGCACCCGCCCTGTGCGGCCTTCTCTTCCCAGAATCGAGGCAGTGCCAGCAAACGCGGCCCGGGAGCCGAGGCCTTCGCCTGTACCACCCGGCTGCTGGAACACGTGATGCCCCGCCGGCCCGAGGCCGTAGCCATCGAGTCCGTCCCGGGCGCGCTGGAGGGTGCCCGGCACGTGCACGACTTCTACGCCGCCGCCCACGGCTACGACTTGTACCGAGTGCTGCAAAACGCGGCCAGTTTCGGCGTGCCCCAGTGGCGGCGGCGGTTCTGGGCGATCTTCGTGAAGCAGCAGCCGGGGCGAAAGCGAGAGTTTACCTTCGTCCTAAACCACAACGTTAGGTACTTGAATGACGTGTTAGGCGTGGACGCGGCGGAGGGTGAGCTGGACATCACTCACACGACGCGGTGGGGGAAGCAATTAGATTTGCTTAAGGAATTGGGTTACACAGAGAAGTCCCTACGGGAACTTCTCAGTGGCACTACTACCTACGGAAACATAATCCACATCTTAGCCGAGGCTCACGGGTACGAGCATACGAAGGGTTGGCCGCCGTTCGGCAAGCTGCACGATTACATCGTGGGTGGCAACTTCCTCTCCGGCGCGCTGCACGTGCTGAACCCGAACGGACTGGCACCAGTCCTTCTAGGCCCCTGCTGGTGGTGGTTAGGCAAGCGGCAGCTAGGCTACGCGGACTACAAGCAGATCATGGGGTTTCCGGCGGATTACCGGTACCACAAGCCGCGGCTGACCTTCGTGCTGCTCTCGAAGGGGGTCTGTCCGCCGGTGGCACGGTGGATTCTCCAGGAAATTTCGGCGAACGTTTTCAACATTGCTAGGCCCGCTACTTGTGATCTTGACGTAGTAGACTCATACATTTCGGATAGATCACAAGTAGTGACGATTAGCCCGGGAGAGACAGCCGATCTACGGACGCCTGAAAAGTGGCGAGAAAGGCCCAAGTCATGAGCTGCATAGTCGTTGAAGGTCCCGACGGGACGGGCAAAACTACGCTAGCGCGCGCCCTCGAGAAGCGCGGGTTCGAGTACCGCCACGAGGGCGTACCGGCCGAGGGTGTCAACATATTTGAGTACTACACCCAGTGTGTTCTGAACGCCCGAGGCGCGAATGTCGTGTTCGATCGCCTGCACCTCGGTGAGATGGCCTACGGGCCGGTGATGCGAACGGGCTCGAAGATTTCCGTCGAGCAGATGAAACTGCTGAACCGCCTGCTGTTTTCGCTTGGTACGAAGTTCGTGTTCTGTGACACGGACGACGCGGCCATCGAAGAGAACTGGAAGAAGCGACAAGCGCGGGAGTACGTTGACAACACGGAAAGATTACGAAAGGTTGCTAGCAACTTTCGTACTCTTTTTGCCGAGTTCTTCACCCTGCGCGACGTTGTCTACTTCGACTACCGGACCAGCCTGTTACCACAGCACCTCGAGGAAAAGCATCCTTTTCCTGAGGTGTTGTGCAGCCGAAAGTGCTGGCCCGGCGTGATCGGCAGTCCCCGTGCAAGGTTCCTCCTCGTCGGTGAGCGCGCCGACGGAAAGGACAGTTGCGGTGCGGACCTAGCGTTTTACTCCGACCAGAAATCTAGTCACTTCTTAAACGAGTGTCTCTGGGAGGCCGGCTACCAGGAAGAGGAACTGGCCTTTGCCAACATCATGACGATGGATGCTACTTACAACGACATTCGAGCTATTTACCGAAATAACCCAGCACAGACTATTATCGCTCTAGGCAAGGTAGCCTCCAATCGTTGCCACAATCTAGGAGTACCTCGGTTAGAAATCCCACATCCTGCTTTTTTTAAGCGCTTTAAGTCCAAGAGTCGTGACAAGTACGTGGAACTGTTGCAGCGGTTCAGAGGTGCGAACTGATGCTGACCATCGAAGGACGGTCGATCAACGAGGTGTGGTTGAAACTTCTGGAGCAACTCTTGAACGAACCCGAGTTCAAGCCCCAGCCGCGGGGGTTGTTGACCCACGAGATCACCGGGGTCACGCTGCGCGTTCAGGATCTGAGAAACAACATCCTCTACCACCCCCTTAGGAATCTGAACTACAGATTTTTAGTTGCCGAGTGGCTCTGGATAGCCCTAGGTCGCGAGGACCTCGCCACGCTGACACCGTACAACGGGCAGATGGGTCGGTTCTCCGACGACGGGAAGACGTTAGCCGGCGCCTACGGGCCGCGGTTGAGCAAGCAGTGGCAGTACGTGGTTGACTCGATTGCGAAGGATGAATTTACCCGCCAGGGGGTAGCAACGATCTGGACGCCGTGTCCGGCGCCGAGCAAAGATATCCCGTGCACCATATCTATTCAACTGATTGCTCGTAGCAATCAGTTGAATTGCATTGTGACGATGCGGTCTTCCGACGTATGGCTGGGCTTGCCGTACGACTGCTTCACCTTCGCACAGTTGGCGAACGGTATCGCCGGCGTGTTGGGTCTGACACCGGGTTACCTTCAATTCAACCTGGGTAGCAGCCATCTCTACGCGACGGACTTCGAAAAAGCACACAACGTGTTGGCTGACCCGCAACACTATCCTGGGATCACGAGTCCGTCGCTGCCCTACATGCCGAACCCGAACCTGTCAATCGAAAATCCGTACTGCTTGACCGACTACCTCGAGAACCCGGGTAAGTATCCACCTGAATACTTACGCCATCCCTGGAGCGTGTACGCCGCGGTGTTAGGCGCGAAGACTTGGTCCGAGGCTCGACGCTTGTTGATCGGAGCTACGCTATGAAGACTCGATTTTGGCGTGACACTACAATTATTCAAAGTGGTTTTGCCCGTTTCTTATTAAACTCTGTGCTCCCGGACCAATTAGTATCGATTCTCATTTAGCTAATGTTGAAAATTTCTTAACTTCAAAAGAACCAGATGAGGATGACATGAAAGAAGAAAAATGGATTTATGAGAATCTATAAAGCCAAAGATGGTGAGTGGCTTCAACCGAAAAATAATAAAGGTTTTGTGCTGGGTTGCTGCGATTGCTTACTTACTCACATCGTTGATTTTAGAATAGTCAAAGATAAAATTCAATTTCGGGCTTTTAGAAAAGTTCGATTAACCGCCGCACGACGGCGTAAAAATTCTATAAAAATTGCGAGAAACTGAGCGCACGAACCTCACAAGGAACATTGAAAACAAAGGAGATAAATGTTTGAAAAATCTTTCAATTGCGAAGTATGTAATTCCCTAAATTTACAATTCAACGTGAACCCGGTCGTCGCGCCGGCAATAGGCAACTCTCTTTCGGCATTGCCCGAGCTGGGCAACGTCGAAAGTTTGGCCTTCGACACTGAGACCACAGTTGAAAAGCGGATGGAAGAGCGTAGCCTCGTCGGTCTGTCCTTCCGGTTGCCGTCGGGCCGAAAGCAGTACGTGCCGATCCGCCACCCGGGTGGGGGCAATTACCCGGAAGCAAACGTACGCGAGTGGCTACGCTGCGAACTACGAAGCAAGCAACTCATCGTGGCCAACGCCAAATTCGAAATTGACACGGCTCTCAAATTTGGCGTTGACCTCGAGGAGCAGGACTGTAGCTTCCGCGACGTTTTCCACGCGGCAGCGCTGCTCAACGATCACCGTTACCGCCTCAACCTGCGTCTCTTGGCCCAGGAAGAACTCAACTACGAGATGCAGGACGTGGACCACGCGACGATTCACCAGATGACGGCAGCGCAAGCCGCGCCGGTCGCCATCGAAGACGCCGAGCTGACGTGGTTGATCAACGAGTCGTACACCCCCAAAATCACGGCCGAGGATCTCGGAGACGTTCAGGACCTCGAGGACAACCTCGTGTACTGCACCGCAGCGATGCAGCGCTCCGGTGCCTACCTCGACGTACCGAAACTGATTAAGTGGCGGGCTGAGGTCACCGAGGAGTACAACCAACGGGTCATGCGGCTGTACGAACTAACCGGGTTGCGAATAAAGCCCACCTCGGCAAACGACATGGCGAAGCTGTTCCGCCACCTCGGGCTGCAACACACGGGCTTCACGACCGAGTCGGGCAACGAATCCTTCGCCGAGGAGGCCCTGGAGCCGATCGCCGGACACTGGGTACGACAGGATTCTGGTAACTGCTGGATTGTCGACAATCCAGCAGTTCAGCTAGCTCTAGAGGGTCGGCAACTCGCATCGTTGAAGGCGAAGTACCTCGATCCGTACCTGGAGAAGGTCGCGCCCGACGGCAAGATCACCTACCAGCTCCACCAGCTCCGAGGTGACGAGTACGGTACGATCACCGGGCGGTACAGCTCCAGCAAGGATAAGAACGGCATCGGCATCAACATTCAACAGGTCAGTAAGCGAGAGAAGCAGCCTCTCTTACTGCAGCGGTGGGACGTGCGGGAACTCTTCATTCCCCCACCGGGCCGGGTGTGGGCCAGCGCCGACGCCTCACAGATCGAACTGCGGTTTTTGGCCCATCACGCCGCGATGTTGGGCATGACGCGGCTGGCGAAGGCTTACGCGGCTGATCCTTGGGTAGACTTTCACCGGTTGATGGTCGAGTGGACAGGCCTGATCCGCGATTTCGCGAAGAACGTGACGTTCTGTAAAACATACGGCGGTGGGTATAAGAAGGTTGCGTGGATGTGCAAGGTAGCCGAAGCGGAAGGCAAGCGCATCAACGACCAGTACGATCGCGAGTTTCCCGAGGCTAAGCGACTGTTAAAGCTAGCCGAGGACCAGGCGCTACGAATCGGTTACGTGCGGACCTTTATGGGTCGGCGGCGACGCTACACGGCCGAGGATACTCGGCACTATTCAGCCTTGAACGCCGTGCTCCAGGGTGGCGCGGCCGACGCGATGAAGATCAAGCTGTTGGAGACCTACCGCGCGCGAAAGCGGTTGGGGTTGATCATCCGCAACACCATTCACGACGAGTTTAACGGCTGCTTGCCGGATGCTGAAGCGCTGAAGGCTTGGGACCAACTGCTGAACGAGCAGACGATCGAACTACTGGCACCGATCATGTGGAAGACGGGCGTGGGAAAAAATTGGAGCGAGGCGCACTAAGGAGAGACGAATGAAATACCTGATCAACAGCGTGACGAAAGCAACCACCGGGCGAGGTAAGGCCTACCTACGGATGCAGTTGTACGAGCCCGGGGGGAAGAGCTGGAAAGCCGTCTTCTGGGATCCGGGTACGACGGAGTACCAGTCGGGCCAGGTGATCGACGCGCTGACCGAGGAGTCGGAGTTCGGTGGCGAGGCGCAGCTGACGATCAAGGCCGCGCGGGTAACGAAGGACGACCCGGGCGAGCTCTTCCTGCCACGGACGACACAAAGCGTAGACGGGCTGTATGACGAGCTAAAAGTGTTTGTGACCTCCGTTACCAATGATCACCTCAAGAAACTTCTTGAGGTGGCCATTGACGATCAGCGCTGGAAGCGTGCCCCGGCTGCTAAACAGATGCACCACGCTTACCTCGGCGGACTGTTGGAGCACACCGTCAACCTGTGCCGGCTGGCTGATGCCGTCGCGAAGCTATACCCCATCCTGCGGCGCGACCTGCTGATCACGGGTGCCGTGCTGCATGACATCGGCAAGCAGGACGAGATGAGCTGCGGGACTACGATCGAATACACCACCCCGGGAGAGTTGCTCGGGCACATCGCGATCGGCATGTTGCGCGTGGCGAAGTGGATGGATGAACTTGAGTTTAGCCCTGAACTCAAGTTAACCGTCCTCCACATCATCGGTTCTCACCACGGCAACCTGAACTTCGGCGCAATCAAGCAACCGGCGATCCTCGAGGCTCAGGTGTTTAGCAACCTCGACGGGGTCGACGCGGCCATCGGCAAGATCACCGCGCTGATCGAGAAGGCCGGCACGAAGGACTGGACCGACAAACAAGACTTCGGCAGCCCGCGCATCTACATCGGCCCGTCGGGACTGGAGGAGAAGTGAGAGAAGCTGACGCCGTCACGAAGATTAAGACCGAGTTGCAAAAGCAGCTACCGACAGCTGTGATTTTCAAGCTGCAGGATTACATGACCACTGGCATTCCCGACCTGGTGGTCAACCATAACCGCAAGACCATTTGGGTTGAGGTTAAGCTGTTAAAGGCTCACGAGACTCCGTCCTCTCTGCGGAAGCACTTTGACAAGGTACAACTCGCTACTTGCCAGTTGTTGGAGCGACAAGTTCACTGTATTTATGTCGTGGTTGATGAAGATTCATCGGAGTTAGGAGTTTACAGTCCGCAAGTTATAAGTAACTGCCTAAGACGAAAGGACCTCAACCTCAACATCTTCTTCAATTCAGCCTCTTACCTGGATTATTTTGACCCGGTAATTAAACGTCTCGTTGAGTTGGTCGAACGTAAGGAGGAATACTTTGAAGCGTAAAATCTTACTCGGGTTGTTGTTCATCGCGGTCGAACTGGGTCTCATCCTCGTCGGTGCCGCCCTCAGCCAGGAGCAAACCGAATACGGCCCGCAGGTCGTGATGCAGGTGCAGCGACTGGAGAACGGGCAGAAGGTGGTCGAGCCGAAGGCCACGGTTTTCTTCAGCCTCAAGCCACTGGAAGGACCGACGTCCCAAGCACCGTTAGCCCCCGGTGACTACATGCTCTGCCGGCAGTTCAACCTACGAACGGGACGAGTCTTTCAAGTGGCGTTTCGCTGTGGTGACGACACCTACGTTTTACAGGGCCTCGGTTTGGCCCACGGGAGGGAGTGATGTGGCCGACGCAACACGAAGACATCTTGAAGATGATGGCCGAGCGCGAAGCTGACCTCGGAGTCGGCAGTACCATCGACGCGATCCTCCACCGCTACCCCGGCATCGGGGTGGAGCAGGCCGTGCGATTGCTAAATGAACTGCAAGCCGACAGGAAGGTGATCTTCACCGCGAACGACTGGCACTTAACGACGAAGTAAGACCGTCCGGTACCAGTACCTTGGTACCGAATTGCTGTCTTCAAATCCAGTACTAAAGTACTATTTACATAAAGAGTGAACCGGTGTAGAATTTGACCATGCTGAAACGCGTCGCACTTTACGCCAGGGTATCAACCCAAAACCACGGACAGGACCCGGAGGTACAACTCCGAGACATGCGACGAGACTGTCAGCAACGCGAGTGGCGAATCGTTGACACTTACGTTGACACTGGGATCTCCGGCACTAAGTCGCACCGCCCCGAGCTCGACCGGCTGATGGCCGACGCCGCGGCTCACCGGTTCGACGTCGTGATGGTTTGGCGCTTTGACCGTTTCGCCCGGTCGACGATTCACCTGGCACAGGCGTTGGAGTTCTTTAAGGGCCTGGGCATCGCCTTCGTTTCGATGACCGAGCAGGTCGACACCTCCACCCCAGCCGGCAAGCTGGTCTTTACCATCCTGGGTGCCTGCGCCGAAATGGAGCGGGAGATCATCGTTGAGCGCGTCCGCGCCGGGCTGCGGAACGCTGTGGCGAAGGGCAAAAAGCTAGGCCGACCCGCCTGCCAAGTGATGGCTGAGACGGTCCGACAAGCGGTCGACGCACACGACGGCTCGGTCGCCAAGGCTGCTAAGGCACTGGGGATTAGTTACGGCAAGGCTTACGAGTTGAACCACCGGGTGAGGGCTATCCGAACGGAGAGAGGACAGAAATGAACTACCTTGACATCCTCGACGTGCTTCGCGCGGCCGAGCCTAATGCGCTAACCCCCGGTCAAATCCAGGGTCAACTCCTAGAGCGATTTCCCGAGGTGTTGCGGGTGGTCATCACCGCCCGACTCGAGGACCTCGAGAAACTGCACCTCGTAGAGTGCGTCCGAGGCGTGGGTGACGGCCCGACGGAGTGGAGGAGCCTGTGACAGCGAACCGCAATTGTGTTCACAATCGCGGTCCGATGAAACGGGGCCGACCCATTACGAATCTCCGACTCCACGAGATCATCCGGGAGAGGGGTTGCAGCCGGCCGACGGCCTACAAGATCCTGCGCCGTGAACGAAAAAGTTTGACCACGCAGCCTCATCGTGTGGCAAAGTAGCAGAGAGGATAAGAAGTCAATGCGTAAGTTTGCAATTTTCACCATCCTAGCACTCACCCTCGGAGGCGTAGCAGCTTACGCCGACAAGGATTGCCCGGACAAGACAGTCCCTCCGGTCACTACTTCGTTAACCAACCACGTGGTGATTACGAACGACAACCTCAACCAAAACTTGAACACCAACCGAAGCACCAACACGAACGTCAACGCACCGGTAGCGAACGGCGGTAGCGTGACGGACAACTCTAAAACGACCAACACTAACACAGCCCTAGGCGGCACCGGTGGATCGGTGAAGGACTCGGGCAACTCTTCCTCAACCGCTACGGTAAAGGACTCCGGTAACAGCACAATTAAGAACTCCGGAAACTCCAGTAGCACTTCTCAGTCCGTTTCAGGAAGTTCTAGCAGTGGTTCGGGTAACACCACAACCGTAACTGAATCGACACCGCGAGAAACTCCGTCAGCCTACGCCTTTGCCGTTCCTACGGCCCCGTGCCGGGTAGCGAACGCTCAGGGTGGGTCAAGTGGCTTTTTCTCCTTCAGCCTCTCACAATCCCGTGAGGACAAGGGTTGCACGCTCCGCGAACTAGCTCGTAGCTTCGCCAGTATCGGCGACATGGCGGCAGCGCACAAGCTGCTCTGTTCGACCAAGGAGGCGAAAGCAGCTCAGGCCTGTGAGGTCAAGTAAGTGCCCACGGTCGCTGCGATCTTCGTGACGACCATTCTGGCGTGGTTGGTTTTGTTCCGACCGCCACGCCACCCTAGGAGATAGTATGCGGTTGAAGCGCGACAAGATCGCGTGGCTCCAGGACGAGCTCGACTGCCGCAACCGAGCGTTGGCTACGGCACACGTCATTGAAATGGGACTGCGGCAACAGCTCGAGAACGTCCTGAGCGTGAAGAAAAAAATTGAGAACGAGCTAGCCGAGCTGCGGTACGAGAACGCCGTGTTGACCTACCCCGGCCGGCAGCAGGCGTGGCGGAACCTGAAGAGGTTGGTACTTGACTGGTTGGAGGAATAAAATGAAAGCTTACGAGCCTAAAAGTAAAAACATGCCTGATCTTTTCTGGCTACTCTTTAATGCCACGGCCCGAGATCAAAGACTTGCGCGTGAAGTGTTCGTTGAAAAGTATGGACTAGAGCGGTGGAAAAAATTTCGAAAGGAACGGATTTCCACGGGCATCATGGAGTTGTTTCAACATCCATCAGATGAGCCCGCTATTCTTTATGCAAATTTCATCGGCAAACGGGTCGATGAACGATCGCTCAAACTATCCGCTCTGCTGGGAAAACCACCCGTCCCACATCAACCTTAAAGGGTTGCTGTAGCCGCTGCCAACCGCGGTTTCTAACCCATCCAGAGGATCAAAAATGGCCCGGCAGCGGTTCCAGCCACCGGGCCATTGTTGTTGAAAACAAAGGACTTATTTCACTGCCTGACACGTCAGGCAGTGATTTTAGTCTAACCTGTTTGAAACAAACAGGTTAGGCACTAGGGTTAGTCGGTTGACCGTCGGTTCGACTGTCGTCCACCCCGTTCCGAGACTTGAGGTAAGCGTGGCCACCGAGGAAGCCCAACACGGTAGAGGTAAAGGCCACGTAGGTCGGATCCAAGTGGTGAAACCACTGAAGGACTGAACCCACGGTGAAGATGAACCCAGCACAAGGAATGTGATAGTCGTTGAAGTTGGTCAGGATCTTGTCAAAACTGAACTTAGTATCAGGCATTAGAACCCCGCCAATCGTTGCGCCGTCGCCGTCACGTAGCCGGTGACGAACCCGATGCCGAACCACTTGAACTTACTCTTCCAGTTCTTAGCCTTCAGCAGGTTGACCTGGTCCGTGTTGACTTTGTTGTCCTTCGCGTGAGCGTCCTTCTCACTGGTTAGCGCCGTGGTGAGCGCGCCGTTAGCGGTGACCAGATTAGTGTTCTCATCACTCAGATTCTGATTGATTCGAACCAGGTCAGCCTTATCCTGCTGCAGTAGCGGCACCAGTTGGACCATCTCCAGCACGTGCTGCGCGGCCGGCAGCGGCAGCACCACGTTGTTGAGCGCGTCGGTCGTTCCACCCAGTTGCCGGGCTACCTCAGAAATAGGCAACGCCTGAACTACCTGCGGTATTTTTTGCTCGACCTTCTGACGGGCGGTCAGCGCCAGGGTGAGCTGGGTGATCATCGCTTTAAGCTGCAGATTTTCAGCGGCTAGGGCCGCGACCTGCTGCTGGGTTTGGGCCTGTACGACCGCGTTTTGCTGGTTGGCAGCGACGGCCGCGGCGTGCGAGGCGTCGTACACCTTTTGGTCGTGGGCGTTCCACGCGTTGAGGCCCCACCGGACGGTTAGGACGAGAAAGGCAATCGTCACGAGGAACATGAGAAACCGCTCGTGAGCCTTGAGCCACGTCCACTCTTTAGAAAACGGCATAATGCGCTCCTAGTACTAGACCTGTCTAGTACCTACGATTGGAACTCGAGTACCATTTACACCAGCCTAGCCGTAGGCTAGAATAACGTCAGAGGTTGAAAACCGATGAGCGCCGTCGTCATGAAGGTTCCTGATTTCGTTGACCCCGAGACCGGGGTGAAGTACGAAGACATTGAGGTCGTGGTAGTCTCCGAGGGTAACATCCGCCAAACGGCTGCCCTGGTGGGCTCGGTCACTCAGGCTTCGGCACGCGTCGCTTCCCACTCAACTTTTCGGCAGCAGCCGACGGTCTACGAGCTGGAGGGGTAGCACTAAATACCTCGTCATGTTTTCGCTGAAAATCTCCAAAGGACTTAAAAGCATTAGTTTTTGTCTTTGGAAAATCAGCTACTATTTGATAAGGTCCGCTATAGTTTTCTTTAGCCTCTTTGTAAATTTGTGCTATTCCTTGCATTTGTTCAGAGGTCAGCTTTCTTGGAACTCGGACGTAGATGTCCGTGTCATCTGGTCCTGCCCTAACACTAATACCTTTGGACTTTTTTAGCATTTTGTCAATTTCATCATTATAGCTAGTTGAATCTGGGTCAAGGTCAAGAACCTCTTCTTCACTTAAACCTAAAAGTTCTCCATGAGTATTACCTGATTCAATTTTTCCATCCGGATAGATGATCTTAGCGTTTCCTTCTCCAAGAATATCTTTTTCTTTCACCGGGGTAGCCTGTTTCACCGAGACTTCGGCCTGAGACTTGCCAATCTCAGGTTCAACCTCTCCCAGTTCATACCGCTCCCCGCGGTTCGCGCGCACGTGGCGGTTGATTTGAGCCTCGACTTCCTTGGGCGTGCCGCTGAAGGAGACGGGTTGGCCGCCTTTTTCGGGATACGATTCGAAGATGATGTCGTCGGTGGGCATTTTACCGATGACATTCTTGGCATTTGTTATCGCTTTATCCGAAAGCCCGACAATCTGCACAATTCCTACCGCGGGTCGTGCACCTTGGGCCCTTTCTTCGGGAGTCAATCTAGTTTTTACCGCGTGACTATCAATTCGATAACGGACCCCACCCTCGTCCAGGATCTTGTTTAGGTCTTCTTTATTTTGACCCGCTAGTTCCTCATGGGTCAGCTGTGATTTTTCTCCTTTAAGTTGCGCTACGTGTGTCCCGTCCGGGCGCATGTAGCCCATGTCACCGGGCTCGAACTGTCCGATGGACTTGATAGGCGGCTGCTTAGCAGCCATCGGTTCAATCTTCTTCGTGGCGGGGTTATAAACGTGAGTTGCTTCAGGCTTAGCCTTCGCCGCGAACTCCGCTCGACTTTCCGTTAGCCGTTTCGTTACGTTCTCTGCCGTTATTTGTTCGGCTGGTAGGGCGAGGGTGGTACCGGTTTGCGGGTCGTGGAACATGACGAGGTCGCTGATACCCTTATCAGGCAGGCCTCGCTGCACCCCACCCGGCAAGCCACCACCTGCGCGGATAGCTTGATCCAACTCTGGTTTACCGGTTGGTTGCCCGTGGTTAATGCTACCTTCGATTTTACCAAGGTTAGAATCTTTTAGCTTAACATCCATGTGCTCGCGCACGCTAGCTGGGTTGATCTCCTCGGCGTTCATCGCAGCGGTGACGCCGGGGTGGTTGGGGTGCTCGAACATGTGCACCCCACTGCCCTTCGTCAACTCACCCTTATAGACCAGCCCCGCCTTCTCGATGACACCCCGGGCGAGGTTACCACCCGGACCACCGAGTTCACCCGGTTGGGCCATGCCCGCGATGAAGGGGTCGACCTGTGCGGCAGCCTTACCGGCTACTTCCTTGTACTTAGGATTTTGCTTGAGTTGCTGATCGAGCTGGTGAGCCTCGTGGCCGAAGGGAATCAAGCGGGTGACGAAGTCACTGATCTTGTCTCCCTGGTCGGGGTACTTCGCCGCGAACTGGTCGCTGGGCATGCTGTACCAGTCGTGCAACCAGGTCGAAGCCTTCTGCCAGACGGACGGGTCGGGCCCGTGCGCTTGGTGACCGGATATGCCACTAAAGTCGAATGAACTGGGTTCATCCGACTTCAAAGGCGCAAATCCAGTCGGTGGAGTCTGTGTCGTAACGGGTGCGGGAGTAGTGCTCATTGAATCACTTGCAGTCCCGGATCGATCCCTTTCGCCTGGTCCAAACTCTCCTGGGGCACGTCGTGGATACCACCCACCGAACTGCGGAAGCGGACAAAGCCATCAGAGAGTGGAGGTAATCCTCCACCCTCTGATAGAGATGTTCCAGCCTTCTCGCCCGCCAGTCCGACGGCGGCTTTCACGGCTGCCGGTCGCGCAGCGGCCCGCACGGCAGGAATTACCCGGCCCACCTCAGCTTCGAACCGACGGAGCACGTCCCACACGAAGCCCGCCGTAACACCCGTTCCAGCGCCGACCTCCTCCTTGCGCGCTAGCGGCATGACGTCCTTCCACGCTGCCATCAGGTTCGTCATGCGCACGTCGAGCGGTCCGGCCTCGGGCACAGCCTCGTGTACGGCTTGCTTGATCGTGCCGTAGAGCTTTCGATAGAGCGGCTTGACCTCGTCACCCACGGCAGCCGTGCCACCCCAAGAAACGCGGTCACCGATGGCGTTGGCCAAACTGTTGGCCTGCTCGGGCGTGAGGTTGGTCTTCGAGTACTGCTCGCGAATAGCGTCGTAGAGACCCTGGAGCTGCTTGTCGGCTGTGTCCTTCTCGACCTGGGTCATCGCCGGGTTGTTGAGAACGTCTTTACGAGCGTCGTAGATGGTTTGGTCCACCACGTCCTTAAACGAGATCTTAGCGGTCGACTTTTCTAGTAGGTCGTCGAGTTGCGGCTTTAGCTCGTTGATGCGCCCGTTGACGGCCGCGATGCGCCCGCCGGCAACTTGGGCTGCTTCTTCCATGCTTTTACCCGAGCGTAAGGCTGTCTTGTACTGCTCGATGTCACCGGTGGTAATGGCCTTGATGTCCTCGTCCAGTATTCCCTTAGCGGGATTGCCGTAGGTTACGTCACGAGCCGCGGCGCCTACGCTGCGGTTGATCCAACTGCGGGCCATCTTTGACTCGACAGCCAGGGGAACAGCCTCACCGATGACGCCGCCCGCGGCCCCGCCGGCAGCACCGCCCGCTACTGCTTTACCGACGTCCTTACCCTCAGCTTCAGCTTTCACCCCGGCTTGAGTGCCGCCGATCACGGCGCCCTTGCCACCACCGAGGAAGAGTTTCGTCAACACGGGATACTTCTCGGCGATCTCCAACAGTTCCGGTGCGTTCTTAGCTACCGCGCCGAGCTTACCCAACGCCTTGAGGGCCGCGTCACCGCCCATCCACTCGGCGCCTTGCTCGATTACAGCGCCAACCTTCTCACCAGGGGTAGCGAGTTGGGTTTTTTCGGCCAGCCACTTCTTCTCGGCCTCGAGCCCGGCGCTCGGCGCTAAGGTCTCACCGACGTAGGGAATTTTATTCAACGCTTCACCGATTAAACTGGTGGCGCCACCGAGGGTCTTCTCGGCCTCCTTGACGATGCCCACACCTAATCGCGCCGGGGGCGGGACGAAGTTCGGGTTGTTCGGGTTGTTCGGGTCGGTTAAATCACCCTTGTCCTCCACCGGCGAAAAACCCGGCGGGGGTGCGGCGTTAGTTGCGACGGGCGTGAAGCCCGGCGGAGGCGCGGTCAGCGTGTCGTTCGGCATTTACTTTCTCCCTCCGGTAGGTGCTACGTAAGGCTGGCCCGTAGCTTGGTCGATCCACTGCCCGGCGTCGTTCTGCCCGATGGTGACCGTACCGTTGGTGTGTAAGTTCTTCAACTGTCCGCCGCCGGCAGCCGAGGCACCGAGCTGTCGTACCGCTTGGTTAGCTGTCCCGCCGACCGCGACCTGCGCGCCCTCGGGAAACGACTTCGACACGTCGATACCCAGGTCCTGCAGCGTCTTAACCGTGTTGGGGTTGAAGGTTGACGGTGGTAGCTTACCCGTGTAGTTGTAGTACTGCCAGATTTGTTGCTCACCCTTCGTCAAGAAGGTGTGGGCGAACATGCCGGCCACGCCCTTAAACTGGTCAGGGCTATTTGAGCTGTCGAGCGCGGTGCTGATCTCCTTCATCTCTTGGATGTCCGGTGCGGCTTGCTTGAACAACCGCGCGGCTTCACCAACCAACACACTACGAACCGCGTTGTAAACGGGCAGCGGGTCCTTACCGGTCTTAGCACCCACCTGGTTAGCTAGAGTGTTCAGGTAGGTCAGGTTTTGGTTCTGCAACGCCTGTGAGGCCTTGTACAACTGTCCGAGGTGGCCGATGGCCGCGTTGAAACTGAGTAGGTTGCCGCCCGCCGTGCCCTGCCGAGTGGAGGCGAACTCCTTCTCCATGTTCTTCACCGCGTCGTAGTTCTTCGCGTCGTAGTTCGGGTTGACGAACGTCCGAATGTAACTTAACGCCGAATTCTGGTCACGGACCGGCATGCCCTTCCGTGGGTTGGTGGTCAGCGTCTTGAGGTCAGCGTCGTAGTGCCCGATCGCGTAGAGCGTCTGGAAGTCAGGCGGAGCAGTCACACCCGACTTGGTAATCTCACTCTGTAGCGTCGTAGCGTCCATCTTAAAGGCGTCGGCCGGTGGCCGATAGCCCGGCGGTACGTCCACGCCCATCGTTTTCATCAACTTAGCCTGCGAGCGACTTAGCTCGGCAGCAGCGCCGGCCTGCTCAGCCTGGGCCTTTTCCTTCTCGATGGTCGCGTTGCTCGTAGCCGACGCTTGCA
>Ga0187854_10001731_pt1 | contig 20448 bp, 20 predicted proteins | sample June2016WEW_6_15_FD_132445 | JGI IMG/M metagenome (GOLD analysis project Ga0187854, IMG submission 132445) | Peatland microbial communities from SPRUCE experiment site at the Marcell Experimental Forest, Minnesota, USA - June2016WEW_6_150 | ecosystem: Environmental > Terrestrial > Soil >...
TGTCCCTGTTTATTCAGATGATGTTTGAGGAGATTAAGCGGACTGCTGCAACTGCCGGATGAATTTGCTGGCGTCGGGTGAGGAGAGTTCTTCCAGGGCCACGTTATAGCCTTCCATGGCCAGCTTCTTCAATTCTTCCACCGAAATGCCACGACGCCGGCTCAGGTTGTAAATGGCCCTTTTCTGCGCCTCGGACATTTTGGCCACGGTTTTGGGCTCGGATGAAGTGCCATTACCATTCTGACCCAAGTTCTACAGTCAGTTTTTTAAAATATAGTGATATCAAATAGTTGTATGGACGCGATTGTCTTTCGGCACCACATTTTCCAGGTGTCTGACCGGGGGTGGGAGGCTGACCCCCACGGCCTGGCAGATTTTACCGGCCACTCCCTGGAGAGCGGTGCGCAAGAGATACCACTGGTCACCATTTCGGACTTCCACTTCGGCCAGGGCCAGGAGATCCCGGCGCATGTCGGCCCACTCAAAGTTCCAACCTCGGTCAGCCACCCGCCGCTGCAGCTCATCCAGCAGGACCAGGGCCAGAAACGAGCAAAACACATGGCCGCCTATGGTGGCATCCCACTGGTGGAAGATGGGCCGGGTGTCCACCACGGACTTGGCGGCCCGGAAGAACTGCTCCACCAGCAGCAGGCGCTTGTATTGCACCGCCACTTCGGCCGCGGGCAACTCGGTGTTGGTGCGCAAGACATATTTTCCGTCAAAGCGGGCCTCGGCCTTCACCTTGGCCTGATCGAGGCTCACCGCCTCCTTATCGACCTTCAGGAACCGCCGGAAGCCCCGGTTGCCCACCAGTCCCTTGGCGCCCAGGCGCAGCTGATCCTCCAGGGCCTTGACGATGGCTTCCCGGTCAGCCGCGTCTTTGGCCGCCTCCTGGGGATTATGGCACACCACGTAGCGCCGTCCCTTAACCCAGACCTCTTTGACCCGAAGGTTGTCCGCCACCTCCCGATAGCGGCCGGGGCAACCCAGCACCAGGTCCCGGACCTCCCGTTGCTGCCTCAGACGCGCCCCCAGTATATACTCCAGGCCCTGGTCCTCCAGCTCCCGGATGGTGTCGGCGCTGACCATGCCCCGATCCGCTACCCAGCAGACCCGGCTCAGCCCAAAGCGTTGCCTTACCTTTGCCACCACCGGCAGCAAGGCGTGGGCATCGGCCTAATTCCCCGGCATCAGCTCGCAGCACACCGGCCGGCCCTCGCCGGTCAAGACCGCGCCCACGATCATCTGGCGGCGGTCGGGCCGATGGTCCTTGGAGTAGCCGAACTGCCCCAGGCTCTCCCCGCCCCGGCCCTCAAAATAGAGACTGGTGGTGTCAAAAAAGGCCAGGGTGCATTGGGTGAACAGATCGCGGCGCCGCTGAAACAGGGCCTCCTCCACCGCCTCCCGCTTATCCCCCAGCCAGCGCATGGCCCGATACAGGTGGTGCAGCTGCAACGGGTCGGCGCCGTGCACTCGCACGTCCCGCCGCCAGCGCTCCCCGGCCCGGTCCGAACCGGACTCGAACAGGCGATGGAGCACGGTGAGGTAGACGGCCCGCTCAACCGGGAACTCGAAGCCCCGGTCCATAAGCAGCCGGTTCAGCGCGGTGTCCATGCCCAATTCTTTCCAAAGACGGCCGAATACCAGGTCAGGGCCAATAAGGTGCAAGGCCCCAGCTTCCAAGCGCCCCTGCTCATAGCCCTCGATGACCCGGACGCGGGTGGCGAAGCGGCCCAAAGATTTCAGCAGGACATCCACGCCGCCGCTCTCGGCGAGCTCATCGGCACGACCCAGGGTGGCGAGAACCCGCTGCACGGTGCGCTTGCCTTCCCGATGGTTCTCCACGATCTGCAGATACCGGTAAGGCCCTTTGGCTTTGACTCGGACAAACATGCGGCTTCTCCATCAGGTCACCGCAATTATGCCAATCTATCTCCTTTATTGTCAAGAGTTAAAATCACAATACCGCTATTTTGTCGGCACCGCATTTTTCCCAAAACCCAAAGTGCCCCTAATAATTTCAACACATTACCTGCAAAAATCGGCTTTTACTGTAGAACTTGGGTCTAAAACAAACTTATCTGGTTCTCTGCTGGAGAGATCGATTATGTTTTGCAAAGATATTTTGGCCTCTACCAGGTTAGGGAAATTCTTAACGCTACTCTCGGCTGAAGTTTGGCAGGCTTTAGCAATGGATGAGTCAAATATTCAGTGTGTTTGTCAGTTGTAGGTTTTTCTAAAGGGGAGTTAGACTGGACATCCAAAAAATGAGATATAAGATTTGCCTATCAAAACCAATGCATGTGATGAGCAAGTAGGTGATCTATAGCAGATAGTAACACTGGGGGGCGGCTCCCAAGGCCTTTCAACAATACCACAGTCCGCCACCTAAAGGGCCGCCCAGGTGCTCAAGGACTAGCAGATCAGAGAGACGGCGCCCGGTGGGGCTCTTTGAGTCCTAAGTCAATCATCAAGGTCGGGAGCCCGGGGCTCCGGCTCAAAATCCGTCGTTGAAAAGGGCTCCAGAGCAATTTGAGAAGATCGAATTTCTTCATATGCCGGCTGAACAATCGCAGGAGCTTATAGGTGCGGATGGGACGCTTGCAAATGCGATGGGCAAAAAGCAAGGCGTAGCCTTTCATGCGGACCCGGTTTACCGTAGCGCTGGGCAGGGCGGTGGGGTCGATGTCCGAGCACTTGAACCATTTGTGCCAATCGCGCTCGTCGTCAATGATCCCGCGGTTGACGTACTCTTGCCATAAGGGGGTGCCCCGGTAGGCACATAATCTATTGAAACCAAAGGTGTCCAGCTTCAGCCGGGCGGCAAAACGGAAGCTGTCCAGGATATTCTTCTCGGTTTCCCCCGGAGAGCCGATGACAAAAAAGCCGTGCACCCTGGCGATGCCATGCCGCTTCGCTTCACTGACCGCGTGCTCCACCTGCTTCAGGGTCTGCTTCTTATGCAGACGGTCAAGTACTTTTTGCGTGCCCGCCTCCACCCCAAAGGCCAGGAAATTACAGTTGGCCTTTTTCATCAGCGGCAGTTGGTCCACCGCCACCGCATCTACCCGCCCTTCGCAGCCCCAGTGGAACTTGAGCTGGCGAGCCATGATGCCCCCACAGATTTCGCCGATGCGTTTCCGGTTAAGGAGAAAATGATCATCGGTCAGGTAAAGGGAACGATAGCCCATATCGTCCAGTTGCTGCATTTCTCCCAAGACGTGTTCCGCGGATCGGTAGCGCCATTTGCCTTGTGACAGAGACGGGATATCGCAGTAGATGCAGGAATAGGGGCAGCCCCGGGAGGTTTGCATAGTGCCGAATTTATCCAGGGAGAGGACCGCGGGGGCATCCAGGGGTAAGGATTCGATGTAGTCGATGGGCAGGCTGGTACGGTCGGGGTAAGGGAACAGGTTCAGGTCCCGCAAGAGTGGGCGGGGGACATTGCTAACAATCTCTCCGGCATCACGCCATACCAGACCGGCCACGGTGCCTGGGTCGTCGAAATTGTCCAGGTAGTCCGGCAGGAGTTCTTCGCCCTCTCCCACCGCCACGCAGTCCAGGTCGGGGCAGTCCTTGAGGATGTGGTCGGCATTCATGGTGACGAAGGCGCCGCCGGCGATGAGGGGGATTTTCGGAGCGGCGGATTTAAGCCGTCTGGCCAGGTTTTTGAGCGCCGGGTAGGTGGTGGTCGAGAGGCAGGAGAGGGCAACGACGTCGGGGCGCTCCTCCGCTACAGCCTGGGTGAGGTGCTCCGCTTGCATCTGTGGGTGACAGGTGTCGAATAGCCGGACCTGGTGTCCATGTTGGCGCAGCACCGGAGCCAGGGTCTGGATTCCCAGGGGAGGAAAGGCCATCGCTCTGATGCGGCCATCGTTAGACCTGGATCTGTTTAGCTCCTCGGGGAGTAGTTGGCAAAAATTTCCATCCCGGACGTACACCATAAAGACATGCATCGAACCATCCCTTGCTGCCGCGGTATTTGCGAAAGTACCCCACTCATGAGGCATGATATCATAAAGCTTCCCCGAAACCTCTCTCCGCCGTTTTGAGACGCCCTGGAAGATCATCACAGAGCTGATTTCCAGTCTCAGAACCCGAATAGCCCCGGCTGATAATGATACGAAATGAAAAGCGAGGAGAAATAAACCCTATTATCTGGTGGAGCGGATATTTTGCTATACTGAGAGGTAAGTCCAGATAGCGAATATCTTGCCAGGAGCAACAGTTATCACCGGAAAGGCGAAAGGTCCAGATATGATCTGGTTATGGGAGGTTTTCAGAACTGGAATAAGTTCCTGAGCATAGCAGTGAGCAGCAACAGGGGATTTTAAGATATAATTAAACCCTCACCCCAGGAGCCGGCTGACGCAAGCTCGTGATGTGGCGTAACCGCGCCGCTCCTCTCTATTGACCCTCCAAAGATTTTCGAAAAACCTGTCAACCCGTCAGAATTTTTTCCATCAAAAGATGTTATGTCCCATAAATATCTTAACAAGAAATTTGAGATAATCCCCCCCTCCCTGAGAGGGGAGGGGGTTGGGGGGGTGGTGGTAACATACGGTAAATAATAGATAAATTGCCACCCCCACCCGGTGTCGCCCCCTCAAGGGGGAGGGAAAAAGGCAAAGCAGTAATGCACCGTCTCCGTGGGACACAATACCAGGGCTAGGAAACGAGACCCTTTTCCCGCAGCAGCGGCCTGGGATCTGTTAAATGGCGGGGGAACCAGCCTTCATCTTCCCTCACCCCAAAGGCCAGGGCCAGGATTTCGGAGAAATGGAAGATGGGGAGCTTCTCCTTCAGGGTGCACCGCATCTCCAGGTTGAGCTGACACATGGCGCAAGAGGTGACCAGACATTCGGCTCCCCTAGCCATGGCGCTCTCCATGACCTTGTTCACCAGGGGTTGGGTCACCTCCGGGTGGGCGGTGGACAGAAAGCTGCCACAGCAGAGATTGGTGATCACATTGTCCGGCACTTTAGCCCCCAGGGCGGTCAGGACGGTGCCCAGCTCCCCCTGGTAGTACCTCTCCCGGGACAGGGCAGGGGCGCCGCGAAAGGTGGCGCAACCATAATAGGGGACAGCCTTCAGCCCTTGCAAGGGTTGAGCCAGCCGTGATTGCAGACGCTGCGGTCCCAAGCGTACCAATACTTCCATGAAGTGGACAACTTCCAAATCCGGGGAGACGGGCCGTCCCCAGCGTTGTTCCTGGGCCCGGAGAGCCTCCGGGTCTTCCCGCAGGCGCAACTGGGCTTTCCGCAGGTAATAGACGCAGAGGGGGCACATGGTCATCAAGAGGCGTTCCGGAGAGGCCAGGGACAGGTTGCGCACCGCCAGGGAAAAGCCGATGTCTTTATCCAGGGCATTGACTGACGATGAACCGCAACAGTTCCAGTCATCCAGCTCGATGAGGTTAAGCCCCAAAATCCTGGCAGCCAGCTCCAGGGAGAGCTTGGCTTCCCGGGCGGAACCCTCCAGGGCACAACCGGGGAAATAGGTTATATCCACCAGGTTCGACATATGCTCACCTTTGCCTCTGGGGAAGGAAAATCCCACTAATCTCTTTCGTTGCCTTGACCTTGGAAGCCCTGAGATCCAATTTGCGCCGGGCCAGCATCTTGAGGCCCAGGTTCAGGTCGGTGAACCAGCTGCGTACCCGGGCCTTATAGCGCAGGATGATTCCCAATTCGTGGGTTCGACCGTGGCGCCGGACGGAAGAGAAGACTTCCCGATGAAAGTCCAGGATTTCGGGCGCCGCCACCTTAACTCCTTCTTTCAAAGCCAGGTGCCGCAGGGCTTCCATGACGGCGGGCAGATCGACCTGATTGGGACATTCCGCCGCACAGGTGGAACAGCCCACGCAGACCCAGATGGCGCGCGATTCCAACGCCTGCCGGCGCAGGCCGAACTGCACCAGGCGGATAATCTTGTTGGGTGAGTAATCCATGGCCTGGATGAAGGGGCAACCAGCGGCGCAGCTTTGGCAATGAAAGCAGCGATTGAGATTGGTTCCGCTCAATCCTTGCAGCTCCCTGGCGAAGGAACGGCCTTGAATTTCGATGACGCCGCTTTCGAAGCCGCCAGGTGTTTGGAGGGCGGGGGAGGTGGTCATGGTGGGAAACCCATTTTAGGTATGGTGAAGTTAATATGCACAATATTTAAGCCAAGTGTCAAGTCTGAATGGGTAGCTTAAAAACGAGTAAATTCACTAATAACTAATTTTATTATAATTCACTTACAACTGAAAAACAAGGGTTCTACTCAAAATTTATTCCACAGAAACCCACCCTAATATCCAATATATGGCGGGGTTGATCTGACCAAGGCATTGATGGGGCACGAGGAATTGGGGACCTGATCTGGATAAGGAGGTTTTCAGGTCCTTGATAGGTTCCCAGTCAAAGCAGATATCGGTACGCAGTTCGATGTTACCCTTCTGATAGTGCCCTGCCTTTCCCGAGCTGCCCAAAGCGCTCGGTCTCCCCACTCATAATATACCATAATGCAAAACTCTGTTTGAGATAATATACATTTAAGTATAATATATCTATAGCAAATATACGTTTATGTATATTTAGTAGCATTACCCATACCTGGCACCTTTGCCTAAAAACTGTTTTACGCTAAAATATCCAGTATATACATAATTTCTTGAAACCATGGCATGATGATTGCTCCTTACATGTTCAAAATAATGGTTAGGAGCGTCGGTTATGCGCAAAATCGCAATTTATGGCAAAGGTGGTATTGGCAAGTCCACCACCACTCAAAATACGGTGGCCGGGCTGGCCGAAATGGGCCGCAAAGTGATGGTGGTGGGTTGCGACCCCAAGTCAGACTCGACCCGGCTGCTGTTGGGCGGCATGGCCCAGAAGACCGTCCTGGACACCCTCAGGGAAGAAGGCGAAGACGTGGACCTGGAGGATATCCGCCGCACCGGTTTTTCCGGAGTGGTCTGTGTGGAATCCGGCGGCCCGGAGCCCGGGGTGGGCTGCGCCGGCCGGGGCATCATCACCTCCATTAATCTCCTGGAGCAATTAGGGGCCTATGCCGACAGCGAGAAGTTGGATTATGCCTTCTACGACGTGCTGGGGGATGTGGTCTGCGGCGGGTTCGCCATGCCCATCCGGGAAGGCAAGGCCAAGGAGATCTACATCGTGGTCTCCGGCGAAATGATGGCCATGTATGCGGCCAATAACATCTGTAAGGGCATCGTCAAGTTCGCCGAGGCCGGGGGCGTGCGCCTGGGCGGCCTCATCTGCAACAGCCGCAAGGTGGATAACGAATTGGAGATGGTCGAGGCCATGGCTGCCAAGCTGGGCACCCAGATGATCCATTTCATCCCCCGGGACAACATGGTGCAGCGGGCCGAAATCCACCGCAAGACCGTTATCGAATTCGATGGCACGCATCCTCAGGCCGATGAATACCGGACCCTGGCCAGGAAGATCGAAGGTAACGAGATGCAAGTCATCCCGAAGCCCCTGAGCACCGACGAATTGGAAAAGCTGCTCATCGACTACGGGCTGGCGGGTTGAGCGGAGGAGCAAGACCATGACCATGCAAATGCTGAACAAGGGAAATAACATGAGCCTTAGCCACATACTGGCAGCGACAAGCCGCTGGTTGACGATATTTTTGCGGGAACAGGCAGAGATGTCGGCGCCAGTGGAATTATTCATGGAAGCAGTATCCTGGAGGACAGAATCATGATCATGATCAGATCAGTGGTGCGGCCGGAGAGGGTGGATGCAGTCCTGGCCGCCTTAATGGAAGCGGGGTTCCCGGCGGTCACCAAGATGAGCGTGGTGGGCCGGGGTAAGCAGCGGGGCATCAAGATCGGCGAGATTACCTACGACGAAATCCCCAAGGAGTTGCTGCTCACGGTGGTGCAGGACCAGGACAAGGATTTTGTCATCAAGACCGTCCTCAAGGCGGCCCGCACCGGCGACAAAGGCGCTTACGGCGACGGCAAGATCTTTGTGTCTCCGGTAAATGAAATTTACACCATCAGCTCCGGCATCAAGGAAGACGGCGCCGGCCAGCTCGAAGAGGTGACGCCGTGAAAGAGATAATGGCCATCGTGCGCCTCAACATGATGAACAAGACCAAGAAGGCCCTGGCGGAGGCGGGCATCTCCTCCATCACCGCCCGGGACGCCCTGGGCCGCGGGAAGGGCCTGGTGGACTTGAGCCTGCTGGAAGGCGCCGAAAAGGGTTATGAAGAGGCGGTGGCCCAGTTAGGCCATGGCCAGCGGCTGATTCCCAAGCGGATCTTTTTCGTGGTGGTTCCGGACAAGCTGGTGCCCAAGACGGTGCAGACTATCATCGAGGTGAACCGGACGGGCAAATCCGGGGACGGCAAGATCTTCGTCCTGCCCGTGGTTGATTCAGTCCGGGTGCGCACCGGCGAGAATGGCGAAGCGGTTCTGGATGAAGCCTGAACCAGATTTCCAAACCTACTCGGGAACCCAAATATATCCCAAGTTTTACTTGGGGCCTTACCGAGGCCAGGCAAAACCTGGCAGGCAATTGACCTCCCCAGCAAGGCGCGGGGATGCGATGGGCGGTTTACAGGCGAGGCGCCTGCACCGCATGGAGAAACAGACATGGCTAAATTAGCACCGGAATACCTGAGCGAGTCAGTGCTGGATATCGATGCTGAGGCAGTAAAGAAGGAACTGGTCAGCAAATATCCCACCAAGGTCGCCCGGAAACGAGCCAAGCAGATCGTCGTCAACGAAGTGGCCCCGGATCTGACCGTGCCGGAGATTCAGTCCAACGTCCGCACCGTCCCCGGCCTGATGTCCCAGCGGGGTTGCACCTACGCCGGCTGCAAGGGCGTGGTTCTGGGCCCGACCCGGGATATACTCAACATCACCCACGGCCCCATCGGCTGCGGCTTCTATAGCTGGCTGACCCGGCGGAACCAGACCCGTCCCAAGGGCCCGGAAGACCATAACTTCATGAACTACTGCTTTTCCACGGACATGCAGGATGAGCAGATCATCTTCGGGGGCGAAAAGAAGCTGCGCCAGGCGGTGCAAGAGGCTTATGACATCTTCAAGCCCAAGGCCATCGGCATCTTCGCCACCTGCCCGGTGGGCCTCATCGGCGACGACATCCACGCGGTGGCCCGGGAGATGAAGGAAAAATTGGGGATCAACGTCTTCGGCTTCAGTTGCGAGGGCTACAAAGGGGTGAGCCAATCGGCGGGGCACCACATCGCCAACAACGGCGTCTTCACCCACATAGTGGGCCTGGACGACGTCGTCCGGGAAGGCGAATTCAAGATCAACATGCTGGGGGAATACAACATCGGTGGCGACGCCTTCGAGATCGAGCGTCTCTTCGAGGACTGCGGCATCACCCTGATCTCCACCTTCAGCGGCAACTCCAGCTACGATAACTTTGCCAACTCCCACACCGCGGACCTGAACCTGATCATGTGCCACCGCTCCATTAACTACGTGGCCGAAATGATGGATAAGAAGTTCGGCATCCCCTGGATCAAGGTGAACTTCATCGGGGCCGAGGCCTCTGCCAAGTCCCTGCGGAAGATCGCCAAATATTTCGAGAACGACAAATTGACCGCCAAGGTGGAAGAAGTTATCGCCCGGGAGATGCCCGCAGTGGAGAAGGTGCGGGAGGAAGTGCGGTCCAGATGCCAGGGCAAGCGGGCCATGCTCTTTGTGGGCGGCTCCAGGGCCCATCATTATCAAGAGCTTTTCCGGGAGATCGGCATGGAGATCATCGCCGCGGGTTACGAATTCGCCCACCGGGACGACTACGAGGGCCGGCAGGTCCTGCCCGGCCTCAAGGTGGACGCCGACAGCCGCAACATCGAAGAGCTGCACATAGAAGCGGATCCGGAGCGCTTTCGCCCCCGGTTGGACGCCGCCGGCGTCGCCCGCTTGCAGCAGGAGGGCATTACGCTCAGCGAATACGAGGGCATGATGGCCGAAATGAAAAGCGGCGCCCTGGTGATTGACGACATCTGCCAGTTCGAAACGGAAAAGCTCATCGAGATCTACCGGCCGGATATCATTTGCGCCGGCATCAAAGAAAAGTACGCCGTTCAGAAGAGCGGCGTGCCCATGAAGCAACTGCACAGCTACGACTCCGGCGGGCCTTATGCCGGCTTTCAGGGCGCCGTCAACTTCTACAGGGAAATCGACCGCATGGTCAACAGCAAGGTGTGGAAATACCTGAAGGCCCCCTGGCAGGAGAATCCCGAACTGGCAGCCACCTACGCCTGGGAATGAAAAATGAGGATAACGCCATGTTACTGAGACATACACCCAAAGAAGTCAAAGAACGCAAGGCCCTGACCGTCAACCCGGCCAAGACCTGCCAGCCCATCGGGGCCATGTACGCGGCCCTGGGCATACACCGGTGCCTGCCCCATAGCCACGGCTCCCAGGGGTGCTACGCCTACCACCGCAGCGCCTTGACCCGCCACTTCAAGGAGCCGGTGATGGCGGCGACCAGCGCCTTTACCGAAGGCGCCTCGGTCTTTGGCGGCCAGGCCAATCTGCTTCAGGCCATCAATAATATCTTCAGCGTTTATGAGCCTGAAATAATTGCGGTGCATACCACCTGCCTGTCGGAGACCATCGGGGACGACATCCCCCAGATCATCGCCAAGGCCAGGGATGAAGGCAAGATTCCGCCGGAACACTACGTCATTCATGCCAACACCCCCAGCTACGTGGGGTCCCATGTCACCGGCTTCGCCAACATGGTCAAGGGCATGGTCGATTATCTGGCGGCCAAGAACGGCCACCGGACCAACCGGATCAACCTGATTCCCGGCTACGTGGAACCCTCCGACATGGAGGAGATCAAGCGTCTGGCCGGGGAATTGGGAGTGCCGACAATTATGTTCCCGGATACCTCCAACGTCCTCAACGGTCCCCAAACCGGCCGGTTCTCCATGTTCCCGGCCGGGGGCACCACGGTGGCGGACCTGATCGCCGCGGGCAGCAGCATGGGTACGGTGGCCCTTGGTCCCCTGGCCTCCGGCCCGGCGGCCCGGGCGTTGGACACCAAGTGCAAGGTACCCTGCGAAATTCTAAACCTGCCCATCGGGCTCAGGGCCACCGATGAATTTATCGACACCCTGCGGCGCATCGCCGGGGTAACCGTGCCCGACTCCATCAATATCGAGCGGGGCCGGCTGGTGGACGTCATCACCGACATGCACCAAGTCTTCTTCCACCGCAAGGTGGCCCTGGCGGGGGACCCGGATCAATTGATCTCCCTCACCCAGTTCCTGGTGGACCTGGACATGTGGCCTATCCACATTGTCACCGGCACGCCGGGGAAGAAGTTCGAGGCCAAAATCAAGGAGATCACCAAAGAGGTGCCGCACCCGGTAAACGTGCGCGCCCCCGGCGACCTGTTTTTGCTGCATCAGTGGTTGAAAAACGAACCGGTGGACCTGCTCATGGGCAATACCTACATGAAGTACATCGCCCGGGACGAGGATATCCCCCTGATCAGGTTCGGTTTCCCCATCATGGACCGCGTCGGCCACAGCTACTTCCCCACCGTGGGCTATCGGGGCGGGCTGCGGCTCCTGGAGAAGATCCTGGACGCGCTGTTGGACCGCCAGGACCGGGACGCCCCGGAGGAGAGCGTCGAATTAGTGATCTGAGTCGTGGTGGCGCGGGCTGAAGGCACGCGCCGACGCGGGTTCTTCGCAAGGGGCCTGCGGTTATTCATGAGAGGAGGCAATTATCATGGAAAAACCTGATCATCATATCCTGGTGTGTATGAGTTTCCGGGGGCTGGAGCCCAAGGGCAAGTGCATCAAGAAAAACGCCCCGGATCTACTGGGCTACCTGGAGTCGGAGCTGGCCGACCGTGGGATTGAAAACGTCATGGTCTCCACCACCGGCTGCCTGAAGCTCTGCGACCAGGGCCCGGTAGTGGTGGTCTATCCCGAAGGCTACTGGTACGCCGGGGTGGAGGGCGAGGAGGCCATCGACGCCATCCTGGACGGCCTGGAAAACGGCGGTCCGGCTAAGGAGTATTTGCTGAGTTGAGGTTACTGGCAATCAGCCAGAAAGCTGGAGTTACCCATGGAACCGGCGATTTTTAAAGAGCGTCAAGACCAAATCCACCGCAAGGGGGAAGCCCCCTTTGCCATGGAGTGTGATAAGGAGTCCCTGGCCGGGGCGGTGAGCCAAAGGGCCTGCGTCTTTTGCGGCTCCCGGGTGGTGCTCTATCCCATCGCCGACGCCCTGCACTTGGTGCACGGCCCCATCGGCTGCGCTGCCTACACCTGGGACATCAGGGGCGCCTTGTCCTCGGGCCCGGAGTTGCATCGCCTCAGCTTCTGCACCGACCTCCAGGAGATGGATGTCATCTTCGGGGCCGAAAGCAAGCTCTACCATGCCCTGGTGGAACTCATCGACCGGCACCAACCCCAGGCCGCCTTCGTTTACTCCACCTGTATCGTGGGGATCATCGGCGACGATTTGGAGTCGGTGTGTAAGAAAGTCAGCCAGGAGAAAGGCATTCCGGTGCTGCCGGTACAGTCCGAGGGCTTCAAAGGCAACAAGCGGGACGGCTATCACGCCGCCTGCCAGGCTATGTTCAAGCTGACTGGCACCGGGGACGTCTCCGGCATCAGCCCCAAGAGCGTCAATATCTTAGGCGACTTCAACCTGGCCGGGGAGATTTGGGTCATCCGCGACTATTTCTCCCGCATGGGTGTCGAGGTGGTGGCCAACATTACCGGTGATGGCCGCGTGGCCGACATTCGCCGGGCCCACGGCGCGGCTCTGAACCTGGTGCAATGCTCCGGCTCTACCATGGATATGGCGAAGATGATGGAGGAAGCCTACGGCACCCCCCATATCCGGGTCTCTTATTTCGGGGTGGAGGACATGGCCGAATCGCTCTATGCGGTGGCCCGTTTCTTTAAGGACCCGGAAATGGAGGCGCGCACCCGGGAACTGGTCCGGGAGGAACTGGCCGTGCTCTATCCCCGACTCCGGGAGTTTAAGCAAGCCCTGAGCGGCAAGAAGGCCGCCATCTATGTGGGCGGGGCCTTCAAGGCCTTTTCACTGGTCAAGGCCTTCCGGCTGCTGGGTATGCAGGTGGTCCTGGTGGGCTCCCAGACCGGCACCAAGGAAGATTATCAGGAGTTGCACGACATTACCGACGAAGGAACGATCATCGTGGACGACTCCAATCCCCTGGAGCTGTCGAGCTTCCTGAAGGAAAAGGACGTGGACATCTTCGTGGGCGGGGTCAAGGAACGCCCCATCGCTTATAAGTTGGGCGTGGGTTTCTGCGACCACAATCACGAACGCAAGGAATGCCTGGAAGGCTTCGTAGGCATGCTCAATTTCGCCGAGGAAGTCTATAAAACGGTGATGAGTCCGGTGTGGCGATTCGTGCCCCGGAGAAACGGGGCAGTGGGATGAGAACGATGAAACCCCCTGAGCCAACATACGTATCCACCACCAATGCCTGCAAGCTCTGCAAGCCGTTGGGGGCGTGCCTGGCCTTTCGGGGCGTGGAAGGGGCGGTGCCTTTTCTCCACGGCTCCCAGGGCTGCGCCACTTATATGCGCCGTTATATCATCAGCCATTTTCGGGAGCCCATGGACATCGCTTCCTCCTCCCTGGGGGAGAAGCACGCGGTCTATGGCGGCGGCTCCAACCTGAAGCAGGGCCTGAGCAACATCATGACCAAATACGGGGCCCGGCTCATCGGGGTGGCCACCACCTGCCTGACCGAGACCATCGGCGACGACGTGCCCGGGATCGTCCGGGAATTTCGCCAGGAAGCCGCCACCCTCGGGAAGTCCGAAGAGCTGCCGGAGATCGTCACCGTCTCCACCCCCAGTTATGCCGGCACCCACATGGAAGGCTTCCACGCCGCGGTGCGGGCCCTGGTGGAGCAGTTAGCCCAGGGGGGGGAGCCCGCGGCCGCCCTCAACCTGCTGCCGGGTTTCGTGTCACCGGCGGATACCCGCTACCTGCGGGAAATCCTGGAAGATTTCGGGCTGGTCGGCATCATCCTGCCAGACCTGTCGGAAACCCTGGACGGCCCGGCGCAATTGGACTATGAGAAGATCCCGGCCGGGGGCACGCCCCTGGCAGAGATCAAGGCCATGGGCCGCTCCCGGGCCACCCTGGAGTTCGGCCGCACCCTGTTCTCCGAGGAGACGGCCGGGCGTTACCTGGAAAGCCACTTCGGGGTTCCCTGGCATCCCCTGGGAATGCCCATCGGTCTCCGGGAGACCGACCGGTTCTTCAAGGTCTTGGAAGAGGTCTCCGGCAAAGCCACCCCGGCCCGGCAGGCGGCGGAGCGGGGCCGCCTCATCGACGCCTACGTCGATGGTCATAAGTATATCTTCAACAAGCGGGCCGTGGTTTACGGCGAAGAAAACCTGGTGATAGGGCTTACCGCCTTCCTATCAGAGATCGGCGTGAAGCCGGTGCTCTGTGCCACGGGCGGGAAAAGCGGCCATTTTAAGGAGGCCCTGGCCGAGGTTACCGGCGACCTCCTGGCGGAGCCGCCGCAGATCATGGAAGGGGCGGATTTTTATGAGATTGGCGAGGCCGCCCAAGGCCTGGCCCCGGACCTGCTCATCGGCCACAGCAAGGGCTATCATCTGGCCCGGCGCTGGCAGGCGTCTTTGATACGGGTGGGTTTTCCCATCCATGACCGCTTCGGCGGCCAAAGGATTCTGCACCTGGGCTACCGGGGCGCCCAAAGCCTTCTGGATCGCATCGTCAACGCCGTCATCGCCAGGAAGCAAGAGACTTCCGACGTGGGTTACAGCTACATATAAACGCCAAAGGGGCGGCCCTCGACGCCCGCTCCCGGAAATGCCGCCATGATAAACATCGATATTCATCCCTGTTTCAATGCCAAGGTCAAGGGCCAATTCGGCCGGGTGCACCTGCCGGTGGCCCCGAAGTGCAATATTCTCTGCAATTATTGCAACCGGAAGTTCGACTGCGTCAATGAGTCCCGGCCCGGCGTGACCAGTTCGGTCCTCTCTCCGGCCCAGGCCATCGCCTACCTGGAGCGGGTTCTGGAGGCCCAGCCCTGCATCACCGTGGCCGGCATTGCCGGCCCGGGCGACCCCTTTGCCAACCCCAAGGAGACCATGGAGACCCTGCGGCTGATCCGGGAGAGGTTTCCGGAGCTGCTCCTCTGCCTGGCCAGCAATGGCCTGGGGCTGATGCCTTATCTGGACGAACTGGCCGAATTGCAGGTCTCCCACGTGACCATCACAGTCAACGCGGTGGACCCGGAGATCGGGGCCAAGATCTATAGCTGGGTGAGGGACGGCAAGGTGATCCATCGCGGCCGCCAGGCTGCGGAGGTCCTGCTGGCCCGCCAGTTGGATGCCATCCGCGGCCTCAAGAGCAAGGGAATCGTGGTCAAGGTCAACACCATCATCATTCCGGGGATCAACGACCAGCATGTGGAGGAGGTGGCCAGGAAGATGGCGGAATTGGGGGTGGATCTGCTCAACTGCATGCCGGTTTATCCCAACGCGGACACGCCCTTTGGGGACATTCCCGAGCCCGAACCGGAGAAGATGGCGGCCCTTCAGGCCGCAGCCGGGAATTTTCTGCCCCAGATGCGGCATTGCACCCGCTGCCGGGCCGACGCCGTCGGCCTGCTGGACGCCGACCAGACCGAGGAATTGCGCGGCTGCCTCTCTGCCTGCGCCCAAATGCCGCCTCCCCTGGACGAGAGCCGCCCTTACGTGGCGGTGGGCAGCCAGGAGGGCATTCTGGTCAACCTGCATTTGGGGGAGGCCGATTCTTTTCAGATTTGGGGACCGGATGGACAGGGTTTCCGGATGCTGGAAGAACGTCCGGCCCCGCCGCCGGGAGGCGGCGGCCAACGCTGGTGGGACCTGGCGGAGGTCTTAAAGGATTGCCGGGCGGTACTGGTGAGCGGGGTGGGTGAAACCCCTATGGCTATTCTCAGCGAATCCGGCGCCGTGCCCCTGGAAATGAACGGCTTCATCGAGATCTGTTTGAAGGCGGTTTATGAAGGCGGGGCAGTGGCCCTCTTTAAGGGACGGAAAGGCGGCCTGGCCGTGAGTTGCGCCGGGAAAGGCGATGGCTGTCAATAAACCCGGACCGGCTACTGAATGCGAAGGCAGTGATCGGCATCGCCTCGATCCTGCTCAGGATTAGATGATCGGAATGTAAGGTAATATAAGGGATCGCAAAATGTTTCAGGCCCTGGATCTAACTCCCTTATGGTTGACTTTAAAGGTGGCCGGCGTGGCCACCCTGGTAACTTTTGTCATCGGGGTCAACCTGGCCTTCCTGGTGGCCCGGAGCAAGTTTTGGGGCAGGGAAGGACTGGACGCGTTCTGCACCCTGCCGTTGGTGTTGCCTCCCACGGTCCTGGGGTATTACCTCATCGTCCTGATCGGACGGCAAGGCTGGCTGGGCCACTGGCTCCAGAAAACCTGGGGGATTTCCTTAATTTTTACCTGGCAGGGCGCGGTTTGCGCCGCAGCCGTGGTATCTCTCCCCCTGATCTACAAGTCGGCCCGGGCCGCCTTTGAAGAGGTGGACCCTGAGCTTGAAAATGCTGCCCGTACCCTGGGCCTGTCGGAGGCCGCGGTCTTTTTCCGGGTATCCCTGCCCCTGGCCTGGCGGGGGATTCTGGCGGGGACCATGTTGGCCTTCGCCCGGGCTATGGGTGAGTTCGGGGCCACCCTGATGGTGGCCGGCAACCTCCCCGGCAAGACCCAAACCCTGTCCCTGGCCGTATACGACGCGCTCCAGGCTGGTAATGACACGGGAGCCGCAGTCCTGGTGCTCCTCATCTCGACGGTGTGCGTCGTCATCCTGGTGGTCTCCGGCAGGGCTTTAAAGGCTGGCTACATGTGAAGGGAAGGAGGCTTACATGGCTAATCTGAAATCCATCATCATACTTTTATGGGGCGCTCTGCTTATCTGTGCTGGACCGGCCCACGCCGATCAGGAACTGATCGTCTCCGGCGCCGCCAGCCTCACCAATGCCCTGCCCGAGGTGGCCGAACAATTCGAGAAGACGCATCCCGGCGTCAAAATCGTCTGTAATTTTGCGGCGTCCGGGTCCTTGCTCCAGCAAATTGCTCAAGGCGCCCCGGTGGACGTGTTTGCGGCGGCGGATCAAAAGACCATGAACCAGGCCCAGGAGAAGGGGCTCATCGTAGCGGCCACCCGAAAAAATTTTGTGAGCAACACCCTGGTGCTCATCGCGCCGGCAGGCCCCAGTCTGCCGTTGGCCGGTCTTGGGGATCTGGCCTCGCCGGAGGTAAAACGGGTGGCCCTGGGCAATCCCGAAACGGTGCCGGTGGGGCGCTACACCCAGGAGGCCTTGACCAAGGCGGGGTTGTGGGAGAGCCTGAAACCCAAGTTTATTTACGGGGAATCGGTGCGCCAGGTGCTTGACTACGTGAGCCGGGGCGAGGTGGACGCCGGGTTTGTCTTCGCCACCGACGCCGCCATTGCCAAGGGGAAGGTGAAAATAGTGGCGGCAGCCCAGGGACACCAGCCCATTATCTATCCGGCGGCCCTGGTGGCGGCCAGCCCCAAGAAGGCCCTGGCCCAGAGCTTTCTCGATTTTATGTTGAGCCCGGCCGCCCGGGAGATCTTCAATAAATATGGCTTTGGCCCGGCCTAGGCTACTAAGCCCTGTCACCGCAAGGAGCACAGGGGATAATCATGAAAATCCTGGTGGATATCAAAAAACGGTTGTCGTCGGGGCAGCGGGTCTTCCATCTGGAAGCGGCGTTTGCTTCAGATAAAGACTTTGTGGTCTTGTTCGGTCCCTCGGGTGCGGGTAAGAGTCTCACCCTGCAGACCATCGCGGGGCTGATTACGCCGGATGAAGGGCGGATCGTGGCAGGGGAGCGGATTTTTTTCGATTCCCGCCGGAAAATCATGGTGCCGTCCCGGCACCGGAACCTGGGTTACGTCTTCCAGGATTATGCCCTGTTTCCGCACCTGACGGTGGCCCGGAACGTCTCCTTCGGGTTGCCAAGGGGCTGGTCCTGGCGCCTGCCGCGGGCAGAGAGACTGCGTCTCGAGGAGGTGCTGGAGATTTTGGAGTTGACTCCCGTAAAAGATTCCCTGCCCCGGGACCTCTCCGGAGGACAACGGCAGAGAGTGGCCCTGGCCCGGGCCCTTATCCGCCGCCCCAGTCTGCTGCTCCTGGATGAACCCTTTTCATCCCTGGATACCGTCCTCAGGGCCAAGATGCGCCAGGAACTCTTGAAGATTAAAGAGCATTTTGCCATCCCGGTTATCCTCATAACCCATGACCCCGCGGACGTAGCAGCCCTGGCGAAAACCGTAGTGGTCTATGAGTTTGGCAAGGTGAGCAATATTATGTCGCCCACCGCAGAAGATTTTCCGGTCAGGGAACTCCCTTCGTCATTTCCTTTGGCCGCCACCCTCGCTCCTCGATTCCCCGCAAGCAAACCCCAAAATCGATTCCCACAATCACTTGCTGGCCGTTGCCGAGGCCTTTTTGCTAAAGCAACAGCAAAGGCGGCGCCTCCGGCCGCGGGCCGATAACCTCCAAGACCTGCCGGGGGATCATGCTGGCCGCCAGCGCCAGGAAGGGCAAACCCCGGCCGCTGGTGGCGTTGCGCAGGCCGGCGTCTCCGCCGATGGCCAGGCAGACGGCTGGCGCCCCTGGCCGGTGGCGGGTCCAGAAGACCCTGAGAGGGCAGGGGCCGCCGTCAGCGGGGCCTTGCCAGCCAATTAGGGTGTGGCTCTCTCCGTCGGGGTAATTAAGGACCAGGGTCTCCCCCCGCCAGATGGGAGAGAGCACTTGCAACTCCAACCGGGGCAGGCCTGCGGCCACGTTGCCGCCGGGAGTCACTTCATATTCCAGGATAAAAGAGAGGGTTCCCATAATGGGCTTTTTTTAGCGCCGGAGAGGGGCTGAAATTGGCGCTGGCTTAGGGAGAATCGGAACCTTCGCCGCAGTCGATCAAGAGCTTCAGTTCTGCCGGAAGCCGGGCCGTGGTGAGGGCCGCAATCCCCTGGGTCAGGGGGATGGTGCGGCCAATCAGGGGCCGGGGATCCACCCAACCCTGGCGCAACAGGCGCAGGGCCTCCGGGAAGGGGCCGCAGCGGGAGCCGAGCAGCCGCACCTCCGGCACCACCAGCGCCGCCGGGTCCAGGGGAAAGACGCCGGCATAGGTGCTCTTCAGGACCACCGCGCCCCGGGGGCGGACCCGGGCCAGGGCCAGGGTCAACCCGCCCGGAGAGCCGCTGGCCTCCACCACCGTGTGATAATCCCCGGCGGGCAGGTCCTGTTCCTGAAAGGTGGCTACCCCATAGGCGCGGGCCAGCGCCAGGCGTTCCGGGTGGTGGCCGGCCAGATGCACCGGGGCGCCCCGCAGGGCCAGAACCCAGGAGATCAGCAGGCCCAGAGGCCCGTCCCCCACCACCAGCAGCCGCTCCCCGGGGAAAATCCCGACGCTGTAAGCGACCTGCAGGGCCGCGGCCAGGGGTTCGGTGAAGACCGCGGCCTGGTCCGGGACCTCCGGGGGCACGAGATGGAGGTTGGCTGCCCGGGAGGGTCAGGTATTGGGCGAAGGATCCGTCCTGGTCCTTGAGACCCAAAACCCGGCGCCGGCGGCAGTGAGGCGAGAGGCCCTCCCGGCAGAGGTCGCAGGTCCCGCAGCCCAGGTTGATTTCTCCCACCACCCTCTGGCCCAGCCAGGGAGACCCGTCCGGGCCGGCCACCACCCCTACGAACTCGTGCCCCGGCACCCCGCGAAAGCCGTGGTAGCCCAGGAGAATCTGCCGGTCGCTGCCGCACACCCCGGCCAACCGCACCCGAATCAAGACCTCCCCGGGGCCGGCTGCGGGGGTGGGCAGCTCTTCCAAGGTCAATGAACCGTCGAAGTACAGAGCAATCATGGTCTGCCTGGGGCCGTGGCCTCCTCCAGCACCGACAGGGTCTGATTTACCGTAACCTCCCAGCTCAGGTGCGCCACCGCGGCGACTGCGGCCCGCCGCACCTCCGGGTCCTCCCCCCGGGAGAGATATTCCTCCAGAGACAGGGTCAGGCTGGGGACGTCATCAGCTCGCGCCAGGACCTTGCCGTGGCCATCGGGGCGCAGGAACTCGGCGGCGCCGTTGGCCGCGGTGGTGATCACCGGGAGGCCGGAGCCCAGGGCCTCCAGCACCACGTTGCTGCAAGGATCGTAGATGGTGGGCAGGGCCAGTACCGTGGCTGCCTGGTAAAAGGGCGCCAGGTCGGCCTGGGGTCCCCAAAACTTGACGCTCGCCGCGGCGCCTAACCGCTGCGCCTGCCGCTCATAGGAGGCAGGCTCGCCTTTGCCCACCACCCAGAGAACCGCATCTTTTTGCCGCAGACCGCCAAAAGCCTCCAAAAGATAGGTCAAACCTTTGCGGCCAAACCCGGAACCGGCGAATAA
>Ga0187854_10001734_pt1 | contig 20433 bp, 13 predicted proteins | sample June2016WEW_6_15_FD_132445 | JGI IMG/M metagenome (GOLD analysis project Ga0187854, IMG submission 132445) | Peatland microbial communities from SPRUCE experiment site at the Marcell Experimental Forest, Minnesota, USA - June2016WEW_6_150 | ecosystem: Environmental > Terrestrial > Soil >...
CAGCACGTCGCGCTCCACGTTCAACACGAGCCGCACCGCTACGAACTCGCCCGGCCAGAGCTTCCGGTCGCCGTTCGCAAAGGTGGCCTTGAGCTGGATCGTGCCCGTCGTGGTGTCCACCTGGTTGTTGATGAATGAGAGGGTCCCCGTCACGACGGCCGCGGTGTCGTTCGACGGCCGGATCTCGACGGCCAGGCGGCTCCGGGCGCTGAAGCGCTGGATGTCGTCGAGGTACTTCTGGGGCACGGAGAAGCTGACCGCGATGGGCCGGAGTTGATTGATCACCACCAGGGGCGTCGCGACGCTCGCAGGCACGAGGTTCCCGATATGCAGCAGCAGGTTGCCGGTGCGCCCCGCGATCGGTGCGCGGATGGTGGTGTACTCGAGGTTCAACCGCGCGGTCTGCACCGCCGCCGAGTCGGCCGTCACCGCCGCCTCCGCTGCGTCGGCGTTCGCCTTGAACTGGTCGAACTGCTCCTGGGTCGCCAGGTCGCTCTGCACGAGCGTTTGGTAGCGAACCACCTCCTGGCGCGCATTCACCAGTTGGGCGCGGTCCTTCGCCAGGTTGGCGAGGGCCTGGTCGAGCGCCGCCTGGAACGGCCGCGCGTCGAGCTGGAAGAGCAGTTGCCCGACCTGCACCTCGTCACCCTCCTGGAACCCAACCCTGAGGATGATGGCGCTCACCTGAGCGCACACAGCCACCGTCTGGATAGGCGTCACCGTGCCGATGGCGCTGATCTCCTGCGGTACGGAGCGTTGCTGGACCGTCGCCACGGTGACCGGCACGATCGGCCGGGGAGGCGGAGCGTCCTTCTTGCACGCGACCAGGGCGATCGCGATGGCGCCGGCGATGCGGCTCACGGAAAACGACCTGGGCAAGCTCGGATATCTCGGCATCATTCAGTGACTTACGCGCCAGCGGCGGTGTGCGTTGGGAGACAGTTGCGCAACAAGCGTTCCTCGGGGAATCTTACCGGCCTATCCCATACAGAGGAAAGGCGTCCATGTCGTACCCATATTCGCTTCCGGCGCTCCCCTATGCGTTCGACGCGCTCGAGCCGCACATCGACGCGCAGACGATGCAGATCCACCACGGGAAGCACCACCAGGCGTACGTCAACAACCTGAATGCGGCGCTCGAGAAGGCGCCGGAGTGGCAGAAGAAGGGGCTCGGCGAGGTCCTCGCGTCCCTCGACAAGGTGCCGGAGGCCGTCCGCACGGCCGTCCGCAACAACGGCGGCGGGCACTGGAACCACACGGCCTTCTGGAAGCTGATGGCGCCGAAGGCTGGCGGACCGCCCAAGGGCGACGTGGCCGACCTCATCGCCAAGAGCTTCGGCAGCTTCGACAAGTTCAAGGAGCAGTTCGCCGCCGCGGCCATGGGGCGGTTCGGCTCCGGCTGGGCGTGGCTGCTCTGCGAGCAGGGGAAACTCACCATCCTGAGCACGCCCAACCAGGACAACCCCGCGATGGAGAAGAAGGGCGCGATCCTGGGGATCGACGTGTGGGAACACGCCTACTACCTGAAGTACCAGAACCGGCGGGCCGACTACATCGGGGCGTGGTGGAACGTCGTCAACTGGGAGCAGGTCAACGCCAACCTGAAAGAAGTCAGATAGCAGGCAGCAGAGGGCAGTGTAGTTGCGAGACGGCGAGTTGCGAGCGGTTGGGAGACTGGAGTGAGCGGGGGGCGGACGAGTCGTCCGCCCTTTGCCTTTCCTCGCAACTCGGCGTCTCGCAACTCGCAACCGGCGCAAGGTGCCCGTCAGCAGAGACTTACGCCCTCTGCGCCGTCGCGCCGAACGCCGCCCGGTTGCGCCCTAACGCTCGCCTGACGCCTGTGGTACAAGTTAGACGGTTGCCGATCGACCTTCCTCACCCGGCTGCGGGCTGCCGCGGAAGGCGACTCGCAACTGTCAGGAGGTGGTCCCGATGAAGAGCCGCACGCCGCGTCGGGATGCGACCACCGGTCTTTTGTGGGAGTCAGTGCCCGATCTGCTGTACCGGGTCCGTGGCGCCGACGGGACGATCCAGCTCCTGAGCGCCGCCTTCGCCACGCACACCGGCTGGTCCGTCGCCGAGTGGATCGGCCGGCCGTTCGCCGAGCTCGTGTACCCCGACGATCTCCCGCAGGCCAAGGACAGATACGCATCCATCCTGCGAGGCGAGAAGCCCGCCCGGTACGAGCTGCGGCTCCGGACCAGGGCCGGCGGCTTCGTCGTCGGCGAGTTTCACAGCGCCCCCTTCATCGAGCGGGGGCGCGTGGTGGGGGAGCAGGGCATCGCGCGCGACATCACGGACCGACGGCGCGCCGAGGAGGCTCGCGAAGCCCGCGAGGAACGATTCCGCACCCTGTTCGAGTCCACCGACGAGGCGATGTTCCTCATGGACGGCGCCGTCTTCGTGGACCTCAACCCCAGGTGCCTCGAGATGTTCGGCCTGCACGACCGGTCCGACATGATCGGCCGTTCGCCGCTGGACTTCTCGCCGCCGCGCCAGCCGGACGGCGGGGATTCGCGGGAGAAGGCGCTCGACTACATTCTCGCCGCCCTGCAGGGCTGCCCGCAGCGTTTCTACTGGAAGCACGCCCGCAAGGACGGCTCGACGTTCGACGCGGAAGTGTCCCTGCATCCCCTGACGCTGTACGGCAGGGTCCACGTGCAGGCGACCGTGCGGGACATCACCGCCCGCCGGGCCGCCGAGGAGGCGATGCGGGCGAGCGAGAGGCGCTTCCGCCTCCTGGCGGCGCAGGTGCCCGCCGATGTGTGGACGACCGATGCGGCTCTCCGGCTCACCTCCATCAGCGGCTCGCTGGTCCCGCCCGTTGACCGTCTCGACCTGCGCAAGGCGGGTAGCACCCTCTACAACCTCTTTGCGACGCGCGATGAGAGCCATCCGGTCATCGCGGCGCACCGCCGGGCCCTCGGGGGGGTCTCCGCCCAGTACGAGCGCACCGCGGGTCCGATGGTCATCGAGGGACGGGTCGAGCCGCTGCGGGACGGAGCCGGGGCCGTCGTGGGCTGCGTCGGGGTGGCGCTGGACATCACGGAGCGACGGAGCGCGCAAAACGCGCTGCGGCGGCTCGCCGACTTCGTGGAGTCGTCCGAGGACGCCATCGTGACGACCACGCTCGACGGCACCATCGAGACGTGGAATCCCGCGGCGGAGCGGCTCTTCGGCCACCGGGCACGCGAGGCCGTCGGCCGACCCGTCACGCTCATTGCGCCGGAGGAAAGCGCGGCCGATCTGAAGCGCAACCTGCGGCTGCTCAAGGAAGGCCACTCGATCGGGCCGTACGAGACGCAGCTCGCCCGAAGCGACGGGACGGTGATCAACGTTTCGGCCACGCTGTCACCGATCCGGGATGCGCGCGGGGCCCTGGCCGGGTCCTCCCGGATCTTCCGCGACGTCACCGCGCAGAAGCGGGCCGAGCACGAGCTGCGGCAGAGCGAGGCCTTCTATCGGAGCCTCTTCGAGAACCTGTCCGACTGCATCTTCATCTTGGACGTCACCCCGGACCAGCGTTTCAAGATCGTGAGCTTCAACCCTGCGGAGGAACGCGCGGTCGGGATGACGACGGCACAGGTCGCGGGCAGATTCACGGACGACCTCTTTCCGAAAGGCATGGCCGAGCAGCTGAACGGCAACTATCGCCGGTGCCTCGAGGAGCGCCGCATCACGCACTACGAGGAGGTGCTCGATCTCCCGAAGGGCAAGGTGCCCTTCCTCACCACGCTGATTCCCCTCGCGGCGGCCAATGGCCGGATCCACCGGATCATCGGCGTCGCGTCGGACATCTCCGAGCGCAAGCAGACGGAGCAGGCGCTGCAGGCCAGCGAGACGCACTATCGGTCGCTGATCGAACACGGGACGGACCAGGTCACCATCATGGGCGCCGACGGCCGGTTCACCTACGCGAGCCCCTCGGTGACTCGGCTGCTCGGCTACGATCCTCGCGAGCTGATCGGACAGGTCGGGTTCGGCTACGTCCACCCGGACGACGTGGCGAAGGTGCAGGCCGCCTTTGGCAGGGCGCTGCAGGGTGAAACGGCCGAGCTCCGCGAGGTCTTTCGATTCCGGCACAAGGACGGATCCTGGCGGGTGTTCGAGTCGGTCGTCACGAACCTGCTGCGCGAGCCTACCGTGGCGGGCGTGGTGGTCAATTCCCGTGACGTCACGGACCGGACGCGCGCCGAGGAGGCGCTGCGCCAGGAGCAGTTCCTGGTGAGCACGCTCATGGAGAACATCCCCGACTCGATCTACTTCAAGGACGCCGCGAGCCGCTTCGTGAGAATCAACCGCAACATGGCGCGGCTGTTCGGCCTGAGCGATCCCGCCCAGGCCGTGGGCAAGACCGACTTCGATTTCTTCGCCCCGGACCACGCCCGGGCGGCCCTGGAGACCGAGCGGGAGGTCATGCGCACGGGCCGGCCGGCCGTGGACATCGAGGAGCTGGAGACCTGGCCGGATCGGCCCGACACCTGGGTTTCGAGCACGAAGATGCCGCTGCGCGATGCCGCCGGCGTGATCATCGGCACGTTCGGCATCTCGCGCGACATCACGAAGCGCAAGGGCGCCGAGGAAGCGGTGCGCCGGTCGGAGGCCGACTACCGCGGCCTGGTGGATCACGCGCCGCTCGGCGTCTATCGCTCGACGCGGGACGGGCGGTTCCTCACCGTGAACGCGGCGCTCGTGTCCATGCTCGGCTATGACTCGGCCGAGGAGCTGCTGCGCCTCGACATGGGGCGTGACGTGTACGCCGATCCCGGGGAGCGGGAACGAGCGATCCGCGAGAGCCGGCCCCATGTCGAGGTGGAGTGGAAGCGGCGCGATGGAACTCGCATTCTCGTGCAGTTGAGCTCCCGGGCGATCCCGGGACCGCCCGGCGAGGGCGAGTGCTTCGAGGGGATGGTCCAGGACGTGACCGAGCAGCGGAGCATCGAGAACCAGTTCCGCCAGGCCCAGCGACTGGAGGCCGTGGGGCGGCTGGCCGGCGGCGTGGCCCACGACTTCAACAACGTCCTCACCGCCATCACGGGCTACAGCGACCTCCTGATCGAGGCGCTTCCTCCGGGGGATCCGAAGCGGGAGGACGTGCTGGAAATCAGGGCGGCCGCCCAGCGGGCCGCCGGCCTGACCCGGCAGCTGCTCGCGTTCAGTCGCAAGCAGGTGCTCCAGACGAGCGTGCTGGATCTCAACGCCGTGGTCCGCACGCTGGAGAAGATGCTCCAGCGGCTGATCGGCGAGGACGTGAAGCTCGAAACCTCGCTGAGTTCCGCTCTGGGCGCGGTGCGGGCCGATCCGGGGCAGCTCGAGCAGGTCATCCTGAACCTCGCCGTGAACTCCCGGGATGCGATGCCCGGCGGCGGGCGGCTCACCATCGAGACGGCCAACGTGGAGCTCGACGAGGCCTATGCCCGCGAGCATCCCGGCGTGGAGCCGGGCAGGTACGTCATGCTGGCGATGAGCGACACGGGCATCGGGATGAGTGCCGAGACCAGGTCCCACATCTTCGAGCCGTTCTTCACGACCAAGGAGGTGGGGAAGGGCACCGGCCTCGGTCTCGCGACGGTGTACGGGATCGTCAAGCAGAGCGGCGGCCACGTGTGGGTCTACAGCGAGCCGGAGCGTGGCGCGACGTTCAAGATCTACCTGCCGCAGGTGGACGAGCTGCCGGAGCCGGCGAGCCCGGCGTCACCGGTGGAGCCGGCGGCCGGGGGCCGGGAGACGGTGCTTCTGGCCGAGGACGACTCCTCGGTCCGGGCCGTCGTGTCGGATGTCCTGACGCAGAAGGGCTATCGGGTGCTGCGGGCGCCGGACGGCCAGAGCGCCTTGGAGATGGCCCGGGCGCAGCCGGGGGAGATTCACCTCCTCGTCACGGACCTCGTGATGCCCGGGATGACGGGGCGCGAGCTCGCGGAAGCCCTCAAGGCCCAGCGCCCCGGCGTGCGTGTCCTCTACATGTCCGGGTACACCGATGACGCGGTCGTGCGCCACGGCGTGCTGGCGCAGGGCCTCCCCTATCTGCAGAAGCCCTTCACGCCGGCCGCGCTGGCCCATAAGGTCCGCGAGCTGCTGGATCGGGCCTGACGTGCGCCGCTTTCGGCTCGCCGCCTGGGTCCGAGCGCCGGGGGCAGGTCTCCTGGTCGTCGGGGTCGCCCTCTTCGCCCTGGCGAACCGCTTCGGCGGCTGGTGGGGATTCACGGACGATCAGATCGAGCTGGCGGGTGTGTTGATCGCCTCCGTCGGCGCTTTGGCGTACGTCGCCGCGCGCCGCGCGACCCTCCGCCAACTCCACCTCGACGAATCCGAGCTGCACCTGCTGGCGTCGCAGATGCCGGCGGACGTGTGGACGACGGATACCGAGCTTCGGTTCACGTCGGTATCGGGGGCTCTCCTCGCCCGGCTCGATTCCCCGGAGATGCGCGTGCCGGGCCGCACGGTCTACGAGGTCTTCGGAACTCGGGACGTCGGCCACCAGGTCATCGCGGCGCACCTGAAGGCCCTCCGGGGCGAATCCGCCAGCTACGAGCGCGTCGTGGGCGAGCTGGTTGTGGAGGGTCGTGTGGAACCGTTGCGCGACCAGAAGGGACGCATCATCGGATGCGTCGGAACCGCCATGGACGTCTCGACCTGGCGGTGGGCCGAGAGCCAGGTGCGGCGCTTCGCGGCGCTGGTGCAATCCTCGGAGGATGCGATCCTCTCCACCGACCTGGGTGGGAAGATCGAGAGCTGGAACCAGGCCGCGGAGCGGCTATACGGATACTCGGCCGAGGAAATGCTCGGACGCTCGATCTCCGTCCTCGAGCCTCCGGATCGCGCTGGCGAGGCAGCGGCGCTTCGGGAGCGTTTGGGCCGAGGCGAGCGCGTGCCGCCGTACGAGACGGTTCGCCGCCGGCGGGACGGAACGGCCATCGAAATTTCGACCCATCTCTCGCCCATGCGCGATGAACTGGGCAAACTCGTCGGTGTCTCGGCGGTCATCCGTGACATCACCGACCGCAAGCGCGCCGAGGCGAAGTTGGCACGCCTGGCGTCGTTTCTTGAGATGAGCCCGCTGGCCACCGTGGAGGTAGATGTCGCGGGCAGAATCTCCTTCATGAATCCCGCGGCCGAGCGGCGGTTCCCGGATCTACGGGACGCACCGTCGCTGCACCCCTTCGTGGCGGGCGCCTGGGCGCTGGTGGGCGACAGTCAGGGTGCGGGAACGGCGCTGCACACCCGGGAAGTGCGGGTCCGGGACAACTGGTACTTCCAGAACATCTACGCACTGCCCGACGGTTCCCATCTGCGCATCTACGCATCCGACATCACCGAGCGCAGGAAGGCCGAGGAGGCGGTGCGCGAGTCGGAGCGGCGGTTCCGCACCGTGCTCGATCGGATGCGGCTGATGGGTCTCGGCACCGACCCGTCGGGGGCGATCACGTACTGCAACGACTATTTCGCGGAGGTGACCGGCTGGACGCGCGAGGCGCTGATCGGCTCGGACTACGTCGCGCGGTTCATTCCGCCGGGCCACCCGGTGATCGACATCTTCAAGCGGGCCTTGGCGACCGGCGAGATGCCCGTGCATTACCAGAACGAGATCCTGACGCGTACCGGTGCGCGGCGGCTCGTGGAGTGGGACAACACGCTGCTGCGAGATGAGGCGGGCCGGGTCGCCAGCATGGTTTCCATCGGGGTGGACGTGACCGAGCGCGCCAAGGCGGAGCACGAGCTACGGCAATCGGAGGAGCGGTTGCGCGCACTCGCCCAGCATCTCGAGTCGGCTCGCGAGGAGGAGCAAGCCCGCATTGCCCGCGAGATTCACGACGAGCTTGCCCAGTCGCTCACGGCACTGCGGCTCGACCTGTCGTGGCTGGCGAAAAGAGTGCCGGGAGCCGACCAGGCCGTGCGCGCGAAGATGACCGAGATGACCGCACTCGCCGGCGCCACAATCGAGGCGGGGCGGCGCATCGCCGCGGAGCTGCGCCCACCGATCCTGGACGACCTTGGCCTGATCGCTGCGCTGGAATGGTATGTCCAGGACTTCGCAAGGCGCACCGCGCTGCAGGCCACGCTCCACGTGGGGCCGCAGGAGCTGGCATTGGACGGGCGCCTCGCCGTCACGGCCTACCGGATCGTGCAGGAAGCCCTGACCAACGTGGCCCGGCATGCGGAGGCAAAGCGCGTGACGGTGCGGCTCGGCGAGCGGGACGGCGCCCTGGTCCTCGAGATCACCGACGACGGACGGGGCATCCGCGCGGACGCGGCGGCCAGTGGGCGGTCGTTCGGCATCGTCGGCATGCGGGAGCGGGCGGCGGCGCACGGAGGTGCGCTGGAGGTCGCGAGCGCGCCCGGCGGCGGCACGGTCGTCCGGGCCACGATCCCGCTGGAGCGGCGCCAGGCGCCGCGGGGGCCGGCATGATCCGGCTGCTGCTCGCCGACGACCACGCCGTGGTCCGGGCAGGCCTGCGGAGTCTGCTCGAGGTGAAGGGAGAGTTGAAGATCGTGGCGGAGGCGGCGAACGGCGACGAGGTGCTGCGCCTGCTGCCCACGCTGCCGGTGGATGTTCTCGTGCTCGACGTCTCGATGCCGGGCCCGGGCGTGTTCGAGCTGCTGCGCAGGGTCAAGGAGGAGCATCCGCGGGTGCGCACCGTCGTCCTGACGATGCACCCGGAGGATCAGTACGCGGTACGCGTGTTCCGGGCCGGCGCCTCGGCGTGCCTGTCCAAGGAGCGCTCGCCGGAACTGCTCGTCGAGGCCATCCGGAAGGCGCACGCCGGCGGCATCTTCGTCACGCCGGCTCTGGGCGAGGCGCTGGCGAGAGGTTTGGCGTCCCCCAAACGCCTGCCGGCCGGCGCGCCGCTGTCCAATCGGGAGCTGGAGGTGCTGGTGCGCCTCGCGACGGGCCAGAGCACCAAGGCGATCGCGGCCGACCTGGGCATGAGCCCGAAGACCGTCAGCACCTACCACTCCCGCATTCGCCGGAAGCTCGGCCTGCAGTCCGACGCGGACCTCATCCGCTACGCCCTGGAACAGCACCTCACGACCTAATCCCGATCCGGCCTGTCGGTCGTTGTAGGCGTTGCCGCACACCCTGGTGCGCTCGGGGCTGACAGCCGGTCTCACCGGGGTACGCGACCTTTCCGATGGTGGCGCACGTGGGTGCGCCGCCGACTTCGCAGCAGTCGGAGGCAGTCTGTGGACGTATGCTCTACATGTCCGGCTACACGAACGACGGCGTCGTGCGCCAGGGCGTGCCCTTCACGCCGAGCGCCCTCGCGCTCAAGGTGCGCGAGGTCCTGGATCGGCCCTGAGACGAGGTAGCGGTGGCAAGAAGACTGGCCGCGAACGATGAAGCGGTGCTGCCGGAGAGCGACGCGCGCTTCCGGGGGCTGATCGAGCACAGCCTGGACGTCATCACGATCATCGGTGCCGACGGCCGATTCGCGTACACGAGCCCATCCGTCCAACGGCAACTGGGCTACGGCCCCGTCGAGCTCATCGGGAAGAGTGCGTTCGACTACCTGCACCCGGACGACCTGGCGCGGATGCAGACGGCGTTCGCCACGGCGCTGGTGGTCGACAAGGTGGAGATTCCCGAGGAATTCCGGTTCCGGCACAGGGACGGCTCCTGACGGGTGCTCGAGACGGTCGTGACGAACCTCCTCCAGGAGCCGACGGTGGCGGGACTGGTGATCAGCTCCCGCGACATCACGAAGCGCCGGGCGGCGCAGGAGGCGTTGGCCCAGGAACGCATTCTGATGCAGACCCTCATGAACACCATCCCCGATGCCATCTACTTCAAAGATCGCGACAGCCGCTTCATCGGAATCAGCAAAGCGCTCGCCCAGCTGTTCGGTCTGAGTGACCCTGCTCAAGCGGTGGGCAAAACGGACCGCGACTTCTTTACGCAGGAGCACGCGCAGCAGGCGTACGACGATGAGCAGGCAATCATGCGCACGGGGCAGCCGCTGACCAAGGAAGAAAGAGAGACGTGGCCGGATCGTCCCGACACCTGGGTTTCGACGACCAAGGCGCCTCTGTACGACGAGGCGGGAAACACCGTCGGCACGTTCGGCATCTCCAGGGACATCACACGCCGCAAGCGCGCCGAGGAGGCGCTGCGGGAGGCCGAAGTGGAACACCGCACACTCGTGGAGTCGGCGAGCGACCTGGTGTTCCGGGTGAATGCCGAAGGCCGGTGGACGTACCTGAATCAGGCCGCGGGGGAGATCTACGGCGCCGATCCCGAGGCCTTGCTGGGGCGCCCGTTCGTCGAGCGGGTCGCGCCCGATCACGTCGAGGGCGATCGGGAAGCGTTCGCGCGGGTGCTCGCCGGCGAGCGGGTCGTGGACCATGAGACGGTGCACCAGAACCTGCAGGGAGAGCCGCGGCACCTTGCCTTCTCGTGCTTCCCCGTGCGGGACAAGCAGGGCCGTCCGGCCGGCGCCATGGGGATCGCGCGGGACGTGAGCGCGGCCGTGCGGGTGCGCCGGGCGCTGGAGGAGGCGCGGGACATTGCGGAGCGCGCCTCGACGGCGAAGGCGGCGTTCCTCGCCAACATGAGCCACGAGATCCGCACGCCCCTGAACGGCATCCTCGGGATGGTCGAGATCATCCTCGACACCGAGTTGACGGCGGATCAACGGCGCGCCGCGGACCTCGTGAAGACCTCGGGCGAAGCGCTACTCGACATCCTCAACAACGTGCTCGACTACTCCAAGATCGAGGCGGGGCACGTCCAGCTGGAGGAGATCGCGTTCGACCTCCCGAGCGTGGTCCATTCGGTGGCGGGCCTGTTGGGAGCCCGGGCGTTCGAGAAGGGCATCGAGCTGGTGGCCGACATCGCGCCCGACCTGCCGCCGCTGGTGCGCGGCGACCCGGGCCGGCTGCGCCAGGTGCTGACCAACCTGGTGGGGAACGCCGTCAAGTTCACGTCGGCGGGCGAGGTGGTCGTGCGGGCCGCGCCGGTGCGCTCGGACGGCGACCGGGTGGAGGTGGAGTTCGTGGTGCGCGACACGGGGATCGGGATCCCGGCCCGGAATCTGGAGTCGGTCTTCGAGGAGTTCGCGCAGGCCGACGTCTCGACGACCCGGCGCTTCGGCGGCACCGGGCTCGGCCTTTCGATCTCCCGGCGGCTGGTCGGCATGATGGGCGGCGTCCTGTCGGTGGAGAGCGCGGAGGGGCGCGGGACGACCTTCCGGTTCGCGCTGGGGCTGCCGATCGAGAGCGGCGGCCTGGCGCCGGCGCGCGCGCTGTCCAGCGACGTCCTGGCCGGGGCCCGGGTCCTGGTCGTGGACGACAACGCGACGAACCGCCAGGTGATCCGGCGGTTCCTGGAGGATGCGCGGGCGGTCGTGTCCGAAGTGGCGGACGCACGGTCCGCGCTCGCGGCGCTGCGGACGGCCGCGCAGGCGGCGGGCCCATACGCGCTGGCCGTCATTGACGGCCACATGCCCGAGATGGACGGCTTTCAGCTCGCGGAAGGCATCCGGGCCGACACGCGGCTTGCGGACACGCGGGTGATGATGCTCACCTCTGCGGGCCGGCGGGGCGACGCGGCGCGCTGCCAGGAACTGGGCATCACCGGGTACCTCACCAAGCCGGTCCCGCGGATCGAGCTGCTGGAGGCGGCGATCGCGGTGCTGGTCGGCGGGTCGGAGAGCGGCCGCCTGGTCACCCGCCACACGATCGTGGAGTCGCGCCGGCGGCTGCACATCCTGCTCGCCGAAGACAACGTGGTGAATCAGCAGGTGGCGCGCGGGCTGCTGGCCAAGCGCGGACACGATGTGGACGTCGTCGCGAACGGCCGCGAGGCGCTCGCGGCGCTGCGGAAGGGCCGGTACGACGTGGTCCTGATGGACGTGAACATGCCCGAGCTCGACGGGCTCGAGGCTACGCGGGAGGCCCGTTCCATCCCGGGGTGCGAGCGCCTCCCCATCGTGGCCCTGACGGCGCACGCATTCGCGGACGATCGCGACCGGTTCCTGGCGGCCGGCATGAGCTCGGTCGTCACGAAGCCGTTCAAGCCGCACCAGCTGTTCGCGGCCGTGGAGGGGTGGGCCGCCTCGCCGGAGGAGCCAACAGGGGACGCCGCCGCGAGGCCCGCGGTTGGGGCCGCGCCGGTGGACCTTGCGGCGCTACGCGGCTCACTGCGAGAGGGCGGGGTGGAGGACATGCTCGAAACGCTCGTCGCGTCGTTCCTCCACGACGCCCAGGATCGGGTCGCGGCGATCGAGGACGCGGTCCGGGCCGGGGACGCGGAGCGGATCCGTCAGGTCGCACACGCGTACAAGTCCTCCGCGGCTCAGCTCGGGGCGCACGGGCTGGCCGAGGCGCTGCAGTCGCTCGAGCTTGCAGGGCGGGGCGGCGACCGCGCCGCGGCCGCAGGGCTGATTGGCGTGGTCCAACGGGAACACGAGAGCGTCTGTGCGTACCTCGCAGCTGCGGCTGCCGGCGGGGAGTGAGTGACCGTGCGCGCCCACTGGCTGGTTGCCATCGTGGAGCGGGCAGGGCACGCGTGCCTGCCTCCGCCTGACGGGGCCGGGATCGCCGAGGTGTGGCGCACCGTCGGCACCGCCTGCGCCATGTCGGCGGATGACGTGGCCCGGCTGGTGGCGAACCACTTCCGGCTCGAGGTCGCCGACCTGGGCTCCGCCGAGCCGGCCGCGGCCAAGCTGGTCCCCGAGAAGCTCGCCCGCCGGTTTCTCGTCTTCCCGGTGCGTGAGGACGACCGGCGGCTGGTCGTCGCGACCGCCGACCCGATGGACGTCGAGGCGGAGCAGATGCTGGGCTTCGCGTCGAGCCGTACCCCCGCCTTCGTGGTGGCGCCGCCGGAAGCCATAGAGAGCGCCATCAACGCGCAATACGCTCCGGACCGGTCGGTGGAATCCATCCTCCGGACCGTGGATGCCGGAGCTGCCGACGGGGTCACCATCGTCGAGGAGACCGAGGGGCAGGGGGTGGGGGCGCACGAGGCGGAATCCGCTCCGGTCGTGAAGTTGACCAACGCCCTGTTCCAGGAAGCGGTCACCCACCGGGCCAGCGACATCCACATTGAACCCGGCCGGAGCGGCGGGGTCATCCGCTTCCGCGTGGACGGGGTGATGCTGCCCTTCATGCACCTCCCGATGCCGGCCCTCAACCGGGTCGTGTCGCGCATCAAGATCCTCAGCCGGCTCGACATCGCCGACCGAATGCGGCCCCAGGACGGTCGCGCCCGCATCCGGGTCAAAGAGAAGGTGTACGAGCTGCGTGTCTCGACGATCCCGACGCGCGATGCGGAGAAGGTCGTCATCCGCGTCCTCGATCCGCTGGGGGCCGTCTCGCTCTCGGACGCCGGCCTGCCGAAGCCGGAGGAGGGAGCGCTGCGCCGGCTGCTCGGCAACCGTGACGGCATCGTGCTCATCACGGGTCCGACGGGGTCCGGCAAGACGACGACGCTCTACGCCGCCATCAAGGAGCTGTCGGCGCACCCCATCAACATCATGACGGTCGAGGACCCGATCGAGTACGAGCTGAAGGGGATCACGCAGGTGCAGGTCGAGCGCCGGCGCAACGTGACGTTCGCGAGCGCCCTGCGCGCCGCGCTCCGCCAGGATCCCGACGTCATCATGGTGGGCGAGATCCGCGACCTCGAGACCGCGGAGATCGCCGTGCGCGCCAGCATCACCGGCCACCTGGTGCTGGGGACGCTGCACGCCAACGACGCGCTCGCGTCGGTCACCCGCCTCCGCGATCTCGGCGTGGACCCGGCGCTCCTCGCCGACGCCCTGCGCGGCGCCTTGGCGCAGCGCCTGGTGCGCCGCATCTGCCGGGCGTGCTCGGTAAGGTTGAAGAGCGACGAGCTCCTCAACGCACGGGAGTCGCAGCTGGCGGCGCTCTACGGAGTGCGGCAGGAGGTCCGCGCGCGCGGCTGCGAGGCGTGCGGCTCGACGGGATACCGCGGACGCCTGCCCGTCATCGAGGTGGCGGTGCTCACGCCCGAGATCGGGGAGTTGATCCGGCAGGGCGCGGGTGCCCGCCAGCTCGCGGACGCCGCCCGGGCCGCCGGCATGCGGCCCATGCGGGACGTCGCGGCGGAACTGGTGCGGGCGGGTCTCACGACGCTGGAGGAGATTGACCGGGTGCTCGGTGAGTCGGCGCAGGCCGTCGCGCCGGAGGCCGCGAGCGAGCCGGTGGCCGAGCCCGAGAAGGCGCCGACCGTCCTGCTCGTGGACGATGACAGCCTGGTGCGCATCCTCGCCCGCCAGTTGCTGGAACGACAGGGCTATCAGGTGATCGAGGCGGCCGATGGGGCGACCGCCCTGCGCAGCCTGCTCGAGACGGAGCGCGTGGAGCTGGTCGTGCTGGACCTCAACATGCCGGAGATGGACGGCCGGTCCGTGCTGCGCGCCATCCGCGCCGCCCCCCGCACGGCGGGACTCCCGGTCGTGGTGCTGACCGGCGAGCAGCAGGAGGGCGTGGAGGTGGAGGTGATGAACGAGGGCGCCGATGACTACATCCGGAAGCCCATCGAGCCGGCACGCTTCGTGGCCCGCATCAAGGCGGCGCTCCGGCGGGCGGCGTCTTAGGCGGCGAGGACCTCTCCCACCAGGGCGAGAAATTCGGACTGGTCGAAGGGCTTGCTGAGCGTGCGCACGGCACCGAGCGCGGTGGCCACGGCCAGGATGCTCGCGGCGTCCATGAATCCCCCGCCCGAGACGGCGATGACCCTCATCCCCGGATGGCGCAGCGACAGCTCCCGCATGAACTCCAGGCCGTCCATGCCCGGCATGAAAAGGTCGGTGACGACCAGGTCCGCGGGCTGCGCGGCGAGCTGGCGCAGGCCCTCGGCGCCGCCATCCGCCTCCGCGGTCGTGTGCCCCGCGCGCTCCAGCAGCCGGAGCATCAAGCGCCGGACCTCCGGCTGATCGTCCACGACGAGCACTCTCGCCATCGCCTCCGAGTGTACTCCTCATCTGGCGCGGGCACAACGGCACACCCCCTCGCGACCGAACCCCGATAACGCGTGTCGGCTCTTGTAGGATTGGCCGCACAGCACGCCGCACTCCAGGCTGACAGCCGAACTCACCGGCGTGCGGCAGCTTTCGGACGGTGGTGCACGTGGGTGCGCCGCTGCTCTTGCAGCAGTCGGAGGCAATCCGTGGACGTGTTCGTCGTCGAGGACAGTGCCCCGATGCGGCATCGGGTGGTCGAAGCGCTGGAGGAGCTGCCGGGTGTGCGCGTCGTCGGCGTGGCCGAGGGCGCGGACGAGGCCGTGCCGGCGATCAAGAGGCTGAAGCCGCGCTTCGTGGTGCTGGATCTGAAGCTGGCGCAGGGGAGCGGTCTGTTCGTGCTGGAAACGATCAAGCATCTCGATCCGCCTCCGGTCGTCGCCGTCCTCACGAACTACCCGCACGAGCAGTACCGGGCGCGGTGTGCGGAGATGGGGGCCGACTTCTTCTTCGACAAGGCGGCGGGCCTCGACGGTCTGCTGGAAGCGTGCCGTCGGGCGGCGGGAGTCGCGGAGGACCAGGGGGCCTGTGCCTGACCTGCTGGTTTTCGCGCTGGGCGAGCACCGGTTCGCCGTGGATGCCTCCTCGGTCATCGAGGTGGTGCGCGTGGTGGCGTCGGCTGCGCTGCCGGGCGCTCCAGCGATCGTGGAGGGCGTGATCAACGTGCGCGGCACCTTGGTGCCTGTGCTCGACGTACGCACCCGTTTCGCCCTCGCGCCTCGTCCGGTGGATCCCGACCAGCACCTGATCGTCGCGCGTGCGGGGGCCCGCTCTGTCGCCCTGCGCGTCGACCGGGCGCTCGATCTCGTCAGGGTGGCTGATGATGCCGTCGAGGCAGCCGAGCGCGTTGCGCCCGGATCCACGTTGGTGGCAGGGGTAGCGCGGCTGCCGGACGGCGTGCTCGTCATCCATGATCTCGAGCGCTTCCTCTGTCTCGACGAGGGCGAACCGCTGGACGCGGCCCTCGAGCTGGCCAGTCGGCCGTGAGCACCACGCCCGATCTCTCGGTCCTCTTCGTGGACGAAGCCGCCGCGCTGGTTCGGGCCCGCACGGGGCTGGTGGTCGGCCCCGCGAGGACTGCGGCGTTCCGGTCCGCGCTCGCGGACGCCATGCGGAGCGCGCGTGTGAGCGATCGCGTGGTCTATCTCGCGGATCTGGCTGTGACTCCGGCCTTGATGGATGATCTCGCTGGGCGGGTCACGGTGGGTGAGACGTACTTCTTCCGCGATCCGGACCAGTTCGCCTTGATCGAGCAGGAGGTCCTTCCTGCGCTGGTCCGGTCCCGGACCCCGCACTCCGGACCCCTGCGTCTATGGAGCGCCGGGTGCGCGACGGGCGAGGAGGCTTACACCCTGGCCATCCTCGCCTCCCGGGTCGGTGCCCGCGCGCGCACCGTCGGCACCGACATCTCGCGGCGCGCGCTCGCCAAGGCGCGGAGTGCGCGCTACACGCGCTGGTCGTTTCGGGGCGTGGCCGAGGACGTTGTCGCAGGACACTTCGACCAGGTCGGCGACGAGTTCGAGCTTCACCGCGAGTACCGTGACGCAGTCGAATTCCGATACCTGAATCTCGCGGACGCCGGCTACCCCTCGACCCCATCCGGTATCGTAGGGATGGACCTCATTCTCTGCCGCAACGTGCTCATCTACTTCGACCGCGAGGCCGTGGCGCGGGTGGCGGATCAACTGCTCCGCTCGCTTGCCGACGACGGCTGGCTGGTGCTCGGCGCTTCCGACCCGATGATCGCCGATCTGGTCCCCTGTCAGGTCGTGGTGAGCAGCGCCGGTTTGATGTACCGGCCGGCGAAGGGGGCGGCGGTTTCGTTTGCGTCGCTTCTGCCGCCGCCTCGGCCGCAGGTGGCGCCCACGCCTGCGGTGGTCGCCGAGCCGCCGGCCTTTGAGCCGGAGCCCGCGCGCCTGGAGACCGTGCAGAATCCCGTGCCCGCTTCCGATGCGGAGGTGGCCGTGCGCTGCTACGCCGTGCGCGACTACGACGGGGCAGCCGAGGCCGCGCGCCGGGCGGTGGGGAATCGGGGTGCCGAGGCCGGCGTGTGGGTTCTGCTGGTCCGCGCCCTGGCGAATGGCGGCGAGCTGGGTGAAGCGGAGCGCGCCTGTGCACTGGCGCTCGAGCGGCACCGGATGTCGGCCGAACTCCATCTGCTCCATGCGTCGCTGCTCACCACGGCCCACCGCTACGACGCCGCGGCGATCGCCGCCCGCAAGGCGCTCTACCTGGATCGGGGGTTGGCCATGGCGCACCTGGCGCATGGAGCCGCGTTGGCTGGGCTGGAAGACGTCTCGGGCGCCCGCAGCGCGTTCACCAACGCGGCGAGCCTGCTCGCCGGCGTGATGCGGGACGGAATCGTGCCGGCGTCGGGCGGCGAGGCCGCCGGCCGGCTCGCTGACCTCGTGCGTGCAGAGCTCGAGTTGCTGACCGAGGCCGCCGCGTGACGGGCGAACAGGTGCGCGCCCTGCTCGAGGAGCGAGCCCGCGTGCTAGCCCGACCCGTGGAGCGCCGGGCCGTCAGTGGCACCTTCGAGGCGGTGAGCTTCGTCCTCGCGGATGAGCGCTATGCCGTCGAATCGCGCTTCGTGGTGGAGGTATTTCCCCTGGCGGACCTGGCCCTGCTTCCCGGCGCGAAAGCGCCGGTGCTGGGCGTGACGGCGTGGCGGGGTGGGCTGCTGACCGTGCTCGATCTCCGCCCGCTTCTCGGGATTTCAACCACGGCGTTGAACGATCTGGGCCGTGTCATCGTGATGGGCGAGGCGCGAGCCGCTTTTGGGATTCTGGTGGACCGGGTGCAGGAGATCGTGAGCCTTCGTCTGTCGGAGATTCATGAGCCCCCGGACGGCGTGGCGGTGCGCCGGGACTACCTGCGCGGTGTGACAGGTGGCGCGCTGCTGGTGCTCGATGCTGGCGCACTGTTGCGGCTCGGCGGGTGAGGGCACGGGTGTACCCATCTGTTCGGGAGAGGGGCGAACCATGACATGGACAGTTGGCAGGAAGATCACCTTCGGTTTCAGCCTGTCGATCATCATCGTCGCGGCACTGGGGGGCGTCTCGTACCGTAACTCGAGCATCCTCCTGCGGACGACCGGCTGGGTTGCGCACTCCTACGAGGTGCGCGTGCAGATCGACCGGGTACAGAGCGTGCTCGCGGACGCCGAAACGGGACAGCGCGGTTACCTCCTGACGGGGCTGGACTCGTATCTCGAGCCTTACACCGCCGCGCTGCAGCAGGTGACGGCCGTCCTGGACTCGCTTCGGACGCTCACTGCCGACAACGCTGCGCAGCAGCAGCGCATCGGTACGGCCCAGCCACTGGTCCAGGCGAAGCTGGACGAACTCCAGGAGACGATCAACCTGCGGAAGCAGCGTCGACCGGCGGCGGCGCTAGCCATCGTGCTCACCCAGCGCGGCAAGCAGACTATGGATCAACTCCGCGGGGTGCTGGCGGCCATGAGCACCGAGGAGCGCGGTCTCCTGCAACAGCGCGTCGCCGACGCTGAAGCCAGTGCCAGGATGACGTCCTTCGGCATCGCGCTGGCCACGGGCTTGGGGCTGGTGCTGGTCGTGGTGAGTTCCCTGGTGCTTTCTCGCGCGGTGAACCGCCCGTTGCAGGAGACGGCCGCGCTGCTCGCCTCGAGCTCAGCGGAGATCTTGGCCGCGACCACCCAGCAGGCCTCGGGGGCGAGCGAGTCCGCGGCCGCGGTAGCCGAGACGGTCACGACCATCGACGAGGTGACGCAGACCTCCGAGCAGGCGGCGCAGCGGGCGAGGACGGTGGCCGATTCGGCCCACCGTGCGGCGGAAATTGGCAAGGCGGGCCGGCGCGCGGTGGACGAATCCGTGGAAGGCATATCGGCCGTGAAGGCGCAGGTGGATTCCATCGCCGGGAGCATCCTCGCGCTGGCGGAGCAGGCTCAGGCGATCGGGGAGATCATCGCCGCCGTGAACGACATCGCCGAGCAGACCAATATCCTCGCGCTCAACGCGTCGGTCGAGGCAGCGCGCGCGGGCGAGGCGGGCCGCGGCTTTGCCGTGGTGGCGACCGAAGTCAAGAGTCTGGCGGAGCAGTCCAAGAAGGCGACCGTCCAGGTGCGGCAGATCCTCGGCGAGATCCAGCGAGCGACCAGCGCCGCGGTAATGACGACCGAGCAGGGCACGAAACAGGTCGCAGCTCTCAGCAAGCAGGTTGGCGAGGCCGGTGAGACTATCCGTTCCCTGGAGCAGGCGTCCGCCGAGGGCGCTCAGGCGTCGGCCCAGATCGTGGCGTCGTCGGGGCAGCAGGCGGCGGGCATGGCGCAGATCCGCCAGGCGATCGCCAACATCCACGGGGCCACCCAGCAGAACCTGGCGTCCACGAAACAGGCCGAGGCCGCCGCGAGGGATCTCAACGCACTGGGCACCAAGCTGCTGGACCTGGTCGGCGGCAACCATCATGCCCCGATGAAGGCGGCGCGCGTGTGACGGCCCAGGATGCGCTTGCCACGCGGCTCATGGCGGTATTCGTCTCCGAGTTCGAGGAGCAGCTCAGGGTGATGAATGCCGATCTCCTGGCACTGGAGGCGCAGCCCGGGAATCCGGAGCGGCTCAAGTCGCTGTTTCGCGTGGCGCACACGTTGAAGGGGGCCGCGCGGGCGGCGGGCGTGCCTCCCGTCGAGACCGCGTGCCACGCGGCGGAGGGGCTCCTGGCCGACGCCCGCGACGGCAAGAGGAGCCTGGAGCCGGAGCACTTCGAGGCACTCTTCGCCACGGCGGATGTGCTGCAGGACGCCCACCAGTGTCTTGCGGAAGGCGCCGCCCTGCCGGAAGGCCTGCTCGATGGCGTGGCAGAGCGCCTGCGGCTGCTGCGGAGTCGGCCCGAAGGCGCTGTCGCGCCTCGCGCGGTGCCCGCGTTCGTCCCGCCCGTCCACAGCGGCGATAGCGAAGTCCGGGTAAGGCCCGAGGCGCTGGACGCGTTGCTCGGCTCGGCGAGCCAGCTGCTCGTGACGGCCGCGGGCAACGCGAGCCGCCCCGCGGAGCTTGAGGCCTTGGCCGACGCCCTGGCCGCCACCGCCTCCGACTGGCGTCGAACGGCGCGGCGTCTCCGGCTGATCCTCGAGCGATCGGGACCGTCCGGCGGGGCTGGGGCGCTCGAGGATCTGGATGCGCGGCTGCATCGGCTCGCGCACGACAGCGCGCGGCTGGCGGCCGGACTGGGTCGCGACGCCGGCGAGGTCTCGCGCGCCGCCGACGAGGTGCTCGGCAGGGTCCGGCGAGTGCGGCTGCGACCCTTCGCAGACGCGTGTGACGCGCTCCCTCGCGCGGCTCGCGATCTGGCGGCCTCGACGGGCAAGGAGGTCGAGCTCGAGATCGTGGGCGGTGATGTGCAGGCGGACCGCGCCGTGCTCGATCGCGTGCGTGAAGCCCTGCTGCAGCTGGTGCGGAACGCGGTGGCTCATGGCATTGAG
>Ga0187854_10001735_pt1 | contig 20432 bp, 19 predicted proteins | sample June2016WEW_6_15_FD_132445 | JGI IMG/M metagenome (GOLD analysis project Ga0187854, IMG submission 132445) | Peatland microbial communities from SPRUCE experiment site at the Marcell Experimental Forest, Minnesota, USA - June2016WEW_6_150 | ecosystem: Environmental > Terrestrial > Soil >...
CCTGAAGTCCTTGATTTGAAATCCTTCCGCTCGAAGCCAGGATTTCTCCGCCTCATTGATAAATTCTACGTAGGGAGTAGCCACTACCAGGGAACGAACTTTCAAAAACTTTAGGGCCTGGATCACGGCGCCGGAGGTCGTAATTGCCGGAGCGCCCGTTTCCTCTTCCATTTTCCTGATGATCTCTTTTTCATTTTCGATAAAAGAACCGGAGGTACATCCGAACACCATCACCGATGGATCGATCATTTTTAGCAAAGCGGAGGCCTCTTTGGCGGCAGCACTCATCGCCGCGTAGGATTCACTGGAGGAAGGGCCGTAGGAAACTAGCCTCGCGGCATGAATACTCACTCCTTCTGGGACCATTAAATTCAGTTCCGGTTCCATTACCACATTGATGGCCGGAAGAAGAAGGCCGATTCTCGCGCGCCAGCCATAGTAGCTGTATTGTAATCTTAAGTCCTTGATGGTAGCACCCCTTTTCCCCTTTTATACTTCTGGCATGCCTAAACTTTCTTGGGTTTCGAGGTCGGACCTGGCCAACTCTATTAGCTTGGGATAATCGCAAGAGCGGCCAAAATGGTTCTTCGAAACCACATGGTCCGCTTAGAAAAATGGAGACGTCTATCAGGATTAGTTTGGCTTTTTTTGTCCTTTTTAATTGGTCCTTTGCCCGGAAGCTTCCCTTTGGGAAAATGGATTCAATCAAATCTGGTTCTCCGAGATATTTTCAGATCGCTCTTCCCACAAAAGCTCCCTCATGGATTGCCTGGTAGATTTTTCGAGGTTCAAGGCAGTCGCCGATCATGTAGACTTCATTAAAATTTTCTCTAAATGGTTGATTAAGCTCCTGATTCGAAACTAGCCCTGATGCCAAAATGAGGGAATCCCCGTTAATGACTTTCCTATTCCAATTCCGGTCTATTAAAAAAGCCTCTCCGTCCCCAATTCTTTCTAGCCTCCACCCAGTCAAGATTTCGACCCCCCCCTCTTTCAGTAAAGAGCGGAGAGCGATGCGGGAGCGTGGTTCTAGATCCAGGGCCAGTTCGTCGAGCATCTCTATTACTGTAATTTTCTTATTCTGGCTAGCAAGATGAGCAGCGATTTCACACCCCATAGCGGCCCCCCCAACAATTAAGACTTTCTCACCGGTTTTAGTTTTCCCAGAAAGGAGATTTAAAGAATTGGAAACAAATGATTTTTGAATTCCTGGAATTTGCGGCATATGAGGAGTTGACCCGGTAGCCACTACAACCGCGTCTGGATGGAGTCCTTTAACTAATTCCAGATTTGCGCAGTGACCGAGTAAAATATCTATTTTTAATTTTTTTACCTGGTTTATAAGGTATTGTTGGAAATTCCGCAATTCGACTTTAAAATAGGGAATGGAAGCATATTTCAAAAGCCCCCCGAGTTCATTTTCTTTCTCTAATAAGGTCACCTTATGGCCTCTTAAAGCCAATATACGCGCTGCCTCTAATCCGGCCGGTCCCCCGCCGATTACGCAAGCATGCTTGGCCTCTTCGGCCTTTTTTATTTTCATCGACCGTTCTCGTCCCACCTCAGCATTGATTGCACATCGCTGTGTTTTCCCTTCCACCATTCTACTTCTGCAACCTTCGTTACAACGCAGGCAGGTCCGAATCTCCTCTGGCTGGCCAACTCTTATCTTATTGGGGATCTCAGGATCCGCAATTAGAGCCCTGCCCATGGCGATTAGATCCGCTTTATTTTTTTGGAGAGCTTCCTCGGCCAAAAGGGGATCATGAATAGCTCCTACGGCGATGACTGGAATCTTTAGGTTTTTTTTAATCCCCTCTGCTAGGTGGAGAAGATGTCCTTTTGGGAAGTAAGCTGGAATCACAATGTTCTCTCCCGTTTCGGCGATTCCGCCAGAGACATGGACATAATCTATCCCTTTCTCTTCCAGCCTTCTGGCGAAATCCCCGGCTTCTTTGAGTGTAATTCCACCCGGGACAAATTCATCGGCGCTAATCCGATAGCCGACCAAGTAATCTGGACCCACCCTGGACCGGACCGGATCTAGCGTTTGCAGAGCAAAGAGCCCCCGGTCTCTTCCGTAAATGTCCGGCCGCCGGTTTGTGTAAGGCGAGAGGAATTGGGCCAAAAGGTATCCATGAGTTCCATGTAGTTCCACTCCGTCGAAACCGGCCGTCTTGGCGCGGTGAGCGGCATCTGCAAAGGCCTGGATGGTTGCTTCGATTTCGTCCAAACTCATCTCCCGTGCCATCTCCCCGGTATAGCTGGGCATGGCAGAAGGAGCAATAGGCTGTAAGCCTATGCATTTCTTCGATGTGCTCCGTCCGGCATGGCAGACCTGCAAAATGACCTTGGCCCCACATTCTTGGATGGCCTCGGCCAAGTCTCCCAGCCCGGCAATAAGCTGATCGTCATAGACCCCCAGCTGACCTTGACTGGCCTTACTTTCCTTCTTGTCAATATAACAATACTCCACGATAATTAATCCAACGCCTCCCTTTGCTCTTTCCACATAATAATCTATGAGTTGTTGGGAGACGATTCCATCGGGGTTACATAATCGCGAGAGCATCGGAGCCATCACGATTCTGTTACGGAGCTGTAAATTCTTTAGAGAAAACGGCTGCATCAGCAATGACTTCTTCACTGGGCCTCCTCTTTCAGAACAAATGCACTTAATGGTCTAGATCGCACAAATGTTTCCCTTAGTCTCTTTTCCTGACCAGGACCTCCCCTTTATCGCCATCTACGCGCACAATATCTCCTGCTTCAATGATTTCCAGAGGATCTTGGTCCAAACAATGAACCGTGGGAATGATCTGGTTGAAAAAAATACGGGCCAGAATAACGCCAGTAGCCAGGATAGGTTCTGTAGTCCGGTTAATCATCGCCCCAAAATGTGTCCCCATCCGGGCCAGTTCTGCAATCATCATTGCGCCAGAGGTTGAACCTCGTCCTTCGGGAAAGACAAGGACCCTTCCGGAGATTTTTTTTCCAAATAAATCGTTACGTTTATCCCGGACAATTCCGGTGTGCGGGTCGATTGACCGGTAGAAACCAAAAGTTGTTTTGGAGACGATCGCTTCTCCTTCAAAAACTCCTTTATTCACAGGCTTTCCTAACAATCGGATCTCCATTCTCTTCTTCCCCTCAGGAATATTTGTTTCAAAATAGCCCTAACCATTCGCCCTTTACCGCCGCATCCACACATTCCTCTATGGAGCCAAAAATCACTTCAGCTTGGATCTCCGTGGGGGCATAATAAGCACATTTTCCCGAGTCGGTCATAATTCGTCTGAAGTCGTAAAGCTCGGCATAGGTTACAATCATACAAGTGTTGGCGATAAACTCCGCTCCTGCCTCCTCGATAATGGATCTATAGCCTAGTCTTTCGGCCAGAAGTATATTGCTCTTGTAAGTGTAGATCCAAAATCTAACTTTTGGGTTTATCTTATGGCCTTTTAATAACCGGGCTAGATCTCTTATCTCGGCCAGGGTGTAATGGGGACATCCAACCATAACGGCGTCCAAAGAGCCAGCTTGTCCTGTACACATTCTTTTTTTGGTCTCCATCAGCTGTTGGGGGCCAAAAAGAATGGGTCGAGGTATTGGGTTTTGACCAAAAGCTTCTTTTAAGGTTGGGGCTTCCGGGGTAACTCCTACGATATGGTATAGAGCAACTCCTCCTGAAGCAGCGGAGGCAGCCCCCATTCCAATGTAATCCTCCAGCCGGAGCGCCTTTTCCATCCCGATCAAAACCGGAATTCCGGTTCCTGCTTGGAGTCCCGTAAAATATCCCAATATCGTAAGGTGCTCACGGGTAAGTCTTTGAAGGTTTACCTCAACCAATAGATCTCCCCAGCGCTTTTCCCGCAAATGCAGGCCATGATAAGGAGTACGTCCTGTAAGCGAAATCGCGAGGTCCATGCCGGCGGTCTCTCGATTCGTTCTGGCGCCCACAATCGAGTTGGCAAAAACCACTGCCGAAGATTCGGTCCAGCCCAGGTGATCTCCTTTTCGAGGAAATTGCCCAAAAAAATAGGGAAGACAGGTCCAGGAAGGAATAAAATCGAGAGACCGAAAAGCATTGCCAATCTTTCTTTGCTTTTCGATCAGATCCTTCGGGATTTTCTGAGATTCACTCCAATCTAGATCGATGCCCGCAGGATCAACAGTCGTGGGGACGACAGCTTTGGCCCCGAGGGAAACAAACTTCTCGAGGATTTCGATTCCCGCCTCACAGCTGCTTTTATAATTAGATACAACAATGTGGGCGCTTTCCACCGGAATTAGCCGGGGCGCCTGATAGGCCTCACCAATCTCAACCAGTATTTCCATTGCCAGCTGGCAACCTGGTGCTTTGGATCCCTTAAGGATTTCCTTCTCTTCTGCGGTGAGTTCCATATTTTTTCCTCAATTGTCGTTCCCAACCATATAAAACCGAAACTCCATTTGCATAAAGCACTTTTGAAAAACTAACACTCTGGCCACCACGGATAGTTTTTATCCGATATTGGATAGACCAGAGAATTAAAAAATTCCCTTTCTGAAAAAGTTGGGAATGAGGGGAATTGGTTAGTGTTCATCATTTGGTTGCCATGCCTTTTTTCTTACCGGTGGAAGGTATTGTCATCCAACCGCTGAGCAAAGTTTAGCAATTTGAATATTAAAATCCTCTTTAATCCATAAACCAGCCCCCATTTATGTTCACCGTTTCCCCGGTTATAAAGCTGGCTGCATCCGATGCCAAGAATACACAACCATTAGCAATTTCTTCCGGTGTTCCAAACCTTCCCATGGGAGTTCGCGCGAGCATCGCCTGGTTCCATTCTTTCGACGCAAATTTAGCCATGGGGGTTGCAATTCTCCCCGGGGCAACTGCGTTGATTCGAATTCCGTATTCGGCGACTTCGCTCGCAAGTCTCTGGGTCAAATTAATTATTGCCGCTTTGGAGGCATCATAATGGGCCCCTGTTGCCATTGGCTCAAAGGGCGCTTTTCCCGCTATAGAAGCAATGTTCACAATGGCTCCCGCTTTTTTGGAAAGCATGTGCCTTATGGCCTCCTGAGAACAAAAAAGGGTACCTTTTAAGTTAACACCCATCACCTGATCCCATTCTTCGGGCCCGATTTCCCAAGTCATCGCCGGCCCTCCTCCTTCTTTTTTAGGAGAGATGCCGGCATTGTTCACCAGGATATCAAGCTTCCCCAACTCATTTATAGTTAACTCGACCAGTTTCCTTGCTTCTTCCAATCGCGATACATCTGTTTTCATTGGGATCGACTTTGGGCCCATCGCCCGAATCTTCTCGGAAACGCTTTTTGCGTTTTCAAAATCAACATCGCTCACTACAACGTTGGTCCCCTCCCTGGCAAATGCCAGGCAGATTGCTTCCCCAATTCCTCTGCCTCCACCCGTTATAATCGCCACTCTTCCCTTCAAACCCAACTCCATAATCGCCTCCTTTTTCCGAATATTCTTTTCATTGACGAATAAAATCCCTTTATACCGTGAGATATTTTCTCATAACCGTTTCATTATTGGTCAGCTCTTGAAAAGTTCCGCTAAAACGAATTTCTCCTGTATCAATAATGAGGCAATTGTTGCCCAATTCCATTGCAAATAGAACATTTTGTTCGGCAAGTAAAATGGACATTCCCTCTTTCTGAAGTTGCCGAATCTGGCTGGCGATGTGGTTCACTACAACCGGCGCAAGACCGGTGGTCGGTTCATCCAAGAGCAGAAGGTCCGGGTTCGACATGAGTGCTCTCGCAATGCATAACATCTGCTGTTCCCCACCGCTCAAACTCTTGGCCCATCTTTTTGAATATTTTTCTAACACAGGAAAGAGTTCATAAATTTTTTTAAAATTCCAATCGCCATTGCCCTTGTCTTTTGAAGGAGTTCTGCGGGCAATCTCCAGGTTTTCCTTAATCGTCAAATTCCCAAAAACTCTTTTCTCAGCGAAAGCGGTTACGATTCCTTTACGGGCAATTTGATTGGGGGGCTGGTTTGTTATATCTTCTTCATAGAATATAATTTTCCCTGATCTCGCGGGAGTAAACCCGGCAATACTTCGCATCGTAGTGGTCTTCCCGGCCCCATTCCTTCCTAAAAGGCATAAAACCTCCCCCTCCACAATTTCAAAAGACACTCCGAAAAGAATGTGACTCAAGCCATAGTAGGTATGAATATTCTGCACTCGGAGGATTTTTTTTCGTTCCCCGGTCACCCTTTCCTCCCCAGATATATTCGTTGAACGGTCTCATTATTCTTAATTTCATTTATCGTACCATTCGCAACAATTCGTCCGTCGTGGAGTACCCATATAAAATCGGAGACGGCAAAAATTATGCTCATATCATGTTCACACAATAAAACCGTACAATCGGTCCTTTTTATGAGTGATTTTATCGTCGCCAGGATTGCGGCTTTTTCTTCGACGGCCATTCCAGCTGTTGGCTCGTCCAGCGCCAGCAACTTTGGTTTCATCGCCAGGGCGATTCCAACTTCAAGGCGTTTTTGGTCTCCATGCGATAACTGCCCACCCAGCAATTCCTTTTGCCCATCCAGTCCAATATTCTCCAAAAGCCCGTATATTTCTTCCCTTGCAATTTTTTTGGCGGGATTTATCAGGTTATAGCTTTTCCCCTTTTGGGACAACACGGCCACCATAACATTTTCATAAACAGTGAGCTGCGGAAAAATATTGACGATCTGGAAGGAACGGGCTATCCCTCTTCTGGTGACGGCCATGGCTGATTTGCCGGTAATATCCTCCCCTTGAAAAATGACCCTTCCGGAATCCGGTTTAATATGGCCCGTTATTAAATTGAAAAGAGTGGTTTTCCCTGCACCATTCGGCCCTATGATGGAACAAATGTCTCCTTGTTTGATGTTCAGGCTGACTTTATCTGTGGCCTTCAGGCCACCAAAGGATTTTTCTAGATTGATGACTTCAAAAAACATTCCCAATCCTTCCAGTTTAGATAAAGTAATCGGCGGCGGATAATTCAAGAAAGAATATCATCCGGCTTTTTCCCTCCACTCCATCTAACTCGTACACCCATGATTCCTTGCGGCATTAACAAGACAACCGCGCAAATGATTATTCCTAGAATCAGAGGCCAATAAAGCGTTACCGAAGTAATGAAAGTCTCGAGTAAAATCAATACGATAGACCCAATGATCGGCCCCAAAAAGGAATTGATACCTCCGAGGATACAAACCGTGACGATATCTCCAGATTTTGTCCAAAAGGCCAACTCCGGAAAAGCACCAAAGGTGTAAACCACATGCAGTGCGCCGGCCACACCGCAGAAGAAACTTGAAATTACAAGAGCTAAATACCTGTGCCTAGCGACATCAATGCTCGTAAAGGAGCTTCTGACTGGGTTCTCTCGTATGGCCCGAAGCGTCCACCCGAAAGGAGAGTTCCCAATAACCCAAAGGATGACCGTGCATAAGATGACTACCCCTAGAGTAAAGAAGTAGGCATGGCTAATCCCTTCCAGCATCCCCCTGAATTTTACCCCTACGATACCGCTATCTCCCCCCGTAAGACTGCGCCATCTGCGGATTAAAGCCCACAGCACCATGGTAAAGGCGCAAGTCATTATGGCATAATAGAACGCGTAAAGTCTTGACACGAGGATCCCAATGACCGCGCCTAATAATGTGGCCAAGACTGGGGCGATGATTAAGACGATCAAATATTGATTTATATGCGTCTTGGTCATCATGATCGCGGTTGCGAATGCTGACGTGGCAAAAAAAGCCCCATGCCCGAATGAAAGGCATCCAGCATAGCCAAGCAGGAAGTTTAAAGACATCCCTGCCAAGGCCATGATTAAAATTTCGGTCATTATCCCTACCCAGAACCTGGAAAGAATAAAGGGTGAAGCAAGGAGAATCAAGGCAATTAAAATACCAAAAAACCAAACCCATTTTTTCCATTTAAGCATAATTTTTGGGAAACCCCATTTTAAAAGTTTTATTCCAAGCTGAATAATCCCTCTGGCCGAGTAAATAAAACGGCAACAACGATCACGTAGATAAACGAATCAGCATATTCCGGCAATATTAAAATTCCCAGAGATTCAACAACTCCGATCACCAGGGCAGCGATAAGCGCCCCCCCGATGCTTCCAACACCCCCAATAATGGCCACGCAGAAGGCGATAACGATCATTTGTGCATCCATCCCAAGAGTTCCACTCGTTACGGGATAGGCGATAACCGCAGCAATGGCTGCCAATGCAATCCCGGCCATAAAGACTAGCAAAAAAACCCTTGAAACATTGATTCCAAGACCCCGGGTCATCTCCTCGTCGAAAACGCAAGCTCTAATGATGCTCCCGATTTTTGTCCTGTAGATGATCATAATGAGAATAATAGCGATCAAACACGTAATTCCAATTATGAAAAGGTTGTATTTACTCATCCCGATCCCAAATAAGTCCACACGGCCCGTAAATACGGAGGGCATTTCTCCATTCTTTGGCTCTAGCCCCCATACTAATCTGACAATATCCGAAATAATATGTATTACCCCCACGGATAATAGGAGTTGTAATACATGCCCGGCTTTATAGACCCGACGAAATAGCCCCATTTCGGCGATGGCTCCAACTAAGGCCATGACCAAGGGAACAAGGATCAGCGCACCCCAAAACCCAATTTCCTTCGCAATGCTGTAAGTGAGATAAAAACCCACCATATAAAACGCGCCATGAGCAAAATTTACCACTCCCAGCACCCCGAAAATGATCGTCAAACCACATGATAATAAAAAATAGATCATTCCCCGGGCTATTCCTGAGGCCACAAGAGTTACTAAAAGAGACAAATCTATATCCATGGCACATTTGCCCTTTTAAATCCCAGGTGTTGGGGGGGCAGCATGGGTGGATCTGGAATCGCAAGTGGCGATTATAAATGATCCCGAATCCACCCATCTTCTTAGATCTTCTATTCTTTCCCCGCTGCTTTTCTGGCCTTGTGCCATTCTTCTTTCGTAAATAGATACGGTTCTACAGGTATCCATTTTGTTTTCTTGGGGTCCAGTATGTAATCGGAAGTACCAGCTTTCTTAACCATAGGCCCCCAGATATGGCCACTGACCACCTGATGGTCAAAATCTCGAATCCAAACGGGCCCATTGTAAGTGTCGATTTTGATTCCTTCCATTGCTTTGCAAACTGCTGTGCTGTCCGTTGTTCCGGCTTTTTTCACCCCCGCCTCCCAGAGTTTCACCATATTGTAGGCGGGCCAAACGTGGCCCGGGACAATTGGTTCCGATGTCCCTTTCCATTTTCGGTATTTTTCATAGAATTTTTTTTGCTCCGCGTTTCTCGGCCAGGCTTCATCATCATAACACCAGGACCAGGTCCCTTCCGGGATTGCATCTCCGAGGACCTTCCTATATTCATTTGACGCTAATACGCAGGCACTGGCAAGTTTTGTGTTTTGGAATACTCCCATTTGCGCGCACTGCTTAAGATTGGCTACCGCCCCCGCCGCGAATATAACGTTCGCCATCACTTGGGGTTTATAGGCCAGGATCTGCGAAATAAACGGGCTGTAATCCGTTTCTCCAACCCTGGGCCACCCTTCGTAGACTTTTACATTCGGCACGAGTTGTTTTATGGTTGGGATAAAATAAAGGGCTACGTCGCGTCCGAACTCAAAATCCCAGGACATGTAATAAACCTTGGGATCTCCCACCCCTTTTAGGTACTCTTCAGCCACAACTTTCGCAAGCGTCTTCCCCTCAGCGGCGGTTGTTATGGCATATCGGAAATGGTAGGGGGTCCAATCTTCCGTGGTGATCCTCGTTGCATGACCCCCGAAAATAAATGTCGTTGTCTTAAATTCACCGGCAACAGCACCCAAAGCCATCGCTTGGATGGTTCCGTAACCGCCTACGATAAAATCAACCCCTTCCCTGGTAATCAGCTCGCGTGCGTAGCGAGTCGCGAGATCGGCCTTCCCCCCATCATCCCGCTTAATGATCTCAATTTTTCTCCCCAACAACCCTCCTGACTTATTTATTTCATCAACTGCCAACGCATGCCCATCCACGATATTTTCGTTGAGAAAGGCCATTGACCCGGTAAAGGTATAAACCGCTCCTATCTTGATCGGTTTTTGAGCTTGGGCTGAAAGGGTAATTCCTAGTACGAAAAAAGCTCCGATTGCAAACCCCAATACTTTCTTAAACATTTTCTACCTCCTCATAAGGTAAGCTATTGTCCTGCCCTGGAACATAACTCATTTCCTCGATCTTTTTTACTGCTCTTTTCAATATTCACCCCCCTTCCTTCAGTAGTTACATTGATGAAAATTAAGTACCAAAATCTATTTTCCGTAAAATGGTCTTTGTTGTCCCGGCATAGGGTATTCCTGCCAGCTTTTTAGCTATATTCTTTGAATGCTCGAGATTGTGATCACGATAAAGAGCGACCTTTTCAATTACTGGCGACCCACCCCCGTGCAATGCATCGATGAGCTTATGGCCTCCCCATGCGGACGCCATCATGTCCTGAAAGAACCGAAATGCCCGATGTTGATATTCCGCTGGAATTTCTGGATTTCTCATAATGAATTTGTCTAGATAGGGGCCAGTTTTTTCATTATAGAAATCTTCCTCGCTGGGAAGCGTGGCCGCCAATCCGCCAGCAATGGCAGCCAGAGCTTCGTATTCACCATAAATGCCTTCTCCAGCAAGCATCCGTCCCGCATTGGAGTAGTTAGAATCAGGAATATAAGTTCCAGATTCTGACTTATTGGCGTTCATTGCAGCAGCAATGCCCGAGGCGTAAATCAAATCAATAACCTGAATCATTTCGGCCAATTTATGCCTGACATGTTGAGAATTTTGTATGCCATTGTATTCTGCCGCTAAAGCGGTAGCTCCCGTAAAAATTTCCGAAAGCGCAGCCTTGCATCCTGTGTAACTGTGCCGGTGATACAGAGCAAATAAGAGGGCCAATTTGCCCGCGAGCTCAGCTTCCCCACACAAAAACACCCGCTCCCATGGGACAAATACCTTATCAAAGACCGTAATCGTGTGCCCGGTGCCAAACTGGTTATAAGGAGCTTCCAGTCGCCGGCGCGGATTCGGTGAGTAAGCGGCATTGATCAGAGTCACTCCCTCCCAATCTGAAGGGAGAGCAAAAGCGACCGCCCAATCTGTTTCCTCCACGGTCATTTGCCGGGTAGGAATGACAACGATTTCATCTACATACGTTGAACAGGTGGTATGAGCTTTTGCACCACTTACGACAATCCCATCTGACCTCTTCTCAATGATTCGAAGATAAAGATCAGGATCCTTTTGCTGTTTGGGCCTCCATACCCGATTCCCCTTAACGTCTGTTTGTGCACAGTTTAAAGCTAAATCTTCCTTTTGGACCTTCTCTAAATATTTATTGAACCGTTTATTGTAATTCGTGCCATACTTTTGATCTGCTTCATAGGTAATAATTGAGAGGCCATTGAGCGCGTCGATCCCCATACAACGCTGGGTGCAGCCGCCCACCTCCTGGCTATAGAGACGGGTCATTTTTTGCTTTTTCAGCAAATCATCAATGTTCCGATTTATGTGGGTAAACCGATTAATCCTTTCACCGGTTAAATGGGAAATGGCTATCCCCAACTCCTCCAATTCTGGATCAAAAGCAAAGTCATAGGTTGCTGCCATCACATTAATTCCACCGGTAAGCTTGGGATCGAATCGATCGATAAGCTTACCCCCCATGTAAACATTTCCCTTCAGCTTTGCAATTCTTTCTTTATACTGGTCACCCGTAATCATGGTCCCTCCACTCGTTCTATTTGATACCCAATTCCTCTTTAATCTGGTCCCGTAATTTATATTTTTCAATTTTGCTTGTTGGAGTTTTTGGCAAATCTTCAATGAAACGAATATATTTCGGCCACATGAATTTTGGCATCAAATTCTTCATCCAGTCCCTAATTTCCTCCTCCTTCAATTCTTTCCCTTTTTTTAGCACAATAAATGTAACGATATCATGCTCTCCTCCCACCTCGGCGGGAATGGGGAAGGCGGCACAAACATCCACCTTGGGATGGCCGTTTATAATATCCTCTATCTGGTAAGAAGAAACAAACTCACCCTTTACCCGAATTGCACTCCCCATTCTATCTACGAAAAAATAAATACCCTCATTGTTTCTAAAACAGGCATCTCCCGTATGGAACCAAAGATTTCTAAATGCTTTCAGTGATGCCTCGGGTTTATTAAAATACTCGGTGATGATCATGCTTGGGAATTTTGGTCTAAAAACCAATTCACCAACCTCCCCTGGATCGCATTCTTCATCTTGACTGTTCAAGATATTGGCTTCAAATAAAAGCGAAGGTCTGCCCAAGATTCCCTTCGTCTCTCCCTTCTCTCCATCCACAACGCACATATTGAATTTTTGTGCTATTTTCATGATTTCTCTTTTGGGGAATCCCTTATAAAGGTCCGCCGGAGTCCCCTCTTTTAATTCCTTGATAATGCAAATCGATCCGTGCCCAGTCTCTGTTTGTCCAAAACCCGAAATAACAAAATCAATGCCAAACCTTTTGGCAACCTGGTGATGATACTGGGGCAGCGGGGCCATATAGACTTTATTAAGGGTGTTCTTATAATCATCCGGGGTTTCCGGCACGTTCATTAACCAGGGAATCATCACATCCAATAAAACTGCTGATGTGGATCCACTCTCTTTAATCCGCGACCAAAATTCCTTACTACTGAATTTATCCCACAGAGCGGCTTCACACCCTACCCAAACCGCCCTTACAACGTTGAAAAAAGAGCCTGCTACGTGGTAAAGGGGAAGATCGTTATAAATGACGTCTTCCTGATTAAATAACCGCCTCCAGTTGAAAACATAGTTATTTAGCCAGCGGTAAGATTGAACAACCCCTTTTGGAGAACCTGTAGTCCCAGAGGTGTATATGATGTTAGCCGTATCCATGTATCTCATATCGGTTTCTAAATTTGACGTTTTTCCGTTGGTCATTTCCCCAAAAAGAAATTCCGAGTAATATTTATCCAGCATTATGCCCTTCAGATTCGGGTGATAATCATGATCTTTTTCCTTTGGGTTGTGTACGATAACATTTATTTTGTCTATCTCGCCCTTCACATCATTCAATAAGGGAATGAATTCTCTTTCGGTCATAATGATCTTAGGTTTTGTATCATTTATCTGATACGATAAAAGACGACCTTTATAATTAAAATTTATTGGGCAGAATACTGCGCCGACTTTCCATATTCCGAACATAGCCATGGTTGCAACCAGAGGATTCTTCAAAAATACGGAAATCCTATCGCCTTTACTTATTCCCAATGAGCGTAGGTTATAACCGATACTGTTAGCGATCTGATTGAATTCACTATAGGTCAGCTTTAAATGTTCTTCTCCATAAAAAATAAATGTCCTGTCCTTTGTTTCCTGAGCCCATTTTTCCAATATCTGGGTAATAATCTCTCCGCCCTTTATCAGTTCGTTCTTCACTTCTGAAAATTCCATTATTCCCTCCTAATACACGACAGCATCCTGACCTGTACTGCTGAATTTCGGGGCCCGTCTACGTCAATAATTAATCACAGGTTATGCCTTGGAAGCTTTTTCTCCAGAATGTAAATCATTCTCGAACAGTTTGGTACCTGAAAAATAGTATCACTCACCCCTTGCCCGTATCATTGTTCTTATCTCTCCTTCGGCAACAGTTTCATTACGTTGGTTAAAGGTTCTAATTTTAAGAACAACGATGCCTCTTTCCCTGCTTTTCGTCAGGGAGGCTTCAGTGACTAAATATTTCAATTTCAAAGTGTCACCCACCAAAACCGGGGCTTTGTAGTGCCAGGAATTCCCTATAATTCCCACTAAAGTCCCCTCGTAGATTCCCTGCCGGGTCATTAGACCCGCTGAAATCATCGTAACGAGCATCTCTGGAGCCAACTGTCTCTCTGCATCGGAATATCTGGGCCAACTCGACATCTCCTCAAAAAAGTCAATATCGGAAGAGGTGATCGTCTTTCCTACACTTCCTCCCGATTTCCCCACCGGAAAATCCTCAAAAAACATACCTAAAATTTCCACATTCCACTCCTTTTGTAATCCATTTTGCAAGCCCGAATTCGATGCTCACCTTGCAGCCATCAGCCAACTTCGATTGAAATGGTTCCCTTGGAGACACGGGTTTGTTTGTTCTTTAGGACTTCGAAATTCATTCGCAGTATTTCCGGATTGCTTAGATGCTTTTGCTGTTCTTCAAGCACAAAAACACCTTTTACGAAGTCTCCAACATGTACGGGCGCATGGTAACTTACGTTCAATTCCCTTATTTTAATATTCTCCGTTGATTTAAAATAAACTCGCAAGAGCTGTCCTAGTACCATCGAGGTTACGGAGTTCCCATGCACTATCGTTGAGCCGAAGGGTGTCTTTGCCATGCCAGGACTATTCGTGTGGAGCTGAGCATCCCCTTCCCATAAGATGCCCAACAGCAAGTCTCTCTCGGTAAAGAGCTTCTCTTCCGTTTCAAACATTTTCCCGACTCCTTATAATCCGAAGATCTTATGGCAGCGTTTTGAAATCTTAGCCTCTGTTCGGTTTTAGTTCTCTTTTACTTACTTTTTGATTCCCCCAAAATTCGCCCTTCGTTTTTCGACAAAAGCTTTCATGCTTTCGACTTGCTCTGGAGTTCCAAAACATAAGGAGTTTACTTCAAGCTCACAAAGATCTGCTATCGATTCCGACGTTTCATTTTGAATCCGGAGGATATGTTTTGCCATCTTTAAAGCCGTCGGAGATTTTTCCATTAATTTGTGGGCTATCGCCTTTGCTTTGGGTAACAATTCATCAGCCGGTACAACCCAGTTCACAAGACCGAATGTCTGCGCTTCCCGTGCCGAAATTGGTTCTCCCAACATGACAATTTGAGCCGCCCGTATCCTGCCAATAAGACGCGGAAGATATGACGCACCCTTTAAATGCCCCACATTGATTTCCTGCTGGCCGAACTTTGCCTCTTCTGCTGCAACGATAAGATCAGCAGCAAAAGCCACCACGGCCCCCCCTCCATAGGCGTACCCGTTTATCGCCGCGATAATCGGTTTACTCAAACCCAGCATCTGTTGCCGGATTTGATGGTACCATCTGCCATATTCCCTATAATCTAGTGATGATTGCCCCGCCATACCGGATATATCAGCTCCGGCAATAAAGGCCCGACCAACTCCTGACACGATAACCACTCTTATTTCCGGGTCAGATTCTGCAAGATTAAGAGCCTCTGAAATTTCCCGCTGCATTTCTGTCGTGAGAGCATTTAGTTTCTCTGGCCGGTTAAACAATAAAAGCAATATGTTTTGTTCTACTTCATACTTGATGAATTTAAAATCCTTTTTCATTTTTCAACTCCGTCCATAGTTAGCGAATTTCAATTAAATCCCTATATAGGCCTTTTTCACATGTTCATTATTCAAAAGCTCCTCCCCGTTTCCTTCCAAAACGATTCTCCCGTTTTCAAGTACATAGCCCCTTTGTGCAACCGTAAGGGACCGGCTTACATCCTGTTCTACTAGTATGATAGAAACCCCTTTTTGGTTGATTTCCTTTGTCACTTTAAATACCTCGTCTACTATTTTAGGTGCTAGGCCGAAGGATGGCTCATCCAGCATGAGCATCCTTGGGTTAGCCATAAGACCTCGGGCAATGGCGAGCATTTGCTGTTCCCCTCCGCTCAGCGTACTGGCCCTTTGATTTCTCCTTTCTCGAAGAATAGGAAACATTTCAATAACTTGATTCAAAATCTCCCTTGCCCTCTCTTTATCTCGAAGAACCCAGGCCCCTAAAAGAAGGTTTTCCCGCACGGTCATCCTGGAAAAGAGCAGACGTTCCCCAGCAATTTGCGACAAGCCCATGGAAACAATACGGTGTGCCGGAGCTTTTTGGATTTCATGGGTCATAAATTTAATGTACCCAGAGGCGGAAGGGATGATACCTCCGATTGAATTTAGTAAGGTCGATTTTCCAGCGCCATTTGCCCCGATAACCGAAACAATTTCCCCTTCTCGAACTATAAAAGATACATCTTTGAGGATGTGCAACTCTCCATAGAATACGTTTAAATCCTTTACGTCCAGCATGGCTATTTCTTTTTTCCTAAATAGGCCTCTACCACATCGTCATTTTCCGAAATTATCTGAGGCGACCCGTCGGCAATCTTTTGCCCATGGTGCAGTACGACAACCCGCTGGGAGATGTTCATAATAAACTTCATCACATGTTCGATGATAAAAAGGGTAATCCCCTGTGCAGATATTTTCATTATGAGGTCAGTCATCTCCGACGTTTCCTTCGGAGTTAGGCCCGAGATAGCTTCATCTAAAAGGAGAATTTGCGGAGAGGTTGCCAGGGCGCGACAGATTTCAAGCTGTTTTCGATTCGCAATCGTCAGAGCGGACGGAGGATCATTGGCGTATCGAACAAGCTTTACAGTCTCCAACAAGGTTTCGGCGGTTTTTCGGCAATGAACAACGTCTTTGGAATTCTTTAATGCCCCCGCTAGGACGTTATCAATGATACTCATATTGTTGAAAATTTTGGGGAACTGAAATGTCCTGGCAATTCCCACCCGGGAAATTTCGTGCGGATAAAGATGGGAGATATCCTTCCCAGTGAAAAGAACCCTACCTGAATCCAGCCGTAAAAAACCTGTGATTAAATTGAACAGGGTTGTTTTCCCTGCCCCATTGGGGCCAATTAAGCCGACAATTTCCCCTTTCCTTATTTTTAGGCTGACCTCCTTTACCGCATGGATTCCCCCAAAGCTTTTGCTAACCCCGGACAGCTCTAGAAATACTGAATCCCTTGGAGCAATATCTTCCTGGCCGGGGTGCTCGGACTTGGACTGGGATCCTGTTCTTTCCATTACCCACTGAACCTCGGTTGAACTAACAAAAGAATTCAAAGAGGATAATAACAATCAAGCCCTTCCTCGGAGGCTCTTCGATAATGAAGCGATACCCTTCATCAACCCCCCGGGCATGAACATAATTATCACAATGAGCAGAATTCCGTAGGTAAAATACCCAATCGGAGTAAATAGGCCACCGATCCAGCTTCTGAAGAACGTACTTAACGGAACCAGCAAGGCAGAGCCAATGATGGGTCCTGCTATCGTACCAATTCCTCCAACGATCGTAAAAACAGCGAATTGTACGGAAAAATCAATGTTGAAAGCGATTGAAGGTTCAACATAGCGTGTATACATACAATAGAATCCCCCGCCAACAGCCGTGAAGAAACCACTGATGCCGAATACAAGCAACTTTATCCGGAAGGTATTGATTCCCAAGCTCATGGCCGCCTCTTCATCCCCGCCAGTAGCGAGGAGATAAAAGCCGATCCTGGTGTGGATCATTCTGGCTGTAACGAAGACGATTATGACGAGGAGAAAATATGCAAAATACGTGTACCCAATTTCAGTTTCAAAGCTCAGGTTCCATAAACCCGGCTTACTGGGGATTGTTGTTCCCAGCCCGGTGGACGCCAATCTCCAGTAAGTTATCAAAACTCGCAAAGCTTCCGCGCAAGCAATTGTCGATAGGGTAAAGAAGAAAGCTCGAAGTCTAAAAGTTGCAATTCCAATCACCAAAGATAACAGAGCTCCTAAAACTCCTCCCAAGAGTAACCCCACCCAGGGCGAAATCCCGTAATCCGCGTAAAGAATTCCCGTAACGTATGCTCCAAGGCCAAAAAAAGCCACATGGCCCAAAGAAAATTGTTTCCCGAACCCGGAAATTAAATTCCACGCCTGAGAGAAAAAAGCAAAGATATAAACCAAGGTGAGCATATGAAGATAAAAATGATGGGAGGAAAGGATTGGCAAGATCCCCATTAAAGTTAAAAGAGCAAACAACGGGAGACCTAAAGAAAAATAATTTCTTTTTGCCATAGGGCTTGCTAGGCCCTCCTTTCAACGTAGCCAAATAAGCCAGCCGGGCGGATCATGAGGATGGCCAAAAAAATCACAAAATAGGCAAATGTCGTAAGTACCGGGGCGAAGAAAAACCCAATAATCATCTCCATTTCCGCAATAATAATCGCCCCAATCACTGTACCCCATAAACTTCCTACCCCTCCCAGCACCACAATGACCCAACAAAGGAGGTTAAAGTGAGTACCAATTGTCGGGTGCACACTTTCGAAAGTAATCAGGGCTGTACCGGAAAACGCAACACAACTGAGTCCTAGACCTATTGCAATCGTATAAATCTTTTGGACGTGGATCCCAATCAAAGAAGCTCCTCTCCTTTGTTCGGACACCGCCCGAATCGCCCTTCCAGTATTCGTAAAGTATAAGAAAACGAAAATTAAGGCTAGTAAAATTCCCGCAATTAGCGTGCTAAAGATGTGCGGAAAATCAACAGTTAAAAACCCAAGAGACAAAATCTGGTCAGCATACTTCGTAACTACACTCCGGTACTCGGTCGAGAAAAAAAGCATGGCCCCATACTGCAAAACGAAGGATAGGCCGAATGTGGCGATGATCTGAGATTCTTCCGGGGCATCCAATAAATGCCTGAAAAGACCCCGATAAATGCCTGCCCCAAGAACAAAAAATAGTGGGACAACTACCAAAAGGCCGAAGTATGGATCCAGTCCGGAGAAGTGGCAGAAAAAGAAACCTCCATACATGGCCAGCATGACGAAATCCCCGTGGGCAAAGTTAATCAATCCCATGAGACCAAAAATAATCGAAAGCCCTAGCGCCATGAGGGCATACACAATTCCGGTAAGGAACCCAGTGGTGATCAGTTGAAAAATTGTCTCCATTTTACACCCCGGGAATAAATCCCCTGCAGAGACTGTCCCCGCAGGGGGTATGCCGTTCCTACCTCAAGAGAAGATCTTTGGGTATCGCGAATCTCTTTTCCACCTCATCCTCTTTGATCGCCCTCTGGCCAAAGGGTGGAATAGGGAATATAGGCTCTATCTCGGCAATTTCCTTCGGCCAAGCAATATAATACCCCCTATTAAAAATCTGCCTGGCAACAACCCCGGCCCGAATGTTCTGGCCGGCTCGCTGTTTATCCGTGGGAGGAGCAAATTTAATTCCCGTACCGGGACGGGCGGTAGCAGTATATGGGAGCGCTATACCATCGGCAACTTCCAAAATCTTTTCAGGATCCAGGGAACCGGCGGCCGGAAGGACATATTCAAAGAGAGCAATGGCAGAGGTGAACCCAATTGCAACATCCGAAGACGCCATTACATTTTGCTGATATTTTTTCTTGTACCTTTCCAGAAATTCTCGGTATTGTGACTGAGTTGTCGGGCTCAAATTCCAGATGTTCCCTCCAGCGACCTGATTGAAATCCAAGACGTAGTTCATATCCGTTCCAAATTTCTCAAAAGCCTCCGCAACATACGCCCATGGGCATCCATCTGCAATCCAGATTTTCGGATTGAGCCGATTATTCCTGGCGTCCCGGAAAAGTCGATAACCATCATCCAGATAATTCTGGGTGTGGACGATATCCGGGTTTGTTTGCTTAATTTTCAAGATCAAGGATGTAAAATCCACCATGTTTGGATCATATGGAGCATCGATCACGACATTAAGGCCTAGCTCCTTTGCCCTTTTTATAAACCCATCATGGCTTAAGCTCTTGCCCCATTCTGTTCCCTGGTATACCACTGCAATTTTTAGATCTTTGGCTTGCTTAGCCCCCAATTTCGGGGCCAACATTTCCACAACACATTGGGCTGCCAGTTCTCCCCAACTGCTGGCCATAGGTCCGAAAAAATAAGTGTACTTATGGTTCAACTGCCTGAGCCTGTCTGCGATGGCATTTGTTTCCCAAAATGTGACCTTATATTTGTTTGCGATCGGGTGGACCACAAAGGCTAAAGTGCTCGAGTATACGCCAATCATAAGTTTAACTTTTTCAACGGTGCATAGCCGCTCTGCCTCCGTCCGGGCAGCTTCTGTAGTCGAGGCGTCACCGGTTACCAGGATAATTTTTCTCTTTTCCCATATCCCGCCCATATCATTAACCATGTCCGCCGCTATTTCAATTCCCCTTAAGACCTCCCTACCAATGGGGGCTTGAGGGCCAGTGAGCGGAAGAATCACTCCGATTTTCACGGGCTCGTTCTTTTGCGCTATAGCAAATGATGTAAATAGAAAAGAAAAGAGTAAGGCAATAATGATGGGTTTTACAATCTTTTTCATTTTGAACCTCCTTTATTTTTATTCAGAAACCACTAGCCTTTAAATAAGTGTGATTTTTAAGGCCGCTAAATAAAAACACTCGAAATGCCCGTCATTATTGGTTAGAATTGGTTTTGGAGAAAACAAAACTAACCGCAGAGAGGAGCATTTCGAGTGAAGC
>Ga0187854_10001739_pt1 | contig 20383 bp, 20 predicted proteins | sample June2016WEW_6_15_FD_132445 | JGI IMG/M metagenome (GOLD analysis project Ga0187854, IMG submission 132445) | Peatland microbial communities from SPRUCE experiment site at the Marcell Experimental Forest, Minnesota, USA - June2016WEW_6_150 | ecosystem: Environmental > Terrestrial > Soil >...
GGCTTTAAACCTCTAATCTGGTTACGCGCCATGGCGCGCTGCCTTTCAAGATTTTTAATCCTAGCATAAAGCTTCGAAACCTTAGTCTTAGACGGCACCTTAGACCTCGGAATGTGAACAGGCACAGGCGTGAACGGCTTATTAATTTCAAGTTTGCGCCGTCCAGACTTCTTGAATGGAACGTCACGCACTTTCTTGAATACAACATAGCCTTCTTTTAGGTTTACTTCCTGCACTTCCCAGCCTGCATTCAACCAAGCCTTAGCGTGACTGCTAGATGATGAATTACTCCACCAAGCTTCATCTCTGAAAGCGCTTATTGGAAGGTTACTGCCAATTAAACCGTCTATTCTCGCAAAGGAAAGCTTTACCAACCCAGTGAAAGCAGCTCTAAACTTCAAATGACTCTCAAGCCCATCATACTTAGACGCTGACCGTGGCGAAACCACTCGCCTAGCACAATGCAAACACAACATTGCATTTGGATCGCCAGTGGCAACATCAGGCACCATACAGTCCCGGCAAAACAGTTTCTTGCAACGTTGACACTTACGCATGTAAGCTACTCGGAGAACTCTTCCGCAGATCCCGCATTCATCTTTCAACGATTCGTCAACCTTTTACTAAGCGATCTTAAAAGTCACTTTAAACATATTCCGCATTTTAGACATATTAATTTTCACTTATTGCAAAACCGTTTTCACCCGAATTATTGCCTTTATGTGTTAACTGTCGTAGTGTACCCGTGATTTCTTCCCATATTAATCTAATCAGCTCTCTCGCTTGCGCATCAATAGTCAGCAATAAGCCCACGTAAAGTGCAAAGCCCGCAACGGCTTTAGCTATTGTAAGAATCAATGTTGATGTCGTGGGAAGTAGGAAAAGTACAACTCCCATAAAGATGGAAGCGAGAACGTATTTGGCTATGCTTTTCCAAGCAACAGGTAACCGAATTGAACGACGCCAAAACCAGTATAGTCCAATAAAGGTTGAAAGCTGAACGCCAGTAAGTATTGCTATAACGTCAACTGCCGCTTGCGGTGTTCCAGCCACCGGCAGATGCGTCAGAACGTAATACACCAAGGGTAAAGCAATTGCTGCCTGAATGTATCCAACACTGAAAACCATGAAGATTTTGCTTCCGACAAGTTTGCGAAGTGAAATTTTTCCTTCGGCGTCGAACCCTTCTCTGCCCATAATGAGTGAAGAGTAAAACGAAGTTATCACACCCACTAATGTATAAATAGTTAATGCAATGAGAACTGACCAAGCAACACTGTAAGATACCTTTAAGACGGCTAAGAACGAGGTAGACATAACCATCGTTATGGTGGATAATGGAATCGCCAACATTAACACTGTTCTTAACGATATTCCCACTTGTTCGTCTGGGCAAGTTTTAGCCAGCAGTTTAGGATACATCGCGAATGCCAAAGAAGAAGAATAGCCCACTATTGTCGTAAAACTTAAAGATGCTTGGTAGTAGGCTCTATCGGTTGATCCACCATAGAGGAAAAGCAAGATAAGGGCGAACGCGAGTAATTGCGCGCCAATAGCGTTATAGGCAAGTGCTGTTGAACCCTTAAGCCATTCTTTTAGGTAGCTCCAGTTTATTTTTTGCTTAAATTCGTCGGCTAAAAGTCGCACGTAATATAATATTTGAACTAAGGCGGCAAGAACTAGGCTTAATATTGCGCCGAGGAATATCTGCCTTAAACCAAGGATCAAAACTAAAGCAACAATCACTTTCACTATTTCCTGAATCAAAAAACCATACCCAAGTGCCTGGGGCTTCATAGAAGTCAAAGCGCTTTCAAAAATTGCGATCATATAAGTGTTCAAAATATACAAGCCTGTAATCAAGTAAATTAGCAAGTAGACTTCGGTTCCAATTGCTCTTGAAATCAGAACAATTGCAGGAAGATAAATAACGACTGAAATGAGAGCTATTAACAATTGCGCTAAAGCGCCAGTTTTAACAGTTCCCTCCTTACCTCTTGCCATAAACCGAGTTGCCCAGAAAGGTAACAGGCCACTGAAAAGCAAAAAGTACCCAGTGTAATCAAAAATGTTTGTCCAAATACCAAATTGGCTTGTGGTCATGTTTCTGGTAAGCAAAAGCGTATACACAAGCCCAGTAATTATGCCTATTACTTGAGACGTAAAAATAATAAATCCGCTGTACTGAAGCCTTATTTGATTTTTACTCAAGTGAGCTTTCCTGCTTTTATCGATTTAAGGTATAGTGCATTATTAAACTTCTAGATATACGATTTCCCAAATCAACCTACAAAAAGCAAGATTTTACAAAAAAGAACTGAAAAAAGACGGATGGTTAATTTACCCTTTTACTACTGCGAGTGGAACAAGCCTTGCAACTTTAGTGGCAATTCCAATCTTGTCGCTGACGTCGGCAACCACATCCACATTCTTATACGCTGCGTCGGCTTCCTCAGCCAAAACAGAAATGCTTGCCGCACGAACAACAATGCCCCGCTTCTCCAAAGCCGCTTTTACGTCTCCACCCCAATACTGCCGTTTTGCCGCTGACCGGCTCATCATTCTGCCCGCGCCATGCGCGGTTGAACCAAAAGTTAAATCCATAGCTTTCTTCGAACCCACCAGAACCCATGAGCTTGTGCCCATGCTGCCTGGAATAAGCACTGGTTGCCCTTCACTACGGAAATCAGCTGGAACATCAGGGTGCCCTGCTGGAAAAGCGCGTGTTGCTCCTTTACGGTGAACCCAAACTTTCTTTTCTCCACCATCAATCTTGTGAGTTTCTATCTTGGCAATGTTGTGCGCTACATCGTAAACGAGTTTTAAACCAAATTTTTCAGGCGGCTCATGGAAAACTTGCTGAAAACTTTGCCTGACCCAATGCATGATTGCATGTCTATTAGAAAAAGCATAGTTAACAGCGCAAGCCATAGCTTGGAAGTAATCACCTGCTTCATTGCTGCTTCCAGGTGCACATGCTAATTCGCGGTCAGGTAACGTTATCCTATACTTTTGCACTGCATGCTCCATAACTCTCAGATAATCGGAGCAGACTTGGTGACCATAGCCTCTTGAACCGCAATGAATCATGACTGTAACTTGGCCTTCTTGCGTAATTCCAAAAGCCTTAGCTGTCTTAGGATTATAGATTTTATCTACCTTTTGTATTTCTAAGAAGTGGTTTCCCGAACCCAAGGTGCCAATCTGAGTTAATCCTCTGCTCTTAGCCGTCGATGACACCTTATCTGGGTCTGCATTAGCCATGCAACCGCTTTCTTCACAGTGCTCAGCATCCTCAGGCCAACCAAACCCGCGTTTAATAAGCCACGGCACACCCTCAACTACCAAACGGTCTAAGTCAGCAGCGGAAACGGTTAAGTCTTTTCGTCGGCTTCCAAGCCCAGAAGGAACATTACGGAAAATGGTTTCAGCTAATGGTGCAAGTTTGGGTCGGATCTCTTTTTCTGTAAGCGTTGTTGCTAAGAGGCGGACACCACAGTTAATATCATAGCCTACGCCGCCAGGGCTGATAACGCCATTATCGTAGTCGGTTGCGGCAACGCCGCCTATGGGAAAACCGTAACCTTCATGCCCATCGGGCAATGTTACTGCATACTTGTAAATTCCGGGCAACTGCGTTACATTTGTGCATTGCCAAAGAGTCCGATCAGTCTTCATCTTTCCTAAAAGAGCTTCGTTTGCAAAAATCATACCTGGCACCCTCATGCCCGGTTTATATGTTGGGATACGCCAAGTGTACTCGTTTATTTTCTCGAGGGGAACTTCTTCTGGCGCTTTTCTGCTTTCACTTTCGCCCAAAACTTTTCACCTTAAAAACAAAGTGGAATGATACTATAAAACGTTTATGAACCCTCATTAGCCTGAATTTGCTTGGCATAGTCGATAAAGCCTTGAACGCTGTTTCCAAGAGCGGTCTTAGAGTAAATTCGATGCGATTTTAAGTAATCCGCCAGTTGATGCATAACCTTGTCCTCAGCAATTATTCTATCACGCACCTCCTCTAAACTTTGGTTTTTCCTGACGCCTTCTTCCGCGATTTTTGCCCATAATTGAAGCTGCACCTTGTAATCTTTCAGGCGTTGAACTCCATTTGAGACTTTTCCGAAATGGCTATAATACAAAACTGTCGGTTTAAGACTGATTAATTTATCTAATGAAGCTAATGCCGCGCCGAAATGGAAGGGAGGCGGCGTAGTGGGCATTACCACGTCGAACTCTGGGAAATACGTGCCAGCAGCATCCCCTGGGAAAACTCCGCCGTTTAACGATTCGTGGAAGCTAAGGCTGTGTGAGGCGTGGCCAAGCGTTTCAATAACCGTCAGTTTTGCGCCATCATCCAAGTCAAAGGAGCCCTCAGTGACAGGAATTATTCGTTCTTTCGGAACAGGTTCAGGCTTACCGAAAATTTCGCTTACATACCCAAGAACCGCTTGAGCAGATGACCAAAGCCATTCAGGATTAATCAGATGCGGCATTCCCCTCGGGTGGACGATGACTTTTGCGTTAGGCAGAAACTTTAGCAATGTGCCGGCGCCGCCACCGTGATCTAAATGAACATGCGTAATTGCAACGTATTCAACATCTTCAAATCTGATGTTGAGTTCTTTTAAGCCAGAAACAAGATTGGGTACTGAAGAAGTTGGACCAGACTCCACAAGGATAGTTTTAGTGCATTTTATTATGTAGCTGCAAATGAGGTTTTTGAATCCTCCAGTTTCTAACTCGATTAGAAACAGGTTTTTCCCGATTTCTTTTGTGTGCAAAGCTTCACCTTTGGTTAGGTTTGATAAGTGCTGTTATGCCATAAACGTTTCCTTGAAACGTAAGATGGGACGCGTAAAACTTAATTATCCATTACTATTCTATGGGAGAGGCTAAAAGGTGACAGAAGTAAATTGAAAGCAATTATCTTCGGAGCGCCAGGCGCTGGAAGAGGCACTTATGCTTCAAGGCTACAAGCAAAACTTGGCGTTGAAGTCATAGCGACCGGCGATATTTTCCGTGAATTAATGAAGGAAGATTCCGAGTTAGGCAGGAAAGTTAGGGGTTATGTGGAAAAGGGGCTTCTTGTTCCAGACGAAGTTGTTGTAGAAGTACTAAAGCAACGCTTAAGCAAAATTCCGAAAGGAAAAGGCTTTATTTTGGATGGCTACCCAAGAACGCTTGAACAAGCCAAAATCTTAGATTCTATTACTAAAATTGACGTCATACTACTGCTGAATGTTCCTGACTGGATTATTATTGAACGCCTATCTTCACGCCGAATATGCCGTAACTGCGGAACCGTTTACAATATTCGATTCTTAAAACCAAAAGTTGAAGGCATCTGTGACAAATGCACAGGACCCTTATACCAACGGTCAGATGACAACCCTGAAGTTATAAAGAAACGACTGCAGGTCTATCAGGAACAGACAAGGCCGCTCTTAGAATACTTTAAGGAGAAAAAAGTGCCATTCGCCACTTCAAGCACTACAAGCCTTGACCAACCGCCAGAACCAATAGTTGACAAGATAGTGGCAGAAATAAAGAAACTAAAGCTAGCCTAAATATCCAAAATGAACTCTAACACCACTCGATCTCTTTCTCTTATTATTACCATTCTATGGTAAGTTACCGCTTTAACAGCGACCCTCTGCGGATGCTTTTGAGGGTCAAATTTTTCGCCCCAAATTTTCGCTTTGAATTTGAAGTTTTCATCTGTTTCTTCCCAGTTTGTTATCTGGAATTTTGAGTAAAGCATATTTTCCGTTTCAAGTTTTACAAGCAACGCTTCAAGCCAATTATAAAGCAGCGCGTATTGGTCTTCAGCTTCAACCTCTAATGTTTCTTCTTGCATCTGGGTGATTTTATCCGTGTCTGTCATAACTTCAAACATTGCAAGCGCGGCGTTTTCGTAGGCTTCCTCCATTGTTCTGCCATGCGCCCGAATGTAAACGTCAGCAGTATGTTCTAAAAACTCGAATTTTCCAGCAAATTTCTCCGCCGTGCTCATAAGTTAAGCCACAATAGGATAAGAAGAATGTTTGTTTAAAAATGCTTTCGCTCATGCAGCATACCGCAAGGAGAAAGTTTAGAAGTATTTTGAAATTCTTTGTATTGCAGCAACAGTAAGTTTGGCCGAGTTCTCTATGTCTTTTAAGCATAGCATGCCTACTGGGCTGTGAATGTACCGTGTTGGTATGGATATGTTGCCGCTTGGAATGCCCTGCCTGGTTATGGAAATCCGTGCAGCATCAGTTGAGCCGAGTAACCCTGTTTCAAGCTGGAAGGGAATTTTCTCTTCTTCCGCCGTGTCCAAAAGCCACCGCAAAACCTTCGGGTGAGTAATCAAGCCAGAATCGGAAATTGTGAGCGCTGGACCTCCACCCATCTTGACGGTTGTGTCAAATTCTCTTACGCCAGGAACGTCGCCCGCTATTGTTACGTCGAGTGCTATTGCTAAATCGGGGTCAACACCGAAAGCCGCTGTTGCTGCACCTCGTAAGCCTACTTCTTCCTGAACAGTGCCTACGGCACAAACTGTGCAATCAGTTTTTTCCATTAATTTGAGGGCTTCAACCATTGTGACACAGCCAGCTCGGTTATCAAAAGCTTTGCCAATAACAACATCCCTGCCTAACGGAACATATTTTATGTCAAAGCCTACTGAATCGCCAACTGCAACGCCTAATGCCATAACGTCTTCCTTGCTTTCGGCTCCAATATCGATGAAAAGCTCATCGAAAGCTGTGACTTTTTTTCGCTCCTCTTCTTTCTGGATGTGAGGTGGTTTTGAACCGATTATTCCAGGGAAGGTACCTTTTCTTGAGAAAACTGTGACTTTTTGCGCGGGTAAGATGCGGTCGTCTATTCCGCCCATTTTAGTGAACTGCAAAAAGCCGTCTTTAGTGATAATTTTTACCATTAAGCCGACTTCATCCATATGAGCGGCAAGCATGATTTTAGGAGCATTCGATTTTCCTTTTTTGATGGCTATTACGTTTTCAAGTTTATCAACAACTATTTCGTCTGCGTAGGGCTTCATGAGTTGAATCATTAATTCTCTGACTTCGTTTTCTCTGCCTGTTACTCCGCAGGCGTTTGAGAGTTGTTCTAGAGTTTCGTTTAGCGTCATTACCTTGCCTTCTTTAAGGTTGTTAACTAAGACTAAGTTATTAAATAATTGTGGTCATTTAAACTGTTTTAGGCTTTGCAATGTACAATTTAGCTCGATGGATAAAAAATTAAAAAAAGATTTGTTTATTTACTGTCGGCGATGCTTCTTGTTGTTTCTTAACTTCCATGTAATCGGTCAGCAACAGTATGCCTTGTATTATTAAGAAAATGCCCCCTGCGATGGCCAGAACCTCTTCAAACACTATCACTATCACACCGAAGATAACACAACGCAAATAGCTGCTAAAACTTGTTTGGAAACGGTTATACCTATTTTTTTCAAGCTTTTTTCAACAACATCCGTCAAATATTATTTCTCATATTAGAATTCTCTTAAAAATCACACTTTTAAAATCATTTGAAACGGTAATCTTAAAAATCCAACCGCATTATTAGCTATAGAGTGAACAAAATTGGAACAGCAACAATTCAAAAAAATCGGAATTTTTAAGTGCGGCAACATTGGGACATCACCAAATCTTGAACTTCTCCTCGATGAATTGGCTGACCGAAAAGACATCAAAGTTCGAACAGTCACTACAGGATCAAAAATGAACCTCGAAGACGTTGAAGAAGCATTCCCCAAAATCTTAGAATTCAACCCAGATATTTTGGTCATGATATCGCCTAATACGGCCTTGCCGGGACCGGCGAAGGCTAGAGAGCAGATTTCAAAAAGCGGTCGGCCGGGCATTGTGATCTCCGATTTTCCAGCAAAACGGGCAAAAGCAGAAATGGAAAGTCAAGGATTAGGCTACATAATCATCACCGGTGACCCTCTAATCGGAGCCAGAAAAGAATTCTTGGATCCCATTGAGATGGCGATATTCAACTCAAACGTCAACAAAATACTTGCGATCACTGGCGTTTACAGGATAGTTCAACAAGAAATTGATAAAGTGATTTATTCGCTTGAAACTGGCCAGACTCCAACTCTACCCAGATTGGTAATAGACATGAATGCCATACGAGACAATTCAACTTTCAACAATCCCTATGCAAAAGCGAAAGCAATGGCTGCCTATGGCATGGCAGAGAAAATTGCAGAGGTAGACACTCAAGCATGCTTCATGGAGAAAGAGAGTGAAAAGTACATTCCCCTAGTCTCCTGTGCGCATGAGATAGCTCAAGCATCTGCGAGATTAGCTGAAGAAGCTCGTGAAATTGAGAAATACAATGACACTTTGCTTAGGAAACCTCACGCGAAAGACGGCAGGCAGAAGGTCAAGACCAGACTGATGCTCGCGCCGACTTTTCCCGAAGAATTCTATGAAAAAAGCGGTTTACAGTAGTCAAACTGTATATACTGTATATACCCATATATAACGTATTTCGACTAAGTATATATTTTTCACTGCTATTCATGTATGACCAATAATAAAGAGGCAAAAAAATATGAAAGTACTTGAAGTAAAACCGTTGGAAAACAAGAACTTAACTGTAATGATACAGGAAAAAGAATACAATGAGCCTTTTCAGCTTTTCGAAAAATCATCATCCGCAAAACTAAATGTTCTCCAAGCGCTCCTAAAACCATCAATCGGCTTCTACAAATTTGTCGAGAATGTGGTTGCCAAAGTAAATATAGACTTCGTCACGGAAGAGCTAGGCAATCGATCTCAAAAAGAATTCTTCGAAGATAACATCTTAGCCGACGTGTTCCAAAAAAGCAGCATTCCTTTCTTCCCCGTTGACATTGACAGCGACGCCAAAACCTATCTTGAATCTGCCTTTGACAAAAAAATAGAATTAAGAGACAAAATAATCAAGAACATAGAAAACCTAAACAAACAAAAAAACAGCGATTCCACAGAGAGAGACTACCTTGTTGCATACGGACAGAGTTTACAATCCGAGATAGAAGAACAAGAACACGAAGTCAATTTCTCAATAAGAGAAAGCTGGATCGTCATGGATATCATGGAGCACGCAAGAGAAATCAAGAACAAAGACGAGATAACATGCCTGCACATTTGCAGCCCCGAACACGTGACAGGAATTAAGCAACTGCTAGAATCGGTCAACGCCAACGTCGAAATCGCGAAACTCTCCAAAAGGATAATCTCAAGTCAGGTTGAAACTCCCTCTTCACAGGAAATAGAAAACTGGCTCCAATCAATGCAGATCCAGGTTAAGCCCGTTATCGGAAAAGCAGTTGAAAACGCACCTTACCTGCTGTTCTACCTCGACACCGACGTTAAAGCAAGCCCATTTGACATCTGCATGGCCTACGATGCCGGATACAACGCTGTCATTCCTTACGAGAACATCATTCCAGAAGACGCCAAAACGATAGTGCTAGATGCTTTACTCTCCAGAGGACCAAAGGCCGTTAAGCACACGGTCTTTCTGATCGGAGGGAAAAACGCTGAAAGAGCCGAACAAGTCTTTGAAGCTGCGAAAGATTCGATGTTTCCCCCATTCAAAACAAGTATAATCGTGGACCCTGCTGGTGCATATACAACTGCCGCTGCAATGGTTGCAAAAGCTGAAAATGCACTCGAGGCAAGCAAGCTCGGCGAATTGAAAACCAAAACTGTCGCTATCCTCGGCACAGGTGCTGTAGGACAAATAGCTGCGGTTCTCTTGGCTAAAATAGGATGCAATGTAATGATTGCCAGCCTTAATCCGAAACGCGTTGACGGAAAAGAACACGCTGAGGGCATAGCTAAACTTCTAGCCAAGGATCACGGCGTTCAAGTCGAAGGCATCTTCGCTCCAACCCCAGCTTCGAAAATTGAAATCATAAAGAAAGCCGATGTAGTGATGTGCGCAGGAGTAAGAGGCGTTCGCATCATAGACAAAGAAATGCTGAATGAAGTCAAAACCATGAAGGTCCTACTTGACATAAACGCAGTACCACCATTCGGAGTCGAAGGAATAGAATTAAAAGACGACATGCGAGAAATGCTTGTTGGAATCTTCACAATCGGAGCACTCACAGTTGGAGATCTAAAACACAAACTTGAAAAAGAGATTCTACGCGACGCACGATCCAACGGAAAAGAAGTATACAACTACAACGGTGATCTGCCACTTGCACGAAAACTGTTGCAGAAAGAGCTATTCCCCACCAAGTTGACGCTGACTTTGAGCTATCCCCCTTCAAAAAATCCTAAGTAGATACACTAAACGCGCGATTTATCGCGATCTTAGCTATGTTTGCGGCACAGTCCGCAATTCTTTTTATGTCATCTCTGACGGAGCAGATTGCACAAACCAATTGCTCATTTTTTTGTTTTTCTGCGAAGGCTTTAGCGGCTATTTCCTGATCCAACGTCGCTATTTCTTCTCGTTGCCTAAGTATCTCAACTGATTTCGAGACATCCTTCGAAAAGAAAGTGTCCACCGCCTTTACGTATAAATTCACAGCTTCATTTCCTGCAATGAACATTAGCTCCAATACGTTCTCCGGAATTTTCAGTTGACTCCCGTCTAGCATTATTACGTGCCGCGCTACGTCCGCTGAATTGTCTGCCACGTCCCGAATCATGTAAACCAGAGTCTGATAATCCATACATTCCAACGGGTCGATACGAAACTCATTCGCCAAAACGGAGTCTTGTGCAGCATTGCGGAGCACTCGGATAAGGAAATAGGCGAAATGGTACACATCATCGTCAAGAGAGAAAACAGCTTTTGCCAATGCTATGTCTTTGTTTTTCAGCGATTTAATCGCATCCTCCCCCATTGACTGAGAGATCAGATGCATCCTCTGTACAGTTTGCTTTAGATCCGCCTTAGTTTCGTCCATTAAGGTTTGAACGAAAACACCCCTAGAGCTAGCCTCCATAATTCTCATGTATAACATTCCCGCGGTCTTGCGGATTGCCTTTATCTGCGGGACGGAAAAAACTTTTTCTGAGATAAGGGTGATTCCGCTGTATCCGTTTAAGTAGCACCCCACTATCTTCATCGTAATCAGCAGCTCGTCTTCATTCGGGTCAATGCGAAGCGTTGTCTCTTTTGTCTCTGTCTTTTTCTTCGCGCCAGGATAAATAACCAAAGAGCGGTCGCGTTGAATGGCAAATGAGACAACATCGCCTTTCTTCAATTCGTTTAGCTGCATCCAATTTTTGGGAAGAGAAATTACCAAAGAAGATCTGCCAAGCGACATAACCCTTCGTTCCATACTGTCCCTCAACCTACATATGTACGCGCCTTAATTTATATAAACTAAGCACATTTGAATACATACAGTATTAACCCTGGCTAACCGAGACCGTGTGAAAACTCGGGTCGATTTCAGAAAATTGCTTGTTTTATATGCAAAAAGCTGGGCCTAGACGTGTTCTATACATATAAAGCGAAATTCTTGAAAAAATTTGACTTTTCACACAATCTCAACAAGCTGGCGCGCGTTTCAAGAGCTACTTGAAAACGCTTTCAATCCTGTCACAAGCTTCCTCTATCTTTTCCTTCGGTTGAGTCAGGGTAAATCGAACATGATTTTCTCCGCATTCACCAAAACCAACCCCTGGCGTAACCACCACCCCAACATTCAGCAGTCTGGTCGTGAACTCCATCGAATCGGAGTTGCAGTTTAGCCAAAGGTAGAAGGTGGCTTTTGGTTTGTCGCATTTGAAGCCTAATGAGCACAATCTTTCAATGAGCACGTCCCGCCTCTCTCGGTAAACTTGGTTGTTTTTTTTCAAGAAATCCGGCGGTTCATTGTTCTTGTAGCTTTGAAGGGCCTTGACCGCTACTTTTTGAATGTAAACTGGCGGTCCGGAATCGATTTGTGACTTGACCTTGGTTAATCCAGTGACGAGTTGCTTGTTTCCAACGGCGAAGGCAATGCGGTCGCCTGTCATGTTGAAAGTTTTTGATAGCGAGTGAAACTCGATGGCGACGTCCATGGCACCATCAACCTCCAGAATGCTGGGTGCGCGGTAGCCGTCGTAGGTGACTTCTGAATAGGCGTTGTCATAGCAAAGGATGATGTTGTTGTCTTTAGCGAAGTCGACTGCTTCTTTGAGGAATCCTTTGTCAACGGTGGCTGCCGTTGGGTTGTTGGGGTAATTGAGAAACATCATCTTCGCATTCTTGGCGTCTACCGCTTCAAAATCTGGCGTGAAGCCGTTTTCCTCAAGCAACGGTAACGGCACCGCTGTGCCATCGCAGAGGATTGTGCCACCGTTAGCGTACACTGGGTAAGCAGGGTCAGGAACTAACACTCGGTCGCCTGGGTTTATGAATGCTCGAGCAATGTTTGCTATGCCTTCCTTGGAGCCTAAAAGCGCAACCACTTGGTCTTGCTGCAGGTCAACGTTGAATCGTTTCTTGTACCAGCCTGAAACTGCGTCTCGGAAGTCGGGTTCACCCTGGCTGAAAGAGTAATTGTGATTCTTCGGGTTCGCGACTTCTTCCTTGAGCGCTTCAATGACAAATCTTGGGGGCGGAAGGTCTGGATCACCTATGCTCAGTGAAATTAAATCTATGCCTTGCGATTTTTTTTCCTTAATAATTTTCTCAATTTCAGCAAACAGATAAGGTGGTAACCGTTTTATTCTCTCGGCATTTTCAAACGTCATGTTTATACCTCTTTGAATAGCGTTCCCTCAAAAACTTTTTCAGCTGCACCGCTCAAAAACAAGCTTTTAGCCACTTCAACCTGCAAATCACCACCCAGCACGTGAACAGTAACTTTGTTTCCAACTTTTCCAAGCTTGTTTGCAGCAGCCACAGCAGCGCAGCTTCCTGTACCGCACGCTAAGGTTTCTCCGCAGCCCCTTTCCCAAACACGGACTTTCAACTCGCAGGGGTTTAGGACTTGAACGAAGCCGACGTTGGTTCTTTTCGGAAAAGCCTTATGATTCTCCACTTTTGGACCGATTTGCTCTACTGGAAAATCGTCTGCTTTGTCAACGAATATTATGCAGTGCGGATTGCCCATTGAAAGGCATGTTACCTTGAAGACTTTGCCGTCAACCTCTAAGTTCTCGTTGATGCATGTGCCTTGTCCGACCATGGGAAGGGAGCTTCTTTCCCAGTTTGGCGAGCCCATGTCCACCTTGACAGCGCTAACTTCTTTGCCCTTGAAGGTTAACCAGACAAGCTTTAAGCCTGAAAGTGTTTCAACTGCGAACTCTTGCTTGGGAACGATTTTCTTTTCGTAGCAGTACTTGGCAAAGCACCGTATGCCATTGCCGCACATTTCTGCTTCGCTACCGTCAGCGTTGAAAATCCGCATCTTAACATCAGCCGCTTTAGAGTTAGAAACCAGTAAGAGCCCGTCTGCTCCAACAGAAAGGCGCCGCTCACAAAGCCTCTTAGCTAATTCTGCAGCTTGCTTACCGCTAATTTTCTCTTCTCTGTTGTCGATCACTATGTAGTCGTTGCCTAAACCATGCATCTTCCAGAAACGCATCAAGGACACTCTGCCATCCGCTGATTAGCGGTTAAATTGTCAAGCTGTTCTCGTTCCCTAATCACGACGGGCTTGCCTTGCCTAATCATGACTTCTGCAGCTCGCGGCCTTGAGTTGTACTGTGAGCTCATGCTGAAACCGTATGCTCCAGCGTTCAAAACCGCCAGCAAGTCACCCTCCTCGACCACAGGTAGCTCTCGGTCTTTGGCTAAGGCGTCGCCTGACTCGCAGATTGGACCTACCACATCATAGGTTTCCTTATCAGCCGCTGCAAGCTTATTGGCGACTAGTATTGGATGGTAGGAACCATACATCGTTGGTCGTACCAGCGTGTTGAAGCCTGCATCCACGCCGACGAATTTTTTTGTAGGCGTAATCTTGACAGTGTTAACGGCTGTTAAGAGGATACTTGCGTCACAGACCAAGTATCTGCCTGGTTCAACGCACAAAAAGGGTTTACCGAGACCATATTCAGCAACCTTACCCTTGAACGGCGCCACCACTTTCGAGACGAAGGCTACTAAATCGAACTCTTGGTCCTCTGGCTTGTAAGGAACCCCAAAACCGCCGCCGATATCGATGAATTCAAACTCGATGCCTATTTCATCATGAACCCGCTTAGCTATGCTCAACAGTTTATCCACCGCCAAAACGTAAGGTTCTACGTCAAGAATACCCGAGCCAATGTGCATGTGAATACCAAATCGTTCGACCCTTGCCTTCTTAGCAGTCGCATAAGCCTTTAGAGCATCTTCTTCCGTTAAACCGAACTTTGAGTCTGGACCAGCAGTTATGCAATGGCTATGATGGCCTGCGCCGATTTCTGGGTTAACACGAACCGACAATGTCGGCGGCACAGCAATCTTTAGCAGCCTATCTAGCTCTGATTGAGAATCCACGTTTACTGTAATGTTGGCGTCTGCTAGAACTTTTAACTCGTCATTTCGGACGCTGGTTCCGGTGAACATTATGCGATCTTGTGTGTACCCGCTGATTAAGCCCATGAACACTTCGCCGGGGCTGACAGTGTCCAAGTATGCACCTTCTGACTGCAGAATCTTTAGAACCGTGAGGTTAGAGTTTGCTTTGGCAGCGTAATAGACGCGGACGTACTTGTAATTGCGGATTAAAGCGTCATGAAGCCGATTGTAATTATCTCTAATACGTTTCTCGCTTACGACGTACAAGGGAGTATCGTATTTTTCAGCCAACTCCTTAACCGAGAAGCCATCAAAGAACAAGCTGCCTTTTCGGTCCTCTAAGGGTTCACGAAGCTTTCTCTTTACCATGTTGTTTACACCAGTTGAATGCGTTATTTTGAGCAATAGTTAAGCTAAGCCTTTAGCTACAAAGAGCTCAGCACTCAGAATGCCTGCGCCTGCACCACCACGAACCGTATTGTGCCCAAGACACATGTACTTGAAAGTCATAATTGGGTCCTTGCGGATTCTGCCAACTACAACGCTCATGCCGCAGCCTGTATCTCGGTCAAAACGTGGCTGAGGCCTGTTTTTCTCATGCCGAACCACGATTGGGTTCGCTGGGGCAGAGGGCAATTTGAGCTTTTGCGGTTCACCGCTAAAATTGGCAAAGGCAGCTTCTATTTCTTCTATCGAGGGGTCCTCTGCGAGCTTGATGAAGACTGATTCTAAATGCCCATCCTTTACATGGACTCTGTTGCAGCTTGCGCTAAGCTTGAAATCAGCGTTCTGGACAACTTTGCCGTTGAAGGCGCCAAGTATCTTTAGGGCTTCCGCTTCCATTTTCTCTTCTTCGCCTGAGATAAAAGGAACAACGTTGTCGATTATGTCTAATGATGCAACACCTGGGTATCCTGCTCCGCTAAGCGCCTGCATGGTGGAGACAATAATTTGCTTTAAGCCAAATTGCATCAAAGGCTTTAGCGTAATTGCAAGTTGGATGGTACTGCAGTTAGGATCCGTCGTTATGAAGCCTTTCCAACCTCGTGACTTCTGCTGAATCTTAATTAAATCAACATGATCAGGGTTAATCTCTGGAATGATTAAAGGAACATCTTTTTCCATGCGGTGCGCGCTTGCCTTACTGAAAACCGGATAAAGCGCCGCAAACTCAGACTCAACTGAACCCGCCAAGTCTCCTGGAAGAGACGAAAACACCAAATCCACGTCGCCTGACTTCTCCACTGACTCAACATCAGCGTTTGCTACGGGCATTTCAGCAATCTCTTTAGGCAAGTTTGACTCCATAACCCAATTGCAAGCATCCCCGTATTTTTTGCCTGCTGACCGCTCTGAAGCAGCAAGCACCTCAATTTGGAACCATGGGTGCCCCTGTAATAGTTGAATGAACCGTTGTCCAACGGCTCCGGTTGCGCCTAATATGGCTACTTTACGCTTAGACGACATTTTCTATTGCTTCCTTTGCTCTTTTGATTTGGCTTTCCTCGATAAAAACGTTAATGGTTGCCTTACTCGTTGTAACCTCAATGATATTAATTCCAGCTTGACTTAAAGCAGTGGAGATCTTTGCTATGCCACCAGGTGAATCAATGAAGATAGGATTGCTAATTTGGACCATGGCAACGTTTTCCCTATGAGTTATCGCCTTGGAGCCTTTTATGCCATGAAGTTTGTTTAGGACTTGAGTGACGTCGCCGTCTGCGGTGAAGATTGTTACTGATTTTCTTCCAGAGCTGACACCGTAAACTGGTTTTTTGCTAAGCACTGAGAAAATGTTTCTGATATTTTCTGCGTTAACGTTGCAAACTACGCTTATGGCAATCAAACCTTCTTGTGTTAAGATTTCAGCCGAATTCTGGTTGAAAGATCCTGTGATTTCTGTGCCGCCACAAGCAAGGTTGCCTGAGGCAAAGTCTACTATTCTGAGGGCTTGATTTGGTAGTTTATATTTGAGGGCTTCAGCCTTGACGATTTTTGCCCCGCCTTGTGCCAAATCAAACATTTCGTGAATTTCCAACTTATTGAGTAGTCTTGCGTCTGAAACTACTTTTGGGTCTGCTGAGAGTACTCCGCTTGTCTCCTTCACCAGAATGATTTCGTCTGCGGATATACAGTTGGCTAGTAATAGCGCTGTTGTATCGCTTCCGCCTCTTCCCAGAGTAGTGACTCTACCCTGCGAGTCCTTTCCAAGGAAACCACACACAACAGGGATAACAGTACCTAGTAGGGGTTTGACGAATTGCTCGGTTAAAGATGCGGTTTTTTCCAAAATGGGTTTAGCGTGGAGAAAGTTTGAGTCGGTTATGATGGGCCAGTTCTCGTATGCTGGGTCGAATAGTTTAGCGTTTAAGCCTTGGGCTCTTAGTGCTGCGCAAAAGATTCGGGCACTTGTTCGTTCACCTATAGATATTATCTCTGCCCACTCAGCGTCGGGAACGCCTATTTGAGAAACCGTTTGGATTAGGCTATCAGTCATTTTGCTCATAGCTGAAACTACAACAACAATTTCTTTGAAAGGCGCTTCTGCTATAAGCCGCGCTGCTTGTTGGATTTTCTCACCTGACGATAGGTCAGCGCCTCCGAACTTGATAACAACCCTGATAGCCAACATGCTTCACTGCTAAGATAAGCCTAGAACGTCGGCCATGCTGAAGACTTTAGGCTGATTCTGCTTGTTTAACCATTCTGCTGCGTAAACTGCGCCTTGAGCAAAAACGTTACGGGAGAACGCTGTGTGCTCTATGCGTAGCATCTCGTATGGTCCTGCTACGATTAAGTCATGGATTCCTGGGACGCCTCCTGCTCTTAAAGCTGTGATTTCAAGTTCGCCAGGCTGCCTTGGGCTTATGCCTTCTCTTCCAGAAACGACTTTTGTGTAACCGCGAGTGTTAGCGATGATTTCGCCTAGTTTCTTTGCTGTTCCGCTTGGCGCGTCCTTCTTGCCTGTATGATGGATTTCGTTTATACTGAAATCGTATCCTGGCGGAAAAGCCTTCAAAGCTTCAGCTAGCTTGAACAGTATATTGACGCCTACTGAATAGTTTGGCGAGAACACGGCTGGAACTTTGCCTGACATGGCGTTTACTACTTGGCGGTTTTGCTCTGGAGTGAAACCTGTGGTGCCAAGGATTATGCGTTTTCCAAGGTTAGCAACGATGGGTATGTTAACGACTTCAGCGGCGGGCATTGTGAAACTAACGTAAGTGTCTGCGTCGTATACAGCTTCATTTAGTCTGTCGGAACTAAGAATTTGGGTGTCCGAATTGGTGATGCCAAGTTCTCGCAAGGTTTTGCCTGTGCATGGATTATTTGGAGCCTCGATTGCACCAACTATTTGATGACCTTTTGAGGTAGCTTCATTGATAATAGCGTTGCCCATTCTGCCTGCGGCGCCTGCTACACATATTTTAAGCATAGAAGAGTCCCTCCAGGTACCTCTCATTGTATAATCGCTCTTTCAAGTCTACGTTGAAGTAGTCTGCTATGGGCTGAAGGATTCCAGGATTATTCTCGTACACTTTTCTGGCGTTTGTGAGAACTACTTCTAAGCCGTTGCGGGTCATTTTACCCAGAGGTTGCCTGCATGGACCAGACGGCATGCCTAACATGTTCATTAACGTCTTGTAGGCTAAGGGGTTTCGGGCTTTGCATGCTACTGTGCCGTATGGTGTTTGCTCTTGTGTTTTCACGGTGACTATGCTAAAGAGTGGTTGGAGTGCTTGAGCGATTCTGGTGGCTTCTTCCTGATTACCGTCAAGAATGTAGTGTGTCATGTCAGCTACTGCGCGAGGTGTAACGTTTGATGTAACTGAGATTACGCCGCTTGCATTAATATCGGGTGAAGTCATCATTGCTAATGTTTTGTCGTCGTCTCCTGAGAGGATGTCGAAGTCTTCGCCGCAAAGTTTGCGCGTTAACTCCATGTTTTTCAAATCGCCGGTGGCTTCCTTTACGCAGCGGACGTTTGGGTATTGCTGGTGAAGTATTGCTAGGTCTTGTGGGTAAAGTTGGGTTCCTGTCCTGCCGGGAATAATGTATGGAATTACTTGGACTTCAGGGAACTGCCGTGCGATTGGTTCAACGTATTCCCTGCGTATTTCCAGTGAACTCGGCCCGTTATAGTATGGGTCTACGAGCAGAACGCATTTCACGCCTAAGTGCTGGGCGTGTTCCGTGCCTTCGATTGCTTCCTGCGTTGAGTTGCTTCCTGTTCCAGCTATAGTTAAGACTTTTGCACCTGCACATTCGTGGGTTTTTTCGATTACCTTGTTGTGTTCATTCCAGTCTAAGGTGGGACTTTCGCCGGTTGTGCCGACGGCGAGTATACCTTTTACACCTTCTTTTATTTGGAAATCTACCAGTTGACGTAAGCCTTCGTAATCGACTTGGCGATTACGAGTCATGGGGGTTATTAGCGCAGTGTAACAGCCACTTAATCTTACCATTTTTAATTCCTCGTTATAGGTAATGAACAAATCATTAGCAGTATATTTAAGCGTTACGTTTTCCTTATTTTTTCTACTAAAAACGGAATATGTTCGTTATGATAATCCTAATTTGACACTTATTTCAACGTAATCGCAACCGTAAAATGGCTAAAAAATGCTTAACTCTCAAACGGCGTAATATAATAAGCGGTAAAAACGCCATCATAGCCATCGTAAAGCCTTCGCAGATAAACAAGAGCATCATCAATAACCACAGCAGAAGGAATAACCAGTCTGTAATTATCCGACCGCACAACTTCCCTAAGCCTTCCCGTTTCCCTCTTAATAATCCTCATCCGCAGAACCTTCCGCCCTGATAGATAAACAGCAACCTCGCCGCGGTGTGGATTCCCCTTTCTGACATCAATAGTTTTTTTGCTTGAGGTTAACCATTCGAATGCTTCTTTCTTTGTACGAAAAAGGGGCAAGTTGGGCACCTAAATTTTAGATTAAAACGACCAAAAGATAAGCTTTCAGTAAAAAAGCGAATAACAAAATTAATAAAATATGAAAAAATGGGTTGGAATTGAAAAGGACTTGTGGTTTTAACCTTTGCCTTTCTCTTCTTTACCGAAGTACTTGGTCCACTTTAGTTTACGTGCGTCTCGTTTGAATTGCAGTGAGCTTTTCTTGCATTTGCCAGAATCATACCATAAAATTGATCCGTCGTTTTTTACGAACATCATGCCTGTACCAGCTGGGAAATCAGCACCGCAGAACGAACATTTTCTTGATTTTGGCATGACAATTTCTCCTTAATAGTTTATCTTGTAATTTTCTTTGCTTCTCTTTCTGTTTCCCGCAGCATAAGAATATCTTGAACGCGAACTGGTCCTTTAACGTTGCGTGTTATGATTCTGCCTTTATCTTTTCCTTCCATGATGCGGACTCGAACCTGTGTGATTTCGCCAGTGACACCTGTACGGCCTATGACTTGGATAACTTCTGATGGAATAAGCTCTTCCGCTGCTTCTTTACTCATTACTGAGATCCTCGTTTAACCTGGTCAATCCGAGTAACGATTTCTTTGATTAATCCTGCGGCTTCTCCTTCCTTGAGAATGCATGCTGCTGCGCATGGAACGTCTATGCCTATTGCGTTGCCTAGTTTTTCTTTATTTGGAACGAACACGTAGGGGATTTTTCTTTCTTCGCAGAGAAGCGGTAAATGCGCCACCACTTCTGGCGGATCAACATCTTCAGCTATTACGACAAGTTTTGCTTGAGATCGCTCAACAGCTTTTGTTGCCTCGTTTGTTCCTTTCCTAACTACTCCTGATTTAGAAGCAATCGTTAGGGCTTCATAGGCTGCATCTACGATTTCTTTGGGTACTTCATATTTTACATAGAATGGTTTAGACATATTAGCCTCACCCTTTTAAGGCACAAACTTATCCACGCTTCTTA
>Ga0187854_10001760_pt1 | contig 20112 bp, 16 predicted proteins | sample June2016WEW_6_15_FD_132445 | JGI IMG/M metagenome (GOLD analysis project Ga0187854, IMG submission 132445) | Peatland microbial communities from SPRUCE experiment site at the Marcell Experimental Forest, Minnesota, USA - June2016WEW_6_150 | ecosystem: Environmental > Terrestrial > Soil >...
GATCGTCCCGAGCCGATATGACTCTACGCTGGTCGCATAATTCCGGGAAAGCTGGCTAAAGGATTCCGTGCCCCCGGCAATGACAATGTCGGCCTGATTGGCCAGGATCTTCCACGCCCCGTGATTGATGCAGTCGATGGACGAACCGCACTGCAGCTCCACCGTGGATGCCGAGGTGGAGAAAGGCATCCCCGCATAAAGCAGGGCCCACCGCGCCAGATTGATGGCCTGCGCAGGGTGGTAGGCCATGCCCATATAAACATTATCCACCCTAGCCCGTTCGCAGATTTTCGTCCTGGCTACAAGTCCCCTCAAGGCGATGCCGGCCAGCTGCTCGGCCGTGTAGTCCTTCAAACTTCCGCCCAGCTTGCCAAATGCCGTGCGTGCCCCGTCAACAAAAACCACTTCTCGCTGATTCATAATTCTTCTCCCTTTGAGCTTTTGCATTTGGATTCGCTTTTCATCTCTCTACACCTTGCCGCCGGTGGCGGCGCTACCGATTCTTCTTTCCTTCGCCTACGTGCCAGCATCAAATATGTACCTTAAGAACCATCGGCAAAATCCAAATTCCCCCATTGAGGCATTGTGCCCTCGTTCAACTTTTTAAAAAATTCCTCCCGACACATTTTACTGGCTTTTTTTCCAAGAATGATCTCACTGCTTCATTTTTATCTTCCGTAGCCCAGAGCTTTTGAATGAGTTGAACCGCTCAATCTTCCCCCTGCCTTGAGGATGATAGGGGGTGCCGAAGATATGTTTCATCCCGTGCTGGGACAGATACTCGGCCAAAAGCTTCGAGGTAAAGCCAGACCCGTTGTCCGAGTACAGTTTCGGCATCGGTTCGTTCCCGGTTATGTGCCCTTCCTTACGGGCATTCTCTAGCCCCATCTCCAGGATATCGGATAGGGAGAAGGCGGTCTCGTCAGGCCTCACATCGTAGGCGATGATCCTTCGGGAAAAATCGTCTTCCACCGGAATGAGCTTGTAGTAACCCCAGCCGATCACAAAGACATTGGTTGCGTCGCACGGCCATAGTTCATCCAGCCTCGTGGTCTTATGCCGCCATTGCTTCTGCGCCGGCATCTCTCCCCAAGGCCTCGGATAGATAAGACCCTTCTCCTTCAGGATCCGGTATACCGTCGATTCCGATATCGCAAAATCCTCCTCGTCCGTGATCTTTACCGCCAAAAGCCTCGGCGACAGCTCCGGATGAAGACGGGCCACCGCCAACACTCTCTCCACTTCCGCCCCCAACAGTCGGTTCCAGATTCTCCCCCCGGACCTCCCCTTCTCTAAACCCACAATCCCCTCCTCCTCGTAGGCCTTACGCCACTGGTAATAGGTCGACCGGGGAATCTGCAACTCTTGCAAAGTATCTGAACGGTGCCCCCTTTGGGACTCCACCTTCTCGATCAAATCTCCCTTCCTCACTCCGTCCATCTTCCGGTGCCATCCCCTCCCTACAGATTCAGACTTTTTTTCAGCAACTGGATCTGCAGCGCCTGCTCCCCCACCAGCTCCTTCAGCCGCCCATTCCCTGCCCTGAGCTCCTTGACTTCGCTCTGCGTGGCATCCCGCAGACTGTCTCCCTGGAGACGGGCTTTCCCAGCCTCCATAAAGTCCTTGAGCCAGGAATAATACAAAGCGGAAGAGATCCCTTCTCTCCGGTACAGATCGGAGACCGGGATCTCCTTGCGGAATCCCTCCAACATGATGCGAATCTTATCTTCAGCGGAAAACTGGCGGCGGGTTTTTGCCCTTACTTCCCGGATGAGTTTGGCACCACTGCCTGGGGTGGCGGGCGCTTCTTCACTGCCTATTACCTGGGTGGAGGTTTCCATGGTCTTCTTCCTTTCTCCCGGCCTCCAATATAGCAGTCTTTTCCACCCAGACCAACATCAAAAGTGCAAACTAAATTTTACCTCCATTTGTCCAATCTCGGCTGACGACGCACACTAACCCTTAGAAAGATTTTCCCTCCCCCTTATCAGCCGCAAATAGGGCAGCTCCTAAAGCGCCGACAATCTGTGGTTCAGGAGCGATATAGGCCGTTAATCCTAACTTTTTTTCCAAACGTTTGACCACCCCGATGTTTTTGGCCACCCCCCCGCTTACGCATAGGGACTCTTCTATTCCCACGCGCTCCAATAGAGCGATAACTCTGTCCAAAATGGCGTCTGTGGCTCCTGCCAGGATATCATTGGGATTCTTCCCCCCCCGCAGGAGACTGACAATGTCCCCTTCGGCAAAGACCGCACAAGTGCTGCTGATCGGGAGCGGCCCTTCCACCCATTGGAGGGACCGCGGGCCGATCTCCTCCAGACTCAGTCTCAGAGTAATCGCCACTCTCTCAAGGTAGCGTCCGGTTCCAGCGGCACACTTGTCATTCATGACAAAGTTCATGAGCCGTCCTTTCCCGTCGCAGCGAATGGCCTTACAATCTTGCCCCCCCATGTCTAGGATTGTGCGCACCTGGGGAAAAAACCAGTGACTGCCCCGGGCATGACAGGAAATTTCGGTAACCGTGACCTGGGCAAAAGGGACGTTCACTCGGCCATAGCCCGTAGCCACAGTATATTGAATTTGCTCCAAGGAGAGATTAGATTCTTTCAGAGCCAAGCACATGGCCCGGTCCGCTGATTCCATGGAATCCGGGCCCGTAAGGACCAGGCCCCACCCTTTGATCCTTCCTTCATTCAATATCAGAGCCTTGGTACTCAAAGACCCCACGTCGATTCCACCGACAATCATTGAATTAAGACCCCGTACCCGGCTGGTGTGCTACCGGGCCCTGTCCACCGCGATAAGGGCGGCCCCCAGAGCTCCCGCCAGGATGGGATTTTCTGGAACTATGACTGGACAGCCAGCTAGCTCTTCAATCGCTTTGACCATACCGATATTACAGGCGATACCCCCCACCATCAACAAATCTCTCTGGAATCCCACCTTGAGCATCGAGGTATAAATTCGCTGGGCCAACCCTTTGAATACTGCTTTGGCGATATCCTCGGACCGATGTTTCAGGTGAATGAGGGAGATAATCTCCGATTCCGCGAAAACCGCGCAGGTGCTCGAAATTTCTACTCCACCCCGGGATTGAAGAGATACCCTCCCCATCTCTTCTACATCGATTCCCAGCGGTTTGGCGGCGACCTTTAGGAATCTTCCCGTGCCGGAAGCACACCGATCATTACGAACCGTATTGAGCGGCCTTCCATTTTGGCACTTCACGACCAGACACTTATTTGCTCCCATGTCGATGAGGGTATCCACCGAAGGCCAGAGCCAACTGCCTCCCCGGGCGCAACAGGACGATTCCGTAGCCTGGGACCGGGCAAAGGGAATGTACTCACTTCCAATCCCGGTGGACACAATATTTTCCATTTCATCCACTTTAACCCCGGCCCGGGTTACGGCTTCCTCCATTGCCCTGTTGGCAACCGGCAGGATACTTTCTATTCCCTGAGGAGCGATCGAAAAAGAAAGAATCCTGTTATCCGCCAGAATCACGACCTTAGTATTTTCCGCCCCCGCATCAACCCCGGCAGTTACCATACTTATTGGCTCTTTCCTTTAATCATTTCGATGAAGGCTTCCACTCGGGTGCGCAGCATCCCTACATTTGCCAGATGGTATTCCCGGCTCAGACTGAGGTAAGGAACTGCCGCGGCCTTAAATCTCTCTTTCAAGACAAAAAACCTATAATCTAGCGGCAAGGAATATAGCTGTCGTAGCTCGACAACTCCATCGATACAGAATTCCTTTATCCACTTAATCAATTGTTCAGCCTGTTCACCCCAGTTGATCATGCGACTAGTTCCGGGACGGTCCATATATCGCCTTGCCAGGGCTTCCAAGGAATCCTTGCTGGAACCATCCACCATTCCGCAAAAGTATTTGGATCCAGTCTCAAAATCATCCATAACCACTAAAGATCCTGCTTCCTCGACAAGCCCAACATAAGCTGGGTTGTCAAGAAATTCCCCACTCATAAGCAGCCGAGGTCGGGTATGCTTTAGAGTTAGCTTCCGGTTTTCGAGGTAGGGAAGCAGAGCCTCAAGTTCCCTAACGAATTCATCCCGAGGCATAATTCTAGCCGTTGTGGTTATCCCCAGAGCCTCGGCTCCTGTAAGAGGAGGCGATTCCCTTTTTCTTAGTTCATAGATTTTTTTGAGAAGGCTGCGCATCTTATTATATACTTCGATCTGGCGTTTTATCTCTTTCTCGGTGATCTCCACACCGGAGAGGTTTTCTATTGTTTTCTTAAGACTGAAAACGGATTTTAACCAAGCTTGGAATGTAGTCTTCGAGCTTACATGCGGCAGATACATAATGTAGGTAAAGGGGGGCTTGTGAATGAAGTTCATCACGTCCCAAAGCCGTTTAATATCATCATCTACCTGAGTAGTAACAACCCCATCAAGAAAATCTAATTCGCCATTCAATATTGATTCTAATACGTGCGAGCAATAACGACAACTCATTTCGGGGCGATAAGAGGCGGCCAAAGGAGCCGCTTCTCGCCACGTTCCTGTGACGCGCCAAGGGAGTATTCCAGATGCAGAGATAATTTCTTCAGGGACATAAGTACAAAACAAACCGATTACCTTTTTTCCCTGCTTCTTCCATTCTGTGACCCACTTGGTCCTATTTTCGGGTTTATTCCCATCTATCAGTGCTTTCAGACGGTTTTCCATAACTTGAGTTTCGTTCACTATAGCTCCTCCTTTGACAATTACCCTCTTTCTTTTAAGCCGATTCATCAAGTGGTACTTTTCATCCGCCGTTCTTCTTTTCTCATCAAACATACATCTATGAAGTCAGACAATTTGGCATAAAAGTCCTTCTCATCGTAGACGCTGCTTTCCAGCATCCTCCCCTCGATCTGAAGCGTGGGAATTCCCAATTCCCTCTCCACAGTATCGGAAACCACTTTGCCTAGGTTATTACTTGCGGGGCAGCCCCACTGCAAGAAATATACGATTCCATCTAAATGCAGATCCCGACATGAATGAAGGTGCGTCTTAACCCACTTGTCACCCAAGCGGCCCCACACATAATCCATTTGCCTAGCTTCCTCTTCAATGGGCGTCAGCTTCCTACCCTTCCAAGGATCACCCCAAATGGCTTCTCTCCCGGAAAACCAGCCGTTGTAAACTGTCATCTCCGCAGCAGGAATAGAAACACCCCTGCGTTCAAGCCAGCTGAAGGGATCGGCATAAAAAGGGCCAGCAACCGACCATAACAATCGCAATTTTTCCTGCGGCTGGGCCGCTCCCCACCCCTTCTCAACTCGTTCGCCAACTTCCTCAACATATTGGCGCATATAATCCACAGCCTTTGCAGGATCAGGATACATATCAGCCAGACGAATCTCTCGAAAGGTCTCCCTCCCACTTAGAGGACAGGGAATGGCTGCCTTAAGCTTCCAGAGTTCCTGGAAATACCTCAAATATTGGCGGTCATACTCCTGTAGTTCAAGCAATAAATCTTCATTATATTTGCAACCGGGAACCCTTTCTTCTATATATTCAATCATTTCTTCAATTTGATCCGTCACATATTTCAGTAATTCGTCGTCGTGTTCGTTTTTGTAGTCTTTGAAGTGGCGATCAATATTAAAAGTAGGAATATCCATCAGTTGAGCTACAAGGGCATAAGATAGTAAAAGTGGCATGCATTCATAATTTGATGTGAGTAAAAAAACTGGCTTCGGAAAATCTCCGTTTAGTACCATCGGGATAAGAACAGAACATCTGTCGCAAGTATGTTCCGGCATTCCGTCTTTTCGAATCATACTAAAATACTTCGTCGCCTCTTTCCCGTACGTTCTATCTGCGGCAAATAGGGCATCCCAAGGCACCATTCCCAGGGCCCTAGTTAGCGGACTAAACCCAGCATAGCCAATAGGCTTCCCAGATTTGTAGGCTTCCATCTGCTCCACCCTCAAATCCCGTTCCATCTCATACAGCAAAACATTAGACTTGGGTTTCGAGGGATCAGGATCTTCTTTTATTTTCTTAATCCTCCGCTCACATCTTTTAATCTCAGTCTCTAGATAAAATAAACTCGCTTTTTCTGATATTAACATACTGAATTCCCTCCTTAATATTCATCTTTCTCTAACAAGGCGTATATCTGAACGACTTAAATCCAAAATGAACAGTGCTTGGTCAGCTTGATAAAACAGGGCGGGCTTATGTTAATTTGAGACAATTAGATACTTAGTTCGAGTGCCACCTGTTTCCGCAATTCAGCCTTTTGAATTTTGCCCGTCGCCGTAGTTCTTGGAAGGGCGTCAAGAAATTTCACGAACCTAGGTTTATTGTATGATGCCATATTTTCTTTTACATAATTGATCAACTCCTCCTCACTCATATTCTCATTCTTCTTCAGGACAACAAGAGCCATTACTGATTCTCCCCATTCTCTATCCGGGATCCCAATAACAGCGACTTCTTCTATCTTAGGATTTAAAAGCAATTTTTTTTCAATTTCAGCGGGATAAATATTCTGGCCTCCACTTATAATCATATCCTTTTTTCTTCCGACAATATATATATAACCCTCCTCATCAAATTTCCCTAAATCCCCAGTATAAAGCCATCCCTCCCTAATTGCAGTTTTCGTTTCCTCTGGCATATCCCAGTAATAGGACATTGTATGCTCACCCCGGCAAATGATTTCTCCTACCGCTCCTAATGGAACGTCTTGGCCATTATCATCAACTAGCCGGATTTCCGCCTGGCAATGTGGCTTTCCTGAAGATCCGATCTTTTTCATTGATTCTTTCGGATTAAGGTAAGTTAATATGCCACCCTCACTTAATCCGTAAAGTTGAGGGGATGAAGCAGGACATCTTTTTAAAACCTCCTCAAGTAAATCCTTGGGCATTGAATCAGATGCGCCCATAGCTACCTTTAATGAACTTAAATCGTACTTATCGAATTCAGGATATTCGAGCAATCTTCTCCAAAGAGTAGGAACCGCCATAAAATGCGTAACCTTATGACGCTGAATTGCCTCTAACATCTTTTTCGGTGTAGGAGGGGTACTAATAATGACTAATGTTGCCCCAACATAAAAAGTCGGAAACATAGAAAGAGGGGCTCCGCCCATGTGGAACATCGGATAAACGTTCATATAAATATCGCTCTCCCCTATGCCCATATATTGAGAATGTATTCCACTGAGCAGGAAATAATTCCTATGCGTAATCACGGCTCCCTTCGGTACACCTGTAGTTCCGCTAGTAAATAGGATCAGCTGAGGATCATTTTCCTCGACCTTCGCCAAGGGCTCATTACTCGGTGCGGATGTGATGAGGGCATTATAATTTAGCATTTCCCCTGGGGGATTTTGCCCTATTACAATGTAATGCAAAACGGATTTACAATCTCTTTTGATTGTTTCCGTTAAACCAAGGAATTCCTCGCCCACGATTAAGGTGGAAACCGAAGCTTTGTTAACAACGAAGCTGGCTTCGGACCCTTTATACCAAAAGTTAATCGGTACAAGTATCGCCCCAAGTTTTATAACTGCAAAATAAATGGTCACAAAATGGTGTGAGTTTGTGATCAATAAGCCTACGCGATCACCTCTCTGTACCCCAATACTCAATAGTGCATTAGCAAGTTGATTAACCAAATTATTTATTTGGCCAAATGTTAACTGATTCTCCTCACAAATTACCGCAATCTTATTTGGACATATTTTGGAATTCCTTCTGAGAATATCGCCTAATAATAGCATGCTTTCTCCTTTCCTCAATATACTGAAACATGCTGCCCCTCTTTAAATGTAAATAATACGTTCTAAATGAAGGATATTTTGTTAAGAGGCGGAATAACCTCTTTTAAAAAAGATAATTCACCGCCTCGAAAGTTTTGCGAGAAGAAACATGTATTTTTTAATCCTCTCCCAGGGATCGCATTCTAATTAAATATTTCTTTATGAGTCGAGTTGCGGAATGGGGGTCATAAATGCCAGCATATTTCACATATTTTCAATAATATATTTGAGAATAGATGATATTTTTATACAACGAACCTAATGAAGATCTTACACGCCAAGGTATTTCTCCTTTATTGATTGGTTACTCCGAAGTTCCTCAATTGCGCACTGATACACAATTTCTCCTTCGTCAATGATATAGGCCCAATCGATGAGATTCAGCACGAAGGCCAAATTAGGTTCAGCAATCAAAATTGTAGTCATTTTACATATTTTCTGAATCTGTCTTCTCAACTCTTCAACTATTAAGGGTGCTAATCCTTCAGCTGGTTCATCCAGAAGTAATAAATCCGGATTAGCCATGAGAGTTCTCGCAATTGTTAGCATTTGTTGTTCACCGCCACTAAGTTCCATGCCTCGATGTGTTTTTAATGTATTTAGCCGGGGAAAGAAGTCAAAGACCTTATCAATATTCCAATTTGGATCTGATTTTGAATTTCTCGTAATCATTATCTCTAAATTGTCAAAAACCGTTAGATCGGAAAAGACTCGCCTTTCCTCAGGAACATAGCCGACTCCTTTTCGCGCAATCTTAAAAGGTGGCAAACCAAGAATTTCATCACCTTTGAAGCGTATCGATCCTGACTTGGGGGGAACAATTCCAATAATACTTTTTAGAGTCGTGGATTTTCCTCCTCCGTTTCGCCCCATCAAACCAACTATTTTCCCCTGTTCAAGCTCCAGGGATATTCCAAAAAGCACGTGACTTTTTCCATAGAATGTATGTATTTGATTTACCTCTAATATTTTCATACAGATTCTCCCAAATAGGCTTCCCGCACCAATTTATTCTGTTTAATTTCATTACTAGGCCCTTCCGCTATAACTCGGCCCATTTGCAGGACCACGATACGGGTAGAAATGGAAAAGACAACTTTCAAATCGTGCTCTGTGAAAATAATAGTCGACCCCGTTGCTTCCCATAAATTCTTAATTAATTGAACCATATACTCGGTTTCTTCAGGACTCATCCCTGCGGTGGGTTCATCCAAAAGTAGAAGTTCGGGGTGGGCTGAGAGTGCCATTGCAATCTCCAAACATTTTTGATCTCCGTGTGAAAGGGCATGGGCTACGATATTTGCTTTTTCGTTCAGACGCACGGCCTTTAATATTCGGTGGACTTCCGTCGTTACTGCCTGTATCTTGTTGACATCTTTAAATAAGTTCATGTCTCTTTTCTGCTTGGATAGCACTCCAATTCTTAAATTATTGAAGACGCTCATATCAGGGAAGAGGTTTATTACCTGCCATGATTTACTAATTCCTTTTTTGACGATTTTGTATGCAGGCAAACCGCTTATTTTTTCTCCTTTAAAATAAATATCTCCAGCCGAAGGTGCGTATCTCCCCGAAATTAAATTAAACAAAGTGCTTTTCCCTGCACCATTAGGCCCAATAACCGCGAGTAAATCTTTAGCTTGGACGGTAAAATTTACATCATTTATGGCCGCGAATTTTCCAAAATTCTTGCTCAAATTGTTACAGACTAAAATATTCATGGCCGCACCTTTGGTAATTTCGAAGGTTGAGGTTCATTTTTCCTCATTTCATCACTATCCATTCTCTTCAGCAGAATCCCTTTGATATAGCCAGTAATTCCAATTGGAAAATCCATTACAATAATTATCAAAATAGCCCCAAAGAACAACATCCAGTATTCTGTTTTCGCGCTAATGAAACTTTGGAGAGAAAAATAAAATAATGTCCCGACAAAAGGTCCGAATAAAGTTCCAATACCGCCGATTAGTGTCATAAATATCGGCTCCGCAGATTTGGACCAATGGGCCATAAGGACATCGATGCTTCCCGCAAAAGGGGCATAAAGGATTCCGCTTAGGCCGCTGAAGATGCCCGCAATAGTGAACGTCATGAGTTTGTATTTCCTGGTATTAAGGCCTACGAAATCAGTACGCTGAGGATTTTCTCGAATTGCGGTCAGAACCTGCCCGAAGGGTGAATTTATGATTTTACGAATAATAATATACGATAGACCCACAATGATTAATACGAAATAGTAGTGATCAATCGGTGATTTTATCGCCAAGGTCCAATTTAAAATACTCACTTTGGGGGGAGGAATACCCGTTAATCCATCCGCCCCTCCCGTAAGGTCGTTCCATTTATAAATTGTGCTATAAAAAAGCTGCCCGAAGCTCATGGTGAGCATTGCGAAGTAAATTTCTGTTCGGTGAATAATGCAGATGCCGATGAGAAAGGCTACAAATGTCGAGAATGCCAAACTTAACAAAAAGGCAATGCCCCACGATAAATTTAATTTTATCATTAGTAATGAAACGGTATAAGCCCCAACTCCGAAGATGGCTGCCTGACCAAATGAAAGCATTCCTGTGAATCCAAACATAATATTGAAACTGAGGGCAAAAAGGCCAAATATAAGGATCTCCGCAAAGAGTAATAACCAGTATTTGGAAAACAACACCGGGATTAAGGAGAATAACAAAATGACTAAAATGGTTTGAGTTATTGAAATGCTTATGGGTGAAAAACGTTTAAAAAGAGGGATTCTCCTCAGCTTAAAGTCCTCCGTATAGGGAGCAATTGGTATGTGTATTTGTTCTATTTCTCGGCCGAAAAGACCCCTTGGGTAAATACTTAAAAAAACCACTAGCAGGACGAAAATAAAAGCCATAGCAAAATCTGGAAAAAAAACAGCTCCTAGAACATGCATTTCTCCGACAATAAGAGAGGCTATAAAAGTACCCCTAAAACTCCCCACACCGCCTATGACTACAATGGCGAAGCTGTAAATCAGAAATTCCGCATCAATACCTGGTGCTACCGAAAGTTTTAAAGAACCCAAAACTCCGCCTAGACCAGCCATTAGGGCTCCGAGCATAAAGGCAAAAGTATAAGTGAGGACAACATTAAATCCAAGGGCATTTGCAATTTCGGGATCTAAGGATACTGCCCTTAGAATTTTACCAAATTTCGTCTTTTGAAAACCAAACCATATTCCTAACCCGACAAGAAGTCCTCCAATAATGATAAAAATGGAAACCACCGTAAAATCCTTCCCAAAAATGGAAACCGCACCCAAGAATAACTCTGGCGGGGAAACAGTTTTTACTTCCGATCCCCAGAATAGCCGGATTAAATCATACAATGCTAAAACCATTGCGAAGGTTAGAAGCATATTATAGGCATGATGTCTTTTATATAGATGTCGTATAAAAAAGAACTCCATAATACCGCCGATTAAAGCAATAATTAGGGGGACTATAATGAGTGCTATCCAAAAATTTCCGCCGATTTTAATTATCGTATAAGTAAAGTATGCTCCCAACAAAAATAAGACACCATGAGCAAAATTCACTATGCCGAGTATTCCGAAGGAAATATTAAGACCAGTAGCCACTATAAAAAGAATCATCGAGAAGGCTACACCATTTAAGATATAGACCATTTTCCCCCCTTTAAAGGCGAAGAAAAATTCGGGGATGCCAGGAAGGACCTGGAAATCCCCGAACACTGAATTCTATTTTTTAAGAAGTGTATGGGAGTTGTACTTTCCAAATCTCCTTAACTTCCTGGTCCGTAATCATGACATCTTCGTACGGAATGTTGACAATCTCCTTTGCCCCCCAATATGGCCAATTGGGAATTGGTCCCAGATAACCAGCGTATAAGGTTTTCTTGATAGGAAGGTGAGAAACGGGATTAATTTTCACCCAGCCACTATATCCATCATATTCCAGACCCTCTAATTTTTTGGCGACATCAACAGGCTTCGCGCTCTTCGCCATTTCAATGGCCTTTTTTAAAATAAAAACAGAATCGTAATAGGAAGCGACAGTATCTTCCTGAACCCACTCCCCATACTCTTTAAGGTACATCTCATTAAACTTCATACCCTTGGGAATGGATGGATGCCCCCCGTATAAACAAGACCACATAGGCTCCATATCATTGGCCATTGCTTTAGAAGGGGTAATCGGATTGGCATAAAGCATACCAATGACTTTTTGATAAAGTTTGTAAGGCTTTTGCTGCCGTAGGAAGGTGACAAAATCACCCGACCAGGCGAAACTTACTAAAACATCCGGTTTGTATTCATTGATTTGGAGAATGTAAGAAGAGAAATCTGCACATCCAAATGGATGCACGAAAGATTTAATTTCCATTTGTTTCGGGGCCATCTTCGCCAAATATTCTTCCAATGACTTTTGACAATCATATCCCCAAGTATAGTCAGGAACTAAGGTGGCCCACTTTCTAACATTTGGAAATTTATGCAAAGCCACCCAACCAAGCCCACGAACTAAGACCGGCCCATTATCTCCGATATGAAAGGCAAGCTTATGCATCGCTTGTACAACAGACATGCCGTCGGATTCACATTTGAAATGGATGATCTCGTTTTCTTTACATACTTTACTTATAGCTACAGAGCTTCCAGTTGTTGTATCTCCATTGATTGCGATGACGCCCTCTTGAAGAATCATCCTCTTCGCAACGCGAGCCGCCGTCTCTGTTTTACCACCAGTATCCTCAATGATAAGTTTCAGCGGGCGTCCCATTATTCCACCCGCGGCGTTAATATGTTTTTCCGCCAATTTAGCTCCATTGATTTGCGCAATGCCTTGGGCTGCGAAAGTTCCAGTAAGAATTTCGGGAAACCCGAATTTAATCGGCTCTTTGGTTTGCGCAAATAAAAAAGGGGTTCCTACAGGGTCAAAAAGAGATGCTCCCATTATGCTGGCGCCAATCACGCCTGTTTTCTTCATGAACCCACGCCTAGTTAGATAGGTTTGTTCCAAAAGCGATTCCTTTTTCGCCATTTCCTTTTTACTCATGAAACACCTCCTTTTTATTTATTATTGGAACTTCGCCGTCGTAAGCCCATTATCCAAACGATTCATGAATTTTTTTCAACCATTCAAGCAAGATAGAACCTCATGACGATCAATACTGTTCGAATATGGATGTTTTTTAGGTTTTTGGAACAGGGCCTTAGAGAATATTCCTATTTGCCACCAATCTTTCTTAGATGGTTGTAATCGTCCATGAACCGACTAGGATCTACGAAAATGACTTTGTTTTTGACCCCTTGCAAATAGTTCATTGCCTCCCTGCTCATATTAGAAAGACCCTCAATATTTAAAGAAATCTTCCTCTTTTTTCGCAAATGACGTTCGCAAACCTCTCTTAAAATAGGAATGGACTCGGATTCTAATACTCCGTCGATTTGGATCGTTACTGAATCTTCGCCATCAAACTTTTCCTTTATATAAAACATAATCTTTTTAGACATTCCCTATCCGGGGGAATCTTTTTTCAATAAATTTAAAAGCAAATAGCGTGCCTAAAGAGTAATGTATTTAATTTGCAATTAATTCGAATACTTAGAGAAATCATAGTCAAGTAAGAAATTTAATGCACAATATTTTGTTTTTTGACAATCAACATATTGTGCAAAAGCCTTGACAAAATATTCCTCCCGTTCTATATTTTGCCCGGGAGGAGTACCAACATTACTAAAACTAGGGAAAGGTAAAGGAAGCGGAAATGACCATACCTATTAATTCTCGCAATCCCTCCAGCCTCTTCTCAGGTGATTATCAACTTTTATTGGCCCTGACTGCGCTATTTGAGGAGAACTTTTCTATCGACTGGCTCGTGGAATTAACCGAAAAAAAGCCTTCCGAGATTCTCTTCGCGCTGGAAGAGGGAATACGGCAGGGCTGGCTGGTAGGCAGGGGCTTAGGAGGCTTTTGTTTTGTAAATTCAAAAGAACGGAAGAGGTTACAAGATTCTTTGTCCCCGAAAGAAAGGGAACTAATTCACCGACAAATCGGGGAACTTTTTATGAAGATACTTCCCGATGATGGTAATAAAAGCAAGTCGCTCGCCTATCACCTGCTCCGCTGTGCAAATGATGGGGTAGCCTGTCCCTGGTTGGTTGAGGCAGGGGATGCTCTCCGTAGAGCCAACCGCTATGAGGAGGCTCTGCAATGTTACGCGAAGGTCCTAGATGATCTAAATGGGTTAGGTGGAGAGGAATTCGATTCCCTTTTTGTTGAAACGTCCATCAAATATTCCAAGATATCAACCGCTAGGCATGATACAAAAAAGGTCATCTCTATGCTCGAACAAGCGGCGATCCGAGCAAAGAGATGGAATAAACTGCCCAATCAGGCCCTTTTAAAAATGCACATAGCTAAGAATGAATGGCTTCAATCGCAATACCAAATCGCCTTAAGAGATTTTAAAGAGGGGTGGACCATTGCCAAAGAAATGGAAGACCCCAGGGTACTCCGCTCGGCAACTAACTTCAGCACCTTCTTTCTTTACTGGCAGGGTCGTTTTCGAGAGGCTGTCCAGAATTATGAGAAGTTTATACCGGAGATTGATAAATATCCTCAAGCCGGGTTCCCCCTCTTGGCCGCTGTGACGGTCGGCCATTGTTATGCGCATATCGGTCAAGTCACTCAAGGGCTTGGCATGATAGACGCTATTCGCCAACAATGCCGGGAAAGAAATGACACTTACTTGGAGGCTCATGCAGGGATTACCATGGCAATTACTATGCTCAACATGCGGCGCATGGATGATGCCCTCCAATATCTTGAACTTTACGTCGAAAAAGCAAGTAAAGTACACAATGATTGGATATGGGGACTTGGAAAACTGACTCTAGCCTTTGCCTATTATATCCAAGGAGAAAATGAGCGATCTATATCTTATCTTGCTGAATTCCTTCAGCATAGCGACGAGGTGCAAGTGAATGTGTGGCCCTACTCCTACCTAATGGAGATTTCATGGGCCATGAAGGAAGGGAAGCTTCCATATATTCCTGGTCTTTCTCTTGAGAAGGAGGTCTGTAATAACATAAAAGGCGAGAATATTTTTATGAAAGGCGTCGCCTACAGATACCAGGCGCTTCTCCAGAAAGAAGAGAGAGTTCCCCCCGAAAAAATCATTCAGACACTCAATCTTTCTTTAAAATGGCTTGAGGAGTCTGGCCACCAGATGGAAATCGCAAAGACTCAACTGGAGCTGGTACGTCAGTATTTGCTGGCCGGGGATGCAGACAATGCTAAAGAAACGAAACAGAGAGTTTCCGGCATTCTCTCTGCCTTTGACGAATCTCTGGTCCCAGATGACCTTAAGGCTTTCGTCAGGGACCAACGCAGGGATCACCCCTTCGACGAGAGCCTCCTCAAAGTAGTTTTGAAATTGGGGCGGGAAGTCGTCAGCATACGGAATACCAAAGAACTGGATCAGAAAATTATTGCCACGGTTAATCGGATTGCGGGAGCAGAGAGGGGAGCCATTTTCCTTATGAAGGAAAATTCCATCCCTCCTAAACTTGAATTAAGGTCTTCAAAAAATCTTACTTTCGCACAGACTACCCATCCAAGCTTTGGGTCATCTATGAAGATGATTGAGGAAGTAGCCCTTACAGGAAAAGGTCGAACAACGGGATTGAGTTCAACCGACGATCCTAGTTTCTGTTCCGGCGTCATCCGCTCCCGCATCTGCGTCCCCATGATTCTAAGAGATAAAGTTGTAGGGGTTATGTACCACGATAATCGCCTTCTCATCAGTGCTTTTAAGGAATCAGACTTGGAACTCCTTTCGTATTTTTCGGCTCTGGCAACCCTTGCCTTGGACAATGCCAAGGCCTACGAAGAAATTCACCGACTCAATCAGAAGCTTAGAGAAGAAAAACAATATTATGAAGAGCAGCACCTTCAGAGCGTTCATTTCGAGGAAATTATCGGGAAGAGTCCAGCCATAGTGGCAGTGCTTGCTCAGGTAGATCAGGTTGCCAATAAGGACACCACTGTCTTGATTTTGGGCGAGACGGGAGTGGGCAAGGAATTGGTCGCTAGGGCTATTCATAGGTGCAGCCCAAGAGGGGATAAACCTTTCATCCGTGTCCATTGCAGCGCTTTACCGGATAGCCTAATTCCGAGTGAGCTATTTGGCCATGAAAAGGGTGCCTTCACCGGCGCTATCCGGCGACACAGCGGAAGATTTGAACTGGCTGATGGAGGAACTCTTTTTTTGGATGAGATCGGTGATCTTCCACTTGAGGTTCAGACCCGTCTATTGCGGGTTCTGCAAACAAAGGAGTTCGAAAGGGTGGGGGGTGGAGAAACCCTCCATTCTGACTTCCGGCTAGTGGCCGCCACCAACCGCGATCTCGAACAAGAAGTTTCCACGAATAAGTTCAGATCGGATCTCTTCTATCGAATAAATGTCTTTCCCATTCTTGTTCCTCCCTTAAGAGAGAGAAAAGAAGATATTCCACTCCTTGCCCATTATTTTTTAAAGATCTATGCAGCTAAGATGGGGAAGGTTATAAGGGAAATTCCTGAATCGGAGATGGATAAACTAATTCAGTACAGTTGGCCGGGCAATATTCGGGAATTGGAAAATATAATCGAGAGAGGTACCATTTTGAGTTCTGGAACATATTTTCAAGTGCCCAAACTGAGTCCCGAGCACTTTGATTTTCAATATCCAAAAACGGAACCAACCCTAGAGGGGAACGAACGTCGCCATATCCTTTGGGCGCTTCAGGGGACAAAATGGAAGGTCCGAGGTGTTGGAGGCGCAGCAGAACTCCTCGGAATTCATCCTTCCACCTTGGCTTTTCGAATGAAGAAACTCGGAATCCAAAGGCCGCCGAAATTCTCAAAGCCCTCTGGAAAGGGCGGAGTAAAAGAGAGGCGGGGGCGGTCGAAAAGTGTGACACCTGAGTTATGAATATATGGGGCTGGATTTTGGAGGCCAGGGTTTAGGGAAAGTGGGTTTATTCAATTCTTGGAGGATGGCATAGTGCCCCCTTCTGCAGAAAATCCGTCACCTCTTTAGCGATACTGCGTATTGCGAACCAAACTGTCCACCCGCTCCGATCCTATCCTCAAACGAATACCTCTTCCACCCTGATATTATCAATCGTCACAACGCTGTTTATAGCCTCAAAGCCGATATACTGAGCGAAGTGAATTGGATATCCCCTTGTACGTAGGTCTGTTAGGCTGACGTACAGACGATCTATTTTGTTCTCAAAGAATGTTGATTCGAAAACTAGGTTTGGCCAACAGAAAGAAATGGATACATCAAAGTTCTTGATGAGATTAATGTCCTTAGGACCTACCGAGACTTGTTGCAGTCTGACGTGGTCTTGCCCAGATCTAGATGAAAAGTAGTCAATGTGACATTCATATTTTTGTTGATCTATTTCAGAAAATTCCCATGGAAAAATATTGACTATACGTGGAAAGTCATCCTGTTTGTCGCAAATGTATAATCGCACATCCGGATTCCTATCAGGTTGCTTCACTTCATGTAACGTGACATGGTAGTTTATAACAAAATTGGAGTTGACGGCTGAAGCACTCCATATTTCTCCTGGTTTGAAAATCTGAATCTCAGATGAGCTCTTAATATGATTGTCTTTGGTTTTGGCAGTCCAAGAGAGAGCGACTTCACGACTTTTGTAGAGACTGTCTGAAATGAATCGGCCCAGCTTTACCTTTAGCTCGTTTTCATCACGGAATAAAAGCAATTCACGGCCTTCTATATCAAATGGTACTTTTTTCCCCCATTCTTCTCTTTTTCTACCTTCCCAGCTTTGCCTGGAACAAAGAAATACAATTGGTTTGTTGAGTGAATATGCAATTCCAAGTTCCATAAACACATTGGGGTTTTTCTTTGAGATGTCCACTAGGACTAATCGAGCCTCCTCAATCATTTTTGAGATCAGTCTCATTTTAACGGTGAATGGTTCATAGTATGATGCAGCGTCTACATACTTCAGGCCTGTATGGGTTTCAATTAGCGGCTTGACAATCGTCTCAAACAGCTGCCTTGTTGGGTGATCGAACTGGAAAATCGCCATTACGGTATTGGACATAGTCATAGTTGTGCTCCTCGGAATAGAAATTCCCCTCATGTCTTTGTATGTGTACCTTCCGGAAATTCCCTTTCATCCTATACTCCAGAAGGCCAAGGGGCAGATTGTTGGTTAACCCCTAAAAGATAGGAATAAGTGATCAAAAAAATACTCTCCTATTCAATGATAGTCAAGGAGAAAATTGCCGTTGGAAACGGTCTTCGTTTCCAAATCCAATTCGCAGGACGCCCCGATGGTCGAATAGGAGCCAAAATAGAGGCCCTTCCTTATGAGCATACATTCAAGGCATCCAAGTGCCCAAGAGATGAGAACGGAAAATTTAGGCAGATGCTGTGACCCGTTGTCGGGGTCCAGACAACGGGTGCTTTCAATTCGCACAGCCCAAATGGTCAGGTGGAGTCAGGTGGGCATATGCCCACACAATTACCCCAGGCCATTGTCCCACTAGTTCGACTAAGCATATCTGGATTCAAGGAATTTGGCTTGCAATGGGAAGTGGTCTGGCACCCTGGCTATGGGGTCATTCCTCCCCGTCCTTATGCCCAATAGGTTCCTGGTCACTGGAAGCGTCAGCCAGGTGCCTGGGCTTGGATTCCTGGACATTGGAATTACCTTTGATGGAACCCCTGACGGTCAGATTTTCCGCATTTTTTCCTCAATTCTTGAGAAATTTTTGCGGAAAAGATATAAGCCGTAAACGTGGGGCAGGCGTCCCTTGCCCTTTGTATCCTTTACAAGCAATGCCCAAATGGGCAAAACTTGTATTTCAAACCTTAGGCATGGCTATAAGGTAATTCCGTCCGTATGCCAAATGGATTGCTGGGCACTGGAGGTGTCAGCCAGGTGGGTGGGTTTGGGCTCCAGGCATTGGAGATACCGGTGATGTGCACCCTGACGGTCAGTGCACAAGTATGAAATGGGAATTAGGGGTTTTTTCCCCTTGAGTATCCTTCTGAAAGGTATTTCATCTGAACCTACCACATGTCCTGTGGCCAAAGCCGTTGAAACGAGGCCGTTCGGTTATGTCCCCCCATTTACTTTCTCATTTTAAAGTGCTATAAGATCTTCGAGAGACCTGATTTGGAGTATCTTCATCCATCCGAAAGGAAGGATGAAGAATGAAAAGGCTTACGGTCATCTTATTCGCAGTAGTTTTGGGCTTTGCCCTTTTGAGTTCGCCTTCAATCTCGGAAGCTCGGGGTGGACATGGGGGAGGTGGTGGGCACGGAGGAGGGTTCCATGGTGGAAGCTGGGGAGGCCACTATGGCGGACATTATGGTGGGTATCGTGGAGGATACTATGGCGGTTATCGAGGTGGTTACTATGGAGGGTTCTATGGTAGAGGTTTTTACCCATATTGGGGATTATGGGGATGGGGATTTTGGGGATGGCCTCTTGTGGGATGGGCCTATGCAGGTTGGCCCTACACGTCCTATGGAGGATATCCGTATTTAGGGTGGCTCTATTCCTCAGACTATTCTTCAGATGTAGCTACAGCCCCTCCAGTATATAACGAATCAGAGCAACAGCAACCTCAATACTGGTATTACTGTACGAATCCGCAAGGATACTACCCATACATTAGAAACTGTCCGGGTGGTTGGTTAACAGTAGTACCAAAGGTAACCCCGCCACCTCCATCACCGGGGGTCACTCCCCCGCCATCTGGCGTAAATCCTCCGCCAGCTACCGGAGAGTCTGGTACTGGTAATATCACGCCTCCGCCTACGACAAGTCAGATTACGCCAATTCCTAATCAAAAAAGATGCCAAAAGTGGGCACCAACCGGTGAGTATCACAATGAATCGAGCTGGAATCCGCAGAAACAAACCATGGAAACCATTTCTGTTCCCAATTTCGCTTGGCAAGATTATCCCTGTGAGTAGACTTCTTATTCAGGTTATCAGTATTTTTACCTTAGGACAGATCCCTCTTACTTCCTCCCCGGTGCAATTGCCTCTTTAGCCGCTTTTGCTAGCCGCATCTTCAGCACGGTCTTGGCCGGTATCCTAAGTGGCTCACCCTCAAACTAAGAATTTTTCATGGCGAACCGGTTATAGTGAAGGAAGTAGACCCAAAAGAGAGGGCTACAATCAGTGAAGCCGAACGTTCACGATTCCCAGTCTTTCCAAATGACCTTCAGTTGCTTGGAACGGGACGGGTGGCGCAGCCTGCGTAACGCCTTGGCCTCAATCTGCCGGATGCGCTCC
>Ga0187854_10001762_pt1 | contig 20083 bp, 18 predicted proteins | sample June2016WEW_6_15_FD_132445 | JGI IMG/M metagenome (GOLD analysis project Ga0187854, IMG submission 132445) | Peatland microbial communities from SPRUCE experiment site at the Marcell Experimental Forest, Minnesota, USA - June2016WEW_6_150 | ecosystem: Environmental > Terrestrial > Soil >...
CTTTCCCAGGCTCGGCGATGCTTGGAACCCTGGCAAGAATTTGATTTTTGAATGCCCTTTTTGCAAAAGATTTAACCCCATTTCTCAAGGAGGATGAAGTCTGGCAAGCCGGAATGAGAATATGGAGGAAAGGAGAAGACATGAGAGAGGTTGGTCCCTATTATGAGACCCTGGCCGCCAAACTGGTCAAGAGCGGCGTCCCGATTTTGGATCCCATCTATCTGGAGCTTGCGGAAGTTATGGGTTCGAAAGAATCAAAGTATATACCCCGTATTCTGGCCAAGCTGGCTACTCCCGAGCAGGCCCGGGTAATCCGCGAGCTGCCAGCTGCACCTGAAGAAATTTCCGCGAAATTAAGAATGGATAAGGCCCTGGTCGAGAAGCATCTAAAAGAAATGATGGAGAAGGGCCTGGTGGTCATCACCAAGCGCGGGGCCCGCATGGTGCGTAACACCTTACAGCTTCATGATTCGGCTACCAATAATCCCAAATACGAAAAACTCCTCGGGGAGGAGTATCTTGACCTTTGGGCCGCCTACCAGTTAGAGGAGCATTTCCCCGCCCTGATCGACACCCTGGTCGGGGTGGATCGGGGGTTCGCCTATTCCCGGATTGTCCCCCGCTGGAAATCGATTCAGAATGTTCCGGGGGTCCTCCCCTGTGAGGATATGCGGGATATCATGAAATCTCAGGAAGTCATTGCCCTCGTTCCCTGCCCGTGTAAAAAAGGTTTCCAGAAGCGCCAGTGCGGCGTGCGGGATGAGACCTGTATCAATGTGGGTCGAACGGCGATGTATAACCTAAACCGTGGTGTTGGTCGTAAGGTTACTCCCGCAGAGGCGATCGCCTTTTGTGATCGCACTGACGAGGAGCCTTTCGTCCATATCGCCATCAATCAGAAAACGGTCAATATGCTGGTCTGCAACTGCCACTGGTGCTGCTGTGAGCTCATCCTGCCGCTCCTCAGGCAGAACAAGTACCCCCTGTGGAAAGGTCTGGCGAAGAGCCGTTTTGAGGCCACGGTGGATTCAGGGAAATGCAAAGGTTGCGGCAAATGCCTGGAGAGATGTCAGTTTGGCGCGGTCCAGATGAAAGAGGATTCCGTATCCGGCCTGAAGAAGGCCATTGTCGATACCGAGAAATGTATGGGCTGCGGCTGCTGCGCAGTCACCTGCCCGACCGGAGCACGGCAAATGAAACTCGTCCGCCAGCCGGACCATATCCCCGATGTGGGGCCGGTAGTCTATTGAGGGCTCCGCGGCCGCCTCTATCCTGAGAGAAAATCCGAGATGCCAGCTTTCCATTGTCCTCTGGGTGCGGTCTATTACGAAGACGAGCCCTGCATTGATTGCGGCCTCTGCCAGGCCCGGACAGCCGGGGAGATGGTTGAGGCCTCCAAGAGAATGCGGGAATATATCCGTGCCCAGGGTGAAAGGAAAAATCGCCGCCAGAAAATGGCTGTCTGCGGGAAAGGAGGAACGGGCAAAAGCACGCTGACGGCTTTGCTGGCCGATGCCCTGCGGCGGGAAGGATACACCCTGCTGGTAATGGATAGCGACGAATCCAACCCTGGGCTTCCGAGGCTTCTGGGGTTGGATACCCCCTCCACCCCCCTGATTTCTCTGCTGGAACGGTTCTCCATGGGAGATCGGAAGCCGGACGCCTCCTGGCTTGAGGCCGCCCGGATATCTCTGGAAAGCATCCCGCGCGAATTCATCGTGAGTGCCCCCCGGATGAAATTCCTGACCGTGGGCAAAATCATTGACCCCTTTCAGGGATGTGCCTGTCAGATGGCCGACCTGGCCCGCGACTTCGTGCAAAAAATTTACCTGGGGATCAAAGAAATCATGCTGATCGATATGGAAGCCGGGGTGGAGAGCTTCGGCCGAGGAATGGAAAGGGGCGTCGACATGGTTCTCCCGATCGTCGAACCTTCTTTCGATTCGCTGGCTTTAGCGGAAAAAATCCGCTATATGGCCGAGGGCATCGGCATCCCGGCCGTTCAGGCCATCCTGAACAAAATTCCTTCCCCGGAGATAGAGCAGGAGCTGAGAGAGGAACTGGAGAATAAACAGATGAAAGTGGCCGGCGGCGTCTACCTCGACCCTCAGATCAGCCAGGCCGGGTTTTCTGGCAAAAAGCTGCCGGACAATACGGACGCCGCAGCGCAAGTAAAAAAAATCGCCGCAGCCATATTGTCTGAACAAGAATAAATGAAAACTTGGATTTTAAATCCTCGAACCTCCTTCCTCGGACTTGGCGGTTCTCCCTCGTGCTTCGGACCCCGTTCCTTCGACCTGGAGTTACCTCCTCGTCCCTCGAACCTGTTTTAAAAGACTTTGAACGTAAGACTCTGGACTGCTATGATAAAAACTGATGTTGCAAGACCTGATCCCAGGCACGCCAAAAGAAAGGGAGAGAATGGACCATGAAAAAGATTCTTTGCGCCGACGACGACCACAGCCTTCTTCTACTTCACCAACAAGAGCTTTCTCGAGAAGGGCATCAGGTCGTTTTGCCCGAGGATGGGGAGGCAGCGCCATCAAAATTCGTTAAAGAAAAACCCGAGCATCGTTCGGCGCGATTACTTTTTTTCATTCAGGCGACAGGGGCGGCTTTGTTATTACTTTTGATGGGCCCCGGGGATCTTTTTGCCCAAATGATCGGCCCTTTGGAAACACCACGAGGCGTTAGCCTTACTGCGTCTGCAGCATCCTCTTATCAGTTTAAGTCTGACGCAACGGGCGGCGGTGCCTTCTCTGTATCACGCTACTCTCTAATGCTACGCGGGTCGGCCCCGGTCGATGAGAGAATCGGGCTTGGCCTTGGGCTTTCCTATGATTTTGAAGACTATAATTTCTCCAATTTGAAGGGCTTCCCCGTCTCGAATCCATGGAACAAAATAGACCGGGTGGGTCTGGGTGCAAGGCTGACCTACAAGCTGGGGGAGAATTGGGGCCTGCATGTCGGTTCCCTTGTCCAATATGCCGGGGAGCGTGGGGCTGACTTTGGCGACTCGCTTATGTACGGTGGGATGATCGCCGCATCATACAGGGTAAGCCGCGATTTTATTGTCGGGTTTGGTGCCGGGGTCTACTACCGGTTGGAGGAGACCAGGGTTTTTCCTTCCCTCATGATCTCCTGGAAGATCACCGACCGGCTTCGTCTGGGGAATTCTTATCGACTGGGTCCTACCGGGCCAGCCGGACTTGAACTAACCTACGTTATTGACAATAATTGGCAACTGGGCGTTGGTGGGGGCTATCGCTCGTCAAGGTTCCGACTGGATAGTAATGGCCCGATTCCCAGTGGCATTGGTGAGAATGATAGTTGGCCGTTCTATGTACGCCTTAGCCGGAGACTTTGGCAGACAGTTAGTCTCGATCTCTTTGGTGGAGCGGCATTTGGTGGGAAGCTGAAGCTAGATGATAGAGGCGGTAACGAGATTAATTCGGTCAGCTACAATACGACACCCCTGGCAGGATTAACACTCCGGGCCCTCTTTTAGTCATAGGATTGCTTTCCCTCGTAAACACGACGGTAGATTTTGGAATACCTGAAGCCTGAAACCCGGGACTTTTTGTTTTGTTTCCTCGTGCCTCGATCCTTGCTCCTCGGACCTGGAGGTTTTCCTTCGTGCCTCGAACCTCGATCCTGTAGTTACCCCCTCGATTATCTGATCCTTTTTAACGACCAGCTCTTAGAGATGGGACCATCCCTCCCCTTTTGAAATGGCAATCTCCTCGACTGTTTACGTTTCAAGCTGGGGTGCCAAAATTAAAATAGTATTACATTTTGTTTGTTGACATACTTTATTATTATTGGTAGTCTATTTATTAAATGGAGGTATAAATGGAGGTTCAATGGATAAAGCGGTGGTAACTGTTAAGGGACAGGTTGTAATCCCATCAAAACTTCGGCGAAAGTTTGGGATTAAAAAGGGGACCCAGGTTTACCTGTACGAACGGGGTGACGAAATTGTCATCAAGCCAATTACGGATGAGTATATTCGCAGCATGGCCGGGGTTATGGGTACAAAAGGAAAGCTCCTCAAAGCCCTGAAGGAGGACAAGGCAAAGGAGCGCAACCTGTGAAGGCGGCGGTTCGAGTGCTGGATTCTTTTAGCCTCATTGCCTACCTGGAGGGCGAAGAGGGTGCGGATAAGATGATCGAGGTCTTTCGGGTAGCCCGAGATTCCGGTCGAGCCCTCCTTCTTTCGGTCGTAAACTGGGGTGAGGTCTATTACATAACCCTTCGCGAGGCTGGAAGGGAGCGAGCCGAACAAGCGGCTCACATTATTTCAACCCTGCCGATCCAAATTGTACCGGTCGACTTGGAGTTGGCTAAAGCCGCCGCTGAATTTAAGGCCGGCAGGAAGATGTCCTACGCAGACTGTTTTGCCACTGCCCTGGCTAAGATGCGCCGGGCGGAGCTGGTTACGGGGGATAAGGACTTTAAGATGGTAGAAGAGGAGGTCAAAATTTTATGGATTTGATCCCAAGCCCTCAACAGCTCTTCCTAGGTTTTTGGGTTCGGGCCTCTAGGTCAAATTTGGGAAAGCTGCCTGGTAAAATTTAAGAAGGTGGAATTGGTGACAGGTAACAAGGAATTCCGGAAGATTATGAGAGAGGTGAAAATCTTATGCATCGTCTATTTACCTTAAGATCCCCGGACAGTTCCTTTTTTGATTTAGGCGGCTGCGGGTAGTCCAAAAAAGCATTTAGATACGGGAGGGCGGTCATGACAGATTTTGAGTTTCTGCCACAAATTCCGATCGATGCGGCTCATACGCTTGAACATGTTACTGGTCGGTTCCAAACCGTCAAGGACGGGCTGCCAGAACTTATCAAAAACTCTAAGGATCAGTATGCAAGACTTGGTATCTTCAATAAAGAGGAAAGACAAATTATTATTCTTGGGGATACTGAAAAACGCACGCTGGCCGTGCTAGATTTTGGGGGGGCGACATCAGAGGATCTAGACGGCTGGCAAACCTGGTCTAGCCGGACCGCCGGCAGGGCTGAACTCTCCGTAGATATTGAAGCAGGGCATGGCAATGGGGGTAAGGCCTTCATGGTCCGGGGAAGCAAATCCGAGGCTTTCATCGAGTTTTGCTACAATGGGATGCACAACAAGATGGGATTCAAGAATGACGATCCCGATAGACGTTTCTTGCCTGGGTACGCAAAGGAGTCTGGAAGAAAGATTCAAGATCTCCCTGAATTCAACCCAGATAAAAGGTTGAAATTAGTCTTGCGACCCTTTAAGCTGGGTTTAGGAGACCTACCCGAAACATGCCAACAAGTTTTCTCGTCACGTCATGCCTTTACAATTGTGCGACTTGAAGACCTGAGAGACTCGGATGGTAAGTGGCCTAGCACCGTAAAGAGACTCGCAGCTATGATGCCATCAGATTTGGCCATGCATGGGCAAGCAGCACTGACCATTGAAACTTGCTCTGTTTGGGTTATAGTTGATAGCCTCCAAGCGAGGCAATAATGGTCAGGGAAAAAGTTTGAGATCTTACAGTAATAGGAATGATTTACAACAGCCGCCCCATGGTTCCCATCGGACGGTGGACTTTTTGAAGCCGGCAACAGAAAGGAGGATTTAAGGGTGAAAAAGATAATTCTTCTGATTCTTATTGGATGTTTTGCTTTCGGCTGTTCTTCTATTCCTTTAAAAATTCCCTCTCTTCAAAATAAGGTCCCGGATAAGGATTACCAGATTTTGGAACAAGGAGAAGGAGAGGCCGTGGGTATTGTGTTATTTAACCTGAATCCGGCGTGAAAACTAAACCCAACCAATTTGAGTGCCAAGCTTCTTAAAGCGTAAGCAAGGCCCAAAAATGAAATATTCGTTTCTGTAAACCTTCTTTTATGGCATAATCTTAACCTACTTTTTAATTAGGTTAACATTATGGCCTATAAGGCTCTTCTAAATATTGAATACGCGGGTGAAGCTCCCACGATACCAACGCAAGTAAGACAGCGGCGTTAAGCTTGCATAACAGTTATCACGCAGGTTTCAGGTTTAACCTTATCCCAATCGGGCAAAATGACAGGTTTGAAAGGGCTTATGACCAGGCGATACAGAGTAAACGAGGAAACAGGCTAATAGATCCGGTGATATCAGAAACCTGGTTCTGGGGTTTCATTTTGAATGGATATGCTACAAAAATTACTGGAACAGTTGTGAAAGATATTAAATGATCTTCCCCTGTATTCATCGTTGCATTTGTAGGCGGATGATTGAATTCGGAAGGGCTAATTGATTATTTCGGAGCCGACCCCAAAGGATCGGAATGAAGGTACTCCTTTTTCGAATGAAAGAAAAAGCACAGCATAGTTTGCCAATCTTCTCGTGAATCGGAAATATTCAACTAAGGGAGGTACTCCATGAACCAACGCAGGGCATACCGGTCTTACGTGAGCTACATCGATGGCAGCCGGGAGTATTACGCCGCCCAGGGGTACTCCCAGCCGTATACCTGGGCCCACCACGACGACGCCCCGTTCACCCCTCTCCAGAAGCCGCTCTCCAAATGCCGGGTGGGGATGGTGACGACCGCGGGAAAAATGGACGCCGAAGTTGATAGACAGGGGCGCCGGAAGACCAGGGAGTTGTACGCAATGGCAGCAAACCCGGCCCCGAAGCGCATGTTCACTGCCGACCTGTTTTGGGACAAAGTCGCAACCCACACCGATGACCTCGACAGCTTCCTGCCGTTGAACCGTTTAGCCGAATACGCTGCTGGCGGCCGCATTGGGTCGGCCTCGCCCCGCTTCTATGGTGTCCCCACCGAATACAGCCAGGGCAAAACATCATTGCGCGACGCCCCGAAGATCCTGGAGTGGTGCCGTGAGGATGGTGTCGAAGCCGTGCTCCTCTCGGCGCTCTGACCGGTCTGTCACCAGACCGTGAGTCTGGTCGCCCGACACCTCGAAGAGAACGGCGTGCCTACCGTACTAATGGGCTCGGCCCGTGACATCGTCGAGGAATGCGGCGTTGCTCGCTTCGTATTCACCGACTTCCCACTGGGAAACCCCTGCGGGAAGCCATGGGACACCGAGATGCAGCGCTTGATCGTGGGAACCGCGCTTGATTTGCTGGAGAGGGCCTGGATGGCCCGCACTACGGTTCAGACGCCATTCCGCTGGGGCAACGACGAGTGGCGCGATGCTTTTATGCGGGTCGACGACAGTAATCGCGAAGCACTCGCCCGGGAGGGAGAGGAGCGGCGTCGCCGTCAGGCCGAAGCGAAGAAAGGTGATCGGCTTCGCACTGGCCAGCCATAATTTAAAGGGATCAAGAGGAGGTTAAGCGAACGGCACGTTCGTTCTGAAGCAATTTGTTCTGGGGGAATATTGGAAAAGCGGGCGAATGCCGTCAGAGCGAGTAACTCGTCATTTTGGAAAAGGCAGCAAATGAAAGAACATAGAGAATGCCGTCATCCCGTTAGTAAAGGGTGACATCCTGCGTCCGATTTCTTTTCCGAGGAGGGGAAAATGCCTGCGAAAGGAAGCAAAAACAAGTCAGCTCTGCGGACTGCGAAAAAACGTCGTTCCGCGACGTCGAGGGCCGGCCGGGGCGGTGCGGTGAAGAAACTGATGAGCCAAAGCAAGAGGCTCACCGGATCGATCTTGCCGAAAGGGGATTATGACACGGATGTTTTGATCGTGGGTTATGGCGCAGCCGGAGCGAATGCCGCTATTGTCGCTCAGGGTGCCGGGGCGCGGGTGCTGGTCATCGAAAAAATGGGGTTTCCCGGAGGAAACAGCGGGGTTTGTGCCGGGGCCATGCTGATTCCGGAGAGCATCGAGGAGGCCATTCGGTATTACCGGGCCCTCTCCTTCGGCACGGTGGACGAGGAGATGATCCGTGCCTTTGCGGAGGCAATCGTGGGCATACCCCGTCTGCTGACCGGGTTGGGCGCAGAATTCAAGGTCCGACGGACTGAGCCCGGCTATTTCCCCTCCCTTCTGAGCGGGCGCGTTCAACGCATCCAGTTTAACCCCACAGGCGCGGAGGGATTTCGTTTTCTCCATAACCTGGTGCAGGGCCGGAAAGTCGAGGCCCTTATGGATACACGGGCCACGGCCCTGATCCAGGATCGCCAAACCCGGGAAGTCCTCGGGGTGAAGGCGCAAAGGAAGGGAAAGGAAGTGACTCTCCTGGCCCGCAGGGGGGTTGTTCTGGCCTGCGGCGGGTACGAATACAACCCGGGGATGCTGGCGGACTTCAACTTCCCCGGAGCGACGGGCTACATTTTTCCCTGGGGCAGTCCCGGCAATACGGGGGACGGGATTAAACTGGCCTCTGAGGCCGGAGCGGCCCTCTGGCACATGGCCACGATAGAATGGGGCGCCTTCTGCGCCAGGAAACCCAGCCAAAAATTCGGGATGGCGGTCGGGACCGGTCTGGGGAGGGCCAGGCCCGAGGGCAGCTTCGTCTTCGTGAACCGGTATGGGAAAAGGTTCATGCTGGAGAACATAAGTCTTATCCACCGCAAAGCCCCCCTGGAAATCCTCTTCTTTGACCACGAGCGCGCTGAGTATCGGAATCTGCCCGCCTACATGCTCTTTGACGAAGCGTACCGGCGCAAGGGCCCGATTGCCAGTACGCTGGAACATTTTCAGGAGATGTGGGGGGGGCCGGTGGGCTATCCCTCGATCCACAAGATTTACGAATGGAGCAGCGACAATCAGGTAGAGATCGACAAGGGGTGGGTGTTTCAGGCTGATGCTCTAACAGATCTGGCCGCGAAGATCGGGGCCGACGCTGCGACGCTGGAGGAGACGATCCGTAATTTCAACGGCGCCTGCATGGAGAACCGCGACCCTCAATTCGGAAGACCAGCAAAGTCTTTAGCCCCCCTGGAGACACCTCCCTATTATGCCGTCGAGCTGGCCCTTACGCTCGTAAACACCCAGGGTGGCCCCAAGCACAATAAAGAATGTCAGGTGCTGGATTTCAATAACCAGGCGATCCCGAGGCTGTATGCGGCGGGGGAGCTGGGATCCTTCTTCGGTTTCCTCTATCAGGGAGGAACCAATTATCCCGAAGCCTGGGCCTTCGGCCAGATTGCCGGGAGAAGGGCCGCGGCCGAAAAGCCCTGGGGTAGGTAGAAAAGCGGAGGGAGTAGTGGGTTTGGGCAAAGAGAAAATTGGTATGCGGGAACCGGGGTGTTGAGTCTGAAGCAATTTCTTCTGGAGGAATATTTGGGAAGTAGGCCACATACTCGCAGTCGCGAGTGGAAGGGAAAGGGGGGTAAATGAAGGTCATTGCCTTTAACGGGAGCCCAAGAAAGGACGGTAATACATTTATCCTTATCAAGCATGTTTTCGATGAACTCGAAAAACAGGGCATTCAAACCGAATTGGTGCAGCTCTCGGAGAAGGAAATCCGGGGTTGCATCTCCTGTTACAAGTGTATCGAAAATAAGGACCGACAGTGTGCGGTAAAGAGTGACGCGGCCAACGAGTATATCGATAAAATGCTCGGGGCCGACGGAATGATCCTTGCTTCTCCCGTCTATTTCAATGACGTCACTTCCGAGATGAAGGCCCTTATTGATCGCACCGGTTTTGTGTCCAGGGCCAACGGCAGGATGTTTAAGAAAAAGGTCGGCGCAGCAGTCGTTGCCCTACGCCGATCAGGGGCGGTTCACACGCTCGATACCATGGGCCATTTTTTTCTCAGCGGAGAGATGATCATGGTCGGCCGGGCGATCGGCATCGGCCGGGATAAAGGAGAAGTGGAAAAGGACGAGGAGGGGATGGATATTGTGAAATCCCTCGGCCAAAGGATGGGCTGGCTGCTAAAAAAACTCCATGAGTAATTGAGTACCGATCAACAAACGGGCATGTGGAAAACTTGGAAGAAGAAACGTAGATGAGCGTAGGGGCGACCCGTCACGCGCTTCGTGTGATCGCCCCTACAAAAGGCGAAGATAAAAGGAAATCCTATCCCATCAAATATTTATGAATCGCATCCGCCGCCTTGCGTCCGGCACCCATGGCCAGGATGACCGTGGCTGACCCGGTTACGATATCCCCTCCCGCATAGACCCCTTTCTTGCTCGTAGCCCCGGTCTCGGGATCGGCGACGATGTAACCCCACTTATTCGTATGTAGGTCGGGAGTCGTGGAGGGAACCAGCGGATTGGCTCCGGTACCGATGGCTACCACCACCATATCCACTTCCAGGGTAAATTCTGAGCCGGGAACCGGAATGGGCCGACGCCGTCCGGATTCATCCGGTTCGCCCAGTTCCATTCGCTGACATTTCATTCCACATATCCACCCGTCTTCATTTCCCAGGATTTCGACGGGCAATGTCAAGAAGTGAAACTGGATCCCCTCTTCTTCGGCGTGGTGAACCTCTTCGATTCGAGCCGGCAATTCCTTCTTGGAGCGCCGGTAGACGATGTAGACGTCGTCCGCTCCCAGGCGAAGGGCCGTCCGTGCCGAGTCCATGGCCACGTTTCCTCCGCCAAGGACCGCTACCTTTTTCCCTTTGGCAATCGGAGTGTCATACTGAGGGAAGAGGTAGGCTTTCATCAAGTTGGAACGGGTAAGGTATTCATTGGCCGAATAGACCCCGTTCAGGTTTTCTCCGGGGATGTTCATGAAGGTCGGAAGTCCTGCCCCCGTTCCCAGAAAGACCGCATGGTATCCGTTGGCCAAAAGCTCATCTACCGTGGAAATCTTTCCGATGACCATGTTCGTCTTTAGTTCCACGCCGATCTTTTGTAAGTAATCCACCTCTGACTGTACGATCGCCTTGGGTAGACGGAATTCGGGGATCCCGTAAACCAGAACCCCTCCAGCCTTATGCAGGGCCTCGAAGATGGTCACCTGATGCCCTTTTTTGATCAGGTCCCCGGCAAGGGTCAAGCCGGCCGGGCCCGATCCCACAACCGCCACTTTTTTCCCCGTGGGCGGAGCCATAGAGGGCATGGTAAACTCTCCGTGGGCGCGGTCGAAATCGGCTGCGAACCGTTCCAGGCGGCCGATCCCTACGGGCTCCCCCTTCTTTCCCAGGATGCAGACCTTTTCACACTGGTCCTCCTGCGGGCAGACTCTCCCGCACACTGCCGGAAGGCTATTCATTTCCTTGAGCTTGCGGGCCGCACCGATAAAATCCTCCTGCAGGATCATCCCGATAAAAGAAGGAATATCGATGGAAACCGGGCATCCCTGAACGCAGGCGGGTTTCTTACACTGGAGACAGCGGCTGGCTTCAAGCTTGGCCAGTTCCGAAGAATAGCCGAAGGGAACTTCGTCGAAGTTCTTCGCCCGGACCCTGGGTTCCTGTTCGGGCATTTTCGTCCTAGGAATCTGGGTTTTTTTCTTTTTTTCTGGGGTCTCGGTCATCAGCTTTTACCTCCCAGGCAGGCTCCACCTGGATGCATGTAGGATTCGTGGGCCTGTTTCTCCTGATTCAAATAGGCCCTTTGCCGTTTGACGAGCTCAGCAAAATTTACTTCGTGCCCGTCGAACTCCGGCCCATCCACGCACACGAACCGGGTCTTTCCCCCGACCGAGACCCGGCAGGCCCCGCACATCCCGGTGGCATCCACCATGATGGGATTCAGGCTGACCACCGTCTTGATGCTCTTATTCCGGGTCACATTGCAGACCACGCGCATCATGGGCACGGGTCCGATGGCCACGGCCAGGTTGATGGTCGTTCCCGCGTCGATGAAATCCTGCAGGACATCACTGACGAATCCGTGGTAACCATAGCTTCCATCGTCCGTGGAGACCTTGAGTACGTTGGACACCCGACCCATTTCTTCTTCCAGAATCAACAGGTCCTTGGTTCGGGCGCCGATGATGGAGATGACGGTATTTCCTGCCTCCCGCATGCCCTTGGCAATGGGAAAGACAGGAGCAATCCCGATACCGCCGCCCACGCAGACCACGGTTCCGAATTTTTCTAAATGGGTGGGAACTCCCAGAGGGCCGATTAAATCGGCAATGGAATCCCCGGTCTTGAGCCGCCCGAGTAGGGCTGTCGATTTACCTACCTCCTGAAAGATCAAGGTGATGGTTCCCGCTAATGAATCGGCATCCGCAATGGTCAGGGGAATACGTTCCCCCTCTTCGTTAATCCGCAAGACTACAAATTGGCCAGGTTTCCTCTTTCGAGCGATCTCCGGAGCAGTGACTTTAAACTGTTTCACCGAAGCCGCCAAGAGTCGGGCATCGACAATCTGAAACACCTTTTTTCTCCTTTAGTTAAATTTTCCCCTATTCTGATTTTTCAATCATCACCGAAAACATAAACATCACGACAGGTAAGCAGGGGCCTCCTCAGTGCGTCATAGCCGCACCCAAAAAGAAACCATTAACTCTTAACCAGTAGCTTGTAGAACAGAGAACAATCCTTCCTTTTCTAAAAATGGGTAACATATCTGCAGAAAAATTTCAAGGGATTCATCTCCAATTTCAGATGGCAGATTTCAGACGGCAGAATTTTCCACCCCTATTTTTTCGGAAACAACCCCTCGAACCCTACGATGACATCCCCCTGGTCGCTGGTGAAGCTGGCGCTCCCTTCGGAGACTTGAATCGTAAAGGGGAAGTCGCCGATCTTTTCATACCAGTACTTAATCAAATCCGGGGCATTTATTCCCAGAGCCGCCAGGCGAGATCCACTCGTGACGGCCAGATTCCCCGGAACCACTTGAGAATCGAGCACCGTCACCACCCGAATCTCGTTGGCGGTCTTCCCCGGAATATACTGGCTGTCGTATGCCATGGGCGTCGCCAGGCTGAAGAATTCACCCTTTTTGCTTTCGGCCTCAAACCCAACGGTGAATTTTATGGATTCCAGCCCCACCTTGAAATCATTGGGGTTGTCCAGTTTGAAGATGAAGGCCAGGACCAGGGGAACGCGAACTTTGGGATCATAGGGAAAATAACTGGCCACCTCAACCCGTTCCAATTCAACTCTGGGGGCAATGGCCTTTCCTTCAGCCATTCCTTTGGGGGTCGTGACGCAAGCCGCCATCAGGGCCCATGCTGAGATCATTCCAACCAAAACGACGAATCGAATCTTGCCCATTTCAAATTCCTCCCTCTCTTGGTTAAAAGATGAAACGGTGAAGGGGTGAATCGGAGAAACGGGGAAAACAGCACTCCCCCTCTCCGTTTCACCGGCTCACCGGTTCTCCGTTTCTGTCCTTGGTTAGGTCAGCCACCGTTTCCGGCGCTTGTAGTGTTTTACCTGCCGGAAATTCTTTCGCGTTCCCAGGTCGGTCAGGCCGAGGTAAAAATCCCGGATATCCGGGTTCTGGATCAGTCGGTCAGAGGTACCATCCATGACCAGGCGTCCGTTCTCCAGGACATAGGCGTAAGGGGCCACGTTCAGGGCCAGCTTCACGTTCTGCTCTACGAGCAGGATCGGGACACGTTCCTCCCGATTCAACCGGGTGGTGATTTCGAAAATCTCCTTGATCAGCATGGGGGCCAGCCCCATGGAAGGCTCATCCAGGAGGATCAGCTTGGGTTTGGCCATCATGGCCCGCCCCATTACCATCATCTGCTGCTCTCCTCCGCTGACGAACCCTGCCATCACGTTGTTCAGTTGCTTCAGGCGGGGGAAGAAATGGTAAACGTTCTCCAGCCCGTCTTTCACCGCCGACCCGTCCTTGCGCAGGTGGGCCCCAACCCGAAGGTTCTCCTCCACCGTCAGGTGTTCAAAGACCCTCCGCCCCTCGATCACCTGGATGATGCCCATCTTGGCAATCTCTTCGGGATCTTTCCGGTCAATCCGCTCGCCCATGAAATCAATCGAGCCGTCCGTGACCTCTCCATTTTCATGCTTGAGCAGCCCGGATATGGCTTTCAGCGTCGTGCTTTTCCCGGCTCCGTTGGCGCCCAGGAGGGCAACGATCCCTCCCTCCGGCACCGCCATGGAGACCCCTTTGAGCACCAGGATTACCTCCTGGTACATGACCTCAATGTTGTTCAATTTAAGGATGCTGTTCCGGGTCTCCAACGCGTCCTCCAGAAAAGTTCGGAGTAATGTAGTTCGGAGTTTAAAGCCGGGTCCTCGTTACTCGTTTCTCGTTCCGAGCCGTACCCTCAAACCAGCTGCGGCAACGAGTAACCAGCAACCAGTAACGAGCAACAGGGAATTCGAAATCCGCAACTCCGTAAGAGCGACCGGCCGGTCGCCCCTACAAATTCATGACGCAAAAATTCCGCATTCCGAAATTCGCAATCGGGTTACCATCCCAGCCACGACGCCCAGAGGTTGGGGTATTTGGCTTTCATGTCGATTTCGCCCACTCCCACGGGTTTTCCCTCCTTGATCCGAGCCACCCGGACTACCGAGGTGGCGCGGTGATCCGTGGGGGTGTAGTTCATAATCTGGCCGCCAAATTCTTTTAAACTGATCTGGTTGTTTTCGAAAGCTTCCCGAATCCCCGGGTCATTCAGCTTCCCGGCTTTGTCCGCGATCTTCATGGCATCTACCGCCAGGGTAACTTTGCACCAGCCCTGGACGGTGCGGATGAGGCGGTTTTCCAGAGGAACTTTGGGATTCACTTTCTTGGCGTAGGCCACGACTTTATCCGCTTTGGCGGGGTAATTTTCCATGAAAAAAGCGCAGGCCGGCATCCCGATGGCCCCTTCAGCCGCCTGCCCGGCAAGTTTGGCCAGGTTTTCATCGAAACCCCAGATGTTGATGATGTGATCGGCCCCCAGGCCCAGGGCCATCGAATCTTTGAGGGCGGTGGACACCGACATGGTCGTATTCCCATGCCAGACCAGGTGAGGGCCAAAATTTTTCGCAGCCAGGACCTGGCTCTTGGTGTCCAGGGCCATCAGGGAAACGTCCTGGTCCGGGCCCACTTCAAACCCTAAAATCTTGGCCTGATCCTTAATGGCTTTGATGGGGGCGCTGCAATAGGGGGATGCCCACATGTAGAAGCAGATAAAGCGAGGTTTCGTTCCCTTATCGCGCTCCGCCTTCCACTTGGGGTCTTTCTTCCAGACTTCTTCGAACCAGTACGTAATGGCACCCCTGGCAGCGGTGGAATAATCCGTCCCGTAGACAAAATTGTAGGGGGTCTTCTTGGGATCGCAAAGAGCTCCGGAAAAAGAGCTGGAAAGGTATGGCATCTTATCCGCGTTGATGGTCGGGGAAAGGGCTTCCGTATCCCCGGTCCCCCACCCCAGCACCATGACCGCCTTGTCGTAATCCCGAAAACGCTTGTAAGTGGTTACCGCCTCGGGCACACGATAGCCGTAGTCATACTGAAAAAGCTTGATTCGCTTGCCGTTGATTCCCCCGTGATCGTTGTAATACTGTACCGCTTCACGCACCCCCAAGGCTTCATCTTTCCCCACGTCCGAGGTGGCCCCGGTCATATCCTGGAGTGCTCCCAGGTTGACCATCTGCTGGGCCGAAGCCATTGGGCTGCCCAAGATGAGCAGGATTAAACCTAAAAAGATCCCAAATAACCAATTTCTCCCCTTTCCCATTTTCCCCTCCTTTCAAAATCAGGATCGAGGAAGAATTCTCCCTCGACCGCCAACCCTGTTCCGCCCCTTGGGTCCTCCTTTTTGATTTTTTTCTCCTCGATCCCCGTTTCTCGTGCCTCATGCCGGTTAGTATGAAAACGGCCACAGGTTGAAATAGTTTTTGATCTGCCACCAGCGGTAGGATAGGCCTTTGGGCTCAAAAAGCAGAAATAGGCAGATCGATAGCCCGAAGGCGGACTCCTTGATGAAGAGAAAATTTTCCTGGAGCTGAGGATAATACTCGCTCAGCGGAATGACCGCAAACTTCAAGCCCTCCAGGATCAGCGTCATGAACAGGGCTCCGAAGATCGTGCCGTGAGTGCTTCCCACTCCCCCGATGAGAATGACACCCACAATCCATAGAGACCAGCTCCAGGTAAAATGCTCCGGGCTCAGAGCTGACAGGGAACTCACCCAGAACGCTCCCGCAATTCCGCCCAGCACGCCAGCTACAAAGAAAGCCAGAAGCTTATATCCTACGATATTGACCCCCATGGTCTCGGCAGCAATGTCATTATCCCGGATGGCAATCCAGGCCCGGCCGATCTTCGTGCGCATGAGGTTGGAGAGCCCCAGGGTGCAGAGAATAACCAGCGCAATCATCAGATAATAGACCTTCAGATCATTATCGATGGCCCAGGGACCCACCTTGATCGTTCCGGGGGGAATGGAAAGGGCCACTCCCCGGCCGCCGATCTGGCTGACGTACTGGGTGATGACAAAATCCACCGTAATAAACTGAGCCGCCATGGTAGTCATGATCAGATAGAAACCCTTGACCTTGGCGGAAGGCAAGCCGAAGAGAACGCTCCACAGCCCCGCCACCAGGCCGGCTACCACCAGGCTGAGGAGGTAGGGAATCTGATACTGGAGCATGAGAATGGCGCTGGTATAGGCCCCGACGGCGATGAAGGCGGAATGCCCCAGAGTGACTTGGCCACAATAACCGATCAGCAGCTGCACTCCCATCGCTGAAAGAATGGTATAACCTACCAAGGTGGCCACCGATAGCCAGTAATTCCCGGCAAACTGGGGAATGAGGACCAAAAGGAGAACCAAAAGGAAGACCATTTTCCCCCGGACAAAATTCGTCTGCCACCAGGAATGCTGCTGGGTGTATCGTTCATGGTAAACGCCGCAAGGGAGAAACCCCATTCAGAACCTCCAAAACCTCACCCCAGAGTATGCAGAGAACGCCGAGGAATCATTTAAGTCAAAATCCGGATAACCAAATCCGTTGAACAAGACCCTCAAACCGTACAAATTACTCAAACTTGGCAACCAGGGATGTTTGGGATTTTGATTTTTGTTCCTCAGAAACCTTTTTAGTCCCGAGTTTCGCGGGATTGGTGCTTGGATTTTTGCAGATTTTCTCCTCTGCGTTCCCGGCGATCTCTGCAGTGAAATGAATTTAAACCCGCTCGATCCTCACCCACCCCCACAACCCGTAAGGCTTGAATAAAAGGACAATGACCATGATGGCGAAGGGAGCGATCTCCTTGACCCCTCCAGGGGTAAAACGGCTCAGGTAGCCATCGGCCAGATTCTGCAGCACCCCGATGAGGATCCCTCCGAAGATGGCCCCCGGCACCGAGTTGAGGCCGCCAAAGACCACAGCGGGCAAAACCAGCAGCCCCAGATACCCGACGGAAATATTCAGCCCGTTTATGTTTCCCAGAAGGGTCCCCCCAACCCCAGCGGCCATGAAGGCAATGGCCCAGGCCAGAGCATAGACGAACTTGGCGCTCACCCCCAGGGAAAGGGCCGCCATTTCATCGTCGGCCGTAGCCTGCATGGAAAGGCCCCAGCGGGTATACTTGAAGAAGAAAACAAAAATCACCAGCAGGATGATGGCGGCAATGAAAGACCAGAGGTAAACCTGTCCGATGACGATGTTCCCCAGCTTGATCGGCGCGACGGGAAAGACCGAGGGCTTGAAAACCTGGGTATCCGCGCCCCAGAGAAAAGCCACGATTCCCCTGAAGAAGAAGGAGAGCCCCACCGTGACCATGATTACGGTGAGCAGGGGTTCGCCGATCAGCCGCTGCAAAAAAATCCTCTCGGTCAGAAGGCCCAGGAGGAAGCCGATGACCAGCGTTGCGAGCAGGGCGAGTAAAAAAGGAACCCCCCAGTTATAAAAGGAGAGACAGACGTACGCCCCGATCAGGGTCAGTTCTCCCATGGCCAGGTTCAACACGCCCGAGCATTTGTAGATCAAAGTCCAGCCCAGGGCTACCAGCGCATAAATGGAACCCACCATCACCCCGGTGATGAGAAGCTGAAGGAAGACTTCCATCAGGCCACCTCCCGGGGAACATCGGCCACGTGCATATCAGCCTTGATCTTGATCTCTCTCCCGTCTTCATAGGTAATCGTCGTATCCATGTGGATATTTCCTTTTCCGTCGTAGATGGTTTCGACAATATCTTGGTACCGTTTCTCCACAAAGGCCCGGCGAATTTTCCGGGTGCGGGTCAGTTCTTCGTCATCAGCGTCGAATTCTTTGTAGAGATTTACGAAACGGTGAATCCTGGCCATCTCCGGCAGGCTTTTATTCATCTTGATGATCTCCTTCAGCACCAGGTCATAGACCTCTGGTTTCTGGGAGAGCTCCGGATAACTGGTATAGGCGATATTCCGCTCCTCGGCCCATTTCCCCACCACGTTGTAATCGATGCAGATGACCGCCGAGACAAAAGGTCTCTTATCCCCGGTTACCCAGACATCTTTGATGAAGGGGCTGAACTTCAGCCGGGTCTCCAGATACTGGGGGGAGAATTTCGTGTTGTCCGCGAGGACCATCACGTCTTTGGAGCGGTCAAAAACCACCAGATGCCCGTCGCTGTCGATGAACCCTGTATCCCCCGAATAGAGCCACCCGTCCCGCAGAGCCCGGGTCGTCTCTTCGGGCATCTTGTAATACCCCAGAAACACCGAGGGGCTTTTAGAAATGATCTCTCCCTCCGGGGTGACTTTAACTTCTGTCTCCGGGATAGGCTTGCCCACCGTGTCAAACTTGATGTCCCCATCCCGGTGGAGGACGGAGATGCCCGCGATCTCGGTCTGCCCATAAATCTGCTTCAGGTTCACGCCAATGGCATGGAAGAAGCGGAAGTGGTCCGGCCCCATGGCCGCCCCCCCGGTGTAGGTGTGTCGGATCCCGGAGAGTCCCAGATGGTCCCGCAGTTTTTTCTGTACCGACCCATAGGCCAGAGATCCCAAAACCCGCAGCCACCAGGGAACGGGCTTCTTGGCAAATTTCAGGTCCGCTGCCCGGTAACCGACGGCCATCGACCACTCATACATTTTGCGCTTGATCCAGGAGGCGTCGAGATATTTAACCTGGACCGTGCGGACCATCTGCTCATAAATCCGCGGGGGGGAAAACATGACCTGAGGCCCGATCTCCCTTATGTTCTCCTGAGCGGTCTCCGGCTCCTCCGGGAAGTTGATGGTGAACCCGGCTTGCAGCCCGCAGGAGAGGGACATCATCTGCTCCCCAATCCAGGCAAAAGGGAGAAAGGAGATGAAGTCATCAGTCTCCCAACAGGGATCCACCCGCATGAGGTTCTGTCCCATGGTCAACAGGTTGTAGTGGGTGAGGAGGGCTCCTTTGGGCAGGGCTGTCGTCCCCGAAGTATAGAAAAGCAGGGCCACATCATCTCCCTTTCCCGTCCGGATCAGCGCTTCGAACAGCTCCGGCTCTTTCTCATCCAGTTGTTGTCCCCGGCGCCGCACTTCTTTCAGACTGACCAGAAGGGAGTCATCATAATTCCGCAATCCCTTGGGGTCGTCCCAGATCACTTTTTTCAGCTTGGGGCAGCGGTCCTTGATCGCCAGGGCTTTGTCCACTTCCTCCTGCCCCTCTCCCATCAGGAACTTGGCATCGGAATGGTCGAGGATGTAGGCCACTTCGTCGACCAAAGAGTCCTGGAAGAGCCAGATCCCGATTCCCCCGGCGCATAAGGTGGCCATCTCCACCATCAATCCCTCCGGCCGATTATCCCCGATCATGGCCACCTTGTCGCCCCGCTGCAGCCCCAGGGAATATAAACCAAGGGTGATGTACTTCACCTTCTCGTAATAATCCTTCCAGGTGATCGGCCGCCAGATGCCGAATTCTTTCTCCCGCAGGGCCGCTTTCCGGTCCCAATATTTCCGGCAAGTCTCCAGGAAGAGTTTGGGGAGAGTGAGCTCCTTGTCTATCTTCCGGTCTAAATATTTCAGCTCATCTCCGCGTGGCATAGAGGTCCTCCACCTCTCCCAGATAGGCCTTCATCACCAGAGGATTATTCTGCACCTCCAGGGGCGTCCCATCCGCGATCTTCTCTCCAAAATTCAAGACCGCCACCCGGTGGGAAATGTCCATGACCACACCCATGTCATGCTCGACAAGTAGACAAGTAACTTTCCAGCGCTCCTCTTCGTTCACATCCAGGATAAACCGGGCCATATCCTCAACCTCCTCCAGGTTCAACCCGGCCATCGGTTCATCCAGGATCAGAAGCTTGGGGTTCAGGGCCAGGGCCCGGGCTAATTCCACC
>Ga0187854_10001764_pt1 | contig 20076 bp, 17 predicted proteins | sample June2016WEW_6_15_FD_132445 | JGI IMG/M metagenome (GOLD analysis project Ga0187854, IMG submission 132445) | Peatland microbial communities from SPRUCE experiment site at the Marcell Experimental Forest, Minnesota, USA - June2016WEW_6_150 | ecosystem: Environmental > Terrestrial > Soil >...
GAATGACGGAAAGAAATGTTCTCTCGAATTCGTCTCTCCGGCGGAGGCCGGAGTCCAGTCCGTGGGTTTCAAGGGCAGGCCCTCATCCCGAAGATGTCTATCCTATTATGGACTCCCTAGTATGTGCATTTAAGACCTTTAATTTAAGCTGACCGCTATTTTTTCAGGCTATCATACCACTCCAAATTCTTTTTGATAAGTTCCGGAATGGGCAACTGGTAAGGACAGCGAGGCAAGCAATCCCCGCACTCCGTACACTCTCGGGCTTTCTCCGCCAGCCCTTTGACCCAGGCGATCTCATCGGGATTGCCGAATCGCTTAATAACCGACCTTATCCCCATCATAAGCTGAATGTTAATCCCCTGGGAGCAGGGCTGGCAATAATCACAACGGCGACAAAATTGGCGGTCAAATTGCTGTCTTACCGCATGAATCCGGGCCTGGTCTTCTTCCGTGAGAGGTCGTCCTTCGGAAAAAATCTTCCAGTTTTCCCGCGCCCTCTCCAGGGTCTCCGAGCCGGGGATGGGAACGATATCGGGGGTGGAGAGGACATATCGCAGAGCCAGTCCGGCATCCTCGATCACTCCGCCCGAGAAGGGTTTCATGGTCAACACCCCCACATCTTTGGCCCTGGCCAGTGGAAAAATCCTCTTCGCCGCATCCGGCTCGAGGAAGCTGTAACAGGCCATGATCACGTCAAAATGATCTTCCCGAAGAACCCTTTCCAGAATATCCAGGCTATGGCTGGTCAGGCCAATATGGTCGATCAACCCCTCGCCCTTGGCTTTCTTCAGCCCTTCGTAGGCTCCGCCCGGCGCCATGACTTTTTCATAATCTCCAGCATTGGAGACATTGTGCAGATGGTAGATGTTGATCTTTTTTACCTGCAACTGGCGGAGGCTTTCGTGAACTTGATCATAGATCTTATCGGTTCGAACCGGCGACTTCGAAGAAAGGATGACTTGCCTTCCAGTCTTCCTGAGGGCCATTCCGATCCGCTGCTCGCTGGTCGTATAGCCGCGAGCCGTATCGAACAGGTCCACGCCCATCTCCGCAACCGCCTGCAGAACAGAAACGGCCTGCGCTTCATTCACCCGCTGGATGGGGATCCCTCCCCAGCCTAATTTTTTTACCGTAAGATTCGTCCGTCCGAGTCTAACCTTTTCCATTTCATACTCCCCAAACCAGGTATTAGTTGAGCCTCTTGCAAAGGTTGCTTGTTCCGCCATTCCCGCGAAACCTGTCCCAGCAGGTTTTAAGCGGGGAGCGGGAATCCAGAATTCCTTGAATCCCGCCGATGGCGGGACTGGATTCCGGGTCGCGCTTCCTTGCCCGGAATGACGATTTCCTTTTAGGCTGAAGGTTTTGCAAGAGCCTCAGTTGGCTTGTTGATTTGTTGGGTCGCCCTAAGGTGAGGTGCTCCCCCCCCTCCAAACTCTTTGCGTACACCCATACATTTCAGGCACTTTAGTGCCCTTCGAACTTTAGACACTTAAAGAGAACGCCCCGCCCCTACATGGGATGAACCCGGTTCGCTGATTGCTGAAAGCTGTAGGGCGGAGGCACTCCGCCCCTACGTTCTGACCGCTCAACGCTGGCGAGCTTCCTTCGTGGATCCCATTTCTTGGGGTCCCATTTTCCTTGGTAGAATAACAGGAGAAGAAGGATAAGAATTCCGATTACGATAAAAAACGCCGTTCGCCAAAAGCTGGAGCTCGGGTGGATTGGCCTGGCTCCGTAAGGGGTAGGCGTGGAAGGAGGAGCAGTTACCTGGGAAAGAATCCTTTCCGATGGGGAAGGAGTAAGGGGGACCGGGGGCGCTTCTGGTAGTGCGGTTAGGACCGTCCCTGTAGTAACCTGCTCTTTCTTTACTCCCTGGAGGAGGAGGCTGGCTTCCTGCCCCGCTTCGGCTACCTCCACCAAACGCCGGGAGACCTCAATGGCGATCACCAGGGCAGCGACGTATCTTCCCTCCATCCCCGGGAAACCAATTTCGTCACCCACCGAGACGAGCCCCTTCTCCACCCTTCCCGTAGCCACGACCCCTCTGCCCGGGATGGAATAGACCTTTTCCACAACGAATCGGAACTCTCTCCCCTGGTCCACGTTTCCTCCAACTCCTAAAAAAGTGCTGCCGTGCTGCTTGTTAAGGGTACAACACTCCCTTACCGCTGCGCTGCAGTACTGCAGCACCGTAGCGCTTTTTTATCCTTTCTCTACAGTAACGCAGGTCATAGTCCGGGAAACTCCTTCTGTCCCCCGAATTTTGCTGAGAATCACCTCCCCCAATTCGTGAAGGTTCTTGGCTTCCACTAAGAGGATGATGTCAAAAGGACCCGTAACCGTGTGGGCCGTCTGCACCTCTTTGAGTTTGGTCAGTGTCTCGAAAGCACCCTTGGTCTTGTCTGCTTCCACCCGGATCAACACATACGCTGAAACAGCCATGGGCCCTCCTTAAAATGCCTAAAGTTTGAAGTGCCTAAAATTCGAAGTGAATCAAAGGGAGCTAAAGTACCGGAAGTTGGAATAAAACACTTTATCTCTACGAGCTTGATTTCTTAAGCTCGGTCCGACCGTGTTTCGTCCCCTGACAATATTATATGCGATTTATAAAAAACGCAGTACGAAAAAACAGGCGGGGAGAGGGAATTTCTAACGAATGACCCCTTTTTTCCTAAATCGCACGATTTCTTCCTCGGTATATCCCAAACCTTTCAGAATCTCTTCGGTATGCTCTCCGATTTCCGGTGCGGGATCGCGAATCTCACCCGGCGTCGCAGAAAATTTTATGGGGACTCCAATCTGTTTGACCCGCCCGGCTCTGGGATGAAAGGTCTCCACTAACATCTTCCGGTAAAGGACCTGCGGATCGGAGAAGGTCTCTTCGAGGGAATGAACTGCGGTCACACAGGCATCTTCTTTCATCAAGATATCCAGCCATTCCTTCCGGGTCTTGGTAAGAAAGATGCGGATCATCTCCTCTTTGATCTCCGCGGTCCGGGCTTCTCTCTCTTTCGGGACTTGATGAGCCCATTCAGGCTTCCCAATCGCCCGGGCAAGGTTGGCCCAGAATTTCTCTTCCAGGGCACCGATGGCCAGATATTTCCCGTCTTGGGTGCGGTAAGTCTGGTATTGAGGCAATCCGCCGATGAGCCTTCTCTCCCCCATTCGGGGAGACTCTCCTTCGGCAAAGTAAAGCGCCGCCGCATCCGGGATCAAGGAGACCACTCCGTCCAGCATAGAGATGTCTATAAATTGCCCCCGGCCTATCTTCTGCCGGGCCATCAGGGCGGTCAGGATTCCGATGACCGCGTAAAGCCCCCCGGCTACCAGGTCCGCAATTTGAATCCCCGGGACGACCGGGGGACCTCCCTTGGGTCCGGTGAGTCCTAAGATTCCCCCAATTCCGATGTAGTTAATGTCATGGCCGGCAATGTCCCGGTAGGGACCATCTTGCCCAAACCCGGTGAGAGAGCAATAAACTAACCCGGGGTTGACCTTCTCCAGGTCCTTATAACCTACGCCCAGGCGATCCATGACCCCCGGGCGAAACTGCTCGATCAATACGTCTGCTCCGCTTTCCACCCATTTGATGAGAATGGACCGTCCTTCCGGCTTTTTCAGATTGAGCGTAACGCTCTTCTTCCCCCGGTTTAGGAGGAGATGGCGAGACCCCACCTGATTGATATGGGGGGAATACCAGCGGGCGTAATCCCCCTGTTCCGGTTCTTCAACCTTGATCACCTCTGCTCCCAGGTCCGCCAGAAACATGGTTCCATAGGGACCTGGAAGCAAACGGGTAAGGTCTAGAATTTTTATGCCCTCTAATGGTCGCATCGAAACCCCAAAAAAATATGGGACGGAGATTTACGCTGATTTTGCAAAAAATGCGATTCCTAAAATCTTTAAAGCCTTTTTTAAAACGGTTTTGTTAATTCTTTTATCAAGAATCCTGCAAATCTGCGTTCATCTGCGTCCAAATATTATTGCCGTTAAAGCTTTACATTCCCCTGGACGAATTTGACGATCGCTTCCGTGGAGGTTCCCGGGCCGAAGACCTCTTTGACCCCCACACTCTTCAGCGAGGGGATATCTTCCTCCGGAATCACCCCCCCTCCCAGGACCAGCAGATCTTTTACTCCCCGCTCCCGCAGCAGTTCCATCACCCGGGGAAATAAATAATCGTGGGCCCCGGAAAGGATGCTCATCAGCAGGGCGTCCACATCTTCCTGTATCACCGCGGAAGCGATCTTTTCCGGCGTCTGGCGCAAACCAGTGTAGATCACTTCCATCCCTGCATCCCGTAACGCCCGGGCAATCACTTTGGCTCCGCGATCATGTCCGTCCAAACCCGGCTTGGCCACCAGCACTCGAATTTTTCGCTCTCCCATTTCTCCACCTCCAAAGCAAAATTGGACGCAGATTTCCGCAGATCAACGCAGAAGAGGCTTGGAAACAATTTCCGTAGTAGGGGTCAGAGTTCAGAAGAGAAACCAATGGCCCCATTTTGAATTGTGAATCCTGATTTGATTGTTTATTTGAATCCTGTAAAGCTGCGTTTATCTGCGTCCAATAAATTAAACTGTCACAATCGGTTCATACTCCCCGAACACCCCGCGGAGGACATCACACATTTCTCCCAGGGTGCAATAAGAACGCACCCCCTGCAGGATCGGGATCATCAGATTCCCATCTCCCTGCGCCACTTTCTTCAATTCCTCCAAGGAGGCCTGAACCTTCTTCTGGTCCCTTGAAGCGCGAAGCTCGGTCAGCCGCTTGACCTGCAGTTCCCGGACCCGAGGGTCGACCTTGAGCAGCCCTTTCACCGGAGGTTCTTTTACCTGAAATTTGTTTACTCCCACGAGAACTCGCTTTCCGGACTCGATCTCCCTCTGATACCGATACGAACTCTCCTGAACTTCCTGTTGAATGTACCCCTTTTCGATGGCCGTTACGGCCCCGCCGATCTGGTCGATTTTGGAAATGTACTCCGCAGCGCCCTTCTCGATCTCGTCCGTGAGTTGCTCCACATAATAAGACCCCCCGAGCGGGTCCACGGTGTCGATGAGCCCCGACTCATGAGCAATAATTTGCTGGGTCCGCAGGGAGAGGCGGACCGATTCTTCGGTGGGAAGAGCCAGAGCCTCATCGTAAGAACAGACGGCCAGAGACTGGCACCCACCCAGGACCGCGGCCATGGCCTGGAATGTCGTCCGGATGAGATTATTGAGCGGCTGCTGGGCGGTCAGCGTGCACCCTCCGGTTTGAGTATGGAAGCGCAGCATCCAGGAGCGCGGATCTTTCGCCTTGAAACGTTCCTTCATGATCTTGGCCCAGAGCCGGCGGGCCGCCCGGAATTTGGCCACCTCTTCTATAAAATTGATGTGGGTATTGAAGATCCAGGAGACCCGGGGAGCGAAGTCATCGATGTCCAGCCCCGCTCTTACGCCGGCTTCCAGGTAAGCGATGGCGATCGCGAAAGCGAAAGCCACCTCCTGGATGGCGGTCGATCCTGCCTCCCGGATATGGTAGGCTCCCACGCTGATGGTGTTCCACTGGGGGACTTCCCGGGAGCAGTACTCAAAGATGTTCGTGGCCAGGCGCATCGAGGGCTGGGGAGGAAAGATATAAGTTCCCCTGGCTACGTATTCCTTGAGAACGTCGTTCTGGATCGTGCCTCGCAGGTCCGCCGGTTTGACCCCCTGTTTCTCGCCTACGGCAATGTAAATAGCCATGAGAATGGCCGCCGTGGCATTAATGGTCATGGAGGTACTCACTTTATCCAGGGGAATCCCATTAAATAAAAGTTCCATGTCGGACAGAGAATTAATGGGCACCCCCACTTTGCCTACTTCCCCCGCAGCAAGGGAATGGTCGGAGTCGTACCCGATCTGGGTGGGAAGGTCAAAAGCCACGGAGAGGCCTGTCTGCCCCTGCTCTAAAAGGTATTTGAACCGGCGGTTGGATTCTTCAGCCGTGGCAAACCCGGAGTACTGGCGCATAGACCAGACCCGTCCCCGGTACATGGTAGGTTGAATCCCCCGGGTGAACGGGTATTCTCCCGGATAGCCCAAATTCCGAGGGTAATCGAAACCGGGGACATCTCCAGGAGTATAGAGGATATCGATATCCATCCCCGAAGTGCTCTGAATATTCTCCGGCGCTTTTTTCAGACACCGCTTTTCCCAATTTTTCTTCTCTTCTGACATCTTCTTCGTATCCATCTTGCTCTCTTCCTCCATCGCCACTTTTGGGGCATAAAACAACCCCTCATCCGGCCCCTCCCTCATCTTGGGGGAGAGAAAAGGGGTGAGAGGGGGGATTTATTTGAAATCGGCGATATATTAAACCATCGGGGGAAAAAATACAAGAAAGAATGAAAGGGGAGAAGTACCGATTGCTTGTTGCTCGTTGCTGGTTGCTCGTTCCCTGCTGGCAGATGATTTTCAACAGCCTCAGAAAGGTTTTGTACATTCTGTAAATTAGGGCTTGTAAACTGGAATGATTTAGGGTAAATAAAAACCGCTCCCAATGACCAGCCGATGGTTCCAAGTGGAGGAAGGCTTTGCGAAAATTACTTTTGATCTCTCTTATGATAATTGGCGTCCTTGCTTTTGCCACCCAGGCAGCTACCCAGACCGCGCAGAGCGCCCAGGAAAAAGTAAGCGGATCGCCCGCAGGGCATCGCTCTGGGGAAGAGAAAGGGGGTCCTGCAGCCGGAGCCAATCATGACGTGCAGGAAGCACTGGGGAAAATCCTGCCTTACTGGACGGTCGCTCCTTTTATCATTATTCTACTCGCCATTGCTCTGATTCCCCTGATCCATGGCCACTGGTGGGAGTCGAACCTGAATAAGAGCGTGGTAAGCACTCTCTGCTCCCTGCCCATTCTGGCGTATTTGATCTGGATCGGGCCGCTGGGCATGGAGGTTCTCGCCGAGATCCTTCGTGATTACTATGCCTTCATTATTCTTCTGGTTGCTCTATTTACCATCTCCGGCGGAATCCACCTGGAGGGAGATCTCAAAGCGAGCCCGATTATAAACACCGCCTTCTTGGGGCTCGGGGCCGTGCTTGCCAGTTTTATCGGCACCACTGGCGCAACGATGCTCCTGATTCGCCCCCTGTTGAGCACCAACCGGGAGAGGAAAATAAAGAAACACGTTTTTATATTCTTCATCTTCCTTGTAGCCAATATCGGCGGCTCCCTTTTGCCCGTGGGAGACCCTCCTCTCTTCCTGGGGTACCTCTTTGGCGTTCCCTTTTTCTGGACCCTGCGGCTATGGCCGGTGTGGTTGACGGAAGTCGCCTTGCTTCTGATCGTCTTCTACTTTTGGGATACCCGAGCCTATTCCAAGGAGAGCCCGGCAGATCTCCGCCGAGACACAAAAGAGCAGACCAAGCTAAAGGTCCATGGTCTCATGAATATCGTGCTAATCCTCGGCGTTCTCTGCTCGGCGATCTTTCTGAAAAATTATCCAGTGGACGGCTACAATATCAACCTGGCGTGGATGCAGCAGCCCTTGATGATCCTCCTGGCCCTGATCTCCTTTGTTCTGGACCACAGGAAAAAGGAGAGGGCCCACAAACACGGACACCTTCAATTCAAAAGCCCCCGGGAGCATAATGCCTTTACCTTCTACGCCATGATCGAAGTGGCGGTGCTATTCATCGCCATTTTCATCACCATGACCCCGGCGATCTGCCTGTTGAAGGCCCACGGGGCGGAAACGGGGGTGAAGTATGCCTGGCAGTTCTTCTGGATGTCCGGAGGGCTGAGTTCCTTCCTGGATAACGCTCCGACTTACGCAACTTATTTTGCACTGGGGCAAGGAGTCACCAAAGGGTTGCTGGCTGCAGATGCGACTCTGCCAGTTGTAAACGCCAACACCGGACCGATAACCGAACAAATCCTCATGGCCATATCCGCCGGCTCTGTTTTCATGGGAGCCAATAGCTATATCGGCAATGCTCCCAATTTTATGGTCAAGTCCATCTGCGAAGAAGCCAGGGTCAAAATGCCCAGTTTCTTCGGGTACATGATCTACTCCGGCTTGATCCTGATCCCCTCCTTCCTGTTAATTATGTACATGTATTTTATGTAAAAAGACCAGACTCCTGAAAAGACGAAGCTTCCTCTTTCTCCTTATCCGGCCCTTTCATTCCCGTAACCCAGCCGTGAATCCGACATTAGCCCTTAAACTTCAGAAATCAGACTAAGGGAATAAAATGGCCAGAGATTACACCAAGAAAAATTCTGGAGTCTGAAGTCCAATTTCTGAATTGCAGGGTAACCCAAAGAGAAGATTGCTTTTTTGTTATTTTCATCGTATATTAAAAAATGGTGCCAGTCTTATAGGTTGGTGTTAGTAGATAAAACCAGTTTCAGTGCCAGTAATGAATGTCGGAATTTTTTTATATTCGATAATTATTTTGCCGACATAAATATTATACCTTTGCACTGATATTGGCACTCATACTTATACTTTTTCCCATGGCCGAGAAAAAGATCATCCAGCCCCTCGATCACTTGCAAAAAGAAGTCCGGGCGCTTCGACAGGAGATTCTTGCTTTCAGGGAAGAACAAGTGGGGAGGCTCTCCGAGCTCAGGGGAGCTCTGCGGCGGCGAGGGCTGGACGCTTTTCGCCACAACCCGACCCAGCACCTCTTGTTTCCTCCCGCCTTTCCCACGCAAAAGAAGGAAAAGTTCTACGACTTATTCAAAAAATACTCTTTTCGCCTCTTTCTCCGGGAAATCTTGTTCCGCAAGGGAAAATTTCGGGTTGCCGAAGTGGTCCGTTTCTCCAGCCCGGAAACGGGGAGAAAGTATCTCCATTTCCTCATTGACCTGGGCTTGGCCGAACCCATGGGTAACTCTACCTATCACTTGCGTCATCTCTCTCCCGCCAGTCTTGGGCCCACCCTGGAGTGGTTCATGGCCGAGGTCCTGAGCCGGGAATTTGGCTGCCCGGCCCTCTATGGTTTGCGGTGCAAAGGAAGCCGCTATGGGGGGGACTACGACGTGGTCGCTCTTATGGAAGGATGGCTGGTCTATATGGAAGTAAAATCCTCCCCCCCGAAGAATATCGAAGGGGATGAAGTCCACGCTTTTTTAGTTCGCCTGAGGGACCTGCTTCCCCATCTTGCCCTTTTCTTTGTGGACACGGAACTCCGGCTGAAGGATAAAATCGTACCTTTCTTCGAGACCGAGCTTCTGGCCCAGGGGTTTCGGGATAACGGATCCCCTCCTGCCATCCAGAGAATTGGAGAGGAAATCTTTTTCATTCCCCCGAGAATTTATATCTTGAGCAGTAAAAGGTCTATGGTTAAGAATATTGGCACTTGCTTCCGGAACCATTTTACTCTCACCCTCACCAAGGACTGGGGAGAGGGTCTCCCGGAACCCTCGCGAGGCTGACCCGTGACCCGTTTTCTTATTTTTCTCTTGAGCGCTTTTTTGCTGGGGGTTTTGCAGTCTACCCTGATCAGCCTCATCTTCCCCTCTTATCTGAAGCCGGACTTCATGATCATTCTGATCATCTTTCTAGGCGTCTCTTTCCCCCTGCTACCGGGGGCCTTCCTGGTTCTGTTCTGCGGTTTGCTCTACGATACTTTTTCCGGGGGAGTTTGGGGACTCTTTGCTTTTATCTATCTGACGATCTTCTTCTCCCTCAAACTTCTGGCCAAATTTTTAATCCTGGGAGAAACGATAACCCTTCGGATCATCCTGGCAGGTGCACTGATGTTTGTCCAGGCACTCCTATTGATTTTTCTCCCACTGGTTGTGGGAATCGAGCGACATCCCTCCTGGCCTTTACCGGGATGGTTTCTGCCTCAAGTTCTGGTAACCTGTGCGGCCTGCTGGCCTCTCTTTCCTCTTTTCCGGAAACTGGATATTCCCTCTGTGGAAAAGTCCTCTCCCTCGATCTCTTAAAAATGCGAATGGATTTGGATAAAAACGGACCCCCAGAAATCAAAAAGGCCTTCTTTTGCGCCAATATTGTTATCGTCCTGGCCTTTTCTCTGATCTTCTCCCGCCTCTGGTACCTGCAAATTCTCAAGGGAGAATATTTTCAGGGTCTTTCAGAGAATAATCGGATCCGCATCCAGGAGATTTCCGCTCCTCGGGGCATCCTCTTCGACCGGGACGGGAATCCGCTGGTGGACAGTTTCCCTTCCTTTGATGTCTCCCTCTTCCGCCAGGATGTTCCCGATATGGAAGCCCTGATCCCGGCCCTCAGCCGGGCCCTATCCATGGACCCGGAAAAGTTGGAGGCCAAGCTCGAGGCCGCCAGGGGAACTCCTCTCCATCAACCTCTGAAGATCAAAACCGACATTACCCGGGAGGACCTGGCTGCGGTGGAGACCCGCCGGCTGGACCTGCCCGGAGTGGTGGTGGACGTAGTCATCCGGAGGAATTATCCTTACAAGAATCTGGCTTCTCACCTCATCGGGTACCTGGGAGAGATCAGTCAGGATGAGCTGGAAAAGGAGGATTTCTCCAGCCATAAACTGGGTTATCTGGTCGGGAAATACGGCATTGAGCAAAAGTTTGAGCTCGACCTCATGGGTGAAAACGGGGGTCGTCAGATCGAAGTGAATGCCATGGGGCAGAAAATCCGGCTGTTGGGACAGGTGGAACCCAACCCGGGAAATAACCTGTATTTAACCCTGGACCTGGAATTGCAGAAAGCGGCCGAGGAGGCCATGGTTGGGAAACATGGGGCGGTGGTGGCCCTGGACCCGCGGAACGGAGATATCTTGGCCATGGTCAGTAAGCCGGATTTCGACCCCAACCTGTTCGCCCGGGGGATTAATCCGGAAAACTGGAAAGGCATCTCGGGAGACCCGGCCCATCCGCTGCAGGATCGGACCATCCAGGGCCAGTACCCCCCTGGCTCAGTCTTCAAGATCATCATGGCCATTGCCGGCCTGGAAGAGAAAGTCATCACCCCGGAAACCTCTTTTTATTGTCCTGGAAGCTATACCTTCGCTAACCGCGAATACCGGTGCTGGAAGAAGGAAGGTCATGGACAGGTGAGCCTGCGAAAGGGCATCGTGGAGTCTTGCGATGTTTATTTTTATAATGTAGGAATGCGCTTAGGGGTGAACCGGATCGCAAAATACGCCTCCGGCGCAGGCCTGGGAAGTCCGACGGGATTTCCCCTCGGACGGGAGAAGTCCGGATTGGTCCCCACGACCTCCTGGAAGATGAAACGGTTCGGGATTCCCTGGCAGGCAGGAGAGAATCTATCGATTGCCATCGGGCAGGGGTATAATCTGGCCACCCCGCTTCAGATTGCCTGTTCCGTCTCGGCCCTGTTCAACGGGGGGAAGTACTATCAGCCGCGCATTGTCCAGAGCATCCGCGCCCCTCATGGAGAGATCCTCAAAGAGGTTCCGCCCCTGGTGATACAGAATATTCAAATCTCACCGGAGACGATTGAGCTGGTCCGCGAGGCCCTGTGGGGAGTAGTCAATTCTCCAGGCGGAACCGGTGGAAGAGCAAGGGTGGAAGGCTTCAATGTGGCGGGAAAGACGGGCACTTCTCAGGTCGTACAGAGGAAGGAAGGGAGGACCGAACCAAACCTTCCGGAACTGCAAGACCATGCCTGGTTCGTCTCTTTTGCCCCGGCTTACAACCCGGAGATCACGGTGGCAGTCCTGGTGGAACACGGCGGAGGCGGCGGGGCTACAGCTGCCCCGGTGGCCCGCCAGGTGCTGGAGAATTATTATAAACGGGCGAAGAAGACTTCCCCTTCTCCGGCTCAGATCGCTTCCAAACCCCTTACTCCCAAATCCGACGAAGGATGAATCATGCTGGACCGCCGGCTGATCGTAAATTTCGATTGGGCTACCCTGATGACCGCCATGTTCATATCGGCCATCGGAGTTGTGAATATTTACAGCTCCACCTATCCCCATTTGGGGACCGGGACTCCTCTCTTCCTCAAACAAGTCTATTGGCTTTTTATGGGATTCGGTTTTCTCGTCCTGACTCTCAGCTTCGATTATCGCACTTTTGTCCGCTACGCCTACCCCTTCTACATGTTCTGTCTTCTTCTCTTAATACTGGTCATGATCCTCGGGCGCACTGCTTCCGGCTCCCGCCGCTGGATTCAGCTGGGATCCTTCTCCTTCCAGCCTTCGGAACTTGCTAAAATTGCTCTTATCCTGGGGCTAACCCGGTTTTTCTCCGAGAAAGAGAATCCCCAGGGGTACAGCCTCCGTGACCTCGGAGTTCCTTTCGTTTTGGCAGGAATCCCGACTTTTCTCATCTTCCGCCAGCCCGACCTGGGGACTGTGATTTTGCTGCTGGCGATCTTTACCACCATCCTCATCTTCGCGGGTGTCCGCACGAAGACCTGGCTGGTCATGGGGTCTGGAGTGGCAGCCGTCATCCCCCTCTTGTGGCACTTTCTCAAAGATTACCAGAAAAACCGTCTGCTCAGCTTTCTCAACCCTGACCTCGACCCCTTGAAAACCGGCTACCATATCAGTCAATCTAAGATCGCCGTGGGCTCGGGTACCCTTTTCGGCAAAGGGTTCCTTCATGGAACGCAGAGCCAGCTGCACTTCCTGCCTGAACAGCACACCGACTTCATCTTTTCGGTTCTGGCCGAAGAATGGGGATTCTTAGGCTGTTTTGTGCTTCTCTTCCTTCTCCTGCTTCTTATTTCCCGGGGCCTGACGATCTCCAATACTTCCAAGGATCGAGCGGGCTCCATTCTGGCGGTTGGCTTAACTTCCATGCTCTTCTGGCAGACCTTCATCAATGTGGGAATGGTGGTGGGAATCCTGCCGGTTGTAGGGGTGCCCCTTCCCCTGGTGAGCTATGGGGGGACCTCTCTTATCACGACCCTGATCGGGGTCGGGATCTTGATGAATATCACCATGCGAAGGTTTATGCTAAGCCCATAAATCGTGAGTTGTGAGTTGTAAGTAGTGAATTGTAAAAGGCCCCCGCCTCCCACTCCCTATTCTCTCTCCGAACTCCTGACTCCGAACTCTCTCTTTTCCCCTTTTCGCCTCTTTAACTGTTCTTCCGATTTCAATAGTTCCCCGGCACTATTTTTCGGTAGCTTTTACTGGATTGCGGCCACGGCGTTAACGGAAAATATATCTTGACAAGTTGATAAGACCCCATTAAATATAAAACACATTTTTTCCACTCCTGCGGGGAAAGGGGGAGGGATATGCGCAAATCGGTTGCGGGCGTGTTGACTGCCATCCTGTTCTTCAGCCTCTTCATTATTTCTGCTCAGGCCCAGGACACGATGAAGATCGGGGTCATCCTTCCGCTGACGGGACCCACTGCCGTGATTGGCCAGGAAGAGAAGCGCGGAGTCGAAATGGCCATCGAGAAGATCAACGCCTCGGGGGGCGCCTTGAAGAAAAAAGTTGAATTGATCATCGAGGACAACAAAGGAGACCCCACGGTCATTGTTTCCGCGGCGGAGAAGCTCATTACCCGAGATAAAGTTGTGGCGCTGACGGGTGGCTACTCCAGCGTGGAGAGCCTGGCTCTGCTTGCGGCCATGAAAAAGTATGAACCGGTGACCGTCTGGCAGGGCGGCGGAGCCGTAAAGATGGACCAGATGTACGGGAAAGAACGGTGGTTCTTCATGCTCCACCCCCGGTCGCCGGACTATCAACGGAATATCACCGACTTTCTGAGCGAGATCCAGCCCAGGCCCAAACGCATCGCCATCGCCTATGAAGATACCTCTTACGGGGTGGACCACTCCAAGGTGGCCAAGCAATACCTGACCGAGAAAGGGTTCGAACTGGTCACCTTCGAACCCTTCAAATCCGGAACTCTGGATTTCTCTCCCCTCCTGACCAAGATCAAGGGAGCCAAGCCGGAAATTTTCTACTGGATCGGCTACGCCGGAGATTCCATCCTCCTCACCAAGCAGGCCAAGGAGCTGGGTTTTACGCCGAAAATGCTCCTGGACACGGTGGGCGTGGGGTTTCCTGAATACCGGGATTCTTTGAAAAAAGATTCCGAATACGTTTGCGGGATTGAGGTCTGGGCTCCCTCCACGAGGTTCCCGGCTTCCGCCCAGTACCCCCAGTTTTTCCCCAAGACCGAAGACTGGGTGGCCGAATACCAGAAACGATACAATCGGGAACCCAACTACTGGTCTATCATTTCTTACGTATCCCTAATTACCCTGACCAACGCCATCAACAAGGCCAGCGCGACGGATAAAGAAGAACTCATAACGGCCCTGGAAGCTACGGACACGATGACTCCCATGGGGCATATGAAGTTTTTCAAGAACCAGTTCGGAGCTATCCACCAGAGCTTCCATGAGATGGTGGTCTTCCAATGGCAGAAGGGGGAAAAGGTGACCCTCTGGCCCAAGAAAGGCGCCGGGGGAACCCTCTGGTATCCTCTGCCAGACTGGGAAAAGCGCTAAAAGGGTTCTGCAGTACTGCAGGGTTGCGGTGCTGCTGGCAACCGCAGCACGCCGGCACGGCAGCACAGCAGTACTTCAGCACCAAAGGAAGCCTTATGGATCTGGTGACCTTTGCCCAGGTCATGGTCAATGGGATCCTGACCGGAGGACTTTATTCTTTAATCGCCGTGGGCCTCACCCTCATCTTCGGGGTGATGCGGGTGATTAATTTCACTCATGGCGAGACTCTGATGATCGGGTCCTACCTCACCTACTTTCTCTTTACCCTTTACGGGATCGACCCTTTCCTCTCCCTTCCCCTCGCCATCTTTCTTCTCTTCTCCTTCGGGGCCGCAATCCAGCGCTTTTTTATCAACCCGGTCATTAATGCTCCCCACTTCAATCAAATCCTTCTGACCTTCGGCCTGGTGCTGATCCTGCAAAACCTGGCCCTGATCCTTTTTACCGGCAATTACATTTCCATGACCACGAACTATTCGGCGATCTCCCTGAAGCTCGGCCCCATCCGGCTGGGGCTGGCCCGCCTCATGGGTTTTGGAATCGCCATCGCCCTTACCATCCTTCTCAGTCTCGCTTTGAAAAGAACCGAATGGGGAAAATCGGTGCGAGCAGTCACCCAGGACCGGGAAGCGGCCATGCTCATGGGGGTCAATGTCGACCGGGTCAACATCCTGGCCTTTGGGGTGGGTTCGGCCATGGGCGGCGCAGCGGGCGTGGTCACCAGCATGATCATGTACACCTTCCCGCTCATCGGCATGCTCTTCGTCCTGAAAGCATTTGCCATCGTGGTCCTCGGCGGTTTTGGCTCCATCGCCGGAGCGGTCGTGGGGAGTTTGATCCTGGGGTTGACTGAATCCCTGGTGACCAACTATCTTCCCAATGGCTCGGGATGGGCCGAGGGAGTATCCTTCTTGATCCTGATCGTGATCCTGATTATTCGGCCGAAAGGGTTATTCTATGTCGAATAAGGGATACAAAAAGATTCTCCCCCTCCTGATCCTGTTAGGGGTTCTCCTCTCGGTTCCTTCCTTCCTCAGCCAGTATTCATTGCATATGATCATCCTGGTTATGGTCTTCGTTGTAATTTCTACCAGCTGGAATATCCTGGTCTGGACGCATCAGATTTCCTTGGGGCACGCTGCCTTCTTTGGAATCGGGGCTTACACGGCAGCCGTCGTGTACAACGCCTGGCAACTCCCTATTTACTTTGATTTAGTCCTGGGAGGGGTGTTTGCTTCTCTGGGAGCGATCCTCATCGGCATCATCTGCCTGCGCATGGCCCCTTGGGCCCTGGCCATCGCCACCCTGGCTTTTGCGGAGGCCGTAAAAATACTGGTCATCATGCTGCCTGGGCTGACCGAAGGGGCGGAGGGCGTAGCGATCGCGCCTCTCTATGGAGGGGGCCAAACGGCTAAGGTCTATGCTTATTATCTGGTCCTGGCTATCGCCTTTCTCACGGTTCTTACGGCTTACCTCTTAAAACGCTCGAAGCTTTACTTTGCCTTCACCGCGATCCACGATGACCAGGAAGCGGCCAGCATGCTGGGAATCAACCCCACGAAGTACAAGGTGATGGCCTTTACTATCAGTGCCTTTTTTGTGGGGGTCGTGGGGGGGTTCTATGCCCACTACATTTCCTACATCGACCCCCACGCCGCTTTCAACATCCATATCTCGGTGGAGGCCCAGATCATGCCCCTCATGGGAGGACTTTACACGGTGGCCGGGCCAGTGGTGGGAGCTTTCATTCTCACCCTCCTGGGGGAGTATCTCCGGATAACGGTCAAAACCGGGTACTTGATCATTTACGGCGTCATCCTGGTCTTTTTCATCCTTTACCTGCCTAAAGGGTTGATGGGTTTGGTCGAAAGGTGGACCCAAAAAGGAGGCAGGGCGTAGCCGTCGGCATAACTGCGTTAGGTTCGGGTTTCGAAATTCGGATTGCGGAAATTGTATAGCCGCCTAAAAATCCCTTCCCCCTCCCTTTAATAAAGGGAGGAGATTAGAAGTTCCCCCTTTGAAAAAGGGGGATTAAGGGGGATTTCTGGGATCTCTGGAAAGATTGGAACCTGGTCTCTAATTCGGCTAAAGAGTTACGGATTGCGGATTTTTATTCCGTATTCCGCAATCCAAATTCCGCATTTAGGAAAGGTTATGGCCCTCTTAGAGTGTGCACGAGTAACCAAATATTTTGGCGGGCTTGCTGCCCTGCATGAGGTCGACCTTCGAGTATCCTCCGGGCAAATCGTCGGATTGATCGGTCCCAATGGGTCGGGAAAGACGACCCTTTTTAACCTCATTACCGGCCTTTACCCGCTCAGCCGGGGGACGATCCGCTTCAAGGAGGAAGAACTCTCTGGCTTCAAACCTTTCCAGATCTGCCAGAAAGGGATCGGCCGGACTTTCCAGATTACCAAGCCTTTTGCCCGTATGACGGTGCTGGAGAATGCCATGGTGGGGGCTCTCTACGGCAAAGGGAAAGCCAGTGATGATCTTAAGAAGGCCAGATTGGCCGCGGAGGCCATCTTAGACCGGGTGGGCCTGGGTTGGAAGAAGAGCGCCAAAGTATCTGACCTGACCCTGGAAGACAAGAAACGCCTGGAGTTGAGTAAGGCCCTTTCCACGCGCCCCGATCTTCTCCTTCTGGATGAGGTCATGGCCGGGCTTAATCCCACCGAGATCAAAGAGATCATGGAACTCATCCGTAAAATCCGACAGGATGGGGTAACCATCATCGTCGTCGAGCACGTCATGCATGCCGTAATGAAGCTGGCGGACCGGGTCTGTGTCCTCCATCACGGGGAGAAGATCGCCGAAGGCTCTCCCGAAGAAATTTCCAAAAACAAGCGGGTCATCGAATCCTACCTGGGAGAGGAGTTTCTCCTTGCTTCAAGTTGATGCCATCAATGTTTTTTATGGAGATGTCCGGGCCCTCCGGGAGGTTTCCCTTTCCGTCTCCTCAGGGGAGATCGTCTCTCTGCTCGGAGGGAATGGCGCCGGGAAGTCTACTATGCTCAGAACGGTCTCCGGATTGTCCCGGCCAAAGTCCGGGTCCATTGTTTTCGAGGGAAGTGAAATCCATCGCCTTCCTCCCCATCGCATCGTGGAGATGGGTCTATCCCAGGTGCCGGAGGGGCGGAGAATCTTCCCCCGCATGACCGTCCTGGAAAACCTGCACATGGGCTCCCACGTGCGCGAAGCGCGCAAGAGGAGGGGGGAGACGCTGACCTGGATCTTCCGGCTCTTTCCCATCCTGCAGGAGAGGAGCGAACAGTTTGGGGGCACGCTGAGCGGCGGTGAGCAGCAGATGCTGGCCATAGCCCGGGGACTCATGTGCCGCCCGAAGCTGTATCTCCTGGATGAGTTCTCCCTGGGTCTGGCTCCTCTCATGGTGCGGGAGATTTTCGAGACTATCCAAGAGATCAATAAGCAAGGCACGACCGTCTTTTTGGTGGAACAAAACGTCCAGCGTTCCCTCACCATTTCTCATCGGGGTTATGTTCTGGAGAACGGCGCCGTTGTTTTGCAGGGTGAAGGGAAAGAGTTATTGAAGAACGAATACATGATGAAGGCTTTCCTGGGAATGTGATCGCGGATTTCGGATTGCCGAATAACTAAATGTCTCGGGTTTCGAGTCACGGGTTGCAGATTTTTTTGTATAGCAGCCAAGATTTAATCATTCAAATACTGTCATCCAGTAATGACTTCTTCCTGAAAGTGAGGATTGACAGACATTGCAAAAAGGTGTAGCTTTCAACCCATAATCGATGAAAAATAGGAATTTTAGTTATACCCCAGGTTAGGTGCCAAGGAGGTTATTTTGAGATTCCTTTTTTCCTGTTTAATACTTTTCGCCATTTTTGCATGGAACTCCCCTTCATATGCAGAAATACTTGGAAACATCGATAAGGTATACTCGGACACGAGCCGCTGTCTTGTAGCGCCTGAGATCCGGGGGAAGAAAGACAATCCAATCTCCTGCTATTGTCGGGACGCCATCATGGATGCACGATATATGTATGAAAATTATTTGCTCACGGGAAAAGACCGAAACCTTAATGGAGCCTACCTTACGCTTGAGGATCACGCTCAGCAAATGTGCGGTGAGCAATACGATGTTGTCAAAGCGATTAAAACCAAGGACTGGCAATGGAACGGCCCACAAGTTACGCGGGAATACCCCCCAGAAGGAGAAATTAATCAAATTCAGCCTGACAGTAAGGGATTCCGAACCGTAGAATATAGAGTGCACCTGACCTATCGTGACTCAGTGGGACAAGTAATAAAAGTTGAAGATTACACTGCGCTGGATAGGTTGCCCCCGAACCCTCAGAAGTAATGATCTCATTGAAGCGCATCGCATCTTCTATCGGTAGGCACCTAACCAGCGGGTGCGACCGACGTGCCCCTGCGGGGCACGCGGTTGACCCTTATACGTTAGTCCGGAGGATTGAAATATGCAGACAGATCAGGTCTTCGGCATATCACCCGAGGTGCGTGAGCATTCTTATGTTGATCGAGGCAACCTCGATTCAGCCTTAGCCACAATGCTTAAGAGGACCACGCACATTGCTGTCCGCGGCCCATCAAAGTCAGGTAAGTCCTGGCTGCGGCAGAAAGTTCTAGGAAACCCGATAACGGTGCAGTGCAGACTCAAAAAGCCATTCACCGACATATATACCGATGCGCTTTCACAGCTAGACATAAATATCCAGGTCAAAGAGTCACGGCAAGGCGTTTTCAAGGCGACCCTGACCGCAAATGGCGAAGTAGGCGCCGGGCTACTTGCCAAAGTTGGCATCACTGGATCCATCGGTCGTGATACCACAAAGATGGCCGAGCAGCGCATAGTCGGCCATGACATCAACGATCTGCGATACATTGCGAACATCATCAAATCGTCCGATCGCCGCCTTGTACTCGAGGATTTTCACTACATGTCTACTCCTGATCGGCGCAATTTCGCGTTTGATTTGAAAGCGCTCTGGGATTACGGAGTCTTCGTCATCATTATCGGGGTCTGGTCTCAAACAAATCTACTCCTGTATCTGAATCCTGACCTTACCGGCAGGGTGACGGAAATACCAATTGACTGGGTAAACGATGATTTGGTGCGCATACTTACAAAGGGAGGGGAAGCTCTTAACATCGACTTCACTCCGAAAATTCGGGATCTGCTCGTATCCTTGTCCTACTCCAACGCAGGACTGCTTCAGCAACTTACACTCCTGACCCTTGACGAAGCGGGAATCCGCGAGAAAGGCTTTTTCAAGAAGAGGATCGACAACACCAATCACGTGGGCGACGCGAGCATGCTCTACGCGGAGCAACTTAATCCGGTGTATCTACAGTTTGCAAAGCGCGTGGCGGCTGACGTCAGGACGCGAAAAAACGCTACGGGAATCTATGCCCATGCGATGGCTGTCATATTGGAAGCGTCCGACGACGAGCTTGTTAAGGGACTCCATGCTCGAAAAATCTTTGAAAGAGCCAGGAAGCGTCAAGAACGTATTCAGTATAGCAACTTGAAAGCAATCCTCGATCAACTCGAAGGGTTGCAGGTGGATGATGACGGTCGCGGGCTGATTCTTGGATACAGTCCAGCTACCGAGGAGATCACCGTTGTTGACCGCCAATTGCTTCTCTATCGC